>Ga0209853_1000091_pt1 | contig 23197 bp, 23 predicted proteins | sample GWRWS1_30_40_FD_187224 | JGI IMG/M metagenome (GOLD analysis project Ga0209853, IMG submission 187224) | Riverbed sediment microbial communities from areas with vegetation nearby in Columbia River, Washington, USA - GW-RW S1_30_40 (SPAdes)... | ecosystem: Environmental > Aquatic > Freshwater >...
GCTTCTCCTCCTCAGGGTTGCTGATGAACGCGGTCTCGACGAGGATCGACGGGATGTCGGGCGCCTTCAGCACCGCGAAGCCCGCCTGCTCGACGTGCGGCTTGTGGAGCGTGTTGACCCCCCCAAGCTCGCTCAGCACGGCGCGGCCGACCTTGAGGCTGTCGTTGATGGCCGCGGTCTGCGACAGGTCGAGCAGCGTCTGCGCGAGGTAGCGGTCCTTGCCGTCGAGGTTGACGCCGCCGATCAGGTCGGCCTCGTTCTCGCGCTTCGCGAGCCAGCCGGCGGCGGCGCTCGTCGCCCCGCGCTCGGACAGCGCGAAGACCGACGACCCGCGGGCGTGCGGCAGCAGGTACGCATCGGCATGGATCGAGACGAAGAGATCGGCCTTGACGCGCCGCGCCTTGTCGACGCGCGCGGCGAGCGGAATGAAGTAGTCCCCATCGCGCGTCAGCACGGCGCGCATCGTGGGCTCGGCGTCGATGAGCGCCTTCAGCTTGCGCGCGACCGCGAGCGTCACGTGCTTCTCGTAGGTGCCCCGGCGCCCCCTGGCGCCGGGATCCTCGCCGCCGTGACCCGCGTCGATGACGATCGTGACCGGGCGATGCACGGGCGGCTTCGCCTTCTCGGCGGAGGGCGCCTTCCGGGGCGCGTCCGGGCGCGACCCCGGCGCGCGCGCCGCCGGCGGCGCGGGGGCGTCGCCCGCTTCCTTCTGCTGCAGGAGCGCGAGCAACGGATCCGCGGGCACGAGCGGGTAGAGGTCGATCACGAGGCGGTGGCCGTAGCCGCCGATCGGGGGCAGCGCGAACACCTGCGGTCGCACCTCGCCCTTGAGGTCGATCACGAGGCGCACGGTGCCCGGCTTGTACCGGCCAGCGCGCAAGGCCCCGATGTGGGGATCGTCCGGCACCACCTTGTCGGCGACCTGGTCCACCGCGCTCAGGAAGTCAACGCCCTCGAGATCGAGTGCGAGCCGCTCGGGGTTCTTGACCGACGTCAGCTGGTAACGCAGCTCGCTTGCGCTTTCGACGGTCACGCGCGTGTAGTCCTGGGACGGCCAGACCCGCATGGCGCGGATCGGTTCGTCCGCCGCGACCGTCGGCGCAAGCACCCACCCGAGAACGGCGGTGAAGCGAATCAGCGCGCGGCGTAGTGTTGCGCGAGCTCGTTCAGACACAAGCGGCCGAGCTCGGTGTCGGCCTCGAGCGTCGCGTCCCGGCCGCCGCGGGGCGGGATCTCGAGGCGGACGCGCAGATCGGCTGGCGGCAACAGGCCCGCCGCTTTCTCCGGCCACTCGACGACCCAAATCGCACGCTCGTTGAAGCACTCCCTCAACCCCGCATCGCGCCATTCTCTTGGATCTTTGAACCTAAAGAAATCAAAGTGGTACAAGCTTAACCTAGAATCGGTATAAGGTTCAACCAGGGCGTAGCTGGGGCTCTTGACCTTGCCCGGGAAGCCCAACGCCTGGATGACCCCGCGGGCGAGGGTCGTCTTCCCCGCGCCGAGGTCGCCCGACAGGTGCACGGCGGCCCCGGGCTGAAGCACTGCCGCGACGCGCTCGCCGAGCGCCCGCGTCGCCGCCTCGTCGGCGAGATGAACGTGGAGCGGGGCTAACATGCGGTAGCGCCATGGACACCGGCATTCCGACCCGCCACGCATCCCCTGACCTTGCGCCGCTCGCCACGGCGATCAAGGCATGGGGCCGCGAGCTCGGCTTCGATGCGGTGGGGATCGCGAACGCGGAGCTGGGCGCCGCCGAGGCGCGGCTCACCGAGTGGCTCGCGCGCGGGTTCCATGGCGAGATGGATTATATGGCGCGGCATGGCGCGAAACGCGCGCGGCCGGCCGAGCTCGTGCCGGGGACGCTGCGGGTGATCGCCGCGCGAATGGACTATCTCCCGGAGGCGCAGGACACCGAGGCGGTGCTCGGCGATCGGACGAAAGCGTACGTCTCGCGGTACGCGCTCGGGCGCGACTACCATAAGGTGCTGCGCGCCCGTCTCCAACGCCTCGCCGACCGCATCGCCGGCGAGGTCGGCGAGTTCGGCTACCGCGTCTTCACCGACACCGCGCCGGTGATGGAAGTCGAGCTCGCCGCGCAGGCGGGGCTCGGCTGGCGCGGGAAGCACACGCTGCTCCTGAGCCGCGACGCCGGCTCGTTCTTCTTTCTCGGCGAGATCTACACCGATCTGCCGCTGCCGGCCGACGCGCCGACCTCCGAGCACTGCGGCGCCTGCGCGCGCTGCATCGACGCGTGTCCGACGGGGGCGATCGTGGCCCCGTACCGGCTCGACGCCCGGCGCTGCATCTCGTACCTCACCATCGAGCTGAAAGGCAGCATCCCGGTCGCGCTGCGCCCGCTCATCGGCAACCGGGTGTACGGCTGCGACGACTGCCAGCTCGTGTGCCCGTGGAACAAGTACGCGCGGACGACCGGCGAGCCGGACTTCCGCGTGCGGCACGGCCTCGACGCGGCAGAGCTCGCCGACCTCTTCGGCTGGAGCGAGGCCGCGTTCCACGAGCGGCTCGCGGGCTCGGCGATCCACCGCATCGGGTACGAGCGCTGGTCTCGCAATCTCGCGGTCGGGCTCGGCAATGCGCCGACGAGCGAGCGCGTCGTCGGCGCCCTGCGGGCGCGTGCCGCGGACCGTTCAGCGCTCGTTCGCGAGCACGTGGCGTGGGCGCTCTCGCGGCACGGAGATTGAGTCCGCTCAGCTTCTCGGGTCGGGCACGAACCGCCCGCCGGGGAAGGGGTTCGGCGCGACGACCGGCGTCGGGCGTGGGAGGATCCCGCGCGCGATGAGGTTCGCCCGCGTGTCGTAGTAGATCGTGAGCGTCTCGCTCGGCCACTGCGTGGCCCGCCGGAAGTCCGTATAGACGACCTCCGAGCGTTCGCGCTCGCCGTGGCCGGTGCCGATGCGCTCCTGGCGCCGGAGGAGCCGCAGCTCGTCGCGCGACGGCTTGGCTTCCGAAGCCGCCGGGGCCGAGGGCGTGGCCGGCGCCTCGGTCGCGTCGGCCGCGCGGGACTCGGATTCGCGCGCGGCGCCGTCGCTCCGCGCGAGCGGCCGCGGCCACGGGGTTGCCGCGGGCCGCGGCGGCGCCCACTCCCTGAACACCGCAACGCCGATGACGCCGACGTGATCGGGCCGGTCCGTCCGTGCGGCGTAGCTGTCGGGGAGCTGCGTGAAGTAGAAGGCTGCGACCTCGCTCGTGCTCTTCCGCCAGCCGGCGATCTCGAAGGATTGATGCGGTCCGAGCACGTAACCGTCCTGGTCGGCGCTCGCGGTCTGGCCGGTGACCACGTTGATGCCGTCGACCGAGACGGCCGCGAGCACCCTCGCGCCGGTCCGGTTCGCGATGTGGACGGCGTAGCGTTCGCCGGGGGTCCCGGCGACGTAGAGCCGCCCCTGGTGAGTGTGCACCGGCACCCGCTGGCCGGTGGTGCGGTTGATGACCGCGACATCGAGCAGCTGGCCGGCGGCCGCGGGTGCGGCAGCCGCAGCGGCGAGGACGCAGGCGGCGAGCGGTGCGACGAGTCGTTTCATGGGGCTCTCCTCTCGGGTGGGCAGGACACGTCGCTCAAAACGGTGGCGCCGGCCGAACGGGGTTAACGGCGGCCGCGCCGCGCGCAGTTCGTCACACTCGGGGGGATCAGCGCGCCAGATCGACTGGCAGCGGGTATTCGGGGTGGCGCCGGCGAAACTCCGCCAGCTCCGCGGCCGCGTCGGCGTCACGACCCTGCGCCTTGAGGCGGCGGATCTCCTCGATCCACTCCTCGGGCGAGCGGGCCACCTGGGGCGCGCTGCGCATCGCCCGCGCCGGGCGCTCGCCGACGGCTCTCTCGCGGCTGAGCGAGTCGGAAGCGCCGCTGGGTGCGGCCGGGGACGCAGCAGAAGGCTGCGACACAAGGCCCTTCGCCGCGGGAGCGGGCGCAGCCATCGGGGGAGGCGGTATGCCCGCGGCCTTGGGCTCCTCGAGCCGCTGCTGGCGCGTCTCGAGCTTCTCCAGCTGGGGCAGTGGCGGAGCCACGGCGTCCGCGGCCGGGGCCTGCTGCGGCTCTGCGGACGCGGGCGCCGTGCCGGTCGATGCGGCTGGTTTCGCGGCGCGCGACTGCTCGGCGTCCATACGCCTGACCGCTTCAGCCGCGGGCGACGGGACGGGCGTCTCGACGACGGCTGGCGCCGAAGGCGCCGGAGGACGTGCAGGCGCTACGTCGAACATCCGGTGCTCCTCTTCCTGCACCATCAGCGTAAGGGTGACTACGACGACGACGCTCGCGGCGAGCGAGAGCGGGACGCGCCAGCGCGCAGCCCACGACCGCTGGCGCGCCTCGAGCGATTGCGGCTTGGCACCGACTGCCCGGCGCGCGGCCGCACGAATCCGCTCGTCGACCTCGGGCGCCGGCTCGTCGCCGGGGAGCTCGCGGTACGCGTGGTCGAGGCGCGGGTCGCGGAGGTCAGGGTCGGTCATTGGACTACCCTCGCGGCTCGCGCGCTCGGGATTCGCCCTTGGGGCGGCCCGGCGGGCTCATGTCCGTTCCGGCTCGCGGAGCTCGGCGCGCAGCTTGGCCATGGCATAGCGCAGCCGGCTCTTCGCCGTCTCCCGGTTCACGCCCGTGACGGCGGCGATCTCCTCGAGCGAGAGCTCGCCTTCCTGCTGCAGGAGGAACGCTTCGCGCTGCGCCGCCGGCAGCGAGTCGATCGCGGCGAGCAGCCGCGCCGCGCCCTGCTTGCGGGCGAGCGACTCGTCCGGCCGCGGCGTATCGGCCGCGACGTCGTCGATCGGGTCGTCGTCGTAGCTCACGAGCGCGGCGCGCGAGCGCGCCCGGAAGTGGTCCATGAGACGATTGTGCGCGATCGTGAACAGCCACGTCGTGAACTTGGCGCGCGGCTCGTAGCTCCCGCGCGCGTCGATCAGTTTCAGCCACACGTCCTGGAAGAGCTCCTCTGCGACCGCCACGCTTCCGGCCTGGCGGCGCAGATAGCGGAACACGCCGCCCCGATGCCGCGCATACAACGCGTCGAATGCGGACGCTTCGCCGGCGCGGTAGGCGAGCATCAGCTCCTCATCCGACGGGCCCGTGGCCATGGCCGCACAGTGTAGAGCCGGTCGGATCAAACCGGCTCGCACTGGCTCCGCGCGTGTGAAAGCGCACGCCCCGCCTCCGGAAGAACGGCCGTCGCCGGGCTTTGGGGTTAAACTTCCTCGGGACGGGCGAACGCGGGCGATGCGTCTCCATCAGCTCAAGATCGAGTTCAACGCCGAGCACGACCGGCTGCTCATGCGCCTCGCGACCGACAATGCCGCCGAGGTGCTCGTCTGGCTCACCCGGCGTTGCGTCAAGCGGCTGTGGCCGTTGCTCATCAACATGGCCCAGACGGCCCCCGAGATCGCGCTGCAGCCGAACCCCGAGGCCAAGCGCGCCCTGCTCGGCTTCCAGCACGAGAAGGCGATCCGCCAGGCCGACTTCACGAAGCCCTACGAGGAGGCGCAGCGCGAGCGGCCGCTCGGCCAGAACCCGCTGCTCGTGACGCGGATCCAGCCGCGCCGCGACCAGCAGGGACGGCACGTGCTCGGCCTGCTGCCGACGGTGGGACAGGGCGTGCACCTCACGCTGGACGAGAACCTGCTGCACGGGCTCGTGAAGCTCATCCAGAACGCGGTCGCACGCGCCGACTGGGACCTCGAGCTCCAGGTGCCCGCCGGGATGGTGATCCAGTCGACCGAGGAAGGCGGCCGGCCCAGCATCAACTGACGCGCCGCTTGCGCGTCAGCGGATTTCCTCGAACGCCCACTGCAGCCGCAGCCACTCGCTCTCCGCCTGCTCGAGCGCGGCGGCGAGCTGCACCTGTTCGCGGAGCGCCGCGGTGACCTCGTCCTGGTCGCCCTGCGCATAGAACGCCTCGGACGCAAGCCGCGCTTCGACCTCCGCCTTCTCCCGCGCGAGACGCTCGATCTCGCGGTCGAGCGTCCGGAGCCGGTGCTCGAGCGGTTTCCGGCGGCGCGAGCGCGCCTGGCGCGCCGCAGCTTCCGCGCGCTTCTGCTCGCGCCGCGAGGCCCCCGTGCCGGGCTTCGGCTTGTCCGCGGCGCGGCGCGCGGCGAGCCACTCGCGATAGTCCTCGAGGTCGCCGTCGAACGCGCTGACGCCGCCGTCGGCGACGAGGACCAGCAGGTCGGTCGCGGTCCGCAGCAGGTGGCGATCGTGCGAGACGAGCACCATCGCCCCCTCGTACTCCTGGAGCGCGAGCGCGACCGCCTCGCGCATCTCGAGGTCGAGGTGATTGGTCGGCTCGTCGAGCAGCAGCAGGTTGGGCCGCTGCCAGACGACGAGCGCGAGCGCGAGGCGCGCCCGCTCGCCGCCCGAGAAGCCGGTGACCGGCGCGACCGCCATGTCGCCCGAGAAGTCGAACCCGCCGAGGAAGTCGCGCAGGCTCTGCTCGCGCGCCTGGCGGTCGATGCGCTGCAGGTGCTGGAGCGGCGTCTCCTCCGGCCGCAGCATTTCGAGCGTGTGCTGCGCGAAGTAACCGATGCGCAGCCCCTTGCCCTCGCGCCGCTCGCCGCCGCGGGGCTCAAGCTGTCCCGCGGCGAGCTTGATCAGCGTCGTCTTGCCGGCGCCGTTGCGGCCGAGGAGACCGATGCGCGCGCCGGCCTGGATCGTGAGGCCGACCTCGGACAGCACCGCGGTGCCGTCGTAGCCGCAGCTCGCGTCCTCGAGCACGAGCACCGGGTCGGGGCTGCCCGGGAAGTCGCGGAAGTGGAAATCGAACGGCGAGTCGACGTGCGCGGGCGCGATGACCTCCATCCGGGCGAGCGCTTTCAGCCGGCTCTGCGCCTGCCGCGCCTTGGTCGCCTTGGCCCGGAAGCGGTCGATGAACGCCTCGAGCCGGGCGACCTCGCGCTGCTGGCGCGCGTACAGCGCCTGCTCGTTCGCGAGGCGCGCGGACCGCTGGGCTTCGAACGCGGAGTAGTCGCCAGTGTAGCGACGGAGCCGCCGCGTCTCGAAGCTCACGATCGTCGTCGCCGTCGCGTCCAGGAACTCGCGGTCGTGGGAAACGAGCAGCAGGGTGCCGCGGTAGCCCGCGAGCCAGCCCTCCAGCCACACGATCGCGTCCAGGTCGAGGTGGTTGGTCGGCTCGTCGAGAAGGAGCAGGTCGGAGGGGCACATCAGCGCCCGCGCGAGGTTGAGCCGCATCCGCCAGCCGCCGGAGAACTCGGCGACGCTGCGCTCGAGATCCCCGGGCACGAACCCCAGGCCGTCGAGCATCGCCGCCGCCCGCGCGCGGGCCGAGTACCCGTCGACGTGGGAGTACGCCTCGTGCGCGGCGGCGATCCGCTCGCCGTCGCGCGAGCCCTCGGCCGTGGCGAGCTCGCGCTCGACGCCCCGCAGTCGCTCGTCGCCGTCGATGACGAACTCGATCGCGGGCCGCTCGAGCGCCGTCGTCTCCTGCGCGACGTGGGCGATCGTCCACCCCGGCGGCAGCTCGACGTCGCCCGCATCCGGATGGAGCTCGCCGTGGAGCAGCGCGAACAGGCTCGACTTCCCGCAGCCGTTCGGGCCGACGACGCCGACCCGCTCGCCGGGAGAAAGCGCGAGATCGGCAGTGTCCAGCAGTAGCTTGGCCGCGCGCCGGAGCGTGACTCTGCGTAACGTGATCACGGGGCAAGCGTAGCGAAGTGCGGTATTTCCTGCTGTCGATGCGCGGCGCCTCTGATATAATGCCGATGTTTCTCAACCGACTTTTTCCGCGTTCATCCGCCTGGAACCCACGTCCCATTCCCCCGGTCCCGCGCCGCTGGACCGCGCTCCTCGGAGCCTCGCTGTTTGACCACGTTCGCTGACCTGGGCCTGCGCCCGGAGCTGCTCAAGGCCGTTGCCGAGCAGGGCTACACCGAGCCGACGCCGATCCAGGTGCAGGCGATCCCGCTCGTGCTCGCCGGGCGCGACGTCATGGGCGGGGCGCAGACCGGCACCGGCAAGACGGCCGGCTTCGCCCTGCCACTGCTGCAGCGGTTCGCGCAGCACGCGAACACCAGCGTCTCGCCGGCGCGCCACCCGGTGCGTGCGCTCATCCTCGCGCCGACGCGCGAGCTCGCGGCACAGGTCGAGGAAAGCGTCCGCGCGTACGCCAAGTACACCGGGCTGCGCAGCACCGTGGTCTTCGGCGGGGTGCCGATGGAGCCGCAGACCGCCGAGCTGCGGCGCGGGGTCGAGATCCTCGTCGCCACACCCGGCCGGCTGCTCGATCACGTGCAGCAGCGCACGCTCAACCTCGGGCAGGTCGAGATCTTCGTCCTCGACGAGGCCGACCGGATGCTCGACATGGGGTTCATCCCCGACGTGAAGCGGATCATCGCGCTGCTGATCGGGCGCAAGCAGAATCTGCTGTTCTCGGCCACGCTGACCGACGAGATCCGGATCCTTGCGAAGTCGTTCCTGAAGGATCCGGTCGCCGTGCAGGTCGCGCTGAGGATCGCTGCCGCGGAGCTCGTGACGCACGTCGTCCATCCGGTCACGCGCGAGCGCAAGCGCGAGCTCCTCGTGCACCTGGTGAAGTCGCGCGCGCTGAAGCAGGTGCTCGTCTTCGTCGCCACCCGGATCGGGGCGAACCGGCTCGCCTATCAGCTCAACCGCGAAGGCGTGCACGCCACCGCGATCCACGGCGACCGCACGCAGGTCGAGCGCATGCAGGCGCTCGAGGATTTCAAGGCGGGGAGGGTGGGCGTGCTCGTCGCCACCGACGTCGCGGCGCGCGGCCTCGACATCGAGGAGCTGCCGCACGTGCTCAACTTCGATCTCCCGAACTCGCCCGAGGACTATGTGCACCGCATCGGTCGCACCGGCCGCGCCGGCACCGCCGGCACCGCGATCTCGCTCGTATGCCCGGCGGAGCACGAGCGGCTCGCCGAGATCGAGAAGACGATCCGCATCCGGATGCCGCGGGAGGTCGTGCCGGGCTTCGGCCACGCCTCCGAGGCGCCGCTCATGGAGCCGCCCCGGAGACAGCAGCGCCGTGCGGCCGACGAGGATCGCCTGACGCACGCGCGGCGGCGCGAGCAGGCAACGAAGCCCCAGCCCGGGAAGCCTCAGCCCGCCGCCGATCCCATCTTCAGCCGGCCCTACGAGCCGGGCCTGGCGGCGCCCGCGCCGCAGGGCGCGAACCCGGGCGCGCCAGCCAAGCGCGAACGCCAGGTCGCTGCGCTGCTCGGCGGCTTCGTTCGCAAGCCGACCTAGCCCGGCCCTACACGCAGCGCGCGCCGTCGACCTCCAGGCAGACGCCGCTGATGAACTCGGCCTCGTCCGAGGCGAGATAGAGCACCGCATTCGCGACATCGAGCGGCGTCGAGGGACGCCCGAGCGGGATCGTCGCGACGAACTTCGCCTCGGTCTCCGGCGTCAGCTTCCCGCCGGCGAAGTCCGCCGACAGTCCGGTCAGCGGGCTGAACACCGGATTCACCACGTTCACGCGGATCTTGTCGGGCCCGAGCTCGGCCGCCAGCGAGCGGCTCATCGTGATGACCGCGCCCTTGCTCGAGTTGTAGACGGTGAGCCCGGGCCGCGGGCGTACGCCGGCGGTGGACGCGATGTTCACGAAGCAGCCGCCGCCCTGCTTGCGGAACACCGGCACCGCGTGCTTCGCCGAGAGGTAGATCGAGCGGACGTTGATCGCGTAGACCTTCTCGAACTCCTCGTCGGTGACCTCCAGGAGCGGCTTCATGCGGTGGGTCCAGCCGGCGTTGTTGACGATGATGTCGATGCGGCCGTAGGCGCCGAGCGCGGCGCTCACCATCGCCGCCCAGTCGCCGGAAACCGCGACATCGGCCTGGACGAGCTCCGCCGTGCCGCCGCTCTTCCGGATGGCGGCGACGACCCGCTCGGCGCCCGTGACGTGAATGTCGTTCACCATCACCTTGGCGCCTTCCTCGGCGAATCGCCTGGCGATCCCCTCGCCAAAGCCCGAGCCGGCCCCGGTCACGATGGCCACCTTGTTCTTTAGTCGCATGACGTCCTCCTTTGGTCTGCGCGATTATCCGGCCCGCGCGAAGCGAGGGTCAAACGGCGGTGGATATAATGAGCTTTTCCCTCCGCCGCGATGAACCTCGACCGCGTCAGCTCGGGCGTCGACGTGCCCAACGACTGCAACGTGATCATCGAGATCCCGATGCACGCCGAGCCGATCAAGTACGAGATCGACAAGGAAACCGGGGCGATGTTCGTCGACCGGTTCCTCGCGACCGCGATGCACTACCCCTGCAACTACGGCTACGTCCCGCACACGCTCTCGGGCGACGGCGACCCGGTCGACGTGCTGGTCGTGAGCCCGCTGCCGATCGTCCCCGGAGCGGTGGTCCGGTGCCGGCCGATCGGCATGCTCAGGATGGAGGACGAGGCGGGCGACGACACGAAGGTGGTGGCGGTCCCGATCGACAAGCTCTCGCCGCTCTACCGCGACGTGCAGTCGGTCCACGACCTGCCGGCGATCACGCTCGCCCAGATCGCCCATTTCTTCGAGCACTACAAGGACCTCGAGCGCGGGAAGTGGGTTAAAGTAGGCGGGTGGGTCGGCCCGGAAGAGGCAAAACGGGAGATCCTGGCGGGCGTCGCCAGCTACCGGACGGCGGACAGCAAGCCGGCTTTCTGACTGAGGAGATGGACATGGATTCGAAGGTTCTGCACGGCCGCGACCGGCGGTGGCCGATTGTCGGTGCCTTGGCGCTCGTGTTCGCCGTTCCCGCGGCGATGGCCCAGGCGCAGCCCGAGGGACGGGTGGTGACCCGGCCGGACGGGACGACTATTTACCCGTCCGTCAACGAACGGGAGGCGCGCGGCGGCAGCACCTGGTGGCAGCGGGATCGCGACGTCGGCGCCGACGAGCGGGAACGTCGGCGGATCGAAGCGCAGCGTGACGCCGTCCAGCGGCAGGAAATGCGGATGCGCGAGCGCGACGCGGCGCTGCAGAACCCTGCGCGGCAGATCCCGCCCACGGTGGGGCACTGACGCGCCACCGAAGCACTTTCAACCTTCCTCTTTCAGCGCTCTGAAGGGACGGCGTTCCGCGAGCTCGTCGACGTGGCGCGCGACCCCGGCTGCCTCCCGCGCGAGGAACTTCTCGACCGCGTCCGCGAACTGCGGATGCCGCAGCCAGTGCGCTGACCAGGTCACCTCCGGCAGGAATCCCCGCGCGAGCTTGTGCTCGCCCTGCGCGCCGCCCTCGAAGGCCCGGATGCCGCGCGCGATGCAGAATTCGAGCGCCTGGTAATAGCAGGTCTCGAAGTGGAGGCACGGCACGTAGCCGGTCGCCCCCCAGTAGCGGCCGTAGAGCGCGTCCTGCGTGAACACGTTCAGCGCGCTCGCGATCGGCTTTCCGTCCCGCTCGGCGACGACGAGCAGCAGATGCTCCGGCAGGACCTCCCCGAGCCGCGTGAAGAACGCCAGGTTGAGGTAGGGCGAGGAGAGGTGAGCGCGGTAGGTGAGGTTGTAGCAGCGCGTGAAGAAGCGCCACTCGCCGTCCGTGATCTCGCGCCCGAGCTTCCAGCGAAACGCGATGCCGGCCTCCCGCACCTTGCGCCGGTCCTGCTTGATCCGCTTCCGCTTGTCGTGGGTGAGCGTCGCGAGGAACTCGTCGAAGGTGCGGTAGCCCGGGTTCGCCCAGTGGAACTGGATGCCCTGTCGCAGCATCATTCCCGCGGCCGCGAGCTCGAGCGCCTCGCCTTCGGGCGGAAACAGGACGTGCAGCGACGACACGCTTCGCGCGAGCTCGAGCGCGGCGGCTACGAGCTGCCGTCGCGCGTCCGCAGTGGCGGCGAGCGCTCGTCCGCCCGTGACCGGCGAGAAGGGCACGGCGGAGGTGAGCTTCGGGTAGTACTCGAGACCGTGGCGGTGATACGCATCCGCCCACGCCCAGTCGAAGACGTACTCGCCATAGGAGTGCGACTTGAGGTAGAGCGGCAGGGCGCCCTGAAGCTCGTCACCTTTCCAGAGCGTGAGGAACTGCGGCAGCCAACCCGTGCCGCCCGTGGCGCAGCCGGTCTCGTGCAGTGCCGAGAAGAATTCGTGCCGGAGGAACGGGTGATCGCCCGCGAGCGCGTTCCAGTGGCGGGCCGGCACTTCCGCGAGATCCTCCACCACGCGGAGGGCGAGCTGCGCTGCGAGCGGATCGGCCATGTGAAGCCGATTATTTTCGAATGCGCACGGCGAGGCAACCGGGTTCGCGCCGTCGGCCTTTTGCTATACTGCCCCGGGTCCGTGCGCCGGGAGAGGAGCCGCCATGAAAATGATTGAAGCCGTCATCAAGCCGTTCAAGCTCGACGAGGTCCGCGAGGCGCTGGCCGAGGTCGGGGTGACCGGCTTGACCGTGACCGAGGTCAAGGGCTTCGGCCGGCAGAAGGGGCACACGGAGCTCTACCGGGGCGCCGAGTACGTGGTCGACTTCCTGCCGAAGGTGAAGATCGAGGTGGCGGTCGTCGACAAGCTGCTCGACCAGGCGATCGAGGCGATCATCAAGGCCGCCCGCACCGGCAAGATCGGCGACGGCAAGATCTTCGTCACCTCCGTCGAGCACGTCGTGCGGATCCGCACTGGCGAGACGAACGAAGCGGCGATCTGAGCCGGAACCGAGAACCCCGACCGGGCTACTCCGCGCTTCCCGCTTCCGGTCGCTCACGCCTTCAGCAGGACCAGCACCGCGCCGCTCCCGCCGTGGGCCGCGGGCGCCTGACAGAACGCCAGGACCTCCTCCCGCTGCGCGAGCCAGACGCGCACCTTGCCCTTGAGCACCGGCTCCCGGTTCTTCGAGCCGAGGCCCTTGCCGTGGACGATCCGCACGCAGCGCCGGGCGCGGCGCACCGACTCCCGGAGGAATCCCGCCACCGCCTCGCGCGCTTCGGCGCGCGTCAGCCCGTGCAGATCGAGGTCGTCCTGAACCACCCAGTGTCCGCGCCGCAGCTTCCGTAGCACCTGCCGCGGCACGCCTTCCTGAAGAAACGACGCCTCGTCCTCGACCTCCGGGTCGACGGAACCGCGGCGGCTTTCGGCAAGCGCCGAGTGCTCGTCGAGCAGCGACTGCACGGGCACCGGCGGGGCCCCTCGATCGGCGTCGACGCGGCGCTTCGGGGTGCGCAGCGGCACCGCATCGCCGACCGCCGCACGGAATAGCGCGTCGTCGTCGCCGTCGTCGTCGTCGGGTACGCGCGGGTCGAGCGGACGTTTCATGGGCGGTGCCGTCGCCTCGGTCAGCCGAGGCCCTCGAGATACTTCTCGGCGTCGAGCGTGGCCATGCAGCCGGAGCCGGCGCTCGTCACCGCCTGGCGGTAGACGTGATCTTGGACGTCGCCGGCCGCGTACACCCCCGGGATGCTCGTCGCGGTCGCGTTGCCCTCGCTCCCGCCTTTGGTGATGATGTAGCCGCCGGCCATCTCGAGCTGGCCCTCGAAGATCGCGGTGTTGGGCGTGTGACCGATCGCGATGAAGAGTCCCTGCACGTCGAGCCGCTCCGGGGCGCCGCCCGCGACCCCCTTGATGCGGATTCCCGTGACGCCCTTGTCGTCGCCGACCACCTCGTCGAGGACGTGGTTCCACCTGATCGCCACGTTCGCCTTGCCGAAGAGCTTCTGCTGCAGGATCTTCTCGGCGCGGAACTTGTCGCGTCGGTGCACGACGGTGACGCGCTTGGCGATGTTGGAGAGGTACAGCGCCTCCTCGACCGCGGTGTTCCCGCCGCCGATGACCGCGACGTCCTGGCCGCGGTAGAAGAACCCGTCGCACGTGGCGCAGGCCGAGACGCCGCGGCCCATGTACGCCTCCTCGGAGGCGAGCCCGAGGTACTTCGCCGACGCGCCGGTGGCGATGATCAGCGCGTCGCAGGCGTAGACGGCGCTGTCGCCTTCGAGGCGGAACGGGCGCTCCCTCAGGCGGGCGGTGTGAACGTGGTCGAACACGATCTCGGTCTCGAAGCGCTCGGCGTGCTTCTGGAAGCGCGCCATCAGCTCCGGTCCCTGCACGCCATCGGCGTCCGCCGGCCAGTTGTCCACGTCGGTGGTGGTCGTCAGCTGCCCGCCGGGCGCGAGACCCGTGATGAGCACGGGCTTCAGGTTGGCGCGCGCGGCGTACACGGCGGCGGTATAGCCGGCCGGACCGGAGCCGAGGATGAGCAGGCGGCAGTGCTTGATGGGCTTGTCGGGCATCGGGGAAGGCGTTTCTCGCGGTCGGGACTGCGCCCGATTATAGCGGCGGGCGTCCGCGTGACTTTTGACTCAATTCCGAGGTTACCTGAGCTTTCTTTTCTAAATGATTGTTTTACATTGAGTCGATAGCTATACTGCCAGTTTGGACCCCAGGCCAGGACCGGCGCTGAACCCGACACAGGACGCCGAACGTGGTGCATCCCCCGGGTGCGGCGCGGTCGAAGGTGCGACACCGTTGCTGCACGGCCGACTCGCGCTCGTGGTTGATCAGGGATGCTCGCCAGAGCGGTCGCCACTTTCATGCGCTGCCGACACGACGTCCCCGGGCGCGGCGCCCGCTGGACGAGTCATTGGAGCCGACGAGCGCGCGAGTGGACTGGCGCTCACCCGACGCGTCGGGCCCGAATCTCGCTTGCATGCGAACTGTGTCGCCATCGAGGCAAGCGCATGCGATGAAGGACGTTGCGACTGTGCAGTTTGCACTTGACCTGCACGGCGCGATGGGTGGCTCGATCTGCTAGGATGGATTGAGCGATGAGGAGTGCATCAGTGAGGGGAGAAAAGCGTATGGCGGGCCCAGCGAGTGTTTCAACCCTGCTCTTGCGGAACGTGCCGCTCTTCGCGGGACTGCCCGAGAGCCAGCTGCAGCTGCTCACGCGGGTGGTCGGGCGGAAGTCCTACCCCCGCAATTCGACCGTCATCGCGGCGGGCGACGTGACCGACGCGCTGTACATCGTCATCTCGGGACGGCTGAAAGTCATGATGAGCGACGACGAGGGGCGGGAGGTGATCCTCGCCATCCTCAACCAGGGCGAGTTCTTCGGCGAGATGGGGCTGATCGACGAGGCGCCGCGCTCGGCGACCGTCATCGCCATCGAGCCGTGCGAGCTGCTGACGATCAACAAGGTGGATTTCAAGAAGTGCCTGCAGGAGAACTTCGACATCTGCACCGGCGTGCTGAAGGGGCTCGTCAGACGGCTGCGCGAGGCCGACAGAAAGATCGGCAGCCTCGCGCTGATGGACGTCTACGGCCGCGTCGCGCGCCTGCTCATGGAGATGGCCGAGACCGTCGACGGCCAGAAGGTCGTGACCAAGAAGCTCCCGAAGCAGGACATCGCCAAGATGATCGGGGCCTCGCGCGAGATGGTGAGCCGCGTGATGAAGGACCTGCAGACGAGCGGCTACATCGAGGTCCGGGCCGGCTCGATCTTCCTGCGCGAGGCGATGCTCGTGTCGGAGGCCCGCGCGTAGTGCCGCTGGACGCGCGCCGCCGGTACGCCGCGGCGCTCGCTCTCGGGAGCCCCCGCCTGACGGCGCTCCCGACCGCCTCACCGTCCGCTCGCCTGGAAGCCCGGGCGAACCTGCCCCTGGCACCCGGGGGCCACGCTCCTTGCCAGCCCCGGCGCGACCCACGCGGCCCGCTGCGTCGGGCCGCGGGCGCACACTAACTGGACTGATCGGCTCCCGGCAACGCGCACGCCTTGAGTACACTGCGGGCTGTGAGATCCCCGTCCACCGCCCAGCCCCTCCCCGGGAAGATCGCGGCGCGGCTGCGCGAGGCGAAGTGGCTGGCGCTGATCGCCGTCGCCACCTACCTCGCGCTGATCCTCGCGACGTTCGACCGCGCCGATCCGGGCTGGTCGCACAGCGCCGTGGCCGATCGCGTCCGCAACGCCGGCGGCCGGGCCGGGGCCTGGCTGTCCGACCTGCTGCTCTATCTCTTCGGCATCTCCGCGTGGTGGTGGGTCCTGCTGCTCGTCTACGCGGTCCTGTGGGGCTATCGCCGGCTCGACGGCAGCTCCATCTCCGACCGGCGGCCGTTCGTCATCGCGCTGGCCGGCTTCTCGATGGTGCTCGTCGCCGCGTGCGGGCTCGAGGCGCTGCGCTTCCATTCGGTCCACGCGACCCTGCCGCTCGCGCCCGGCGGGATGTTCGGTGCCGTCATCAGCCAGGTCTTCAACGCGACCTTCGGCTTCACCGGCGCCACGCTCCTGCTCCTCGCGATGGCGGCGATCGGCCTCTCGCTGTTCACGGGCATCTCATGGCTCGCCGTCATGGAACGCATCGGCGCCGCCGCCGAATGGACCTGCTTCAAGGCGATCGAGCTGTGGCAGCGGCGCGAGGACCGGAAGCTCGGCCAGCGGGCGACGGCGGAACGCGAGCTCCTGGTCGAGGCGGAGAAGAAGCGGGTCGAGGAGCACGAGCCGATCCGCATCGAGCCGCCAGCGCGCGAGATTCCGAAGTCGGAGCGGGTGATCAAGGAAAAGCAGGTGCCGCTGTTCCAGGACCTGCCCGATACACCGCTCCCGCCGCTCGCGCTCCTCGACGAGGCCCCGGCGGACTTCGAGGGCATGAGCCCCGAAACGCTCGAGTTCACCTCGCGGCTGATCGAGAAGAAGCTCAAGGACTTCGGCGTCGAGGTGAGGGTGCTCGCCGCGTACCCGGGTCCGGTCATCACGCGCTACGAGGTCGAGCCCGCGGTCGGCGTGAAGGGCAGCCAGATCGTCAACCTGGTCAAGGACCTCGCCCGCGCGCTCTCGGTGGTGTCGATCCGGGTCGTCGAGACGATCCCGGGCAAGTCCTGCATGGGGCTCGAGATCCCGAATCCGCGGCGGCAGACGGTCCGGCTGGCGGAGATCGTCGGCTCGCAGGTCTACCACGAGCTCCACTCGTCGCTGACGCTCGCGCTCGGCAAGGACATCGGCGGCCACCCGGTGGTGGCGGATCTCGCGAAGATGCCGCACCTGCTGGTGGCGGGGACGACCGGATCGGGCAAGTCGGTCGCGATCAACGCGATGATCCTCTCGCTCGTCTACAAGGCGGAGCCGCGCGAGGTGCGGCTCGTCATGGTCGACCCGAAGATGCTCGAGCTCTCGGTGTACGAGGGGATCCCGCATCTCCTCGTGCCGGTGGTCACGGACATGAAGCAGGCGGCGTCCGCGCTCACATGGTGCATCGGCGAGATGGAGCGCCGCTATCGGCTCATGTCGTGGCTGGGCGTGCGCAACCTGTCCGGCTTCAACCACCGCATCGCGGAGGCCGAGAAGCGCGGCGAGAAGCTCGACGACCCGAACACGCTGGAGACCGGCAATCCCCAGCCGCTCGGGCGGCTGCCGCACATCGTCGTCATCATCGACGAGCTCGCCGACCTCATGATGGTGGTCGGCAAGAAGGTCGAGGAGCTGATCGCGCGGCTCGCGCAGAAGGCGCGCGCGGCGGGCATCCACCTCATCGTCGCCACGCAGCGGCCGTCCGTCGACGTCATCACCGGCCTGATCAAGGCGAACATCGCGACACGGATCGCGTTCCAGGTGTCCTCGAGGGTCGACTCGCGCACCATCCTCGACCAGCATGGCGCCGAAACGCTCCTCGGGCAGGGCGACATGCTGTACCTCCCGCCCGGCACCGGCTTTCCGCAGCGCGTGCACGGCGCCTTCGTCGCCGACCACGAGGTGCACAAGGTGGTCGAGTATCTCAAGCAGCAGGGCGCGCCCGACTATGTCGATGGGGTCCTGGAGGCGGAGGAGGGCGGCGGCGCGGATGGCGACTCGCTCGCGGGCGATGCGGAATCCGATCCGCTGTACGACCAGGCGGTGGAGATCGTGCTCCGGACGCGGCGGCCGTCGATCTCGCTGGTGCAGCGGCACCTGCGCGTCGGCTACAACCGCGCCGCGCGGCTGCTCGAGCAGATGGAGCACGCCGGGCTCGTGTCGACGATGCAGTCGAACGGCAACCGCGAGGTGCTGGTCCCGAGCCGGGCTGAGTAGGCCCGCGCCTCGAACGTCGTCGCAGAGGAAGACATGTCTACCGGGAGCGGGTCGGCCTTCGGACGGGTAGCCGCTGCCCTCGTCGCGGCGTCGGGACTGGTCGGGGTTGCCCAGGCGGGCGGCATGGACCGCCTCAACCAGTTCATGAGCTCGACGCTCGCCGCGACCGGGGAATTCGAGCAGCGCATCTACAACCGCGAGCGGAAGCTCGTGCAGGAGTCGCGCGGCACCCTCGCGTTCCTCCGCCCGGGCAAGTTCCGCTGGGCATACTCGAAGCCGTATTCGCAGCTCATCGTCGGCGACGGCGCCCGCGTCTGGGTGTACGACGAGGACCTCAATCAGGTGACCGTGCGCAAGCTCGACCAGGCGCTCGGCGCGACGCCGGCGGCGCTGCTCGCCGGCGCCAGCGACGCCTTGAAGGCGTTCCAATTCAGGGACGAAGGCACGCGGGACGGGCTGGAGTGGGTCGAGGCCGTTCCGCGCGACCAGGACTCGACCTTCGAGCGCATCCGCATGGGGTTCGGGCTCTCCGGGCTCGAGCGCATGGAGCTGACCGACACGTTCGGCCAGACGACCGAGCTGCGCTTCCGCGGGCTCCAGCGGAACCCGCGGGTCGACCCGGGGCTCTTCCGCTTTGCGCCGCCCAAGGGCGCCGACGTCGTCGGCGACAAGTGACCGGCCTCTTCGACGAACCCCGTCCCCGAGCGCCGCTCGCCGACGCCCTGCGCCCGAAGACCCTGGACGAGGTCGTGGGGCAGGAGCACCTCCTCGGCCCCGGCAAGCCGCTGCGCCTCGCGTTCGAGTCCGGCAAGCCGCACTCGATGATCCTCTGGGGCCCGCCGGGCTCCGGCAAGACGACGATCGCCCGGCTGATGGCCGACGCGTTCAGCGCCGAGTTCATCGCGCTGTCGGCGGTGCTGTCCGGAGTGAAGGACATCCGCGACGCGGTCCAGCACGCGCGCCAGGTGCTCGCACGCAGCGGCCGCTCCACGATCCTGTTCGTCGACGAGGCGCACCGCTTCAACAAGGCCCAGCAGGACGCGTTCCTGCCGTACGTCGAGGAAGGGCTGATCACGTTCGTCGGCGCCACGACCGAGAACCCGTCGTTCGAGGTGAACTCCGCGCTGCTCTCGCGCGTGGCCGTCTACGTGCTCACGCCGCTATCCCCGGCCGACCTCGGCAAGCTGTTCGACCGGGCGGCGGATCGCGCCCTGGCGGGCCTCGCTTTCGACCCCGCGGCGCGCGAGCGGATCATCGGCTTCGCCGACGGCGACGCGCGGCGTCTCCTCAATCTGCTCGAGATCATCCAGACTGCGGCCGCGAGCGGGGGCGTCCAGCGCATCGACGGCGCGTTCGTCGAGAACGCCGTCGCCCGGAGCTTGCGGCGCTTCGACAAGGGTGGCGAGGTCTTCTACGACCAGATCTCGGCGCTGCACAAGTCGGTGCGCGGCTCGAACCCCGACGCAGCGCTGTACTGGCTGGTGCGGATGCTCGACGGCGGCGCCGACCCGCTGTACCTCGCGCGCCGGATCATCCGGATGGCGGCCGAGGACATCGGGCTCGCCGATCCGCGCGCGCTCGCGCTGACGCTCGACGCCGCGGAGACGTACGAACGCCTCGGCACGCCCGAGGGCGAGCTCGCGCTCGCTCAGGCGGTCGTCTATCTCGCGTGCGCGCCGAAATCGAACGCGGTGTACGAGGCTTATAATGCCGCGCGCTCGTTCGTGGCCGAAGACGAATCGCGGCCGGTGCCGCTGCACCTGCGGAACGCTCCGACGCGGCTGATGAAGGAGCTGGGATACGGGCGCGAGTACCGGTATGCGCACGACGAAGCGGGCGCCTACGCCGCCGGGGCGAGCTACTTTCCCGAAGGGATGCCGGAGGTCAGCTGGTACACGCCGACCGACCGCGGGATGGAAGCGCGGATCGCGGAACGTCTCGCCGAGCTGCGCGCGCTCGACCTCGCGACGCGCAAGCGCTAGTTTGCTTTCGGCGTGGGATGCGAAGCGTCGAAGCGGCAGTAGATGGCGTACAGCGCGTCGGCCCGGCCGAGATTGCCGGCACGGCGTGCATGCTCGACGCAGTCGAGCATGTAGGCCTTGATCTGCGTGACGCCGTCGTCCGAATGGAGCAGCTCGCTGCCCAGCTCGCAGGCGACGATCTCGGGAATGTGCTCGTGCTCGGCGATGAGGAGCACCTCGTCCTCGCTGAGCTCGCTCAGCTCGAGGCAGTCTTTCAGGGTGAGCATGGCGGCGACTTCCTTCGGGGTGCCGCTCGGACTGCGGCACGGTGGCAGTTCTTTATAGTCCCCGCATCGCGCATTAGGCAAGGACGACTCGATGCTAATGTCATTGGTGCAATGCCGCGCGGATGACAGCTGCGTGACCGGTGAGGCCTTGTCGGGAAGGCCCGACGCTCCGCAGGATTTCGTGGACGGCTGATGCTCGACATTCAACTGCTCCGGACCGACCTCGAAGCCGTCGCCAGGCGGCTCGCGGATCGCCCCTACGTCCTTGACCAGACAGCATTCCGCGCCATCGAGGAGGAGCGGAAGCGCTTGCAGACCCGGACGCAGGAGCTGCAGGCGCAGCGGAACGCGCTCGCCAAGCAGATCGGCCAGGCGAAGGCGAAAGGCGGGGACGTCGCGGCGCTGATGGCCGAGTCCGGCGCGGCGAACGCCGAGCTCGAGGGCCTCGAGAAGGAGCTCGAAGGGATCCAGGCGAGGCTCGCCGCATTCCTCGCCGACGTTCCGAACCTGCCCCACGAGAGCGTGCCGGCCGGGCGGGGCACGGAGGACAACGTCGAGGTGCGGCGCGCCGGCGCACCGCGCACGTTCGGCTTCGCGCCCAAGGACCACGTCGACCTCGGCACCACGCTCGGAATGCTCGACTTCGAGCGCGCGGCGAAGATCGCCGGGGCGCGGTTCGTGGTCATGACCGGCGCCGTCGCGCGGCTGCACCGCGCGATCACGCAGCTGATGCTCGACGTGCACACCCAGGAGCACGGCTACGTCGAAGTCTATGTGCCGTACATGGTGAACAAGGACAGCGCGTTCGGCACCGGGCAGCTCCCGAAGTTCGAGGACGATCTGTTCGCCGTGCCGCGGGGTAACGAGCGCCTCTACCTGATCCCAACGGCGGAGGTGCCGGTTACGAACATCGTCCGGGACGAAATCGTTCCGCTGGAGAAGCTACCGTTGAAGTTCGTCTGCCACAGCCCGTGCTTCCGGAGCGAGGCGGGGGCGGCCGGCAAGGACACACGTGGGATGATCCGGCAGCACCAGTTCGACAAGGTGGAGCTAGTCCAGATCGTCCACCCGTCGCGCTCGTACGAGGGTCTCGAGGAGCTGACCCGCCACGCCGAGACAATCCTCAAACGGTTGGACCTCCCGTACCGGACCGTCACGCTCTGCACCGGTGACATGGGCTTCTCGGCGGCGAAAACCTACGACATCGAGGTGTGGCTGCCCGGCCAGAACGCCTACCGCGAGATCTCGTCGTGCTCGAACTTCGAGGCGTTTCAGGCGCGTCGGATGCAGGCGCGGTTCAGGAACGAGAAGGGCAAGCCCGAGCTGGTGCACACGCTCAATGGCTCGGGGCTCGCAGTCGGGCGGACGCTCATCGCGGTGCTCGAGAACTATCAGAACGCGGATGGCAGCATCGCTGTTCCCGCGGCGCTTCGTCCGTACATGGGCGGGGTGGAGGTGATCAAGGCCGCGGCCTGATCGATGCGGGCGGTGATAGAATCCGCGCCGCCGCGGAGAGGTGGCAGAGTGGTCGAATGCGGCAGACTCGAAATCTGTTGTACTCCTCGTGGGTACCGGGGGTTCGAATCCCTCCCTCTCCGCCAGAAACAACGCCTTACGATCGACGCGCGATTAATAAACGTTCGGAGAGACGCGCTAGGCAACGACTCAGGCAACACTACAAGGTCACAGACGGGGCGGGCGCAATTGGCGACCAAACCAGACGGTCGCGAGATCCTCAGCAAGCTCCAGACGCTTCGCGATGAGATGCCGGCCTTCAATACGCCGGGGAGAGTGTCAGACGCGGATGCGCAGTGGATTGGTAACTTGGAGTGGCGGCGGAAAGGCCGCGCGAGGGAATAGAAACCCCCGGCGCGGCTGGCGGACAGGTGAAAGGAACTCTGTTCAGCTCCCCACCCCTCCTTGAAAGATCTTGATCGAGCTGATCGTATCGTCGAACTTGTAGGGGTCAGCCTTCACGTTCGGGATGTTTGTTCCCGGCCCGAAGTCGCCGGGTTGCAGGATGCCGCCCGCGTAGTCAGGGTGTTGGTAGAAGTTCGCCACCCACCCGGCTTGGTAGTCCTCGCCCGCGACGATACGGAGCGAGGAGAGCTTGTTGTCGAACCCCTGCATTGAGAGCTTCCTCTCACTGACGAGGATCTCCCGGCGCTGGCCGCCGTAGTTGGCGTCCTGGTAGATGTGAATCTCCAGTCTGACGATCAGAGCCTGTGTTGGCGGGATGCCAGGCACGAAGTCGGCCGATGAGATCTTGTCCTTGAACGAGAAAGGCTGAACGTGGATGTTCGGGTAATCGCCCGGCCCCAGATCCAGGTATCCGCCCGAGAAGTTTGTGTTCTCCCAGAAGCGGATCTTGTCCCCATCCACATAATGGTTTCCTCGAAAGATCTTGATCGAAGAGACCTTGTCGTTGAAGCCGAGCACGTTCCCAAAGCTGGAAACGTCGTTATGGATGTAGCGGTACTCCCCTCCATAGTTGGTATCCTTGTACACCGTCGCGATGAGCCGCATGGTTCTCTCCTTTACTGATCAGGTCGGAAGCTCCCTGAACAGGCTGACTCTTTGGGTCTGCCCACGCAAAGCAGGCTATGCCCGAAGAGTCAACGGGTCAATCAGCCGGTTGGCTTAGTGAGGTTCCGGGCGAACGCGTGTTTCGTTTGGGCGTCACTATGATCGTCCTCGCACAGGACGGCTAGATTGTCGAACGCGTTGTTCGATGGGTTCCCGTCAGCGCCGTGACCCACCTACCCGCTCCTTCTGCAACTGCCTGGACGCTTCTTGTCGCGATGCTTTCGAGAATGCCGAAAAACTGCATGGCAAAACGGCCGCTGCCCGATCAAAGCGCTCAGCTGGCGAAGAGCCTCGGCCCCGTTGCTGTAGGCACAACATGTCCCTGAGCAAAGCACAACATCGCAAGAAGCGCATCCGCCGGCAGGGATCGCGCAAGGCCGCTCGACGAGCAGAACGCGCACTGCGGCGACGCTTG
>Ga0209853_1000092_pt1 | contig 23180 bp, 19 predicted proteins | sample GWRWS1_30_40_FD_187224 | JGI IMG/M metagenome (GOLD analysis project Ga0209853, IMG submission 187224) | Riverbed sediment microbial communities from areas with vegetation nearby in Columbia River, Washington, USA - GW-RW S1_30_40 (SPAdes)... | ecosystem: Environmental > Aquatic > Freshwater >...
AACTCTCACTACGCCACCACGATCGGGCGTAACGGCACGCGGATTCAGACCGTCGAGCACCTGATGGCGGCGGCCGCCGGTCTCGGCCTCGACAACCTCCTCATCGAGGCGCATGCTGTGTACACCAATCGCACCCCGGCCGGCTCGGTGCGGGCGCCGTCCGGGCCTCAGATCTGCTTCGCGATTGAGCAGCACACGGACGTCTGCGCCGAGCGCCTGGGCATGGATCCCGTCGAGTTCCGGCGGAAGAACCTCGCGGACGAGGGGGACGAGGGGCCGAACACGGGAGGGATGGGTTCGTACTCGGACCCGGACCACCTGCTCCCGTTCCTGACCCCGTCGGACCGCGAGGCCGCGCTCGCGACGATGCGGGCGACCGTGGACGCGATGGCGAGGCGGGGGACGCCGTTCAAGGGCGTGCTGTACGGCGGGTTCATGGCGACCCGGGACGGCGTGCGCCTCCTTGAGTACAACGCGCGTTTCGGGGATCCGGAGGCGATGAACGTGCTGCCGATTCTGGAGGACGATTTCCTCGGGCTCTGCGTGCGGCTCGTGGACGGGAACCTCCCGCCGACGGCGCGGTTCGCGAGGAAGGCGACCGTCTGTAAGTACGTCGTGCCGTCGGGGTACGGGGTGAGACCGAAGGCGGGAGCGCCGATCGAGGTGGACGAGGCGGGGATCGCGAAGGCGGGGGCGGAGCTGTTCTACGCGAGCGTGGAGGAGAAGGACGGGCGGATCGTGACGACGACATCCCGGGCCCTCGCGATTGTGGGGGTCGGGGCCTCCCTCCCGAAGGCGGAGGCAGTTTGCGAGGCGGGGCTGCGCTGCGTCAAGGGGGACGCGTACGTCCGCCACGACATCGCGACCGCGAAGGCGATTCAGAGGAAAATCGAGCATGTGCAAAAGTTGAGGGGAAAGTGATCAGTCGTCTGCAGGTCTTGGAGTGAGAGTGCCAATCTTACATCTCGGGAGTGGGCGGCGCCCGAAACCTCTTTAGCCATCCGAGCCTTCAATCGGTCGTGAAGAACCTCCGGGACATCATCGGGGAGATCGAGTCCCGCCTCGATGAGAAGGACGAGGTGCGGGAGCTCGCCCTGAAATCGTCCCGGGCGATCGGGCGGCTCAGCAGCGCGTCAATCCATGGATTGCACAAGGGGGAGGACTCCGAGACCCCGCTCCGGGAGGCCCGTGACGAGGCGATGAAGCTCCGAAGTGTCCTGGAGGACCACCCGGACCTCATCCACTCCGGCTTCGTCGAGAACGCTCTTCAGGAGCTGTGCGAGGCCGCGATCCTCCACGCGATCGCGAACGGGAAGCCCCTGCCCGGACCGAAGGAGTGCGGAGCGACGGACGCGGCCTACCTCCTCGGGCTCGGGGATGTCGTCGGCGAGATCCGCCGGTTCGCGCTCGAGGAGCTGAGGCGGGGGAACGTCGCGAAGGCCGCGGACCATCTGAAAACGATGGAGGACATCTTCGACGTCCTGATTCGCTTCGACTACCCGACCGCCCTCGTCGCGCTGAAGCACAAGCAGGACGTCGCTCGGTCGCTGATCGAGAAGACCAGAGGCGAGGTCGCCGTCGCGACCCGCGGTAAGGCGCTCGAGGACAAGCTCGACCGGATCGAGGGCCGCATCTAACGATCCCCTTCTGGGGTCGGGTCCATTGGGCCGTACCAAGTTCGCACCGCAATGCGGGCGATTCCCCAGGCGAGGAGCGTTAGCCACACAACCTGGAACCAAGCGACGTTCCACCCCAGGAAGAACGGCCACCAGAAGAACGACAACACCGCCGTCACCCAATCGGGAGGGGCGAACTCTCCCACGATTGCGTACAGCACTCCCGCCGCCACGATGACGACCCCGACCCATGCGAACAGGAAAGCGAAAACGAACTGCCGTCGCAGGATTGTCGGGGGCAGGAGAATTCGGGCGACCGTTGCACGAGCGTCCATCGTCTCGGAGCGAGTGGGCGGGTATCCCGCAGCCCTCGGCGGGAGGTCCGCCGTTATCAGTATCACATACGGTAGCGAAACGTATTTAATGCACACTCCCGATGATTCGCCCCGCGCCTGCCGCCCTCGCGCCTCCCGATGACCGGGCCGTGGGGGTCGAGGGACCGACATGGCCGAAACTCGAATCCGCAGCGGCATCCCGGGGCTCGACAACCTAATCGAGGGCGGATTCCGGGACAAGACGTGCGTCGTCATCGTCGGCTCCAGCGGGACGGGGAAGACGACGTTCACGATTCAGTACGTCCTCCACGGCCTCGAGAACGGGGAGCAGGGCCTGTACGTCAGCCTCGAGGAGTCCCCGGACCAGATCATGCGGGAGGCGGAGCTGATGGGCTTCGACCTCCGGAAGCACTACGAGAAGGACCTGTTCTTCATCCACCTGAAGGGGAAGAACTTCAAGAAGATGATCGAAGAGCAGCTCCCGCAGCTCGTGAAGGCCCGCTCGGACTACCAGATCAAGACCCGGGTCGTGATCGACCCGATGACCCCCGTGATCTGGGCGACCCAGGACAAGCTCGAGCAGCGCGAGCTGATCGGGAAGCTCTTCTACACCCTGAAGGAGCTCGGCGTCGTCCTGTGCACCGTCGAGGAGCACGCGAAGCCCGGGGAGACGGTTGGGGAGGACGTGCTCCTTCCGATCTACCTGAGCGACGGCGCACTCCACCTCGAGTACTACCCGATCGGGGGCGCATTCAACCGCACCCTGAAGGTCCTGAAGATGCGGGGGATCCACCACGGGGAGGGCGTGTACCCGTACATCTTCGCACGGGGGATGGGGGCCGTCGTGCGGTCTTCCGCCCCTACGATTCCCGCGACCGCCGAGCGCTCCCACAAGAAAATCTTCGAGGACGCGTACCGCACCGCGGAGGCACTGAAGGCCCCGCCCACGGTCCTCGCGAAGCTCAAGGCGATGAGCGAGGCCTGGGACTACGATTACTCCCCGGAGGAGGCCCTCCAGGTCGTGTTCGACTCGTACGGCCTCAAGCGGTGAGGCCCGCCATGCCGTCCCTCGCGGGCAAGGTCGACAAGACGATGGAGGCGGAGTCCGTCGGCCTCCTGAAGCACATGCTCGACACGGAGCTCCGGCGGGCGCGCGAGGAGAACGGGTTCGATCTCGTCCTGTTCCTCGGGGTCGACGGCCGGATCTTCGCAAGCGACGTCCCGTGGTCCCTGGACCCGAGGCAGTACCGCCTCCTGAACCTCGTGAAGGGAAACCTGAACCACATCTGCAACCAGCTCAGCGGCCAGAACATGATGCTCAGCGTCCAGCAGTACGACGTCGGGACGATCATCATCTCCGGGGTCGGGGACAAGGCCTTCCTCACGTTCCTCACGTCGCACCCCCTGGACATGTCGAAGATGCAGGGAGTCCTGAACAACGTGCTGAACGCCTCCTCCGTGATGAAGCACCTCCTGGAAGAGCGGGGGATGTCCGAGGCCGACCTCTCCGCATACGCGCCGGAGGTCGCCCAGGAGCTGAAGAAGCTCTCCCGCGCGCTGTTCGTCGAGAAGTTCGAGGAGACCCGCGGGTACAAGCGGAACATGGAGGTCCTCGCGTTCGTGAAGAAGCGGCTCCAGGCCGCGGTCGGCGTCGGGCCCCTGGAGGAGGTCGTCACGATGGCGTTCAACGAGGTCGGCACGTCCGCGCCGTACATGACGGAGGCGCACTGGGAGCGGTTCCTGGAGCTCGTCGTAGTCGAGGTCGGGAAGGTCGGGGGCGAGGTCGCCGCGGAGCGGGCGAGACGGGAGTGGACGCCCGAGGTCCGGAAGATGCTGAAGTCCTTCGTGTGAGGTCGGAGGGAGCCACGCCGCCATGCTCGACGTCGCGCTCGTGTCCCTGATCGAGGACCTCATCGAGAAGGCGGGGGCGGACGGCGTGATCGAGTTCTGGCAGCGGGTCGGGGAGAACCTCGCGAACCGGATCGGGAAGGAGGCGTACATGGGGTGGACCTCGTTCAACGTCGCGGTGCGGGAGGGCCGGACCGCGTACAGCATCGAGGGGGACGTGACCCCGCTCACGGACCTCGCGATCACGGACGTCGACGGGGACGTCGTCGGGTATCTCTACGCGATGAAGCAGTGCTGCTACTACCCCACGGCGATGCGGGTGCGGTACACGGTCGGGAGGCTCAGCGCCGCGGACGCCGCGGTGGCCCGGGAGTACAACGAGAACTTCCACAACATCGCGTGGTGCAACTTCTGCGTGTTCCACGAGCGGTTCCGGGAGGAGGTCGCGAAGAACATCGCGGTCGCGGGGAACCCGCTGGAGTGCCTCCTCCTCGCGACCCGCGGGTTCGACGGGGAGACCCGGATCTCCGCGAAGGGGCTCTCGAAGATCAACATCAACCCCGAGCACGTGCGGGCCCTCCTGAGGAACTACGAGTGCGTGTACGCCCTCCTGATGCGGGGGGCCCGGCTGAAGGAGGGGTGACGTGGACTCCCTCGAGCACGGCCGCGTCATCGACAGCAACCCGTTCGTGGACATCGCGACCCACCTCTTCCTCGAGGACCTCGCGTCGAAGGTCGGGGTCGCGGGCCTGAACAACTACCTGATCAGCCTCGCGAACAACCTCGCGGCGAACATGCCGGAGGAGGAGTACGAGACGTGGGACGAGTTCCTGGAGGCCCTGAAGAACGGCCACTCGATCCTCAGCTCGTTCGAGGACGTCCACGCGGTCACGAAGCACTGCCTCGTCACCCGCCGCTCCCCCTTCGAGCGGGGTTGGCGGGAGTACGCGAAGCGGGTCGGCGCGTTCTCGAAGGTCCACAAGGAGGTCGCGGAGTACTACAACGCGAAGGTGAAGTCCACCGCGGTGAACTCCCTCCACATCATCCTCCAGACGTTCCGGGACGCGGCCTCGAAGCGGATCAAGGTCGGCGGGAAGCCCCTCCGGTACGAGCAGATCGCGACCGTGTGGGTGGACGGGGAGCGGAAGGTCGCCGGGGACGACCGGCTCACGGGCCTCCTGAAGAAGGCGGGGATCTCGAGGATCCGCCTCGGGATGCTCCTCCGGAACAACGCGGACGTGTGGCTCCTCGCCCCGGAGTGAGTCACCGGCGCCGCCGGCGGGCGCGGATCACGAGGTACGCGACGCTCACCGTGATCCCCATGATCAGGACCGCGTACGGCCACGTGAGCTCGAAGTCCCTCTTGTAGAACACGTCGACGACCGCGACCTCCCCCTTGTCCGGTTCGATGACGCCGTTCCGGTTCAGGTCCGCCTCCGCCCGCACGGTGTGGGCGCCGGGGGCGAGGCCGACGGGGAGGTACGCGAACGTCGCGGTCCCCGTCGTCCCGGGGTCGATCCGGGTGATGTTCGTCGCGCCCGCGACCTTCCCGTCCACGAAGAACCTCACGGGGACGTTCAGGGCGGCGGACCCCCCGTCGTTCCGGAACGTCGCGGTGAGGGTGATCGGCGTGATCACGGTGACCCCGCGGCTCACCTTCGTGCTCTCCGTTCGGCCGCCCGCGGTGGAGTTGATCTCGACGACGACGGTGATCACCTGCTCCTTCTGGGGCGCCGTGACGTTGATGATGAACGGGCCCGTCCCGTTCGTCTGTGAGGTGTACGAGGAGGCCTGCAGGGGCTGCCCGCCCGCCAGGTCCGCGCCTGTGATGTACGCCTTGATGGAGACGTTCCCCGAAGCTTCCGAGGCGGGCCCTCCGCTCACGTTCAGGTAGAACGTCCCGGAGCCTCCCGGGGCGAGGGCGGTCGGGCCCGACAGGACCCCGGTGACGGGGCTCTGCGCGGAGGCGCCCCCCGCCGCGAGGAGGGCCCCGAACACCGTGACGAGGGCGAGGATCCCGACCCACCCCGTCCGCATCTCACCGCCTCCGGCGCTTCGTGAGCAGGAAGCCCGCGGACACGCAGGCGATGATCGTGACGAGGACCGCGATCAGCGGGTACGGCAGGTCCTGGGTCGTCACGATGTTCGGCCCGGAGGCGTCGATGTCGCCGCCCGGCGTGAGGACGGGGAGGGAGAGCTGGAACGTGAGGGACGCGCGGAGGCCCGGGAGGTCCTCCGCGAACGCCGCGACGGCCGCGGTGGCGCCCGCCCCCCCGCCCCGGTTCTCGAAGGAGAGGGTCACGGTCCGGGTCGTGTTCCCGTCCACGGACAGGTTCCGGATCTCCGGGAGGACGCTCCCCCCCGCGGGCGGCGCGAACCGGGCGATCCAGCCCCGCGCCGCGAGCTCGGAGAGGGTCGGCAGGGTGAGGGCCAGGATCTCCTTCATGTTCCCCCGGTTCGACACCGCGATGGAGTAGTTCAGGTACCGTCCGTCGAACGTCGGGATCGCGGACGCGACGGCGAGGGCGAGGGCCCGCCGCGGCAGGATGCCGACCTGGACGACGACGTTCCCCGTGACGGACGAGTCCGCGACGGGTCGCGCCGTGATCGTGACGTCCCCGTGCTCCACGAGGGCGTCCCGCGGGGTCGTGATCGTGACGTCCACGGTCGTCGTGTTCCCCGCGGTCCCGAAGTCGAGGCGGGGGCGGGCGGGCCGGAACTCGAACGTCCAGCCGGCGGGCAGGGTCGCGAACGTGTACTCGTCCGCGACGTTCCCCGTGTTCGTGATCACGATCGTGTACGTGACGGAGGCGCCCGCGGGGACCGTGAGGCGCTGGGTGCTGTCCCACGTGAGCTTCACGCCCCGCTGCACGAGCCGGTCGAGGGCGAGGTTCAGCGGGTCCGGCGGGCCCGACAGGACGAGGGTCGCAGGCTTCGCGTACGAGACGGCGATCCCGTTCTCGACCCGGGACGTGCGGGCCGTGACCGCGTACGTAGCGAGCGGGAGGACGACCCGGTACACGCCGATCCCGTCCGAGGCGACGTGGACGTCCGCGGGGCCCGAGAACGTGAGGTCCGCGGAGACCCGCGCGCCCCCGGGGAGCGTCGTGACGCCGGTGACCGGGAACGCGGGGACGAGGCTGAGGTTCACGCTCGCGTCCGCGCCCTGTGCGACGACGAGGGTCCCGAGGAAGGCGGCGAGCCCGCCTGAGGCGACCGCGTGGACGTTGTACGTGCCGGGCTGGAGGGCGACCCCGTACGTGCCATCCGAGGCGGCGACCGCGGTCGCGTTCATCGCGCCCCCTGCCCGCACGGAGAACGTGATCGTGGCGGCGACCCCGGTCCGGCCCGAGGTGACGCGGCCGGTGACGGTGGAGTTGTCGAGGGTCCGGGTCGCGTGGATGTCGAACGGAACCGCGGTCGCGGACGCGGGGACCGCGAGGCTCCCGGTGAACCGGATCCGGACGAACCGCTGCGCGCCGGAGACCGTCATCGTCGTCCGCGCATCCACGGTGACGGAGAAGTCCCCGTCCGGGACGGATACCCGGTACGACCCCGTCGGGTCCGTGAGGCCCCGGAACGTCCCGCCCTGGGCCCGCGTGAAGGTCACCGTGATGGGCTCCGGGGACGTCGCCCCGTCCACGGTGACCCGCCCGGACACCGTCTTCGCGGGGGCGAGGGGGATCGCGAGGTTCGCGGGCCCTGAGATCGTCACCGGGGCCGCGTAGAGGACCGTCTGCGATCCCTGGGACCGGTTCGCGTACACCGTGTAGTCGCCGAGCGCGAGGTACGTCTGGAAGCGACCGTTCGTGGCCTCGACGACGAGGTTGTCGGGTCCCTCGAAGGTCACGGGGGCGCTGATCGGCGTCCCGAAGAGGGTCACGTCCCCCGTGACGCGGGCGCGCTGGACGACGTCCACGTCGTGGACCACGGGCGGCGCCCCGACGTCCAGCGTCAGGGGGTCCCGGGCCTTCGTCTGCCACCGGACCCCGTCGGACGCCGCGGACACGTTCTCGTCCACGATCACGTCGTACCGACCGGGGGCGAGGGCGATCGTGAAGGCTCCCTGGAGGTCCGCCGCGGTGTCCGCGGTGACGGCGCCGCCGTCGAGTCCGCGGAACAGGAGGGAGATCCCCCGCCCGGTGAGGGGCGACCCGTTCCATCGAAGGACTCCGGAGACAGTGATGTTCAGGGGGACCATGGAGATCGCGGGCGTCCCCCGGAGTTCCGCCACGGTCGAAGGCCCGAGGGAGCGGGGCTGGAAGCCGTGGGCGTCGATCGTCATCGTGTACCGCAGGGACGCCTCGAGGGGCGCGATGAAGCTCCCGTTCGCGGGGGTCACGAGGGTGAGGACCCTGGCGGCGGGATCGACGAAGGTGACCCGGGCGCCGCCGACGCCCTCCTGCGCCTCGCGGACGCCGTTCCGGTTCAGGTCCCGGTACACGAACCCGGTGTAGAGGGACCGGAACGAGAGCGGGATGTCCAGGGTCGTGAACCCGGTGAACGCCCTGCGGTCGACGTATGCGTTCGCCCCCTGGATTGCCTGGACGTCGTAGGTCCCCTGCGGGATCCACGCGATGTACACGCCGAAGTTGCTCGTCCTCGTGCGGTACACGTCGCCCGTGCCCGAGCGGAACGTGACCGTGGCGGCCCGGGAGACGTTCGTGACGGTCCCCGAGTACACGGTGCCGCGGACCTCCGCCCCGTCCGCGAGACGGGCGTCGTACGGGGACGTCGCGCCACGGGTCACGTCCACGGCGTCGAGGATCGCGAAGAGCCGGGTCCCCAGGTACTGCCGGCCCGTGACCGAGTAGCGGCCGGAGGGGAGGACGACCGTGAACCCGCCGGAGACGTCCGAGGTCACGGTCCGGGCGAGGGAGGGGTTCCCGACGTTCGCGAACTCCACGGTCGTGAACCCCTGGAGGTTCCCCCCGACGAACGTCCGGCCCTGGAGGGTCCCGGAGGGGTACGCGGTGAGGTTGAACCCGAGGCGGCCGATCGGACCGATCGACAGGAGCGCCGGGAGGGTCGCGAGGTCCCCCGCGGTGGCGGAGACCTCGAACTCCCCGGCCAGGAGGCCGCGGAAGCTGTACGCGCCCGCCTCGTCCGCGAGGACCGCGAGGGTCGTGCCGTTCGTCCGGTCCACGACGCGGACCTCCGCGCCCGGGACGACGTTCCCCGCCGCGTCCTTCACGTTCCCGTTCACGAGGAGGCCCGTCACGGGGATGTCGATCGTCGTGTCCGTCACGGGGATGTCATGGGGGCCGGACGGGATCGTGCGGCCCGCCGCGGTCACGTTCACGTACGTCGGACCCCGATAGACATCGTGGATCGTGTATCTCCCCGCCCCGTCCGCGACCGTGGCGTTCTCGATCCCGAGGTCGCGGTTGTGGATCCGGACCCCGGCTCCCGCGAGGGGGAGGTCCTGGCCGGCGTCGAATGCGTTGTTCGCGTTCATGTCGACGTACACCCGGCCGTTCACGGTCGCTCCCGCGAGGACGATGTCCCGGGTGATCCGCCAGTCCACGATCCCGTCCCCGTCTGCGTCGACGGGCCGCCGCTGCGCGGCGTCGTCCGTCACGGTGAGGGGCACGCTCTCGAGGACGGTCGCCCCGACTCGCGTCAGGGGGTCCAGCGCACCCGTGGAGAACGTCACGCGCACGGCCCCGAACGGCGCGAGGACGGAGTACGCCCCCGCGGCGTCCGTCGTGGCCTCGTAGTGGGGGACGCCGAGCTCGTCCGTCACGGTCACGTGGACGCCCGAGACCGGGTCCCTCTCCGCCACCGTGACGGTGCCGTTCACGAACGCACCGTCGTAGTAGCGCGCGAAGATGACGCCCTGGCGGAACGCGTTCGCGGGGCTCAGGTCGACGACGCCCGTCGCCGTGCCCGCGTCGATGTCCTGCTGGATCGTGAGGGCGTCGAAATAGTTCACCGCCCGCCACTCCCCGCTGTGGTTCGTCGTGTCGGTGAACGGGTTGTAGTACGCGGTCCGGTACACGACCCTCCAGTGGGTCAGGCCCCAGGCCGGGAGGGGCGAGAGGGTCTGCGCGTTCGTGCCGGAAAGGCCCGGGACCCCGTCGTCCTCCCTGCCGATCTCGGAGGGCGCGAACCCCGCGTACACCCGGTAGAAGAACGAGTGGTAGAACATCGGCTTGTACACGATCTCCCCGTCCGCGTCGTCCGGCCGGTCGAACTCCCCGAGGCTCTCGATCGGGACGCGGTTCCCGCCGAGGGTGACGTAGATCCGGAGGAAGTCGTACGGGAGGATCCGTCCGTCCCGGAGGTTCAGCACGCGCCGGTCCGAGAGCTTCAGCGGGGCGTAGAAGATCCCGGTGTTCGAGGCGCTCGTCGGGAACAGGCGGGAGTCCACCGCGAAGTACCCGATGTTCTTCCCGGTGACCTCGCGGACCGTCCGGTACAGGTCCGCCTGCCGGTCCGTCCCGAGGGTCGTCGTCAGGAGGTCCGAGGTGTAGATGTACAGCGCGTTCTGGGCCTGCAGCTTGTCGTCGTAGTATCCGTACCGGATCGGGTTCGCCTTCACGGTCGGGACCAGGAGGTCCGGCTGGCGGAAGGCGGTCTGCACGGCCCCCGGGTCGATCCCGTACGCGATCAGGGCGGCCCGCACCCCGGGGGAGAGGGTCCGTCCGTGGCTCCAGAAGTCCCCCTCGACGAGGCGCAGGGTGAGGAGGGCGATCACTGTGTTCTCGCTCTGGGCCGCGATCACGTTCCCCGCGAGGTGGTACCCGTTCTGGAAGTTGTCCGCCACCGTCGGGTGCGCGCCCTTGTCCACGGCCTCGAACCCGTAGTCCCACCAGCTCAGGAACGCGGGCCGACGCGCGACCTCGAGCTCCGCGTCCTGCGCCGCGAACCACTCCCAGGCCGCGGGGTAGTACTCCTTGCTGTGCGGGAGGGAGAACCCGAACGCGCCGAGGTAGAACGGGTTCGCTCCCTGGGTCACGCTCGCGTAGTTCGCCGGCCGCAGGAACTGCGGGGTGAGATCGTATATCTGCTTGTCGTACGCGTACTTGTCCTCGAACGGGATCGACGCGTCCACCGCGTGCCAGACGTTCGGGACGAAGAACAGGAAGACGATGAGGAGCGCGCCGACGACGTGGCGGGGCTTCACGCTCTTTCGGATCGCGGCCCGGCGGCTCCCCGCGGCGACGCTCGTGTACGTGCGCTTCAACCCGTCGAAGTCGAGCCGCTGGATGATCAGCCCGATCGCGAACCCGGCGCTCGCGGCGAACGCGGGGCTCGCGTTGAAGATGAACCGCGCCGCGGCCTGGGCCATGATGATCGCGGCGAGGGTCCACACGACGAAGAACAGGTACGCGGTCTGGGTCCGCCTCCCGGTGACGAACTGCCACAGCAGGTAGCCGAGGGCGCCCCAGCTCAGGAAGTACGTCCCCCAGCCGAACGCGAGGATGATCTGGCTCAGGGGCGGGGCCTGGGCCTCCGCGATCGTCTCGTAGAGCTTCGTCTGGACGAAGTATCCCGCGCCGCTCACGAACGCGTTCGCGAGGGCGGGGTTCAGGATCGCCCCGATCCCGAGGGCGATGGCGGAGAGCCCGAGGACCGTGGGGATCACGATGGCCCACGGGAGGTCACGGGTCACCGTGAAGAGGACCGCGAAAGCGATCGCCGCCGCGAAGAGGTACGCGGGGACGTCGAACCACACCTTCACCTGGTTCATCTGGACGTACCACGGCGCGGACACGAGGAGGGCGACCCCCATCGTGATCCCGAACGCGACCGTGATCCCGAGGGTGTCCTTGTTCCGGATCCGGTGGAAGAACAACTGGAAGACGAAGTACACGAGGAGGATGATCGGCGCGTACGCCCACCCCTGCCACGTGAGGGCGACCGCGGCGATGCAGAACGAGGCGAGGAGGCTGTACAGGACGGGGACCTGGTTCTCCCGGAAGAACAGGGCGATCCCGGAGCGGATCGCGGACGGCTTCTTCCAGGACTCCACCCACCGCTTCTCGTTCATCGTCGCGAGGGCGCGGAAGAAGAAGAAGTACCCGGTGACGACGAAGAACAGGACGAACGCGTCGTGGTCCGCGTTGCTCGCGACGGACCGCTGGAGGTGCCCGGGGGACACGGCGAGGAGGAACGCGGCGATGAGCCCCGCCCGTCGGTCGAACGCCTCCTTCACGAGGGCGTACAATGGGAACACGGTGAGGGAGCCGAAGAGCGCCGTCGTCAGGATGAACGAGTATGTGATCGCGGACCACGCGGACGGGAAGGCCGGGGAGATCACGTAGCCGGACAGGAGGGTCCACCACTGGAACAGGGGGGGCCGCGGGTTCGTGAGGCCGAGCGGGTAGTTCAGGAGGGGGTCGAACGTGAGCTGGTGGCCCGTGGCGTACGCGTGCCGGATGATCGCATCGTGGTAGAAGGAGTCGGACCCGCCGGAGTACAGGCGGTCCGGGATCGCGGCGCCGTACACGAAGTACGTTCGCAGGAACATCGCGATCCCGAACACGACGAGGAGGGCGGCGAGCGTGGACCAGTGCCTTCGCAGCCAGGGTTCCTCGTCCGCCACGACTCCGTCTCCCTCGGGTGCCCCGCCTAAGAGGGGCCCCGTATTTAGCGTTGAGTCCGGGCCCATCGGGGCACCGGGCCGGACTCGGAGTAGTTGCCCTCGGGTCAATAGGCTTTTGGCGCACGACTCGAACCCCGTCGAGAGCCGGGAACCTTTAAGCGAGTCCGCGCGATGGTCCGGGCCCGATGAAGCGGGACCTGATGGAGATCCTGTGCTGCCCCGTGTGCAAGGGGGACCTCGAGCTCCGCGTCCTCGCGGAGACGGACGAGATCGTGGAGGGGGTCCTACACTGCAAGGCGTGCGGCCACTCGTACGAGATCAAGGACGGGATCCCGAACCTCCTCCCGCCGGACTTCAAATGAACTCGTCCTGGACCGCGAGGACCTCCGGACGGGTCGCCGCGGCGGCGTACTCCCGGAGGGGCTCCCGGTTCAGCACCAGGAACTGCGCCCCCCACGCGAACTTCGCGAGGATCTCCTCGGACTCCCCCGGATGCCCGAGGATGGACAGGGCCGCCGCAAAGGCCTCCACGCTCGAGAGGAGGAAAGGCTTCCCGTAGTTCACCGGGTTCGCCGCGAGGAGGTACGGGAGGGCCCGCGTGGGACGGCGGGAGATCTTTGGCACGGGCCCTCGCCTCCACGAGCTGTCGACGACCGCGAGTCCGTGGGCCTCCGCTGCGGGGCGGTCCTCCCGGGAGAGGACGTGGTCCCCCTCCGGGTGGAGGACGACGGCGCCGCGGGGCAGCCGCTCGGGGCGCGAGACCGCGGTCGCGAGACCGAACCGGATCAGCTTCTGCGCGGTGCACCGCTTCGGGTCGCATTCCTCGAGGGTGAGGGCCGCGAGGCGGATGCGGTTCCCCGCATACTTCGACAAGTGAACCACGAAGCTGGAAAGCGCTTAAATACGGTAAGAGGCTTGCGCAACCACGGGATTGGGGGAGGAAACGACTTCCAGTTCTCCCAGGAGGAGTTTCGATGTCTTCATCTAGAGGTGGCTTTGGCGGAATCGCGATCGTTTTCGTGCTCGCGGTCGTGGCGTTTGCGGCGGTGCTCGTGCTGTCCGCCGCCGCGCCGGCGTCCGCGGGGGCGCCCGTGGCCCCGGCCCCGACGGGCGCGCGACCCCCGGTGCTCACGGGAGCACAGATCCCGTCCCAGTATCGACTGCACCTCTCAGGGCCCGTGACCCTCACGGACCTCGGGTCCTCGCCCGCCACCGCGGCGCCGGCATCGGGCCCGGGACCGGAGCCGAAGGACCTGCCGTTCGCCCCGAACGTCGTCGTGTGGGCGGACGTCGCGAACCAGCACCGGCCCTCCGAGGCGCGGGACAGCCTGGGCCGGACGTACATCGCGTTCCAGAGTGAGGTCACCCCGACGAACCGCGACATCTACGTCGCGCGGTCGGACGACGACGGCCGCACGTGGTCCGCCCCCGTCCCCGTCGCGACGACGTCCGCCGACGAGACGAGCCCGAGCATCATCGTGACGACCGGCGACCGGGTGACGATCTTCTTCCAGCAGAATGCGAACAACCTTGCGTTCGCATACGCGCAGTCGACGGACCGCGGCGGATCGTGGTCGATCCAGGTGATCGGGACTGGGGGCGCTCCGCTGAACAACTTCGAGTACCCCTCGTTCGTCGCGAACGGGGCGGGCGCGCTCGGGATATGGGGCGTGTTCTGCACGGACGCGACGAACTGCGGCGGCGGCGCCCGGAGCGCGTTCCTGCTCGCCAATCCTGACGTCAGTGCCCCCGGCACCTGGAGCGGGATCTACTTCGCCCAGCCGCCGGATGTTGAGCTGTTCCACCCCGCGGCGTCCCTGAACTCCATCACCGGCGACCTCGTCGGGGCGATGGAGATCGAGATCTTCGACAACACCGCATGGGACCTCACGTGGTTCCGCTGGAACCCGACGGGGGGGTTCTTCTCGCAGGACGGGCTCATGTGCGGGAACTTCTGCCCGTCGAACGCCTCCGTCTGGCCCGCGATCGCCACTGACGGCAACCGGATCATCACCGGGGCGCACTTCTTCAACGCGACCCTCGCGCCGTTCAACGAGATCCTCTCCGTGTTCTCGACGAACGGGGGCGGGACGTACACCCTCGTGAACGGGGCCACGGGAGAGATTGACACCGCCGCGCAGGACAAGAAGTACGTCTCCTTCGACATCAAGGGGACCACGGTCTACACCGCGTACTGGAAGACCGCGGGCGGCGGGAACAACGCGATCTGGTACGTGGGCGCGACGGGCGCGGGGGCGACCTTCCAGGCGCCCTCGCGGGTGAGCGACAACACGCCGGCCACCGCGATCGACCAGCTCCACGCGGTCGTCATCAGGAACTCCACCGCAGGTCCACTCGTCGCCTGGCACGACAGCCGGGACGGGAACGCGAACATCTACTTCGCATCCTTCCAACGGTACACGATCACACTGAACACGAACCCCGCGGCCCTCCTCGTCCGGTTTGACGGCGGGGCGTGGCAGGCGGCGCCCGCGAGCGCGCAGTTCCCCGCGGGCACGTCCCACATGATCGAGGGACAGAACCCGCAGCCCGGCGGGACCGGGGTCCAGTACGTGTTCACCCAGTGGAACGACGGGAACACGAACGACCCGCGGACGATCTCGATTGCGGCGGACGCGACGTACACCGCGACCTTCCGGACCCAGTACGAGATCACGGTCGGCTCCGTCCCCGCAGGGCGGACCGTCTCCGTGAACGCGGCGCCCCAGACCGCGCCGTACGTGTTCTGGTGCGACACGGGCGCGATGGCGTCCCTGGACGCCCCGAGCCCGCAGACCCTAACCCCGACGAGCCAGTACCGGTTCAACAGCTGGAGCGACGGCGGGTCGCAGGCGCACCAGATTGCGTGCGACGCCTCGAAGACGGTGACCGCGAACTTCGTGCTTCAGTGGCAGATCACGATCGTGACGAACCCGGCGGGCCGCGAGATCGTCGTGGACGCGACGCCGCAGACGGGGCCGTACATCTTCTGGTGCGACGACAACTCCGTGCATACAATCAGCGCGACGACCCCCCAGGCGACCGGGCCCGGCACCCAGTACCGGTATGACTCGTGGAGCGACGGCGGCGGCGCCTCCCATCAGATCACGTGCACGGGGGCGGCGACGGTCACGGGGACTTTCGTCCTCCAGTATCAGATTACGATCGGCACGAACCCCGCGGGTCGGGCCGTCACGGTGGACGGCACGCCGCAGACGGGGCCGTACTCGAACTGGTGGGACGCCGGGTCGAGCGTAGGACTCCTCGTGCCGTCGCCCCAGAGCGTCGGCCTCGGGAGCCGGTTCTCGTTCTCCGCGTGGAGCGACGGGAACGTGAACCCGTCCCGGGCCGTCGTCGCGGATCAGCCGCGGACCCTCACGGCGATCTTCACGACGGAGTACTTCCTCACGATCTCGACGACCGCCGGGACCGTGAGCCCGGGCAACGGGTGGCATCCCGCGGACGACATCGTCGCGATTTCGACGACCGGACCCGCGGACGGATTCACGGACCGGTACCGCTTCGGCGGCTGGGCGGGGGACCTCGTCTGGTACACGACCGCGACGACGATCCCGATGAACGGTCCGAAGACGATCACCGCGAACTGGGTCCACCAGTACAAGTTCGACATCCGGTACGCGGCGGGCATCCCCGGCACGACGGTCACGATCGACGGCGTCGACGTGGCCCCGAACGTGTTCTGGTGGAACGAGAGCTCCGTCCACGCGGTCGGAGTGCCCGCGACCCTCGCGGGGGGGACCGCGGACACCCGGTACAACTTCGGATCTTGGCAGGGCCCCGCGTCGACCCGCCAGTTCAGCGTGACCGTGAGCGGAGCGGCGACGTATGTCGCTCAATACACGCGGCAGTTCCTCGTGCTCCTGACGATCTCGCCCTCCGGGCCGACGGTGACCGTGGACGGGGCCAACCCGACCGGGGCCCTGTGGTTCGACGAGGGGACCCAGCACGCGTTCGATGCGGGCGCGGCCCCGCAGCCCGGCGGCACCGGTGAGAGGTTCCGATTCTCCGCGTGGTCCGGCGCGGGGACGGGCACCGCGCAGTCCGTGACGATCACCGTGGACGGCCCGAAGGCGTTGACGGCGACGTTCGTGCGGCAGTACCTCCTCACGATCGATTCCCAGTACGGGAACCCGACGTGCGCGCCGCCCGGCGTGGCGGTCACGGGAGGCTGCTGGTTCGACGAGGGCGCGCAGGCCCAGGTCACCGTGACGTCGCCGGCCACCGTGGGCGGGACGAAGGTCAAGCTGACGGGCTGGTCCGGCGCGGCGAACACCGCTGGGGCCACCGCGACGGTCCCTATGGACGGCCCGAAGACCCTCACCGCCTCGTGGGCGGAGATCTCGTTCCTCGAGGAGTTCGGCGTCTACCTGGGACTCCTGATCGTGGTCCTCGTCGCGGTGATCCTGCTCGTGCTCCTCATGATGCGCCGGCGGAAGAAGGAGACTGTCATCGTGGCGCCGCCCCCGCCCCCGTCAGCGACCCAGGGGTCGCAGATGGGCGGGACGAAGAACTGTCCAGCCTGCGGGATGGAGATCCCCGGCGGAGCGACGACGTGCCCGGTGTGCGGGTCCGCGGTGTAGGCGTACGAAGTCCCCGCGAACCCGGGGACCCCTTCCCTTTTCCCTCCCCCGAGCCGGGGCACCGCAGGTATTTCTAGAGGGCAATCCCTGTCACGCCCGCCACCGTGATGAAAAGGTCGACGCTGACCTCTGATGAATGATGGGCGATCTGAGTGGCTCCGGTTTGTCAACGCGGGCAGGGGCCCGCGCGCTACGTTCTTATACGCCGCGCCGGGATGGGGGCCCGGGATGCGCTCATGGTGAACGGGTTCGACATCATCGGGCAGAACCGGACGCTCCAGGTCCACTGGGGGAAGCGGATCGTCGCGTTCGCGATCGACTGCGTCGTCGTCCTCTCCCCGGTGTGGATGTTCCTGTTCCTCCTCGGCGAGCGCCGGGTCTCCGCGTACGGGATCACCTCGGGGCTCGCGTTCTTCGCGTACGCGACGTTCGCGGAGGGAGTGTGGCGGCGGACCGTCGGGAAGACGATCGCGGGACTCGAGGTGCGGCCCGTGTCCGGCCCGATGACGATCGGGAAGGCCGCGGTCCGGAACATCCCGAAGCTGTTCTGGTTCCTGTTCCCGCTCCTCGACACGATCGCGGGGCTCCTCGTCGAGGGAGACCCGCGGCAGCGGTTCTCGGACCGGATCCTGGGGACGACGGTCGCGCAATCCTCCCTGATCCATGTCCGGCTCCACCGGCTCGAGGCGCCCCACTAGACCAGACGGTTAAATAGCGCGGAGCGAATCCGCGCCCGGGGTGGCATCGTTGCTCTTTGTGACCCAGCTCAGGGTGATCCCGGGCCAGCTCGAGGAGGCGACCCGCCTCTTCAAGCACCCGAAGATTCCCGCGAACATCGTCCTCCACGAGTTCCTGGGCCTCCTTGGGAAGCCGGACGCGCTCGCGATATTCGAGGCCCCGGATGCGATCACCGCGGCGGAGTTCACGGTCCAGTTCGGCCGGGTCGCGGAGCCGACGACGTCCCTCGCGCTCCCGATCGAGGAGTTCAAGTGGACCGGGTAGGTCCCGCGGACGGTCCCGTCGGGGTCGCTACGCGAGGGGCTGGACGAGGAGGAGGGCGGACCGGTCGGAGGCCTCCAGGACGCTCCCCGCCGGAAACCGGCCGAGGTCGATCCGGAGCCCATCACCGGGCCGCACTTCCGCGTCCCCGGGATGTCCATCGACGTAGAGGACCCGGTACAGGGACCAGTTCGCCGCCGTGAGGCTCGCGAACGGGGTCCGCGGGAGCACGATGTCCTGCGCGGAGTTCCGGAGGAGGAGATGGAGCTCCGAGGGGAGGGGGCCCCCGGACACCCCGGTGAACGTGACGGTCCAGTTCGTCCCCACCCGGGCGACCGAGACGGTGAGCGGCGACCCCTGGCTGTTCGGGCCCTGGGGTCCCGCCACGGTGACGTACAGGATCGCCATGAGGCCCGCGATCGTCGCGACCATGAGGACTCGGGTCACCAAGGGCGAGAACGTACCGGACCTCGGTTCCTTGCCGGGACTTTCCATGGGGCCCTCCGTCGCCTACGCTTCGAGGACATGGGGGACGCCACGATAAACCCGTTGCGGCCCCGCGCACGTGTGCCGGGGGATGGTCGAAAGGAGAGGAACCGAGAAGAAAGAAGAAGGAAGGAAAAAAGAAAAGGGTTGGGAACGGGGTTACGACAGCGTTCCCTGCCAAAGGATTGTCTGGCCGTCCGCGATGGACACCTGCATCCCGGAGACGTAGCTCGTCTTCGAGATGGTGATCGCGTCCAGCACCCTCAGCTCCGCCTGGGCCGACCCCGAGACCGGGATGAACGTGACACCCGATCGGGTCGTCTTCAGGAATTCCAGCGTCGGGGACGTCTGGCCACCCATGGACACGATGCTCGAGTTCCCCGGCCACCGCATCACGAACGTTGTCGTCGAGAGGCTGTGGATTTGGGGCGTCGTCGTGACTTCACGAACCCAGTTCGTGCCCGTGTCCCGGGGGGTCACCCCGATCGTCTGCGGGCCGCCGCCCGGTCCGGTCAGCAAACCGCTGACCATGACGTACAGGACGGCCGCCAGTACCACGGTAATCGCGACCATCAGGATGGTCGCAATCACCGGAGACACCGCACTCTCGTCCTTCCGGACGAGGCGCACATTCTTCATAGTTTTGTCCTCCTGCGGCTCTTCGCCGCTGAGCGTCCGTTCACGCCTTGTCCGCCTTAAAGGTTTCCACCTGATTAGGGAGGGATGATAACAAGGCTCACGGATGGCCTGTTCTTCGAGGAGAACGCGGTCGGGACTCCGTCACTTCCGACGATGATTATCAGATCGGGCCGCTGAGTATCGTGAGGGGGTCCCCTGCCTACGACGCGGTGATCCCCTTGTCCGTGATCGTGTACTCGTACAGGCCCGTCTTCTCGGGGTGGTTCCGGACCTTGCGGAGGACGAGGTACCGCCGGAACTCGTTCTCGTGGCGGACCCGCTCGAGCTCCACGATGCAGTCCACGATCTCCTCGACCCCGCTCTGGGTGCGGGTGTCGTACACGCCGGAGAGCATCGTGAGGAGCGCGACCCCCTCCTCGTGCTGGGTGTGGGCCTTGATCGTCCGCAGGGCGGAGAGGACGTCCGCGTGCGCGTAGTACTCGAGGAAGAAGTCGAGGGAGTCCACGACGAGCCGGAACGGTGGCTTCCGCTTTGAGACGTAGTACGTGAGGGAGGTGAGGAAGTTCACGGAGGGCGAGGGGTCCCTCCCGGATTCCGCGCGGAGGTCCTTCACGCTGATCCCCTCCTGGCGGTACCGGGACACCTGGAGCTTCCGGGCGAGGACGCTCTCGTAGTACAGGTTCCCTATGTTCACGATCTCGATGTCCGCGGTCCACCCGAAGTCCTTCATCGTCGCGGTGACGTCCTCGTCCCGTTCCGTCGTCGTGAAGTACACGACGTTCTCGTCCCGGACGCCGGCCCCCGCGAACTGCTTCGCGATCAGCTCCGTTCCGGACCCCGGCGGTCCCGTGACGAGGACCGTGAACCCCTTCGGTAGGCCGTTCATCAGCGCCTTGTCGAGGGCGGTGATTCCCGTGGACACGACCTTCGGCATCCTACGCCTCCCCCTCCACCTGGAGGGTCTCGTCGCTCACGAGGTTCAGCATGTTCCGGATCTCCTCCGTCTCGTACTCCTCCATCGAGAAGATGATCGTGTACGCCTCCTTCGCCCGGAGGTTGTTCACGAGGATGTGGAGGAACTCGCTCAGGATTTTCGTGTTGTTGTGGATCGCGAGGCTGTTGATGGAGTCGATGATCACGAGGTTCTTCCGGTCCGCGGTCCGGCGGATCAGGTACTCCACCTTCAGCATGATGTTCTCGAGCATCGTCGGGCTCTCCACGTAGATCGCGTGGCCGTGCTTCTGGCCCGCGGACATCATGATCTGGGAGATGCAGTCCACGAACCAGATGTGGTCGAGGGGGATCTCGAGGACGTCGAGGGCGTTGATGATCGACGTGGACGGGATCGTGGACGTCACGTAGATCGAATCGAGGGACTTCTTCGTCGCGAACACGTCGAGCATCGCGCGGATCACGTCGAAGTAGTGCTCCGCCTTCATCCGCAGGGCGACCGCCGCCGCCTCCGGGAGGGCCCGGAGCTTCTCGCTGACCTCCGTCGTCACCGCCATCGCGTCAGCCCCCCGCCGAGGCGACGCTCCCGCCCTTCAGGAGCGGGACGAGGAGCACGCCGACCGCGGTGAGGTCGAGGACGTACTTCGCGCGGGAGTGCATCGTCCCCCGCATCTTCACGACCTGGAGGGTCCGCAGGAGGTCCCCGCGCCGCTCCAGGTTCCCCGTGACGACGACGCCGTCCGCGATCGCCTCCTCCACGCCGTAGTGGGAGTACCGCTCCTCCGCGGGGCTGATCTCGGAGACGAGGAGGGACGTGCATCCGCGGGAGCTGAGCATCGCGCCGAGCTTCAGGATGAAGTCCCGGATGTTCTCCTGGGTCTTGAGGCGATAGCAGACGGACGTGATCGAGTCGATCACGAGCCGCTTGATCTTCAACTCGTCGACGATGTTCCCGATCGCCGTGATCAGGATGTTCACCTCCTCGAACTCGAACTCGAGCTTCTCGAGGCCGAGCTTGTCGTAGATCACGGGGAGGTCGATGAAGACGAGCCGGCCCTCCTTGATCAGCTTCCGGTCGAAGAAGTCGTAGGGGATGATGTTCGTGAGGAGCTTGTCGGAGTTCTCCGTCACGCTCACGTACAGGGAGTTCTCCCCCGCGATCGCGCCGTGGACGAGGAACTCCAGGCACAGGGAGGTCTTCCCGGTCCCGACGCTCCCCGTGATCAGGACCGTGTTCCCCCGGGGGATCCCGCCGTTCAGGATGTTGTCGAGGCCGTCGATCCCGGTGATGCACCGCTCGCGCTCTTCCGCCTCGTCCCGCTCCCGGGGGGCCATTCGGCCGTCGGAAGGGCCCCGCTCCCTTTAGGGTTTTCGGGCTCGTGTTCGGACGCGGGAATCACTCGACCTCGGTCAAGCGCCGGCCCGGTGTCGAGAGTTACGCGCGCACGAGGATCGGGTCCGTCGTCACTGCGATCCCGCCCGCGCTCGGGAACGTAATCTTGACGATACCGACCCCGGGCAGCCACAGAGTGATGGGTCGGGGAGCCGAGGTGTACGTGAACGAGAACGTGTACATCTTGTCGAAGATCACGGTCCCCGCGGGGTTCGTGACGGTGATGTGGATCTCGCCGGACACCGTCTTCGCCTGCTTGTCGATGTCGACGAATCCGAAGACGTGGAGCGTGTATCCCTTCACGACCTTCGTGAAGTCGAAGTCGTACCGCGTGGCCGACGCGGCGGGCGCGATCGACATTCCCACGAAGGCGGCAACGACAAGGACGGCGGCGATGGCGAAGACGGTTCGAGTCATCCGGAAACCTCGCCGCGGCACGTGGCCTCGGGCGTATGAATCTTGGCCCAAGTCACGAGGCTTCTGAGCGCCATCGGGGGCTCGGGGCGGGGACCGCGATACGTTTTTACGGCGCCCGGGGTGTAGCTGGAGGGCCATGGAACCCGTCCTCCAGGTCGCCCTCGACTTCATGCACGCGAAGCGCGCTCTCCAGGCCGCCAAGGAAGCGGTCGAGGGCGGGGCGGACTGGATCGAAGCGGGGACGCCCCTGATCAAATCCGAGGGGGTCGAGGTCCTCCGGCAGCTCCGGAGGTTGTTCCCGGGGAGGACGATCGTCGCGGACCTGAAGACGATGGACACGGGCGCGTTCGAGATTGAGATCGCCGCGAAGGCGGGTGCGGACGTGATCACCGTGATGGGCGTGACGGACGACGCGACGATCGAAGAGGCCGTAAAGGCCGCCCGCCGGTACGGCGCGAAGATCATGGTCGACCTGATGCGTGTGGCGGACAAGCCGAAGCGCGCGAAGGAGCTCGAGAAGCTCGGCGTGGACTACCTGAACCTCCACGTCTCGATCGACGAGCAGATGATCGCCCGCACGCCCCTCGACGAGCTGAAGGCGGTGGCGAAGGCCGCATCGATCCCCGTCGCGGTGGCGGGAGGGCTGAACTCGGAGACCGTCGCGCAAGCGATCGGGGCGGGGGCCTCCATCATCATCGTGGGCGGGGCGATCATCAAGGCGGAGAATGTCGCGGACGCGGCCCGGACGATCAAGAAGGCGATGAGGGAGGGGAAGCGGATCCCCTCGGGGCTGTACAAGAAGTACGGGCAGGCGGAGGTCCGCGAGGCGTTCCTGAAGGTCTCCACGCCGAACCTCGCGGACGCGATGCAGAAGCGCGGGGCGCTGAAGGGGATTGAGCCCCACGTCCGCCACGGGACGAAGATGGTCGGCCGCGCCCTCACCGTGAAGACCGCGAACGGGGACTGGGCGAAGCCCGTGGAGGCGATCGACCGCGCGAAGCCCGGCGACGTGATCGTGATCGACGCGGGCGGCGGCTCCACCGCGGTATGGGGCGAGCTCGCGAGCCACTCCTGCCAGGTGAAGGGCGTGGCGGGCGTCGTGATCGACGGCGCCGCGCGGGACATCGACACGATCCTCGAGATCAACTTCCCCTGTTTCTCCCGCCACGTCGTGCCCCATGCGGGGGAGCCGAAGGGCCACGGGGACATCGGGAGCGAGATCGAGTGCGGGGGCCAGATCGTCCGGACCGGGGACTGGATCGTCGGGGACGAGTCCGGGGTCGTCGTCGTGCCCCAGGAGCTCGCGGTGGAGATGGCGAACCGCGCCCTCGACGTGCTCGAGCG
>Ga0209853_1000093_pt1 | contig 23146 bp, 22 predicted proteins | sample GWRWS1_30_40_FD_187224 | JGI IMG/M metagenome (GOLD analysis project Ga0209853, IMG submission 187224) | Riverbed sediment microbial communities from areas with vegetation nearby in Columbia River, Washington, USA - GW-RW S1_30_40 (SPAdes)... | ecosystem: Environmental > Aquatic > Freshwater >...
GTACCTGCCGGTCGCCGCCGCGCGCCAGACCTGACGCCCCGCCTCGTGGCATCGCCCTCACGCCCGCAGGAGGCGGCGACCCGCGCGCCGCTCGGGTTGATGGGCGGCACCTTCGACCCGGTGCACCACGGCCATCTCCGCCTCGCGGAGGAAGCGGCCGAGAGCCTCGGGCTCGCGCAAGTGCGGTGGATCCCGTCGGGCAGCCCGGGCCATCGCGGCGCGCCGCGGACCCCCGCCGTTCATCGGCTAGAGATGGTGCGGCTCGCGGTCCGGGACAATCCCCGCTTCGTCGTCGACGACGCCGAGGCGCTCGGCGACACGCTCCGGTTTACGATCGACACGCTGCGCCGCCTGCGCGAGGAGCTCGGGGCCGCGCTCCCGCTCGTCCTGATCATCGGCGCGGACCAGCTTCACCGGCTCGACACCTGGCGCGCGTGGCGCGAGCTCTTCGACCTCGCGCACTTCGCGGTCGCCGAGCGCCCCGGATACACGCTCGCGCCGGCCGCCCTGCCGGCGGCGGTGGCGGCGGAGTGGCAGCGGCGCGGCGGAGCGCGCGAGGCGCTGCGCGAGACGCCGGGCGGGCGGATGAGCGCGTTCCCGTCGACCTCCCTCGCGATCTCCGCCTCCGACATCCGGCGGCGCCTCGCCGCCGGCGAGAGCGGGCGCTACTTGCTGGCGCCGGAGGTTCTCGCCTATATTCGAACGCACCGGCTCTACTCGGAGGACACGAAAGCCAGCTGATGGACATCCGCAAGAAGAGCCAAGCGGTGGTCGCCGCCCTCGAGGACATCAAGGCCCGCGACATCGCCGCGTTCAACGTCACCCACCTCACGAGCCTCTTCGACCGCGTGATCATCGCCACCGCCGGCTCGGCGCGGCAGGCGAAGGCGCTCGCCGTCCACCTCCACGAGAAGCTGAAGGCGCAGGGCGAGCGGGTCTACGGCGTCGAGGGCGAGTCGGGCGGCGACTGGGTGCTGATCGATCTCGGCGACGTCGTGGTCCACATCATGCAGCCGGCGGTGCGCCAGTACTATAACCTCGAGGAGCTGTGGGGCGAGCCGCGGCCGCGGGCGAAGCGGACCCGTGCCAAGCCGAAGACCGCCGAGCCGGTCCTCTGACGCATGCGTGGTACAAGGGGGCGATGCCCCCTTGTATATCCCCCAAGTCAGCGTCCCCGAGCAGATGAGGCTGATCGTCGCCGCCGTCGGGGAGCGGATGCCCCGCTGGGTCGACGAAGGGTTCGCCGAGTACGCAAAGCGGTTCCCGCGCAAGGCGCGCCTCGAGCTCGTGGCGGTCCGTCCCGAGCAGCGCGGCGCGACCCGCACGGTCGCGCAGGCGCTCGCCGCCGAGGGGAAACGCCTCGCGGCGCGGCTGCCGGCGGGGTGCCGGCGGGTGGCGCTCGACGAGCGCGGCCGGGAAGCGACCACCGGCGAGCTCGCGAAGCTCCTCGAGCGCTGGCTCCCCGAGGGGCGCGACGTGGCGTTCCTGGTCGGCGGCCCCGACGGCCTGGACCCGGCGCTCAAGGCTGCGGCGGAGGTACAGTTGCGGTTGTCGAGCCTCACCCTGCCGCATGCACTGGTTCGCGTCCTGCTCGCGGAACAGCTTTATCGGGCGCTCGCGATTCTCGATAATCACCCCTACCACCGCGCCTAGCCCGGCACCCCGTGGCCTCCAACCTCCCGCGCATCTACCTCGCCTCCCGCAGCTCGCGCCGGCGGGAGCTCCTGAAGCAGATCGCCGTCCCGTTCGAGGTGCTGCTCTTCCGCGAGCGCGGCCTGCGCGGCCGCGACATGGAGGAGGCGCCGCGCGAGGACGAGGCGCCCGAGGCCTACGTCCTGCGGGTGGCGAGAGACAAGGCCGACGCGGGGTGGCTGCGCGTAGAGCAGCGCAGCCTGCCGCGGTTCCCGGTGCTCGCCGCCGACACCGCGGTGTGCCTGCGCGAGAAGATCTTCGGCAAGCCCCCCGACCGTGCCGGCGCGATCACGATGCTGAAAGAGCTCTCCGGCCGCGAGCACCGCGTGATCACGGCGGTCGTGCTCAAGTTCGACACCGTGGTCGACACGATCGTCAACGAGAACGTGGTGCGCTTCCGCGAGCTGTCGGAGGCGGAGATCGGCGACTACGTCGCCACCGGGGAGCCGTTCGACAAGGCCGGGGGCTACGCCATCCAGGGCCGCGCGGCAGCGTTCATCCCCGAGATCCTCGGCAGCTACACCGGGGTGATGGGCCTGCCGCTCTACGAGACGGCGAGCCTGCTGCGCAAGTTCCAGGCGCGGTTCAGTTAAGCTTCGGGAACCGCCAACGCGAGGACCCAGCGAACGCGAGCGGTCGACGACGCGCTTCCCGAACCCGGGGCCCAGGCGGGGCCCGGCTCCGGCACCCGTCGCGCCCGTTGCGCTCTTTGTGCCTTTGCGGTTGCGCCCGCCCGGGCGCCGCCAGTCATGGCCGAAGACATCCTCATCAACGTCACGCCGCAGGAGACACGCGTCGCCGCCATGGCGAACGGCGTCGTCCAGGAGCTGCACGTCGAGCGCGCCGCGAGCCGCGGGCTCGTCGGCAACATCTACATGGGGCGCGTCGTGCGGGTGCTCCCGGGAATGCAGTCGGCGTTCATCGAGATCGGGCTCGAGCGCGCGGCGTTCCTGCACGTCGCCGACATCTGGGAAGAGCGCGCGAACGGTGACGGCGCGAGCGGCGCGGCGGCGACGCGGCCGATCGAGAAGATCCTCGCCGAGGGCCAGCCGCTGATGGTGCAGGTCGTAAAGGACCCGATCGGCACCAAGGGCGCGCGGCTGTCGACCCAGCTCTCGATCGCCGGGCGCCTCCTCGTCTACCTGCCGCAGGACTCCCACATCGGCATCTCGCAGCGGATCGAGGACGAGACCGGCCGGAAGCTGCTACGCGAGAAGCTCCAGCAGCAGCTGCCGCCCGACGAGCGCGGCGGCTACATCATCCGCACGGTGGCCGAGTCGGCGACCGACGCCGAGCTGGCGAACGACGTCGCGTACCTGCGGCGCCTCTGGGACACCATCCGCGAGCGGGCGCAGACCTCGCACGCCCCGTCCCTCCTCCACCAGGATCTCTCGCTCGCCCAGCGGGTGCTGCGCGACTTCGCGCACGAGGACACCGGCCGCATCGTCGTCGACTCGCGCGAGACCTTCGTCCGGCTGCAGGCGTTCGCCACCGATTACGTCCCGAAGGCGCTCCCGAAGATCGAGCACTACGCCGGCGAGCGGCCGCTGTTCGACCTGTCGAACGTCGAGGAGGAGATCGAGAAGGCGCTCGCCCGCCGGGTCGAGCTCAAGAGCGGCGGCTACCTGATCGTCGACCAGACCGAGGCGCTGACGACGATCGACGTGAACACCGGCGGGTTCGTGGGGCTGCGCAACTTCGACGACACGATCTTCAAGACCAACCTCGAGGCCGCGCAGGTGATCGCCCGGCAGCTCAGGCTGCGCAACCTCGGCGGGATCATCATCCTCGACTTCATCGACATGGAGAACCCGGACCACCGCGCCGCGGTGCTCGCGGAACTCAACAAGGCGCTGGTGCGCGACCGCACCAAGCTGACGGTCAACGGCTTCACGCAGCTCGGGCTGGTGGAGATGACGCGCAAGCGCACGCGCGAATCGCTCGAGCACGTGCTGTGCGAGCCCTGCCCGACCTGCCAGGGGCGCGGGACGGTGAAGACCGCGCGCACCGTGTGCTACGAGATCCTCCGCGAGATCCTGCGCGAGGCGCGGCAGTTCAACGCGCGCGGGTTCCGGATCCTCGGCGCGCAGTCGGTGATCGACCTCTTCCTCGAGGAGGAGTCGCAGTCGCTCGCGATGCTCGGCGACTTCATCGGGAAGCCGGTGTCGATGCAGGTCGAGACGAGCTATACCCAGGAACAGTTCGACGTCATCCTGATGTGAACGCTTCCGGGCGTGACCTCTGGCACACTGGCGCGAGGCCGGCGTCTGGACTCGCGGCCGGGTGCGATCGCAAAATGCCGCCGATGAACGACAAGACCCTCTCGAGCAAGGAGCGCGCGCTCCTCGAGGCGGCGCGCCGCGAGGTGGGGGCAAAGGCGCCCCCGCGCGAGGTCGTGGGCACCGCCCGACCCGGAGCCCCCGCGCCCCGGGCGCGTCCGGCCGCGCCCGAGCGCGCCGCGCCGCGAGCTCCGGTGTCCCCGCTCGACGCGCCGACCGTGCTCGGCTGGGATCATCCGGCGGCGCAGGGCGCGCCACCCAAGCCCGAGGAAGAGAAGTGGGCGCGGATCGCCGTCCTCATGGAACGCGAACGCCGCGACGCCGACGCGAGGCGCCGGCGGACGCGCCGCAACGGGTTCGCGGTCGTCGCGGTCCTGGTGGTCATCATGCTGATCGTCTTCGCCCGCGCGCTGCTTCGCTGATCAGCGCCGACGGGCGGCGCCGTCCGGCTCGCCCGCCGGCTTGCTCGTCGCATCGGCCCCGGTGCGGTCAGCCCGCAGGACTCGCTCGAGCGCATCGCTCATCGCTCCCGCCTCGCGCTCGCTCACGTGCCGCGAGAACCGGGCGTCCACCGCCTCCCGGTAGACCGGCCACATTCGCTTGCGCAGCTCCCGCCCCGCCGGGGTGATCACGCAATAGGCGCCGCGGCGATCCTCCGGGCAGGCCTCGCGGACGATGAGGCGCTCGTCCGCCAGCCGGTCGGCGAGCCGCGTCAGGTTCGACCGGGAGAGCACCACGCGGCGCGCGAGGTCGTGCATCCGCAGCCGGCCGTCGTCGGCCTTCTCGAGCTCCCAGAGCACGTCGTACCACTCGAGGGGCGGGAGTCCCGCCGCCGCCAGGGCCGCCTCGACGCGCTCGACGAGCGCCGCGTGCGCCGTGAGGAGCAGCGCCCAGGCGTGGCCCTTCGGGTCGGTTTCGAGTCGCTTGGCCATTGTTGCGAAAGGCTTTTCGGTCGACAGCGGAGAGTATGGCGTAAGGTCATTGCGTTTGCAACGACTTTAGGTCAGGATGTAGTTGCGGTTGCAACTAGTTCAACCTTGACCACCCAACGCTAGGAGATTCCCAGCCATGCCGAAGCTCATCGATCGCAACACCCTCCAGGCGAAGCTCGCCGCCGCCACCCCCGTGGTGCTCGTGGAGGCGCTCCCCGAGAAGTACTACCGCGACTGGCACCTGCCGGGCGCGCGCCACCTGCCGCACGACCGCGTCGACGCCCTCGCGCCGACCGTCGTTCCGGACAAGACCGCGGAGATCGTCGTCTACTGCGCGTCCAGCACCTGCCAGAACTCCCACATCGCCGCGCGCCGGCTGGAGCAGTTCGGCTACGCCAACGTCTCGGTCTACCCGGGCGGCAAGCAGGACTGGCAGGACGCCGGCCTGCCGGTGGAGCGGGACGCCGCGCCCGTCGGCGCGTGAGGGGCGGGAGCAGCAGGAAGGGGCCGCGACTCGCGGCCCCTTGACTTTTCTGCCCTCTCGCCACTAGCTTGCGGTCATGATTCCGGGGTTCGAGTCCCGGCGCGTCGCTGCCGCTAGCGTCGAGTTCAGCGTGCACACGGCGGGGTCCGGTCCCGCCGTGCTGCTCGTGCACGGCTACCCGCAGACGCATCTCATCTGGCGCCACCTCGCGCCCGGGCTCGCGCGTCGCTTCAGCATTGTTGCACCCGATCTGAAGGGCTACGGCGATAGCGACGCGCCGCCGCCCGCTCCCGACGCGTCCAACTACTCGAAGCGCGCGCTGGCGAGGGAACTCGTCGCGCTCATGCGCGCTCTCGGGCACGAGCGGTTTTCGGTCGTGGGCCACGACCGCGGCGCGCGGGTCGCCTACCGCATGGCGCTCGACCATCCCGAGCGCGTCGCGAAGCTCGTCGTGCTCGACATCGTTCCCACGGGGGCGATGTGGGCCGGTGCGACTCGAGTGTTCGCGGTGAACACCTTCCACTGGGGCTTTCTCGCGCAAGGCGGCGGGATGCCCGAGCGGCTGATCGGCGCCGACCCGGATTGCTGGCTCGAGTTCGTCTGCCGGAAGTGGGCGCGCGACTTCGCGAAGCTCGCCGACGCGATGCCCGAATACGCGCGGGCGTTCCGGAAGCCCGAGGTCATCGCCGCGACCTGCGCCGACTACCGCGCCGGCGCGACGCTCGACGACGAGCACGATCGCGCCGATCTCGCCGCGGGCCGGAAGATTGCCTGCCCGACACTCGCGATCTGGTCGGGGACTTTCATCGGCAAAGGCAAGTCCGCGGACCCGCTCGAGACCTGGCGCGAGCATGCCGTCGACGTGCGCGGCTTCTCCGTCGCCTGCGGGCATTTCATCCCGGAGGAAGCGCCCGAGGCGATCCGCGAACCGCTGGAGCGGTTCCTCGGCGGGTAGCGCTTCAACCTCCGTCTTTCATCCGCCCGATGAGCTCGAGCTTCCCTGCTCCAGCGGGCTTCATCACCACCATCTCGCCCATTGCCGGGTTGATCCCCGCGACCTGCACGATCGTGCTGCCGTGCGAGACGAGGATCAGGTTGCCGCCGCCGCGGAACCGGCTCGCACGCTCGAGGATCGCGCTCCGCTGCGCCGCGGCGTTCTCGTGCCGACCGAACAGGTTGTTGAGCGGCGGCCAGACCTCGTAGCGGCCGAAGGCGAGCTCGGCCGTGTCCTTGCACCGGCACCACTCGCTCGACAGCACCTGCGCGACCGGGATCTTGCGCCGGCGGAACGCCTCGCCGAGACGCTTCGACTCTGCGCGCCCTTCGGCGTTCAGCGCGCGCTCGGTCTTGCAGTCGCCGAGCTTGAAGCCCGGTGGATCGCCGACGCCGGGCTCGGTGAGCCCATGGCGGAGCAGGACGACGTAGCCGCCGGACTGGAGCTTCTGCCAGAGCTCAGTATCGGCATGCGCCGCCGCGCTACAGGCGCAGAGGATGAAGGCAAGCGCGGCGCGAGCCCACCTCATCCCTGATCCTTCAGTCGGCGTACTGCCCCGCCTTCTGGATGATCGGGCCCCACTTGGCGATTTCGGCGGCCAGGAACTTCTGCAGGTATGCCGGCGTCGCCTTGTCCATCGATACCGCCTCGGCGCCGAGGTCGGCGAAGCGCTGCTTGACGGTCGCGTCCTTGAGCGACTCCTGGTTCGCCTTGATGAGCACGTCGATCACGGCCTTCGGCGTGCCCTTGGGCGCATAGAGCGCATGCCAGATCGAGACTTCGAAGCCCTTCAGCCCTTCCTCCTGCAGCGTCGGCAGGTTCGCGAGCGACGGCACGCGGCTTGCGCTCGTCACCGCATACGCCTTCACCTTCCCGCCTTTGATCTGCGAGGTGGTGTTGGTGGTCTGGTCGCACATCAGGTCGATCTGGCCGCCGAGGAGATCGTTCATCGCCGGCGCGGTCCCCTTGTACGAGATGGTCGTCATGTCGACCTGGATCGCGCTCATGAACAGCAACCCGCAGAGGTGCGAAGCGGCGCCGAGGCCGGCGTTACCGTAGTTGACCTTGCTGCCGTTCGCCTTGATCCAGGGGAGGAGCTCCTTGAAGTTGTTCGCCGGGAGCGTCGACTTGCCGATGAGCGTCATCGGCACCTCGTTCACGAGCCCGATGTACTCGAAGTCCTTCAGCGGGTCGAACGGGAGCTTGCGGTAGAGCGCCGGCGACGTCGACATGCCGATGTGGTAGAGCAGGATCGTGTAGCCGTCCGGCGTCGCGCGCGCGACCCGCGCGACGCCGAGCGTGCCGCCGGCCCCGCCGACGTTCTCGACGAGCACCGTCTGCTTGAGGACGCCCTGCATCGCGACGCCGATGGTCCGCGCGACGGTGTCGGTCGGCCCACCGGCGGAGAACGGCACGATCATCGTGACCGGCTTGGTCGGATACGACTGCGCCCACGCCCCGGAAGCCAGGGCAAGCAGCAGGAATGGAACGATCCGGACAACAGCGGAAAATATGACGCCTCCGTGAATTTCAATCTTCACTCGATGACTCCCAGCCGCCCGTTGTGGCTGCCCATGTACCAAAAGCGGCCCTGGCCGTCGACGATCGCCTTGCGGATGCCGACGCCCTTCGACGGCAGCTTGAACACCTGGAATCTCGCGGTCGCCGGATCGAACAGCGCGACCGTATCGGTCTGGATCTCGTTCGCCCACACGCGGCCCCTGGCATCGACCGAGACGGCATATGGCCCGCCGGCCGTCCCGGCGGGCATCTCGTACTCCTGCAGGACCTTGCCGGCGACGGGATCGACGTGCCCCAGCTTGCCGTTGCCGTAGTAGGTGACCCACAGCGTGCCGTCGGGCGCGGTGGCCACCCGCCTCGGCCGTGAGCCCGGGCCGGTCGAGAGCGTCGTGATCTGGCCGGTCTTGGGGTCGAGCTTGCCGAGCGAGTCGGCGTTCAGGCGGCAGAACCAGACGTTGCCCTGCTTGTCGAGCGCGAGGCCGTACGGCCCGCCCGAGGTCTTGTACTCGGTGATCTTTCCGGCCTTGCGATCGAGCTTCCCGATGTAGTTCCCGCTCTGCCCGGTGAACCAGACATTGCCGGCGGCGTCGAGAATCGCGGTGTGCGGGCTGCCGCCGCCCGAGGGTGCCTTGTGCTGGATGACCTCGCCCGTCTTGGGGTCGAGCTCGCCGATCGTGCCGTTGCCGTTGCCGGTGTAGAAGACGTGGCCGTCGGCGGCGACGACGAGGCCGTGCGGGCGCGCGCCCTCGGGCAGATCCCACTCGTTGAACTTCTGCGTCTTGGGGTCGAAGCGCGCGATCTTGTTCCCGTGCATGACCGCGATGTAGATGTTGCCGTCGGGCCCGATCGCCGGATCGCGCGCGAACTTCGGCGTCGGCACCGGCCACTCCGAGATCTTGCCGGCGAGGTCCTTGGCGCCCGGGGCGACACCGTAGTCGGATCCGCCCGCGTGGGCGACGGCGAGCGGCATGGCGAGCAGCACGAAGAGCGGGAGTCGCACGGGAACCTCCGGGGATCGGGGACGCAAGACGTAGAGAGTCTACTGCGCCCTGCGGGATGGCGGAGAAATCCCCCGGTTCGACAAGCGGGACCCCCAAAAAAGAACAGGCCCCGGACGAACCGGGGCCTGAGCCACCTAGGAGGAGGAGGGGTTAGGCGGCTTTTCTGAAGAGATTCGGCGTCCCGACGGCGGCGAGGTTCGCCTCGACGAGCTCGGCCGCTTGCTTGGTGGCCTTCGTGAAGCTGTCGTAGGCGGAGCTCGCCGCGGCGAGCGTCGACTTCACCGCCGCGACCGCGACGTCCGAACCCGCCGGGGCGTCCTTCGCCAACCGGTCGATGAGGGACGCGACGGTCCGGTTGAGCTCGCCCGCACGCTGCTCGACGAGGCGGCCGATTTCGCCGTTCGCCTGGCTGGCGATTCCGTACACGCTCCGCGAGTAGGCGATCGCCTTCTCGAGCGCCGGCTGGCCGGCCTGGGCGTTGAGGTTCACGAGCTCCTGGACGTCGGTCGCGCCCATGAGCGCCCTCGCATAGCCCGTGCCGTCCTCGAACGCGGCCTTGGCGGTGCCGAAGTTGAGGGCCGCGAGCTTCTCGAGGGTGGCGAAGTTCAACCGCGCGATGCCGATGGCGGCGTCGACGTTGCCCTGGTTCAGGGCCATGATCTGGTCGGGTGTCAGGTACATTGGATTGCTCCTTTCGGGGCGGGTTATGTTGCACTGCACAATCCGTATTGTATCGGCCCGAGCCTCGAAGTCAAGCAATTTTGTGCGCCGCAGCAATAAGCGGCGTGACAACAGTAGTATCAATTACTTAGGGGACGAGCACCGAGGCGGCAGCGCCGCCGGCGTCAGTCGTCTTCGCTCAGGAGCGCGACACGCGCGGCGGCGAGCTCGGCGCGCTGCTTCTTTCCGACCTTCGGGTACTGGAGTTCGAGCCCCTCCAGCGTTTCCACGACCGCCGCGGCCACGACGAGCCGCGAGAACCACTTGTTGTCGGCGGGGACGACGTACCACGGCGCGTGCGGCGCCGCGGTGGCGCGGATCATGTCCTCGTAGGCCGCCATGTAGTCGTCCCAGTGCTTGCGTTCCCTGACGTCGGCCGCCGCGAACTTCCAGTGCTTCTCGGGCTCGTCGAGGCGCGCGAGGAAGCGCTTCTTCTGCTCCTCCTTCGACACGTGCAGGAAGAACTTGCGGATCGCCGTGCCGTTGCGGGCGAGGTAGCGCTCGACGTCGGCGATGTCCTCGTAGCGCTCCTGCCAGATGCGCTTGGTCACGAGCTCGGGCGGGAGCTTCTGCGCGGCGAGGATCTCCGGGTGCACGCGCACCACGAGCACCTCCTCGTAATAGGAGCGGTTGAAGATCCCGATGTGGCCGCGGTTCGGCAGGCAGGGCACGCAGCGCCACAGGAAGTCGTGGTCGAGCTCCTCGCTCGAGGGCTGCTTGAACGAGTACACCTCGCAGCCCTGCGGATTGACCCCCGACATGACGTGCTTGATCGTGCCGTCCTTGCCGGCCGCGTCCATTGCCTGGAAGATCAGGAGCACCGCCCAGCGGTCCTGGGCGTAGAGCTTGTCCTGGTACTCGGCGAGCAGCTCGACGCCTTGCCGGAGCAGCTCCTTCGCCTCCCGCTTGGCCTCGCTCTTCATGCCGGAGGTGTCGCCCGGGTCGTAGTCCTCCAGCCGGAACTTCTTGCCCTTCGTCACGCGATAGCGGCCCAGCAGGTCTTCCCACCGTTTCTTCACGTCGTCCTCCCGAGGCGAAAGAACCCGGTTCCGCTAGAACAGCCCGTCCCTGTCCATGGCACCGACCAGCACGCCGACGAACTGCGCGACGGCGGGCTTGAGGTCCCCGGATTCGGCGTTCTTGGTGCTCGTCTGCGCCGACCAGACCGCCCGCTTGCCCTTCATCTCGTAGAGCAGCGTCTCCACGATCACGGTGGTCTGCGACCAGTCCGTCGGGGGCACGTAGCGCGTCGGCGCGAACGCCTGGGCCATGGCGCCGTAGACGCCGATCGCGTCCGCGTAGGGCATGCCGTTCGGGCCGACGAGCATCCCGGGCGTCGTCCCCGACTTCTCATCGACGCCAATCACCCGCGCGAGCAGCACCGCGTCGGCGCCCGACGACTCGACGGCGCGCCTGAACCGCGCGTCCTCGGAAGGGCTTCGGTGCGTGAAGTACCGCTGCGACGCCACGGCATTCATGCCGCGCCGGGTGAGCGCCGCGGCCATGTCCTCCTGGAAATACGCCTGCGCGAACTCGTCGCTCGCCAGCGAGAGAATCAGCACCCTCTTGAACTTCGTGCCCGCGAGCTTGGGGTCCACCCAGCTCTTGTCGAGCGAGGTCCGCGCGGTCGTGGCGCAGCCGGCGATCGACAGGGCCGAGAGAGCGACGGTAAGCGCACGCAATAGGGACAGCTTGAGCATGTGGGATCCGTTCTTGGGGTGGGTTGGAGGCGGCGGGACTGTACCGGCGTCGGGGTCAGCTCATGCTGCCGCCGGCAACGCCAAGCAGAAGCGCGCACCCCGCCCGGGCTCGCCGGTCGCCCAAATGCGCCCGTGGTGCGCTTCGACGATCGAACGGCTGATCGCGAGGCCGATCCCCATCCCCTCGGCTTTGGTGCTGAAGAACGGCTGGAACACCTTCTCGGCCATCTGGTCGTCGAAGCCGGGCCCGGAGTCCTCGACCCACGCCTCGACCGTGTCGTCCGGGCCGCGCCGGGTGCCGACGCGCACCTCCCGCCGCTCGGGGTCGGCGCCGTTGATCGCCTTCACGGCGTTCCGCACCAGGTTCACGAGCACCTGCTGGATCTGGATGTTGTCGGCGAGCACCCGCGGCAGCCCGTCGGCGAGCTCGGTCGCGATCTCCACCGCCGACTGGCGCGCCTCGGGCTGCACCAACCGCACCACCTCGGTCACGAGATAGTTGATCTCCACCGGCCCGAGCTGGGCGTCGTCCTTGCGCACGAAGCTGCGCAGATGCCGGACGATCTGGCTCGCGCGCTCGGCCTGGGCGGCGGCCTGCTCCATCGACCCGACGATCTCGTCGGTGGTCGCCCGCCCGGAGCGCAGCAGGCGGATGCATGCTTGGCTATAGCTCAGCAACGCCGTGAGCGGCTGGTTCACCTCGTGCGCGATCGCGCTCGCCATCTCGCCCATCGAGGAGAGGCGCGTGACGTGCGCGAGCTGGTCGAGGTGCCGCCGCGCCTGCTCCTCCGCGCGCTGCCGCTCGGTGACGTCGCGGCCGGAGGCGATGATCTCGACCGGCTGGCCGGTGTCGTCGACGACGCCCGAGTAGGCCCAGGCAAGCCACCGCCAGCCGCTCGCCGTCAGTGCGCGCACCTCGACGTGGCTGCGGTACGGCGGGGTGAGCGCCGCGCCGCGCGCCTCGCCGAACGCGTCGCGGTCAAGCGGATTCACCTCGAGCGCGAACGGCTGCCCGAGCAGCTCGCGCTCGCGAACGCCGAAGCACTCGCAGAACGACGGGCTGACGAAGAGACAGCGCCCCGCGCGGTCGAGCTTCACCAGGAGATCGGTCTGGTTCTCGACCAGCAACCGGTACTTCGCCTCGCTCTGCCGCAGGTTGTCCTCGGCGCGCTTGCGCAAGAGCTCCACGCCGGCGCGCGAGGCGAAGATGTGAAACGCCGGGTTGTCGAGGACGTTGGTCCTGCGCGGCTTGTCGTCGACGAACGCGAAATGGCCGATGACGTGCTTGCCGCTCGAGTCGAGGATCGGCAGGCCGAGGTAGCTCGCGTTGCCGCGCTCGGCCGGGTACAGCTCGTCGAGCTGGTCGGGCACGAAATACGTGCGCGCCTCGCGGATCGTCACGAAGCACGGCAGCCCCGCGAGGTCCATCTCGGCGTTGTCGCGGAACCCGCCGGCGTCCCAGAAGGCGAGCGTGCGGATCCGTGTCGCGGGCTCGTCTACGCATTCGGCGACGAACGCCTGCGTGAACCCGAAGGTTCGGACCATGTGCTCGATCAGTGTGCGGAAGAACTGCTCGCCCGAGACCGTCGATAAAGCGCGCGCGATTAGCCGCACCGTGTCGTCCGCGCGCTTGCGCCGCAGCTCGGCGCCGATCCGCGACGCGAACACGCGGAAGATCGGGTGATCGAGGATCTCCGCCTCGCGGATCGGCTTGCCGCCCCACAGCGCGATGTGGCCGATCACCCGCCCGCCCGCATTCTCGAACAGCGGCACCCCGAGATAGCTCACGCGCTCGTGCGCGGCGTACTGCGGGAACCGCTCGAGCAGGTTGTCCGCGAGGCAGTTGACGCGCGCCCCGCCGATCGTGGCGTCGCACGCGGTGCCGGCGAGCGCGAACTCGCGCGGCTCGGTGAACCGGCCAGAGTCCCACTCGGCGAGGATGCGCACGCGGGTGACCGGGTAATCGAGGCATTCGGCGGTGAACGTCGCCTTCAGCCCGAGCGCGACGGCGAGGTGCTGGACCGCGGCGCGGAAGAACGCATCGCCGGTGAGCGGCGCCGTGCCCTCGGCGAGCTCCTCGAGCTGGCGGCTCGCGCGGCGCGCCTCGGTCACGTCGCTCACGAGCGCGACCGAGCCCTGAAACGCGCCGTCGGCGCCGACCACCGGCCGGCGCGACACGGCAACGCAGACGATCCGCCCGTCCTTGCGGATCAAGTCGTGTTCGTACCTCTGCGGCGCGCCCGCGGCCGCGGCAGCGAGCGTGCGCTCCCAGCGCTCGCGCTCCTCCGGGCGGAGCAGGTACTCGCCGCGGGTGCCGACCAGCTCTTCGGCCCCGTAGCCGAGCATTTCGCGGAACTGCGGGCTCGCGTAGGTGATCACGCCGGCCGCATCCCGGACGAGCACGCCCTCGCTCATGCCCTCCACGAGGGCGCGGTAGAAGGCCTCGTCGCGAATCCGCGTCTCGGCGTCGGTCGGCGCGAAGGCCGGGTGCGCGCCGACCGCGGTCGTGGAGCTGGGGACCCGGGATGCCATCACTTCTCCCTTCGCATCGACCCGACGGGTCTCGCGCCCGTTCGTATCGGCTGCCCCCGTCCCTCCTCGCCGGCATTATAGGTGCGTCGCGAAAGGCCGCGCGCGCCGTTCGCGGCGCTCCGCCCAAAGGCGGGTCGGTCCACGTCGGTGCGCGCCGGATATAGTGGCGCCCCCATGGACCTCGCCTCGCTCGTCCAGACCTACGGTTACCTCGCCGTCTTCGTCGGCACGCTGCTCGAAGGCGAGACCATCCTGGCGCTCGCGGGTCTCGCCGCGCATCGCGGCTATCTCGCGCTGCCCTGGGTGATCGCCGTCGCCGCCCTCGGCGGGTTCCTCGGCGACCAGGTCTACTTTCTGGTCGGGCGGCGCAACGGCGCGCGCGTGCTCGCGCGGTTTCCGGGGTTCGCGCCGGGGGTCGAGCGCATCGCGCGGCTCCTCGAGCGCTACGGCGCGCCGATCGTCGTCCTCGTCCGGTTCATGTACGGCTTGCGCGCGGTCGGGCCGATCGCGATCAGCATGACCGGCATGCACTGGGCCCGATTCGCTGCGCTCAACGCGCTCGGCGCGGCGCTATGGGCGGCGCTCGTCGCGTCGCTCGGCTACGCGCTCGGCAACGCGCTGACCCTGCTCCTCGGCGATCTTCAGCGCATCGAGGAGGCGGTGTTCGCGGCGGTCGCGGTCGCCGGGGTCGCGGCCGCGCTGATCGTGCGGGCCCGTCGGCGTCGCGCGACGCAACCCCCCGGGGGCGCCTCCCCGTAAGCATGTTGCCTCGCAGCGTTCGCGCTTAAAATGGCGGCAACGTTCGACGCAATGACGGAGCGCGCCCACCGCCTGCCGGGAGGCACGACCATGAACGACCGGATCCGCAAGATCTCCACCCTCGAGGAATGGCAGAAGGCCGCTGCCAAGTCCGCCGGGTCCCCCGACCAGCTCGTCTGGCGCACGCCCGAGGGCATCGAGGTCAAGGCGCTCTACACGGCGGAGGACCTGAAGGAGCTGCCGTACACGAACACGCTGCCGGGCTTCGAGCCGTTCGTCCGCGGCCCGCAGGCGACGATGTACGCGGTGCGGCCGTGGACGGTCCGGCAGTACGCCGGGTTCTCCACCGCCGAGGACTCGAACGCGTTCTTCCGCCGCAACCTCGCCGGCGGTCAGCAGGGCGTCTCCGTCGCGTTCGACCTCGCGACGCACCGCGGCTACGACTCCGACCATCCGCGCGTCGTGGGCGACGTCGGCAAGGCGGGCGTCGCCATCGACACGGTCGAGGACATGAAGATCCTGTTCGACGGCATCCCGCTCGACAAAGTGAGCGTGTCGATGACGATGAACGGCGCGGTGCTGCCGGTGCTCGCCGGTTACATCGTGGCCGCGGAAGAGCAGGGGGTGAAGCCGGCCGAGCTCTCGGGGACGATCCAGAACGACATCCTCAAGGAGTTCATGGTCCGCAACACCTATATCTACCCGCCCGCGCCCTCGATGCGGATCGTGGCCGACATCATCGAGCACACGGCCCGCCACATGCCGAAGTTCAACTCGATCTCGATCTCGGGCTACCACATCCAGGAGGCCGGCGCGACCCAGGCGCTCGAGCTCGCGTTCACGCTCGCCGACGGCCGCGAGTACGTGCGCGCGGCACTCGCCCGCGGGCTCGACGTGGACGACTTCGCCGGGCGGCTGTCGTTCTTCTTCTGCGTCGGGATGAACTTCTACCTCGAGGTCGCGAAGCTGCGCGCCGCGCGGCTCCTCTGGTGGCGGATGATGAAGGCGTTCAACCCGAAGAGCCCGCGCTCGCTGATGCTGCGGACCCACGTGCAGACCTCGGGCTGGTCGCTCACCGAGCACGATCCGTACAACAACATCGTGCGCACCGCGATCGAGGCGCTCGCCGCGGTGTTCGGGGGCACGCAGTCGCTGCACACCAACTCGTTCGACGAGGCGATCGCGCTGCCGTCGGACTTCGCGGCGCGGATCGCGCGCAACACCCAGCTCATCATCCAGGAGGAGACGCACATCCCGGCGGTCGTCGACCCCTGGGCCGGCTCGTACGCGCTGGAGAAGCTCACGCAGGACATGGCCGACAAGGCCTGGAGCATCATCGAGGAGATCGAGGCGATCGGCGGCATGACCAAGGCCGTCCAGTCGGGCTGGGCGAAGCTCAAGGTCGAAGCGTGCGCGGCGGAGAAGCAGGCGCGCATCGACCGCGGCGAGGACGTGATCGTCGGCGTCAACAAGTACCAGCTCGAGACCGAGCCGCCGGTCGAGGTCCGCGAGATCGACAACACCGCGGTGCGCGAGGCGCAGCTCAAGCGGCTCGCGCAGGTCAAGGCGAAGCGCGACCGGAAGGCGGTCGATGCCGCGCTTGCGGCGCTTACCGAGGCCGCGCGGACCGGCAAGGGCAACCTGCTCGAGCTCTCCATCAAGGCCGTCCGGGCGCGCGCGACCGTCGGCGAAGTGAGCGACGCGCTCGAGCGCGTCTGGGGCCGCTACCAGGCCGACTCGCAGACGGTGTCCGGCGTCTACGGCGCGGCCTTCGCCCACGACGCCGGCTGGCAGTCGCTGCAGGCCGAGATCGACCGGTTCGCGGCGGAGGAAGGCCGGCGCCCGCGCCTCCTGGTCGCGAAGCTCGGCCAGGACGGCCACGACCGGGGCTCGAAGGTGATCGCGACCGCGTTCGCCGACCTCGGCTTCGACGTCGACATCGGCCCGCTCTTCCAGACGCCCGAGGAGGCCGCGCGCCAGGCGATCGAGAACGACGTGCACGCGATCGGGGTCTCGACGCTCGCCGCCGGTCACAAGACGCTGGTGCCGCAGCTGGTCGAGGCGCTCCGCAAGCAGGGCGCGCCGGAGGTCGTGGTCGTCGTCGGCGGCGTGATCCCGCAGCAGGACTACGACTACCTCACGGCGGCCGGCGTCGCGGCGGTGTTCGGCCCGGGCACGGTCATCTCGGACGCGGCGCGCACGGTGCTCCGCGCGATCCGCGAAGCGCGGGTCGCGGCCGGCGCAGTCTGATGAGGACTGCCCGCCGGGCGCGTCCGGCGCCCGAGCGCCTCGACCCCACCGGCCGCAAGCTCGCCGAGGGCGTGCGCGCCCGGGACCCGCGGGCGCTCGCGAAGGCGATCACGCTCGTCGAGTCGTCGCGGCGCGACCACCAGGCGCGGGCCGAAAGCCTCCTCGCGACGCTCGCGCCCCACGCGGGCCAGAGCTTTCGCATCGGCATCACCGGGGCGCCCGGCGCCGGGAAGTCCACCTTCATCGAGACCTTCGGGCTGTTCCTCACCGCGCGCGGACACCGCGTCGCGGTGCTCGCGGTCGACCCGACGAGCGCGCTCTCCGGCGGCTCGATCCTCGGCGACAAGACCCGGATGGATCGCCTCTCGCGCGACCCCAACGCTTTCATCCGGCCCTCGCCCTCCGGCGGCACGCTCGGCGGCGTCGCGCACAAGACGCGCGAGGCGATGCTGGTCTGCGAAGCCGCAGGCCACGATGTCGTGATCGTCGAGACGGTGGGGGTCGGCCAGTCGGAGACAGCCGTCGCGGGCATGACCGACTGCTTCGCGCTGGTCGCGCTGCCCAACGCCGGCGACGATCTCCAGGCGATCAAGCGCGGCATCCTCGAGCTCGTCGACGTCGTCGCGGTCAACAAGGCCGACCTCGACCCGGGAGCGGCGGAGCTAGCGCGCACGCAGATCGCGAACGCGCTCTCGATGCTGCCGCCGCGCGCCGGCGCGTGGACGCCGCCGGTCGTGAAGCTGAGCGCGCTCAAGGGCGACGGCGTCGAGGCGGTCTGGCACGAGGCCGAGCGGTTCCGCGCGGCGATGTCGGCGAGCGGCGCGCTCGCCGCGAAGCGCAGGCGCCAGGCGCTCGATTGGCTCACCGCGCTCGTCGAGCACGAGCTGCGCGCGCGGTTCTACCGGCACCCGGCGGTGAAGCACGAGCTCGCCGCCGTGCGCGCGGCGGTCGCCGAAGGCGCGCTGACGCCGGCGGCGGCAGCGGCTAAGCTGCTGGCGCGGTCAAAAAGCTAGGATCCGTCGGTTTCGTCGGGGGCGTCGGGAGGAAACCATGCAGGAGATCATCCGCCAGCTCGAAGAGAAGCGCGCGCAGGCCCGCCTCGGCGGCGGCGAGAGCCGCATCGCGGCCCAGCACGCCAAGGGCAAGCTGACCGCCCGCGAGCGCATCGACCTCCTCCTCGATCCCGGGTCGTTCGAGGAGTGGGACATGTTCGTCGAGCACCGCTGCACCGACTTCGGGATGGCGGACCAGAGGATCCCGGGCGACGGCGTCGTCACCGGCTACGGGACGATCAACGGCCGCCTGGTCTTCGTATTCAGCCAGGACTTCACCGTGTTCGGCGGCGCGCTGTCGGAGCCGCACGCCGAGAAGATCTGCAAGGTCATGGACAAGGCGATGCAGGTGGGCGCGCCGGTGATCGGGCTCAATGACTCGGGCGGCGCGCGCATCCAGGAAGGCGTCGCCTCGCTCGGCGGCTACGCCGAGGTGTTCCAGCGCAACGTGCTCGCGTCCGGCGTGATCCCGCAGATCTCGGTGATCATGGGCCCGTGCGCCGGCGGCGCGGTGTACTCGCCGGCGATGACCGACTTCATCTTCATGGTGAAGGACTCCTCCTATATGTTCGTCACCGGCCCGGACGTGGTGAAGACGGTCACCCACGAGGAGGTGACGCACGAAGAGCTCGGCGGCGCGGTCACGCACACGACGAAGTCCGGCGTGGCCGACCGCGCGTTCGAGAACGACGTCGAGACGCTGATGATGACGCGCCGGCTCGTGAACTACCTCCCCGGCTCGAACCGCGAGAAGCCCCCGGTCTGGCCGACCGACGACCCGGCGGACCGCGAGATCGCCGCGCTCGACACGCTGGTGCCCGACAGCCCGAACAAGCCCTACGACATCAAGGAGCTGATCCTCAAGGTGGCCGACGAGGGCGAGTTCTTCGAGATCCAGCCCGAGCACGCGAAGAACATCGTCGTCGGCTTTGCGCGCCTGGCGGGTCAGCCGGTCGGCATCGTCGCCAACCAGCCGCTCGTCCTCGCCGGGTGCCTCGACATCAAGAGCTCGATCAAGGGCGCCCGGTTCGTCCGCTTCTGCGACTGCTTCAACATCCCGATCCTGACGTTCGTCGACGTGCCCGGGTTCCTGCCCGGCGTCGCGCAGGAGCACGGCGGCATCATCAAGCACGGCGCGAAGCTGCTCTTTGCCTATGCCGAGGCGACCGTGCCGAAGGTGACCATCATCACGCGCAAGGCCTACGGCGGAGCGTACGACGTTATGAGCTCGAAGCACCTGCGCGGCGACGTGAACCTCGCCTGGCCGTCGGCGGAGATCGCGGTGATGGGCCCGGAGGGCGCGGTCGAGATCATCTTCCGCAAGGACCTCGGCGACCGCGAGAGGATCGCCGAGCGCACCGAGGAGTACCGGCAGAAGTTCGCCAACCCGTTCGTCGCCAGCCATCGTGGATTCATCGACGACGTGATCATGCCGCGCGAGACGCGCCGGCGGATCTGCCGCTCGCTCGCGATGCTCAAGGACAAGCAGCTCGAGAACCCCTGGCGCAAGCACTCGAACATTCCGCTGTAGGGAGAGAGGGTCACAGAGAGCACAGAGAACACAGAGGACACAGAGCAAGCGCTCCGATCGCGAAAGAAGGCGTTCTTCTCTGAGGCCTCCGTGACCTCTGTGTCCTCAGTGACCAGTCTTTAGATGTTCAAGAAAATCCTGATCGCGAATCGCGGCGAGATCGCCTGCCGGGTGATCCGCACCGCGCGGCGCATGGGGATTCAAACCGTCGCGGTGTACTCGGATGTCGACAAGGACGCGCTGCACGTCGCGCGCGCGGACGAGGCAGTACCGATCGGTCCGCCCCCTTCGGCGCAGAGCTACCTCGCGATCGATCGCATCGTCGAGGCGTGCCGGGCGACCGGCGCCGAGGCGGTTCACCCGGGCTACGGCTTTCTCTCGGAGAACGAACGCTTCGCCAAGGCGCTCGCCGCCGCCGGGATCGTGTTCATCGGACCGAACGTCGAGGCGATCGCCGGCATGGGCGACAAGATCGCCTCGAAAAAGCTCGCGGAAAAGGCCGGGGTCAACACGATCCCGGGGTTCACCGACGTCATCCGCGACGCCGACCACGCGGTTGCGGTCGCGCGCAAGGTCGGCTACCCGGTGATGATCAAGGCGAGCGCGGGCGGCGGCGGCAAGGGGCTGCGCATCGCGCGCTCGGACGCCGAGGCCCGCGACGGCTTCGTGAGCTGCCAGAACGAAGCGCGCAGCGCGTTCGGCGACGACCGGGTTTTCATCGAGAAGTTCATCGAGCAGCCGCGCCACATCGAGGTGCAAGTGCTCGGCGACGCGCTCGGCAACGTCGTGCACCTGTGGGAGCGCGAGTGCTCGATCCAGCGCCGCCACCAGAAGGTGCTCGAGGAGGCGCCCTCGCCGTTCCTGGACGAGAAGACGCGGGCGGCGATGGGGAAGCAGGCGGTCGCGCTCGCCAAGGCGGTGAAATACCGCTCCGCCGGCACCGTCGAGTTCGTGGTCGGCGCGGATCACAGCTTCTACTTCCTGGAGATGAACACGCGGCTCCAGGTCGAGCACCCGGTCACCGAGATGATCACCGGGCTCGACCTCGTGGAGCTCATGATCCGCGTCGCCGCCGGAGAGAAGCTACCCTTCAAGCAGGAGGGCGTGAACCTGACCGGCTGGGCGATCGAGGCGCGGATCAACGCCGAGGACCCGTCACGGAACTTCCTCCCCTCGACCGGACGGCTCATCCAGTTCCGGCCGCCGCCGGAACGCGCCGGCGAGGTGCGCATCGACACCGGCGTCTACGAGGGCGGCGAGGTGTCGGTGCACTACGATTCGCTCGTCGCCAAGCTCGTCTGCCACGGCATGAACCGCGACGAGGCGCGAGCGCGCATCGCGGAGGCGCTGGACGCGTTCGTGATCAAGGGGCCGGCGACGAACGTCGCCTTCCTCGCGGCGGTCGCGCGCCACCCGCGCTTCGCCGCCGGGAGATTCGACACCGGTTTCATCGCTCAGGAGTTCCCGACGGGCTACAAGCCCGCCGAGGTGCCGATCGACGATCCGAACCTCTTCGTCTCCGTCGCAGCCGCGGTGCACTGGCGCTTCGCCGAGCGCTCGGCGAAGATCGCCGCCCAGGTGCGGGGCCACGAGCGCGACCTCGGCGACACGCGCATCGTCTGGTTGAGAGGCGAGCCGCATCCCGTGCGAATCCGCTCGATTCCGGGCGGGCAGGAGGTCTTCCGGGGGGGAAGCGCGTTCGCGGTGCTGTCCGACTGGAAGATCGGTGAGCCCCTGTTCACCGGCACGCTGAACGGCCGGCGCGTGCACGTCCAGCTCGAGCGCCTCGGCATAAAGTACCGCATGGTCCACGGCGGCGTCGAGGCCGTGGTGCTCGTGCTGACCGAGCACGCCGCCCGGGCGCAGGCGCTCATGCCGCACAAGCCGCCGCCGGATCTCTCGAAGTTCCTGCTCTCGCCGATGCCGGGGCTCCTCACCGAGATCGCCGTGTCGCCCGGCCAGGAGGTCAAGGCCGGCGAGAAGCTCGCGGTGATCGAGGCGATGAAGATGGAGAACGTCCTGCGCGCCGAGAACGACACGGTCGTGAAGGCGCTCCTCGCCAAGGCCGGCGACAGCCTCGTCGTCGATCAGCCGATCATCGAGTTCCAGTAGCGGCGGCCGGCGGGTCTCATCGCCCGCAGCTCCGCGACCGTGGCGCGCGCGCTTCGGCCGGTGCGGCGATGGTTGACGTATAGATCATCACTCGATATCATGTGTTGACTTAAAAATCATTCATGCTCGACCAGACCCTCGCGCAACTCACCCGCGAAGCGCGCCGGCGCGGGCTGAACGACGCGCGCTGGGCCGCCGCTGCGGGGTTGCGGAAGGAGACGCTCTCCCGGCTGCGTCGTCGATCGAGCTGCGATCTCGCCACGCTGGAAGCGCTCGCCGCCGCAGTCGGAGCGCGTCTTGCCGTAGCCTTCGGGCCGCCGGTCGAGGCGAGTCCGGACGGCGATTTCCCGGCGCGTATCGAGCGCGAGTACGAGGACCGACTGCTCGATCTCTGCGCTTCGGGCGCCACTGACCCGGCCCCGTGGCGGGTCGCGGGACCGGCCTTTTTCATGGCGGGGCTCGCCGTCATGCTCGCCGGCACCCGGGGCTTCGAACGCGGCCGGTATCTCGCGCTCGGCGACACCCTGCACCGCGGAAGTTCGCGGGAGGAGGTCTTCGCCGAGTGGCTCGCGCGAAGCCCGGTGCGCCCGTCGCGCTTTCTGCCGCTCGTGCGGGCGCGAAGGCGGCGTGTCGCCTGACCCGGCCGCCCGCAAGGGGTACGTGGCCGCGTTCCGGGAGCTCGCGTCGCGCATCGCCGCGCCCCTCGTTAGCGCGCCCAAGCGGCAGCTCCCGGTCCGCATGTACGTCGCGGGCGGCGCCGCCATGCACTTCTACACCGGCGAGCGCATCTCCGAAGACGTCGATGCGGTGTTCTCGCATCGCTTCGCGCTGCCGGAGAACCTCGAGGTCTCCTACCGTGACGCCGACGGTGCGGCGAGGCTGCTCTACTTCGATCGGCAGTACAACGACACCTTCGGCTTGCTCCACGAGGCGGCGCACGACGACTCCGTCCCGCTCGCGATCGACGGGATCGACCCGGCGGTCTTCGAGGTACGCCTGCTCGCCCCGGTCGACCTCGCGGTCTCGAAGATCGCTCGTCTCTCGGACCAGGACCGCGGCGACATCGCCGCGCTCGCGCGCCGCGGCTTGGCGACCCCGCGTGCCTTGCGGCGACGCGCGGAGGAAGCCATGGGCGGCTACGTCGGCGATCTCGATCGGCTGCGGACTTCGATCGACATCGCCTGCCGGATTGCGGAAGCGGCCGCGCAAGGTGCGCGGCGCCGGCGCTGAGGCGAGTCTCGTCGCCCCACCGCGCTGGCGCTCAGCGCCGAGCCTCGCGATCCGACGGCGGGTAGACGCCGGCGAGCCGGGCGATAAGGATGGCGACGAACAGGATGCCGACGATCTGCTGCAGCACGCAGACCGCCCGGGCCTGCGGCGTGGCCCGAGCAATGTCGCCAAACCCCGTGCTCGTCAGAACCGTGAAGCTGAAGTACAGGAGATCGACCAGCGACAGTGGCGCCACGGCCCCGCCGGCCGCGAACGACCCGGGGTACAGGTGTTGAACGATGCCGTAGAGGTACGCCCAGACCACGCCGATCATCATGAAGATCGCCGCCGCGCCCCACAGCTTGTCGGCCGTCATGA
>Ga0209853_1000095_pt1 | contig 22875 bp, 23 predicted proteins | sample GWRWS1_30_40_FD_187224 | JGI IMG/M metagenome (GOLD analysis project Ga0209853, IMG submission 187224) | Riverbed sediment microbial communities from areas with vegetation nearby in Columbia River, Washington, USA - GW-RW S1_30_40 (SPAdes)... | ecosystem: Environmental > Aquatic > Freshwater >...
GGGTCGGAGCCGTGACCACTGCTACCCTGTGGGCCCCATGTGCGGAATCGTGGGCTACGTGGGGCCCGACGAGGCCCTCCCCATCATCCTCGAGGGCCTCCGGCGCCTCGAATACCGCGGCTACGACTCGGCCGGCGTCGCGCTGATCGACGGGGGGCTCACCGTCGTGAAGCGGGCCGGAAAGCTCGACCAGCTGGTCCGGGCCTTGGAGGCGGGCCGGTCGCCGTCTGGCACCGTGGGGATTGGCCACACCAGGTGGGCCACCCACGGCGAGCCGAGCGACCGCAACGCCCACCCTCACCTGGACTGCCGGGGCCGGATCGCCGTCATCCACAACGGCATCATCGAGAACTTCGCCGCCCTCCGGGCCGGCCTGGAGAAGCGGGGCCATACCCTCGTCTCCGACACCGATACCGAGTGCATCGCGCACCTCATCGAGGAGCGAAGCGAGGGCGACCTGGCCGGCGCGGTGCGGGCCACGGTGAGCGAGCTCGAGGGCGCCTACGCCATCGTCGTCTTGTCCCTCGACCAGCCCGACGTCGTGGTCGGGGCGAAGGTGTCGTCCCCCCTCGTCGTGGGCCTCGGCGAAGGCGAGAGCATCCTGGCCTCGGACATCCCGGCGGTCCTTTCCAGGACGCGGACCGTCGTGCCCGTCGAGGAGGGCCAGGTCGTGGAGGTCCGTGCAGGCCGTGTGATCGTCACCGACTTCGAGGGGAACGCCGTCGAGCCCACGCCGATGGAGGTCGACTGGGACGTGGCCCGGGCCCAGAAGGGCGGGTTCGACGACTTCATGCTTAAGGAGATCCACGAGCAGCCGGCCGCCATCCGCGACACCCTGGTCGGACGGGTGGACTCGAACGGGTTGCTCGCCCTCGACGAGCTGCACGTCGACGCGGACGTGCTGCGCGAGGTGAACAAGGTCTTCGTGGTGGCGTGCGGGACCGCCTTCCATGCCGGCCTGGTGGCGAAGTACGCCATCGAGCATTGGACCCGGGTGCCGGTGGAGATCGAGATCGCGTCGGAGTTCCGTTACCGGGATCCTGTCCTCGGGCCCGACACGCTGACCCTGGCCGTCTCGCAGTCGGGCGAGACCATCGACACGCTCGAGGCCGCGCGCCATGCCTCCCGCCAGGGCTCGAACGTGATCGCCGTGACGAACACCGTTGGGTCATCGCTCGCTCGAGAGGCCGACGCCGTCCTGTACACGCATGCGGGACCCGAGATCGGCGTCGCGGCGACGAAGACGTTCGTTACGCAGATGGCCGCGCTGCACCTCACCGCGCTGTACCTGGCCCAGGTGCGCGACGCGATGTTCCCCGAGGAGATCGCGGAGGTCGTCGAGCGCATCCACGAGCTGCCCGGGCAGGTGGAGCGGACGCTCGCTCTCGACGCCGAGGTCCGGGAGCTGGCCGAGCGGTACCACCGGGCCCGCGACTTCCTGTTCATCGGCCGCCACGTGGGCTACCCGGCCGCGATGGAAGGTGCGCTGAAGCTGAAAGAGATCTCCTACATCCACGCGGAGGGGTGCCCGGCCGGGGAGCTCAAGCACGGATCGATCGCGCTGGTCGAGCCGGGCGTCCCCGTGGTGGCGGTGGCCACGGAGTGCCACGTGTATCCGAAAATGCTGTCGAACATCCAGGAGGTCCGGGCCCGCGGGGCGGACGTGATCGCCGTGGCGACCGAAGGCGACCGGGAGATCGGCGAGCTCGCTCGGCACGTGCTGTTCGTGCCGCGCACACCGGAGCTGCTGGCGCCGGTGGTGGTGACCGTGCCGCTCCAGCTCCTGGCGTACCACATCGCCAAGCTCAGGGGATGCGACGTGGACCAGCCCCGGAACCTCGCCAAGTCCGTCACCGTGGAGTAGGCAACGCCGGCGGGCCGCCCGCCCGAAGCCGGGCTACCCTAATGCCCATGGACATCGTGGGGCTCGGCGTCGACATGTGCGAGATCGATCGCATGGAGCGCGCCCTGGCCCGCCATCCGACCATGCGAGAACGGGTCTTCACACCCGAGGAGCGGGCCTACTGCGACTCCAAGGCCCGGCCGGCCGAGTCCTACGCGGCCCGGTTCGCCACCCGCGAAGCCGTGATCAAGGCACTCGGTGGCTACCGGGGCAAGCGGTGGCAGGACATCAGCGTCAGCCGGCACCCGAGCGGCGCCCCGTCCGTCGTCCTGGCCGGGAACGCGAAGCTCCGGGCGGATGGGCTGCGCATCTCCCGGGTCCTGATCAGCTTCACCCACGAGCGCGCCACCGCCGTGGCCCTCGCCGTGGCGGTGAGCGAGTGAGGCCCGTCCTCACGCCGGCCGAGGCCGGTGCGCTGGACCGGGAGAGCCAAGCCCGCGGCATCCGGGCCGAAACCCTCATGGAGAACGCCGGCCGGGAGGTGGCCCGGGCCGCCGCAGCGGTGGCCGGGGGCCTGTACGGGCGGCGCGCGGTGGTGGTGTGCGGCAAGGGGAACAACGGGGGAGACGGCCTGGTCGCCGCCCGGCACCTGGCCCGGTGGGGCATGCGCGTCACCGTGATCCTCCTGGAGGTCCCCGACGACCTGCGGGAGCCGGCGGCCATGAACTTCCGCCGCCTGTCCGAAGTGGACGTCCGGGTCCGTCCGTTCACACCCGGCGCGCTGGAGCGCGAGCTCGCCCGGGGCGATGTGGCCGTCGACGCCATCTTCGGCACGGGCTTCCGAGGGTTCCCCGAGGACGAATGGGAGGACGCCATCCGGGCCCTGAACGACGGGGGTGTACCGGTGGTGGCCGTGGACATCCCCTCGGGCGTGAACGGCGAGACCGGCGCGGTGGAGGGCGACGCCGTGCAGGCCGACATGACCGTCGCATTCGGGGCGGCGAAGTGCGGGGTCGTGCTCCTCCCCGGCGCCGAGTATGCGGGGCTGGTGGAGGTCGTCGACATCGGGTTCCCACCCGATCTCGTGAAGGCCGACGTTTGGGTGACGGAGGGAGAGGACATCGCCGCCATGCTGCCGAAGCGGGCGGCCGACACGCATAAGCGGGCGGCCGGTGTCGTGCTCGTGATCGGCGGGTCGCGCCTCATGACCGGAGCCGTGTGCCTGGCGGCCGAGGCCGCGTACCGGGTCGGCGCCGGGCTGGTCGTCGTGGCCGTCCCGGAGGGCATCCTCTCGGTCGTGCAGACCGTGCTTCGCGAGACGACGTTCGTCCCCCTGCCGGAGACGGCCGAGGGCACGGTGGCGGGCTCGACCGAACGGCTGGGGCAATTGCTGGAGGACGCGGATGCCGTGGCCATCGGACCGGGGATGACCATGCAGAACCAGACCGGGGCCTGGATCCGCGAGCGGGTCCGCTCGGCGCCCGTCCCCGTCGTCGTGGACGCCGACGGGCTGAACGCCTTCGCCGCAAGGGTCTCGGAGCTGGCCGACCGCCGGTCCGAGGCGGTACTCACGCCCCACGCCGGGGAGTTCGCGCGACTGGCCGGGATCGCCGCCCGGGACGTCGGCGCCGACCGCATCGGTCACGCCCGAAAGCTCGCCGCCGAGGCTCAGGCCACCGTTCTGCTGAAGGGCAGCCGGACCGTCATCGCCTCCCTCGACGGCCGGGCCAGGATCAACCCCACCGGTGGTCCGTACCTGGCGACCGGGGGCACCGGCGACGTGCTCACCGGGATGATCGCCGGCCTCGCCGCCCGCGGCGTACCGCCGGCCGACGCGGCGACGGCCGCCGCGTACCTCCACGGGGTGGCCGGTGCCCTGGCGGCCCGCGACGCCGGCGAGGGGGCCACCGCCGGTGACGTGCTGGCCCGCGTACCTGAGGCCATCCGGGAGGTCGGCGCCACGTGACGCGGTACCGACCTACGGTCGTCGAAGTGGAGCTCGACGCCATCCGCCACAACGTGCGGCTCCTCAAGCCCTCGGGCGCGGAGCTCATGGCGATCGTGAAGGGGGACGGCTACGGCCACGGGGAGGCGCGCGTCGCGCGAGCCGCGCTCGATGCGGGCGCCTCGTGGCTCGGAGTGGCCCTGGTGGAGGAGGGCTTGGGGCTCCGCGAGGCCGGCATCGACGCGCCGGTCCTCGTCCTGTCCGAGCTCGCGCCAGGCTCGGAGAGGGAAGCCCTGGCCGCGAACCTCTCGCCCTCCCTGTACTCGGACGATGGCCTGGCCCGCCTGGTGGAGGCGGCCGGCGCCGCAGGCGGGCCGGTGGGCGTGCACGTGAAGGTCGACACCGGGATGCACCGGGTGGGGGTGTGGCCGCCGGCGGCCGCGGCGGGGTTCGCTCGGGCCGTGGTGGCGGCCGGACTGGAGCTGGAGGGACTGTGGACCCATTTCGCGTGCTCCGAGGAGGACGAGGCGCTGACCCGGCGCCAGCTCGGCGAGCTGGTCGCCGTGAACGACGAGCTGCGGGCGGGAGGCGGGCAGACCCGATACCTCCACGCGGCCAACAGCGCGGCCACCATCCTGTATCCGGAGACCCACCTGGACATGGTGCGGCCGGGCGCCGCGATCTACGGGATCGACCCCGGTGGGGGGCTTGCGGCGCGCGCGGGCCTCCGGCCGGCCCTCACGTGGCGCTCGGCGGTCACCATGGTGAAGCGGCTCCGTGCGGGGGAGGCCGTCTCCTACGGGCACCGTTACCGGCTGGAGCGGGACGCGAACGTCGCCACGGTCCCGGTGGGCTACGAGGACGGCTACGCCCGGGTCCTCTCGTCCCGGGCCGACGTGCTGATCCGGGGACGCCGCCACCGGGTGGCCGGGACGGTGACCATGGACCAGATCCTGGTGGACTGCGGCGACCACGACGTGACGCCGGGGGACGAGGTGGTCCTCATCGGCCAACAGGGCGGCGAGCGGATCACCGCCGAGGAGCTGGCCGGCCTGATCGGAACGATCGGCTACGAGGTCGTGACGACCATCTCGGAGCGTGTGCCCCGGGAGTACCGGGGCTGAGGCGCGAAGCGGCGGGTGGGTGGGAAAGGACGGGCTGAGGCGCACATGAGCAGGCGTCGGGCCGCGCTCGTGACGGCGGGCCTCGCCGCCGGCGCTGTGGCCGGCGGGGTCGCCGCCCGCGCGGTGCTTCGCCGGCGGGGCGCCGACCCCGAAGCCGGCGAGCCGCTCTCGATGCTTCCCCCCGAGGACCTGGGGCTCGTCGAATCGTTCGACGGGACGAAGCTCGCGGTGCGGGCGGCCGGGAACAAGTCGAGCCCGGGGCTGCTGTTCGTCCACGGCTTCAGCCTGGACATGACGGCGTGGCACTACCAGTGGACCGGGCTGTCCGAGCGCTTCCGATGCGTGCTGTTCGACCTCCGGTCACACGGTCTGTCCGAGCGGGCCGCCTCCGGCGACCTGTCGCTCTCGGCCATGGGGCGCGACCTGACGGCCGTCATCGACGCCACGGCGGGAAAGGGAGGCGTCGTGGTCGTCGGGCACAGCCTGGGCGGGATGTCCATCCTGGCCGCCGCGGAGTCGAGGCCGGAGCTATTCGGAGGGCCCGTCGCCGGCGTGGCGCTGTTCGGGTCGGCGGCCGGGGACCTGATCCGTGGGGCGATGGGCTCGGTGACCGAGCTCCTGCGACCTCGCTTGGGCTCGCTGACGGAGGCCGCCCGCCGCGTGAACCGGCTCCGGCGATACGTCCTCGCGAGTCCGGGCGACGTGGGGGGCTTCGTGGCACGGGCCACGCAGTTCGGTCCGGACGCCTCGCCGCACGTCGTGAACCACGTGGTGGGCCTGGCGGCTCGAGCACCGTCTGAGGTGTGGACCGACGGGCTGGCCAAGCTCGTGGACGTGGACCTCCGCCCCGCCCTCCGGCACGTTCGTGTCCCGGTGATCGTCGCCGTTGGTGACCACGACCGGGTGACTCCGCCCGCCGGTGCCATGGCGTTGGCCGCGGAGCTTCCGGACGCGCGCCTGGAGATCGTGGAGGGAGCCGGCCACATGCCGATGCTCGAGCGGCACGACGCGGTGAACGAGATGCTCGCAGCGTTCGCCGCGGACGCGTTCGGCCGGGCGAGCGGGCGGAGGCGCCGTCAAGCCCCCGGCGGGTCGGGGCGCCGAGCGCCTTCGAAGCGACGAAGGGCCGATCCGTGATCACGGCGGTCCGTGGGGTCCGGGTTGGCCACACCACGGACCTGCCAGGGCTCACCGGGTGCACCGTGGTGCTGTGCCCGCCGGGAACCGTCGGGTCCGGCGACGTCCGGGGGGGAGCCCCAGCGACCCGGGAGACCGACCTCCTCCGCCCCGGGATGCTGGTGAACGAGGTGCACGCGGTGCTCCTCACCGGGGGGAGCGCCTTCGGCCTGGCGGCCGCGGAGGGTGTGATGCGGTATCTGGAGGAGCGGGGCATCGGCTTCCCGACAGGTATCGCCGTCGTCCCCATCGTTCCGGCCGCCGCCCTGTTCGACCTGGGGATCGGCGACCCGAAAGCTCGCCCCGGGCCGAGCGAGGGATACGCGGCGTGCGACGGGGCCTCCGAACACGTGGAGGAAGGGAGCGTCGGCGCCGGGACCGGCGCCACCGTGGCCAAGCTGCATGGGCCGCACCGGCAGGTGAAGGGCGGCGTGGGGACCGCCTCGGCCGTTGAGGGCGACGTGGTGGTCGGCGCCGTGTTCGCCGTCAACGCCGTGGGGGAGGTCCTGGGGGAAGACGGGGAGGTGATCGCGGGGGCTCGGCCAGCCCCGGAGGGCGAGCCGGACGAGGGCGAGTCGGACGAGGGCGGGCCGGGGATCCCCTGGCCCAAGGCCCCGTCGCCCAACACGGTCATCGGCGTGGTCGCCACCAACGCTCGGCTGTCGAAGGAACGGGCGCACCTGGTGGCGGTCTCGGCCCACGACGCGATTTCGGAGGTGGTGAGGCCGGCACATACAATCTGGGACGGAGACACGGTGTTCACGCTCGCGACGGGCGAGGTGGATGCCCCCCAGGACCAGGTGGAGCGACTGGCCGAGCAGGCCGTGGCGGAGTCGATCCGGCGGGGGGTCCTGCTGGCGAAGGGCGTCGGCGGCGTCCCGTCGGTGGGGAGGCGAGATGAGGACGCTTGAGGAGGCGGCGCTCGAGGCGTCGACGTGCCCGAGGTGCCGGCTGGCCCGGGGCCGCACGCAGGTCGTCTACGGCACGGGCAGGCCGGAGACGGACCTGATGTTCATCGGGGAGGGGCCCGGCTACTACGAGGACAAGCAGGGCGAGCCGTTCGTGGGCGCGGCCGGGCAACTGCTGAACCGGATGCTCGAGGAGATCGGCATCCGCCGCGAGGACGTGTACATATGCAATGTCATAAAGTGCCTGAGGTACAACGCGCCGGTCCAGCTCGCGGATGGTTCCTGGGAACGGATCGGAAGGCTTGTTCGCTCGCGGTACGACGGCCGCGTCATGTCGGTGGACTCTGAAGGGTATCTGGTCCCTCGCCGGGTGGTCGGCTGGTACGAGTCTCCCCTCGCGGGTAGGCGCGTCTTCCGCTTGACATACCGGTCTGCCAAGAAAGCCGGATTGGGCCGGGTCAGCATCCAGTTGACGGGCGACCACCCGGTCCTGACGGACCGCGGGTGGGTGCCCGTCGCGGATCTCAGGTCGGACGATCTGATCGCCACGGGCTTCGGACTGAGTGACCTCGCCCACGACGTAATCTGCGGCACGGTGCTGGGGGACGGTCATCTGAACCGGACTAGCTCGCACCTTTCCTTCGCGCACTCGCCAGCGCAGGCGGAGTACGCGCGGTTCAAGGCCGATCTCCTCGCCCAACTCGAGCCACGTGTGATGAGCGTCGCACAGCGGCTCGTTCCAGGTGGACCGAGGAGCTACCAAGCGGTCCATGTTCGAACGCGTGCTCATCGCGCTCTCAGGCTGCTCCGTAACGAGTTCTATGGGCCGAGGAAAGGCGCGCCGTTCTGGATCGCTCATGCACTCTCACCGAGAATGCTGGCCTTCTGGTTCATGGACGACGGGTACATGCGGATCCGACCGGGGAGACGCCCACTGGCGGAGATCGCCGCGGTGGGCTTCTCCGATGAAGACCGCTCGGTGCTGGCTCTCGGTCTGGCCGGTCTCGGTCTGCCGGCAAAGGTGTCTCGAGGCCGGATCTACTTTGACGTGCCCACTTCACGAGAGCTGTCAGAGCTGATCGCGCCCTTCGTACCTCCGGCGATGCGCTACAAGCTCGACCCGGACGCTGCCCGGAAGGTGCCATTCGACCCGTCGAAGCTTCGCCCCGGGCCTCCCCGCGTGATGTTCGACGAGGTCGAGGTCGAGGACGTCACTGATCAGCCACGAACCGACACGACCTTCTTCTGTATCGACGTCGAGGACACCCACAACTTCGTCACAGCCGGTGGCGTCGTACACAACTGCCGCCCTCCCGGCAACCGCGATCCCTACCCCGATGAGGTCGAGGCCTGCGCCCCGTGGCTCCGCGAGCAGATCGCGCTCGTCGATCCCCGGGTGATCGTGACGCTCGGCAACTTCGCCACCCGGTTCATCCTGGACAAGCCGGCGTCGATCAGTCGGGTGCGGGGACAGCGGTTCCCCATCGAGGGGCGGACCGTGATCCCAACCTTCCACCCCGCGGCCGTCCTCCACGGCGGCGGCGAGGCCTCGGCGCAGATGACGGCGCTACGAGCGGACTTCCAGGAGATCAAGGCGGCCCTGGCCGAGATGCCGCAGCCGGTCGAGGAACAGCTCGGCCTGTTCTGATGCGGATCGAGCTCCGCGCCGAGACGCCGGAGGACACCCGGGCGGTCGGGGAGGCCGTCGCGTCGCTGGTCCGGGCGGGCGACGCGGTGGCGCTCACCGGCGAGCTGGGGGCGGGCAAGACCACGTTCGTCCGGGGCGCGGCCCGGGCCCTGGGGTTCGAGGGGAACGTGGCCTCGCCCACCTTCACCCTGGTCCGCGAGTACCGCGGCCGCCTGCCCCTCTACCACGTCGACGTGTACCGGCTGGAACGGGTGCAGGACGTGCTGGACCTCGGCCTGGACGAGATGATCGCGGACGGCGGTGTACTGCTCGTGGAATGGGGCGACGCTGTGGAAGGACTGTTGCCCGACGACCACCTGCTGGTCGAGCTCACGGTGCCCGAGGAGGGGGAAGCCAGGCGCCTGGTCCTGACCGGCATGGGTCGGTCGTGGGCCGCGCGGTGGGAGCGCCTGGAGCGGCTGACCGAGCCGTGGGGGCGGGCCGCGTGATCGTCCTTGGGATCGAGACCTCGACCCCCCAGACATCGGTGGCGCTCGGCAGCGAGCAGGGGCTCGTCGCGTCGATGCGGGTGGCGTCGAAGACCCGACAGGACGCGGTCGTTCCCATCCTCCAGCACCTGTTGTCCAGGACCGGCCTGGAGCTCTCGCAGGTCGGCGGCGTGACCGTCGGCCTGGGGCCCGGGCTGTTCACCGGTCTTCGGGTGGGGGTGGAGACGGGCAAGGCCCTTGCCCAGGTTCTCTCGGTCCCGATCGTGGGGATCCCGTCCCTCGACGTCCTCGCGTTCGGGGTCCGGTACACGCGCCGCTTGATCGGCGCGGTCATCGACGCGCGCCGGGGAGAGGTGTTCCACGCCTTCTACCGGGGCGTGCCGGGCGGCGTGATGCGGGAGGGGGGGTATCGGGTGGCCCCGCCCGGGCACCTCGCGGCGGACCTCGAGGCCCTCCGGGAAGAAGTGTTGCTGGTCGGGAACGGTGCCATCCTGTACCGGCGTGAGCTGGAGGAGGCAGGGACCAAGGTAGAGTTCGCCTCGCCGACGCAGGGCCACCCGAACGCGTCGGCCCTGGTCGATCTGGCCGTCCCCCGCTTCATCCGGGAGGAAACCGACCGATCGTTCGAGATAGCGCCGCTCTACCTGAGGAAGACGGATGCGGAGATCGCTTGGGATCAGCGAGCCCGAGGCGCCTCGGCTTGAGGTGACCCGGATGAAGCGCCGCCACCTGCGCGGCGTGATGACCATCGAGCGCCAGGTGTATCCGCGTCCGTGGAGCCCCAACCTGTTCCTCTCCGAGATGGCGGAGACCCGCAACCGCTGCTACCTCACGGCCCGGATGGACCGAGAGGTGGTCGGGTACGGAGGCCTGATCTGCTACGGGGAGGAGGCCCACGTGACGAACATCGCCGTGGACCCCGAGCATTACCGCCACAAGATCGGCACCCGGCTGCTCCACGACCTCCTCCATAACGCCATCGCCATGGGGGCCGAGGCCATCTCGCTGGAGGTCCGGGTGTCGAACTACGGGGCCCAGCGGCTGTACGGGAAGTTCGGGTTCCGGCCGGTCGGCGTGCGCAAGAACTACTACCAGGAGATCAACGAGGACGCCCTCATCATGTGGGTCGACGGCATCCGCGGGCCCGAGTATCAGGGGCGGTTGCGGCGACTCATGGAGCAGGTCCCCGAAGGCATCCGCCCGTGAGCGTGGGCCGGTGAGGGTCCTCGGGATCGAGACGTCGTGCGACGAGACCGCGGTCGCGGTGACGGAGGAGGGGCGGAAGGTCCTGGCTAGCCTCGTCGCCAGCCAGACCGACCTGCACGCCCGGTTCGGCGGCGTGGTGCCGGAGCTCGCCTCCCGCGCGCATGTGGAGGCCCTCAACCCGCTGATGGACGAGGTCCTGGAGCGTGCGGGCTGCCGGTTCGCCGACATCGACGGGGTGGCCGTGACCATCGGCCCGGGGCTGGTGGGCGCCCTGCTCGTCGGCATCGCGGCGGCCAAGGCCGTGGCCCTGGCAACCGGGGCCGACCTGATCGGGGTCAACCACCTCGAGGGCCATATCCACGCGAACTTCATCGAGCACGGCCCGCCCGAGCCGCCCTACGTGTGCCTGGTCGTCTCGGGCGGGCACACGATGCTCGTCCACATGCCGGAGGAGCACCGCTACGAGGTCCTGGGCCAGACCGTGGACGACGCCGCCGGCGAGGCCTTCGACAAGATCGCCCGGTTCATGGGCCTGGGGTTCCCGGGGGGACCGGCCCTCGACAAGCTGGCCCGCAAGGGGAAGGCGGACGCCATGGCCTTCCCCCGGGCCATGATGGACACGGGGGGCTACGACTTCTCGCTTTCCGGGCTGAAGACCGCCGTGCTCCGGCACGTGAAGGCGGAGCGGGCGGCTGGGCGGCAGGTGAACCCCGCCGACCTCGCCGCTTCCTTCCAGGAGGCCATCGTGGACGTGCAGGTGACCAAGACCATCGCGGCGGCCAGGGAGAAGGGCGTGAAGACGGTCCTCCTGGGCGGCGGGGTGGTGGCCAACACCCGGCTTCGCGAGCGGATGGAGAAGGCCGGGGCCGAGGCCGGGATCGGCGTGGTCTTCCCGTCGCTCGAGCTGTGCACGGACAACGCGGCGATGATCGCGGTGGCGGGGGCCTCGCGCCTGGCCCGTGGGGAGCGCACGTCGTTCGACGTCGGCGCCGACCCCGGGCTGGAGCTCGGATCGTGACCACCTTCCTGGTGACCGGGGGCGGCGGGTTCATCGGCTCGCACGTGTGCGACCGGCTCCTGGCGGAGGGCCACCGGGTGGTAGCCGTGGACGACCTCAGCACTGGACGGATCGCCAACCTGGCCGAGGCCCGTGGCCACGGTCCGGAGTTCACGTTCTTCAACATCGACCTCCGGGCCGAGGGCTTGGTGCAGCTATTCGAGCGGCACCGGCCCGAGGTGGTGATGCACCTCGCCGCGCAGTCCGGAGTCCGGCCCTCCATCTCGGATCCCACCTTCGACGCCAGCGTGAACGTCATGGGGCTGCTGAACGTGATGGAGTGCTGCGCGAAGACGGCCGTGCGGAAGGTGGTGTACGCGGCGTCGGGGGGGACCCTGTACGGGGAGCCGCGCAGGGTCCCGGTCAAGGAGACGGCCGCTGCCGGGTCGCATCCCGTGTCGCCGTACGGGATCAGCAAGAAGGTAGCCCTCGACTACCTGGCCTACTACGAGCGGTTTCGGGGGACCGACTACACCGCCCTGGCCCTGGCGAACGTGTACGGGCCCCGGCAGGACCCGCACGGCGAGGCGGGGGTGGTCGCGATCTTCGCCGCGAAGATGCTGGCCGGCGAGACGCCGACCATCTTCGGGGACGGGAACCAGACCCGGGACTACGTGTTCATCGACGACGCGGCCCACGCCCTCTCCCTGGCCGCGGAGAAGGGGAGCGGGCGGCTGGTGAACATCGGGACCGGCCTGGAGACGTCGGTGAACGGTCTGTACCGGATGCTGGCGGAGATCACCGGCTTCACCGGCCAGCCGGCCAGCGGGCCCCTGCCCCCCGGTGAGGTTCGCCGGATCGCACTCGACATCGACTTGGCCGCGGAGGTCCTGGGGTGGCATCCCTGGACCCACCTGGTGGACGGACTCTCGGAGACCGTGGCCTACCTGAAGGGCGTCTGATTAGCCCTACGCCCGCGGCCGCGTTGACCGCTGGCACTCGGCTAGGTATCCTGTTAGCACTCAGGACGGTCGAGTGCTAAGTCCCGCAAGGCTGAGAGCCGTAAGGAGGAAGGGATGGCCAAGCAGTTCAACCTGAAGCCCCTGGAGGACCGGATCGTGGTCAAGCCCCAGGAAGAGGAGGAGACCACCGTCTCCGGGATCGTGATCCCCGACACGGCCAAGGAGAAGCCCCAGGAGGGCAAGGTGGTCGCGGTGGGCCCCGGGCGGTTCGAGGAGGGGCAGCGGGTCCCGGTCGACGTCAAGGCCGGCGACAGCGTCATCTACTCGAAGTACGGCGGCACTGAGGTCAAGGTGGAGGGCGAAGAGTACCTGATCCTTTCGGCCCGCGACGTCTTGGCCGTCGTCGAGAAGAAGAAGTAGCGGCGGAGGGGTTCGAACCCCGGGGGCTCGCGCGCGGCGCGCCGGGCCCCCCGATCCATCTGAGTCGGGAGGCTCCATGCCGGTCAAGCAACTGAAGTTCAGCGAGGACGCCCGGCGCTCCCTGGAGCGCGGGGTGAACAAGTTGGCCGATGCGGTATCGCTGACGCTCGGCCCCAAGGGCCACAACGTGGTGCTCGACAAGAAGTGGGGTGCCCCCACCATCACGAACGACGGCGTGACCATCGCCAAGGAGATCGAGCTGGAGGACCCGTGGGAGAACATGGGCGCCCAGCTCGCCAAGGAGGTCGCCACCAAGACCAACGACGTGGCCGGCGACGGGACCACCACGGCCACCGTGCTGGCCCGGGCCATGGTCCATCTGGGCATGCGCAACGTCGCGGCCGGCGCCAACCCCATGGGCCTGAAGCGCGGCATCGAGAAGGGCGTGGCGGCCGTCGTCGAGGCCATCAAGGACCAGGCCAAGGAGGTCGAGTCCCGCGACGAGATCGCGAACGTCGCGGCCATCTCCGCGGCCGACTCCGCGATCGGCGACGTCATCGCCGAGGCCCTCGACAAGGTGGGGAAGGACGGCGTGGTGACGGTCGAGGAGTCGAACACGTTCGGCATGGAGCTCGAGTTCGTCGAGGGCATGCAGTTCGACAAGGGCTACATCTCGCCTTACTTCGTCACCGACCAGGAGAGCATGGAGGCGGTGTTGGACGAGCCCTCCATCGTGCTCGTGAACAAGAAGATCGGCAGCGTGCAAGAGCTGCTGCCACTTCTCGAGAAGGTGCTCCAGTCGGGCAAGCAGCTCCTTCTGATCGCCGAGGACGTCGAGGGCGAGGCCCTGGCCACATTGGTCGTGAACAAGATCCGTGGCACGTTCGCCGCGGTGGCGGTGAAGGCCCCGGGATTCGGAGAGCGCCGGAAGGCCATGCTCGAGGACATCTCCGTCCTCACCGGGGCGACGGTCATCTCCGAGGAGGTCGGGATCAAGCTGGAGAACGCCACCCTTGACCTCGTGGGCCGGGCTCGGAAGGTGATCGTGACGAAGGACGACACCACCATCGTGGAGGGCGCGGGCAAGGAGGAGGACGTCAAGGGCCGGATCAACCAGATCAAGGCCGAGATCGAGAAGACGGACTCCGACTGGGACCGGGAGAAGCTCCAGGAGCGATTGGCCAAGCTGGCCGGCGGTGTGGCCGTGGTGAGGGTCGGCGCGGCTACGGAGGTCGAGCTGAAGGAGAAGAAGCACCGTATCGAGGACGCCCTGTCCGCAACGCGGGCGGCCATCGAGGAGGGCGTCGTCCCCGGCGGAGGCGTGGCGCTGATCCGGGCAGAGGGCACGCTGGACAAGCTGGACCTGGAGGGGGACGAGGCCACCGGCGCCAGGATCGTCCGCGACGCTCTCGCCGAGCCGGCTCGGTTGATCGCCGCCAACGCCGGCCACGAGGGCGCGGTCGTGGTGGGGCACATCCGCTCCGAGGGGGACTCCCGTGGCTTCGACGCTCTCGCCGGCGAGTACGTCGACATGTTGAAGGCCGGCATCATCGACCCGGCCAAGGTCACCCGCTCCGCGCTCCAGAACGCCGCCTCTATCGCGGCACTCGTGCTGACCACGGAGAGCGCAGTGGTTGAGAAGCCAGTGGAGGAGGAGGAACCGGCCGGCGGGCACGGGCACATGCATTAGAGCCCGAATAGCCCACAGAGGCGCAATCCGAGGGTCGACCAGGGCGCGTCCCATGTCACGACCGTGGTCATGGATAGGCTTCGCCCATGCGTTTCTTGGTGACCGGCGCAGCGGGCTTCATCGGATCGCACCTCTGTCGAAGGCTGGTGGCCGACGGCCACGAGGTCGTGGGCCTCGACGATCTTTGCGAGGGATCGCTGGAGAACCTGGCCGATGTCCCCGAGGTTCGGTTTGTCGAGTCGGACCTGTGCGACGTCGTCGCTGTCCGAAAGGCCGCGGCCGAGTGCGAAGCGATCCGCCATCACGCGGCCAAGAAGTCGGTCCAGCGGTCGGTGGAACAGCCCGAACTCTTCACGGACGTGAATGTCCGCGGGACCCCGCACGTCCTCGTCGCGGCGCGTGACGAGTCGGCCACCGTGGTCTTCGCTTCCTCCTCATCGATCTACGGGGACCAGGAACGGTACCCCCTCACCAAGGACATGGAGCCACGTCCGCGGTCGCCGTACGCGGCCACCAAACTGGCGGGTGAGGGGTACTGCCGGGCGTGGTGGGGGAGCTTCGGGGTCCCGACGGTATCCCTCCGGTACTTCAACGTCTACGGTCCCGGCCAGGACCCGCAGAGCCGGTACGCCGCCGTGATCCCCCGGTTCACGATGGCCTGCCTCACCGGGACGACCCCCATCATCTACGGGGACGGTGAGCAGGCCCGCGACTTCACCTAAATCGACGACGTCGTCGAGGCCAATCTGTTCGCGGCACGAGTCCCCTCAGCCGCTCGGGGGCGCGTGCTGAACATCAGGGGCGGGCAGAAGCCAACGTCCGTGAACCAGCTCCTGGCGATCGTCGCCCGCCTGACCGGCACGGCGCCTGAGCCGATCCACGAGCCGCCACGGGAGGGGGACATCCGCCTGAGCGAGGCCGACATCTCCCTCGCCCGCTCCCTGCTCGGCTATGACCCCTCCGTGGGCATGGACGAGGGCCTCCGGCAAACGATCGAGTGGTTCCGCGCCCGGGCCGCCGAGGCCTAGTCGATCTGACGCTCGGTCCCGGCCCTGGCCAGGCCGGTGAGCTCCAGGGCCCCGACGAGGAGGTTGACCGCCCCGAGGAGCCACCACGGCCACGCTGCTGCTCTTTCGCCGAGCCCGGCGAGCGCGTTCAGCATGAAGATCGCGGCGGTTCCGGCCTCAAGAACCACGAAGGCCCAGGCCCACCACCACACGTCATCCAGGTGGTGGGTCACCAGCACCATCAGCAGCGCGAGCGCGAAGGCCGTCACTCCCGTGATCCGCAGCCAGGCGTCCTCGCCGAGCGGGGGCTGATCGAGGACCTTCTCCACCAGCCAGCCCGGCGCCGCAACGAGTGCGGCGGCGGTCGCCGCCCACAGGGCGGCCTGCCAGTACAGGACCCGTCGCAGGAGCTTCACGGCGGGCCATTCTCGCAGCTTGGTCGGCCTCCCGGCCCCGTTGGTAGGATTGGCCCGGAGCTGCGGCGAACCGCGCCGGGCTCCTTTTCGTGACTCTGCCTCGCGAGGTAGCCGACGCATGACGACAGGACCGAGGGTCGCGGTCATCGGGCTGGACTGCGGCACCCCCCAGCTCCTGTTCCGCGACCTCGTCGACGAGATCCCCAACATCCGAAAGCTGATCGAGGGCGGGATGCACGGAGAGCTCGCGAGCATCACGCCACCCATCACCGTGCCGGCATGGGCGTGCGCCATGACCGGCAAGACCCCCGGCCAGCTCGGGATCTACGGCTTCCGCAACCGCAAGGACCACACCTACGACGGCCTGTCCATCGCCACGTCCGACGCCGTGAAGGAACCGGCGGTGTGGGACCTCCTCGGCCGGGAGGGATTGCGTTCGCTGCTGATCGGCGTGCCGCCGTCGTACCCGCCGAAGGCGGTCGAGGGCTGGCGGGTGGGATGCTTCCTCACGCCGCCCTCGAACAGGGGCTACACGTATCCCGCGGAGCTCCAGAGCGAGATCGAGGAGGAGCTCGGCGGGCCGGGCCATTACATCTTCGACATCCCGAACTTCCGGGAGCAGAGCATGGAGCACGTGCTGGACCAGGTGTTCAAGATGACTGAGCGACGGTTCCGGGTAGCACGCCGGCTGGTGAAGACCAAGCCGTGGGACTACTTCATGCTGGTCGAGATGGGGCCGGACCGGCTCCATCACGTGTTCTGGCAGTATTTCGATCCCCGCCACCCGCTGTATGAGCCGGGGAACCGGTTCGAGACGGCGTTCCAGGACTACTACCGGTTCCTGGACCGGGAGGTAGGCTCGCTCCTCGAGGTGCTGCCCGAGGACGCCGTCACCATCGTGATGTCCGACCACGGGGCCCGTCCCATGATGGGTGGCGTCTGCTTCAACGATTGGCTGATGAAGGAGGGCTACCTCACCCTCTCCGAGCCACCGTCGGGGATCATGCGCGTCGCCGAGGCGTCCATCGACTGGTCCCGCACCGTCGCGTGGGGCGATGGCGGCTACTACGGCCGGCTGTTCCTGAACGTGAAGGGCCGGGAGCCGAACGGCATCGTCGAGCCGGAGCGCTACGAGGAGATCCGCGACGAGATGATCGCCGGGCTGGAGGCCATGCCCGGTCCGGACGGCGAGCCCCTCGGCACGAAGGTCTTCCGGCCGGAGGACGTCTATCCGGACGTTCGCGGTGTTCCGCCCGACCTCATCGTGTACTTCGGCGACCTGGAGTGGCGGTCGGTGGGCACGATCGGCAACCCCAGCGTCTACACCTACGAGAACGACACCGGCCCCGACGGGGCCAACCACGACCGGTCCGGCGTCTTCGCGCTGTCGAACCTCCCGGGCCAGCAGGTGGGGAAGGTGGACGGGCTGAACCTGGTGGACGTGGGCCCGACGGTCCTATCGCTGTACGGCATCGAGGCGCCCGAGGGCGCGGTCGGAAGGAGCTTCCTGTGAGCGAGGATCGGGGATTCTGCGTGTGGTTCACCGGCCTGTCGGGGGCGGGCAAGTCCACGATCGCCGAGCTCTTGGTGCCGGCGCTCCGCGAGCGCGGGCTGAAGGTCGAGCTGCTCGACGGCGACGTCGTGCGGATGAACCTGTCCAAGGGCCTGGGGTTCTCCAAGGAAGACCGCGACGCGAACATCCTTCGGATCGGGTTCGTGGCGAACCTGCTGGTGCGGAACGGCGTGGTCACGGTGTGCTCCGCCATCTCGCCGTACCGCGAGATCCGGGACCGGAACCGCGAGCTGATCGGCGACTTCGTGGAGGTCTACGTCGAGGCCTCGCTGGAGGAGGTGACTCGGCGGGACGTGAAGGGCCTGTACGAGAAGGCCATCGCCGGCGAGATCCTCAACTTCACCGGCGTGTCCGACCCGTACGAGGCCCCGGAGACCCCCGAGCTCGCGATCGACACCGAGCGGTGCTCCCCTGCGGAGGCCTGCGTAATGGTCATCGAAAAGCTGGCCGAGCTCGGGTACCTCAAGGAGAAGCAGCCGGCCACGTCCTGATCGGGGGCCCCGGAGGGCCCCTGGTGCGAGGCGGTCCACGAGGAGCGCCGGGATGACGGTCGGCCCGGCACCGACCTCGCGCTCAGCGTCAGCCGAACGGCATTCGCATGGACGTCAGTGTGCCGCTCGGCCAGGGAGAACGCAAGGGGCCGGCGGTCGGCGCGCCTAGCCGCGGTGGTTCGAGATGGGCACGTCGAGGTCGCGGGTTCGAACGAGCACCGATGCGACGTCCTTCGGGTCTCCCAGGAGCGCCCGGTGCTCCACGATCCCGCCGGCCACCCACTGGAGCACCTCGTCCTCGGAGATCCGCGATAGGAACGCCGCTTCCCGAACCGTGACCCAGCCGGGGACGTCGCCGGACACCCCGGGGCGTCCCGGATCGGGGTGAAGCGCAGTGCGATTCGGGTCAGCCCGTCTTTCGTCGGCCCTGTCGCCGATAGTCCACCCCTCCTGCCGATCGGAGATCGCCGTCAGGCGGCCGCACGTGGAGCAGAGCTTCTTCTCCCAGCCCGCATCGCCCGGCCTCGTCCGCTCGAGCTGTGCCTCCAGTCGCTGGAGCACCTGTTCGGCTTGCGGCGTGAGCAGGCACTCTGGGCACCGCTCCGACGTCATGTCCCCTCCGTTCGGCCACCGTCCGACCCTTATGTGTCGGACGCGGAGGGGACGTCCTTTACGGACGGGGGTGCGACCGCGAGTGGAGTCTGGCTAGCTCCGGCTCCGCCGGGCGGGATCGACGTGGTCCGGGGCGCTCTGCTGTTCGTCGAGCTCTCGGCCAGGGTCTCCCGGCGGGCCCGTTCGGCCTCCCGGAGCTCTTCCGCCGCCCGGCCGCGGGTGCCGTCCACGGAACTCGGCCCCCAGCTCATCGACCCTCGTCTCGGCGCTCCTGGCCCGCTAGTTCTGGATCAGGAAGTCCCGGCGGGCCGACCCCAGCTCCCGCCGGAGGAGCTCGAGGTCATCGTTTCGCCGTGCGCTCAGCTGCTCGGCCGCGCGAACCCGCTCCTCCTGTCCGGCCAACTCGTGCTTTGGCCTTGAGGTCGTGCTGGGCGGCCTCCAACGCGACGTCCAGACGCGCCGCCTCCGCCGCGGCTCGCTGGAGTTCCACCCGGGTGGCGTCGCGATCGGTCCGGAGGTCGGCGGCCTCGGCCTCCAAGGCCCGGAGCCTCTCGACCTGCTCTTCGAGCTGCGTCTTCAGCGCCCCGGCCTCGGAACGAAGCTTGAGCACCAGCGCCTCGGCCGCTCTGGCCTGCTCCGAGGCTCGGGCGAACATCGTGTCGCGATCCGCCAGGATCAGGCGGACGCTCTCGGGCGTGTAGCCGAACAGGCCTAGCTTGAGCTCGGGTGGTTGCATGGGGGTCCTCCCCTGATGCTTCGGGAGCCGCGACGCGATTCTGGAGCCCGGAGTTGGGCAGTTCAATCACCCGAACGGATATCCCCAGACGGGCTTTCGATGCCGGCGCATGGTCGCTACCCACCCCCGCCGCTGGTACCGTTCCGATGACTGGGGGAGCGGCGTGGAGATCGAGATCGGCTTCGGGAAGACCGGCAGGCGGGCCTACGGGTTCGACGAGGTATCGGTCGTTCCATCCCGGCGTACCCGGGACCCCGACGACGTGGACATCTCCTGGGAGATCGACGCGTTCGCGTTCGGCCTTCCCATGATGGCGGCGGCCATGGACGCCGCCGTGTCGCCGGCCACGGCGGTCGAGATTGGCAAGCTCGGGGGCCTCGCGGTCCTGAACCTGGAGGGACTCCAGACCCGGTACGAGGACCCCGATCCGGTCCTCGACGAGATCGCCACGGTTCCGGACGAGAAGGCCACCCGGCGGTTGCAGGAGATCTACAAGGAGCCCGTCAAGGAGGAGCTGGTCGTCCGGCGGATCCGCGAGATCAAGGACGGAGGCGTGGCGGCGGCCGCCTCGCTGACCCCACAACGGGTCCGCCGGTACGCCCATCTCGTCCTCGAGGCAGAACTCGACATCCTGGTGGTCCAGGGCACCGTGGTCTCGGCCGAGCACGTCTCCACCCGGACCGAGCCGCTCAACCTGAAGGAGTTCATCGCCCGGTTCGACCTCCCGGTCGTCGTCGGTGGGTGCGCCTCGTACCAGACCGCGCTCCACCTCATGCGGACCGGCGCCGCCGGCGTGCTGGTCGGGGTGGGGCCGGGCAACGCCTGCACCACCCGAGGGGTCATCGGCGTGGGCGTGCCCCAGGCCACGGCCATCGCCGACGCGCAGGCCGCCCGGGCCGAGCATCTCCGCGAGACCGGCCGGTACTGCCAGGTGATCGCGGACGGCGGCATGCGAACCGGCGGGGACATCGCCAAGGCCATCGCCTGCGGTGCCGACGCCGTGATGATCGGCTCGCCCCTTACGCGCGCGTACGAGGCCCCCGGCCGTGGCTTCCACTGGGGTATGGCCACTTTCCATCCCACGCTTCCGCGGGGAGCCCGGGTGAGGACCGAGCAGGTGGCGTCGCTGAAGGAGATCCTGATCGGTCCGGCCCACGAGAACGACGGCACCCTGAACCTGTTCGGCGCCCTGGCCACGTCGATGGCTACCACAGGCTACGCCACCGTCAAGGAGTTCCAGAAGGCCGAGCTGGTGGTGGCCCCCTCCATCAAGACCGAGGGCAAGGGGTACCAGCGGGCCCAGCGCGTGGGGATGGGACACTGACCGGATGACGGAGCGGGACCCGCGCCCCGTCCTCGTGGTGGACCTGGGGGCGCAGTACGCGCAGCTCATCGCGCGGCGGGTCCGGGAGTGCCACGTTTACTCCGAGATCGTCCCCCACGACCTGCCCGTCGTCGAGATGAAGGCGAAGCGCCCCGCCGGGTTGATCCTGTCCGGGGGCCCGGCGTCGGTGTACGAGCCCGGCGCGCCGGAGGTGGACGCGGAGCTTTTCCACCTGGGCCTACCGCTGCTCGGCATCTGCTACGGGCAACAGCTCATGACGCAGGCCCTGGGTGGCGAGGTGCGCGCCACCGGCCTTCGCGAGTACGGCCGGACCGAGCTTCTCGTGGACGACCCGGGGGTGCTTCTTGCCGACGTCCCGTCGAAGGACACGGTCTGGATGAGCCACGGGGACACGGTGGTGCGTGCCCCGCAAGGGTTCCGAGTGACCGCCCACACCGGCTCGACCCCCGTGGCCGCGATGGAGGACCGGCAGCGAGGGCTGTTCGGGACGCAGTTCCACCCCGAGGTCGCGCACACCCCCAGGGGCCTCGACATCATGAAGCGGTTCCTGTACGAGGGCTGCGGCCTGCTTCCCGACTGGACGCCGGCGAACGTGATCGAGCGCTCGGTTGCCCGGATCCGCGAGCAGGTGCGCGAGGGTCAGGTCGTCTGTGCGCTCTCCGGCGGCGTGGACTCGGCGGTGGCGGCGCTGCTGGTGCACAAGGCCGTGGGCGACGAGCTGACCTGCGTGTTCGTGGACACCGGGCTGCTGCGCGAGGGCGAGCCGGAGCAGGTCGAGGACACGTTCTCGCGCCACTTCCACGTGCCGCTCGTCCACGTGAAGGCGGCCGACCGGTTCCTAGCGAAGCTGGCCGGCGCGACCGACCCCGAGGAGAAGCGGAACGGGATCGGCGAGGAGTTCATCCGGGTGTTCGAGGAGGCGGCCGCGCCGATCGGGGCCCGGTTCCTGGTGCAGGGGACCCTGTACCCCGACGTGATCGAGTCGGGATCGCGAACCGCGGCCAGGATCAAGAGCCACCACAACGTCGGCGGGCTGCCGGAGGACATGGACCTCGAGCTGGTCGAGCCCCTCCGCGACCTGTTCAAGGACGAGGTCCGCGAGGTGGGAGAGGAGCTCGGCCTCCCCGAGGAGATCGTGTGGCGCCAGCCGTTCCCGGGGCCGGGCCTGGCCGTGCGGATCGTGGGTGAGGTCACGCCGGAGCGCCTGGAGATCGTCCGGGCCGCCGACCGAATCGTGAACGAGGAGATCCGCAGGGCAGGGCTCCATCACGAGCTGTGGCAGTGCTTCGCGGTGCTCCTGGGCGACGTCCGAAACGTCGGCGTGATGGGCGACGGACGAACCTACCAACACCCCGTGGTGATCCGGGCAGTCACCAGCGAGGACGCCATGACGGCGGACTGGGCGCGTCTGCCCCACGACGTCCTGGATTGCATCTCCGGTCGCATCATCGCCGAGGTGCACGGGGTGAACCGTGTGGCCTACGACGTCTCGTCCAAGCCCCCCGCGACGATCGAGTGGGAGTAGGGCGCCGTTCCTTCAGTCCACGCGGTCGGCGACCACGACGAGCCGCCCGGCCGCCGAGTACTTCGGATTGCAGGTGGTGAGGACGAGCGTGGGGCGTTCCGTCTGTTCGAGGACGGAGCGTCCCGATGCCAGGATGCCGCTCGGGTCCGTGATGACGGTTCTCGTCACCACGTAGCGGAACGTCCCGTACTCCGTCGCCAGGATGATGGGGTCGCCCTCCCGCATCCTGTCCAGGTCGTAGAAGGGCTGAGCGTACGTGGTGCGGTGCCCGGCGATCCCCACCCGGCCGCCGTCCTGCCACGGGTAGGCCGTGTCCGCGTAGTGACCGGGGCCCGTCTTCAGCGACTCGGTGTCGATCCCCTCCACCACCACCATGTCGAGGTCGATCCGGGGGATCTCGATGATGGCGACGGCGTCGCCGGGCAGGCGGACCTTCCGCGCGGTGGGGTCGGACGGGGCCTGGTCGCGACCTTCCGCTCGAACGCCGGTCGGAGCTCGGCCTGGAGGCGGTTGGTGGTGAGGCCGGTTCCCCACAGATCCCAGGCCAGGTCGGCCCCACTGGCCACCGCGGCGGCGATGAGGAGGAGGCCGGCCGTCCGAAGGGCCAGGACCAGGCGCGACCGCCGGCGCGGGCGCTCGGCCGCCCCATGCGGCCGAGGCCCCTGGGGGATGCGGCGTCCACGTCTTGCACGAGAACAGTGTGGCAGCTTTCCCCGCGTAAACTTGAGGGTCCGGGGCGGCCCCTACAATCGTGGGCGTGGTG
>Ga0209853_1000096_pt1 | contig 22868 bp, 22 predicted proteins | sample GWRWS1_30_40_FD_187224 | JGI IMG/M metagenome (GOLD analysis project Ga0209853, IMG submission 187224) | Riverbed sediment microbial communities from areas with vegetation nearby in Columbia River, Washington, USA - GW-RW S1_30_40 (SPAdes)... | ecosystem: Environmental > Aquatic > Freshwater >...
TCCCCGCGGCCGCGCTGTTGGTTCTTCAGCCGGAGCCCGCGGCTACCGCTGCTCCTTCCAGGCCCTGAACAGCTCCTGCTTGCCCTCGGCGGGGATCTCATCCTCCGTCAGCATCCCGGTGAGCTCGATCGTCATCCGCATCTGCTCGAGGTAGCTCGAGCAACCGTCGCACAGCGCGAGGTGGTCCTCCAGGCGCACCCGGTCGTGCTCGGCGAGCGCCCCCTCCAGGTAGTCGGTGATGAGCTCCACCAGCTCCTTGCATGCCAGGGCCTCCGGCGTGCTCACGTCACCACCGTCTCCTCGTGCAGGTACCCATCCAGCGCGCGCCGGACCTTGGAACGAGCGCGGTGGAGGAGCACACGTTGGTTCGTCTCGGTGATGTCGAGGGCGTCACGTACCTCGGCCGACGTCCATCCCAGGACGTCGCGGAGCCGGATCACCTCGCGTTGGTTGGGGGGCAGCCCTTCGATGGCTTCGCGCACCCGGTCCAGGGTCTCCCCGGCCAGCAGCCGTTCCTCCGGGACTCCCTCCCAGCTCGCTGGCGCCCCCTCGATCCAGTGATTCGGCCACCGGTCGCCGGCGGGCCGGAACCGGTCCGCGTCCACGGCCGGCTCGGCTTCCGGGTCTGGGCTCCACAGCGAGGAGAACGGCACGGTCCGGCTCTCCCGCTGGCCCCGGGTCTTGGCCGTGTTCACCAAGATCCGGAAGATCCAGGTCCGGAGGGACGACCGGCCCTGGAACCCGTCCAGCCCTTTCAGGACCCCCAGCCAGGCCTCCTGCACGACGTCCTCGGCGACGGCGCGGGTGGAGACGTACATCATGGCCAGGCGAAGCATGGCCGGCCCGTACCGCTCGACCAGCATCATGAAGGCCCGCTCGTCGCCGGCCCGGAGCGCTTCCACCAGCAACAGGTCCTCCGAGGGGGCCACGACGGTCCGATCGTCGGTCACGGGTCGAGCTTATCGCCGGGGCGAGCGGGCCAGGGAGGGGAGGTGTCGCGAGCGTGGAGGCGGGACTCGGTGTGGCGGAGCTAAGGGCGAGCGGCGCCCACGTAGACGCTCCACAGGATGGCCCGGACCTGGACGACCATCCCGGTGTGGGGGGAGTCGATCATCCGGCCGCCGCCGACGTAGATGCCGACGTGGTGGATGGGCGAGTAGAAGAACACCAGGTCGCCCGGCTGGAGGTCCTCCCGGGCCACGCGGGGTAGCACGTCGTACTGCATCTGCGAGGAGTGGGGGAGCGAAACGCCGGCGTGGGCCCACGCCCACATGGTGAACCCCGAGCAGTCGAAGCCGGTCTCGGGGCTGGAGCCGCCCCACTGGTACGGCGTCCCGATCACGGAGTAGGCCGCGTCGATGGCGGCTTGGGCGCTGGGGTTGGGGGCCGGCGGCGGTCCGCCGGGCAGCGGGGAGACCCTGACCGTTGCCGATGAGGCGGCCGAGGCGGCCGCGACGGTCCGGGCGGCCAGGGCGTCGTGGTATCGGCGGTTCAGGTCCTCGTACAGGTTTCTCGCTTCGGCGATGCCACCCCGGATCTCCGACTCCTTCGCCCGGAGGCCCGCCACGACCTGTTGCTGCTCGCGCAGTGCCATCGCGAGTTGATCCGTCGCCCACGTCGCCCGTTGCCGTGCGGTGGCGGCCGTGGTGGCGACATCCGAGTTCGCCTGGGCCAGGCTGCCGATGAACTCGAGCCGGTCGGAGAACTCGGCGAAAGTGGTGGCCCCAAGGAGGATCTCCAGCTCCGAGCCGACGCCCTGGTAAGCCTGGGCCGCCAGCGCATTGAGCTCGGAGAGCGCCCGCTCAGCAGTGGCCCGCGCGCTCTCGGCTTCCGCGCGGACCTGGGCCAGCCGCGACTGGATCTCGGTCAGCCGGACCTTTTCCTGGTCGTACTGCTCGACGAGGAGCGAGAGGCGCTCGTTCAGCGCGTCGAGTCTTTCCTTGGCCGCCCGGACTTCCTGCGGGAATGGAGCGGCCGAAGAGACGGTCGTGCCCGCCACCGAGAGGGAAAGCGCGATCAGCAGGGCGAGTGCGCCCCGAGCGATCCGGCCGCGACCTTCCGTTCCGTCTGTCGCCATAAAAAGGAAGAGGACTGCCTGAGCAGTCCGGGCCCAGGCTACCGGGCCGCGCCGGGGCCCGTCAAACACCGTTGAGCAGGCGAGAAACCAGTCGGGACGGCGGGATTTGAACCCGCGACCTCAGCGTCCCGAACGCTGCGCGCTACCAAGCTGCGCTACGTCCCGTGTGGCGCCAGTCTAGCGGCTCGCCGCGGCCTCCGGCCGGGTAGGCTTTCGCCCCGAACGACGAGGAGCGTGGCCGTGAGATGACCGTCCTTGCCTATCTCCGCTTCGTCCTGTCGGGCGGGGCCGACCGGGAGTCCTTCGAGCGCGACCTGGCTGCCGTGAGCAAGCTGGCCGAGGGGCAGCCGGGCTTCCGGTGGAGCGAGACCGGGCGGGACCCGTGGAACGATCGGAGGTACGTCGTCGTCTCGGAGTGGGACGAGGTCGACCAGGTCAGGGCGTTCGAGCACCACCCGGAGCACGAGGCCATCATCCACCGCTGGGAGTCCCGGTACGAGGAGGAGTTCGTCCACCGCCGGTTCGTCCCGTGGATCCGGCCGGAGGCGGACCAAGCCACGGCATGAGGGCTCCCCGATGAGGATCGCGCTGATCTGCCCTCCCTGGCTGGCCGTCCCGCCGAAGGGGTACGGCGGCATCGAGTGGGTCGTGGCCCTGGAGGCCGACGGCCTGGCCGAGGCCGGACACGACGTGACGCTGTTCGCCACCGGAGACTCGGTCACCAAGGCGAAGCTGGAGTTCGTGTTCGAGGAGGCGCCGGGGTCGAAGGCCATCAACGACATCATCCTCGACGCGACCCACACCTTGTTCTCCCTCCGCGACGTCCGGGACCGGTTCGACGTCCTGCACGTGCACACGCCGTTTTCCGCGCTGGCGGCGGCGATCGAGACGCGCGTGCCCACGGTGCACACCCTCCACGGCTCGTTCACGCCGGAGATGAACCGTCTGTACGGGCTGGTGGGAGACCGGGCGTGGGTTGTGGCGATCAGCGAGGCGCAGAAGCGCCTCAACGAGACACTCCGATACGGCGGCGTCGTGTACAACGGCATCGACATGGACTTCTACGCCCTCCAGGAGGAGAAGGAGGACTTCGTCCTGTTCCTGGGGCGGGCGGCGCCGGAGAAGGGGTGGCGGCGCGCCATCGAGGCGGCCAAGCGCTCCGGCGACCGGCTGGTGTCGGCGGTGAAGATCGCCCATTGGACGGAGGAAGAGGAGTGGGAGACGAACATCAGGCCCAACCTCCCCCCGGACGCCGAGGTGATGGGCGAGATCTCGCAGGAGGAGAAGGTGGACCTGCTCCGCCGGGCCAAGGCCGTGCTGTTCCCGATCGACTGGCCCGAGCCGTTCGGTCTGGTCATGACGGAGGCCATGGCGTGCGGGACCCCGGTCATCGCCACGCCCCGGGGGTCGGTCCCCGAGGTGATCGAGGACGGGGTCACCGGGTGGATCGTCTCCGTCGAGGACTACGCTGAGGATGCGGCGGAGCGGCTGCGGCGCCTCGACGAGATCGATCCGCGCGTATGCCGGGAACGCGTGCAGCGCCTGTTCTCGAAGGAGGCCATGGTGGCGGGGTACGAACGCGTCTTCGAGCGCGTGATCGCCGATGCCGCGGGGGGGCGCGCCGGTGGCTGAGGGCGGGACCCGCACCGAGTCCGACAGCATGGGAGCCGTCAAGGTCCCCGCCGACCGGTACTGGGGGGCGCAGACCGAGCGGTCCCTGCACCACTTCTCGATCGGGGAGGACCGGATGCCGGTCGAGGTGGTGCGGGCGTTCGGGATCTTGAAGAAGGCCTGCGCCCTGGTGAACGCGGAGCGAGGGCTCCTGCCCCCGGACAAGGCCGAGCTCATCGTGCGGGTCGCCGACGAGGTCACCCAGGGCAAGCTCGACGACCACTTCCCGCTGTACGTGTGGCAGACGGGGTCGGGCACCCAGTCGAACATGAACGCCAACGAGGTCATCTCGAACCGGGCCATCGAGCTGGCCGGGGGCGAGCTTGGCACCAAGAAGCCGATCCATCCCAACGACGACGTGAACATGTCGCAGTCGTCGAACGACACGTTCCCCACCGCGATGCACGTCGCGGCGGCCCAGGCCGTCGTTCACGCGCTGCTGCCGTCGGTCCGGGCCCTCCGCGACGCCCTCCAGCGCAAGGCGGAGGAGTTGGCCGATATCGTCAAGATCGGCCGGACCCATCTCCAGGACGCCGTGCCGCTCACGCTGGGGCAGGAGTTCTCGGGGTACGTGGCCCAGCTCGACGACGACCTCGTACGGATCGAGCAGGCCCTGCCGGGGATCTACGAGCTGGCCATCGGGGGCACTGCCGTGGGCACGGGGCTGAACGCCCCGCCGGGGTTCGGCGAGGAGGCGGCGGCGAAGATCGCCGAGCTCACCGGGCTCCCGTTCACCAGGGCGCCGAACACGTTCGCCGCGCTGGCCGCCCACGACGCCCTGGTCGCGGCGCACGGGGGGCTCCGGACGCTCGCGGTCTCGCTGATGAAGATCGCGAACGACGTCCGGTGGCTGGGGTCGGGCCCCCGCTCAGGCCTGGGCGAGCTGTCGCTCCCGGAGAACGAGCCCGGGTCCTCGATCATGCCGGGCAAGGTCAACCCCACGCAGTCCGAGGCCATGACCATGGTGTGCTGCCAGGTGCTGGGCAACGACGTCGCCATCGCGATGGCCGGCTCGCAGGGGAACTTCGAGCTGAACGTGTTCAAGCCCGTCATCATCATGAACTTCCTGCACTCCACCCGGATCCTGGCCGACGTGTGCCGCACGTTCCGGGAGTTCTGCGTGGAGGGGATCGAGGCGAACCGGCAGCGCATCGCCGAGCTCGTGGGCAACTCGCTGATGCTGGTCACGGCGCTCTCGCCGAAGATCGGCTACGACAATGCGGCCGAGATCGCGAAGAAGGCGCACGTCGAGGGCACCACGCTCAAGGAGGCCGCCTTGTCGCTCGGCTACCTCACGGAGCAGGAGTACGACGAGCTGGTGCGCCCGGAGAAGATGGTCGGGCCGGAGTAGCCGGGCCTACCGGCGGCGCAACTCCAGCAGGGTCGCCTCGGGGCGGCACAGGAACCGGAACGGCGCGTACTTGCTGGTCCCCAGGCCCGGTGAGATGTGGGCGTACGCGCCCCCCAGCCGCACCAGGCCCGACGCCATGCGCCGCGGCACGTGGGAGTTTGTCACCAGCGCTCCCACGAACGGCATCCGGACCTGCCCACCGTGGGTGTGGCCGAACACCATCAGGTCGTAGCCCAGGGCGGCGAGCTCCGGGGCAGGGTCCGGCGAGTGGCTGACCGCGAACCCGAACCGCTCGGGGTGCCGGCGGGGCGCCACCCGCAGGTCCTGGCGTCCGATGTGCGGGTCGTCCAGGCCGAGCAGCTCGACGCCCAGGCCGTCCAGGGCCGCGAGCGTCCGGACGTTCGGTAGGTGGACCCAGCCGTCCATCGCGAAAAGCGCGATCATCTCGGGCGCCCGGCCCCGCCTGGCCCGACGGCGGGTGCGGCCCTTGCGAAAATACCGGAAGTAGTTGAGGGGCCGAGGCACGAAGTAGTCGTTCGACCCCAGGACGAAGTAGGAGGCCAGACGGCCCCGCACCGTCCGGAGCGCCCGAGCGGCGTCCTCGACGGCCTCGGGCTCGCCTACGATGTCGCCCGTCACCACGGTCACGTCCGCTCTGGGCAGGCCCTCCAGGAACCGGCGCAACCCGTCGGAGCGCCGCGTGAAGTGCAGGTCGGACAGGTGCAGCACCGTGAGCTCCTCGGGCGCCTCGGCCGGTAGGATGGGCACGCGGTACCGGACCAGTCGGTACCATCGCCGTTCGACGAGCGCGCCGTAGGCCACGCAGAGCGCAGCGACGGACACGATCGCGACCAGGATCCAGGGAAGCACGGGAGGAAGTGTACGTGGGCGAATCCACCCTCAAGGCGCGGCTCCAACGCGAGATGCACGAGGCCCTGAAGGCCGGCGACAAGGTCCGCCTCGGTGCCCTTCGGATGCTCTCCGCCGCCATCACGAACCGCGAGAAAGAGGTGCTCCACGAGCTCTCCGACGACGAGGTCCGAGAGGTGGCCGTCCGGGAGGTCAAGCGGCGCAACGAGTCCATCGAGGCCTTCGAGAAGGGCGGCCGGGCCGACCTGGTGGAGAAGGAGACCGCCGAGCGAAAAGTGCTGAACGCCTACGCACCCGTCCCCCTGTCCGAGGCCGAGGTGGACGCCCTGATCGACGAGGCCCTCGCGGCCACCGGTGCCTCCGGTCCCAAGGAGATGGGCAAGGTCATGGGGTTCGTGATGGGCAAGGCCAAGGGCAAGGTCGACGGGGCGGCGATCCAGGCCAAGGTCCGGGCGCGCCTGGGCGGGTAGGCCCTAGGGCGACCGGGCCCGGCCCGGTCCGTGGGCCCGCTGGCCCACCCAGATCGTGACGGTCGACCCCGCGGGGACCTGCTGGTGGGCGGCCGGCGACTGGATCTGGACGATCCCGTCCTGGTCGGGGTCGGAGACCTCGATGCGCTGCTCGTCGGCCTCGAGCCCCGCCGCCTTCAGCGCGTCCACGGCGTCCTTTTCGGCGAGGCCGACGACGTTCGGCACGAGGAATGGCTGGCCGTCCTCGTGGCCCTTGTCCCCCTTGCCGTTGCTGACGGTGAGCTTCACTCCGCTCCCGAGCGTCGCCGTCGTCCCGCCCTTCGGCGACTGCTCGAGGACCGTGTTCACCAGCACGGAAGAGTCCACCTTCTCCACGATCGGCGTGAAGTTCGCTTCCACCAGGATCTCCTGCGCCTCGCCTGAGCGGAGGCCGACGACGTTCGGGATCTCCCCGCCCGGCTGGGGCGGCGGAGCCGGGAAGCCCAACACCGGCATCCCGGACACCGCCTTCACCATGAAGTCGTGCCAGATCGGGGCGGCCACCGTCCCGCCGAACACGGAGTAGCCGTAGTACGAGTCCATGGGCACCTGGCCCTCCGGGATGCCCACCCACACCGCCGTGGCCACCTGCGGGGTGTATCCCGCGAAGTAAACGTTCGTGTAGTCCTGGGCGGTGCCGGTCTTGCCGGCGATGGGCCGGCCGATCTGCGCGGCCGAGCCGGTCCCGCAGCACACGACCCGCTGGAGCATGGCGGTGACGAGGTGGGCGATGTCGGGATCGATGACCTGCCTGCACTCCGGCTTGTGCTGGAACAGCTTCTCGCCGCCCGGCAGCACCACCCGGACGACGGCGAACGCTTGGCACCGCACGCCGTCGTTGGCGAGCGTCGAGAAGGCTGCGGCCATGTCGAGCGTCGAGACCTCCACCGTTCCGAGGGTGATGGAGGGCACGGCCGTCAGCGGCGACGAGATCCCCATCTGTCGGGCCGCCTTCACGATCTGTTCGGCTCCGACGTCCAGCGCGAGCTGGGCGAAGACCACGTTCACGGAGTTCTGGGTCGCAGTCCACAGGTCGATGTAGCCGCGGTCGCCGGCCCCTTCAGCGTTCGAGACGCACCCCGTCTCGGACAGCCAGAGGCTCGAGCAGAACGGCGACTTGGAGGAGTAGACCTTGCCCGGCGGGAACTCCTCCTGGAACGCCGCGACCAGCGTGAACGGCTTGAAAGCCGAGCCCACCTGGCGCCGCCCCTGCCACACCAGGTCGAGCTGGTCCCGCCGGTAGTCCTTGCCGGAGAGCATGGCCCGGATGGCTCCAGTCTTCGCGTCGACCGAGACCAGCGAGACGTCGGGGCCACGCTTCGGATCGATGGCCGAGCTCGCGTCCACTGCCTCCTGCGCGTATCGCTGCCAGTCGGGCTTGAGCGTGGTGTAGATCTTCAGGCCGCCCTGGAACAGCGTGTGCCTGCGCTGGTTGTAGGTCTTGCCGAACGCGTCGAACTCGCCGTCCTCATTGTCCAGGATCGACTGCGTGATGTAGTGGATGAAGAACGGCTGGACCTTCTGGCCGGTCTTGCCGGCCGTCTCCGCCAGCCTGATGGAGCTGGCCATGGCCCGGTCGATGTCCGCCTGCGGGACCCATCCCAGCGTGGCCAATCGCCCCAGCACCTCGTTCCGGCGGGCCTCGGCCCTTTTGGGATGCGTCACCGGGTTGTACTGCTCCGGCGCGGCGATCAGCCCTGCGAGGAGCGCCCCCTGCGGAAGGTTCAGCTTCGAGGCCGGCTTCCCGAAGTAGTGCTGCGAGGCCGTGCCGATCCCGTACACGCCGTTTCCGAAATACACCTCGTTCAGGTACATCTCGAGGATCTTGTCCTTCGAGTACCGCTGCTCCAGGCGCATGGCCAGCGCGGCCTCCTGGAACTTCCGGGCGAAGGTCTGCTCGTTCGTGCTGATCACGGCGTTCTTCACGAGCTGCTGCGTGATGGTCGAGCCGCCCTGCGTGATGCGCCCCGCGATAAGGTTCGCCAGCATGGCACGGAACACGGACGGAACGTTGATGGGCCCGTGGCCGTAGAACCCGTCGTCCTCGATGGCGAGCACGGCGTCCCTTGCGATGGGCGCGACCATCCGGAGGCGGACGATCTGGCGGTTCTCGTCCAGGTACAGGGTGGCCAGGACCGACCCGTCGGCCGCGTAGATCGTGGAGCGCTCCGGCGGATGCGGGATCCTGCTGAAGGCCGCCCCGGCAGATTCCAGCCGGTCGTTCAGGCCGGTCGTCCCCATGTCGAGCGCGCCGAACAGCGGGTACAGCATGAGCGCCACTAGGACGGCGGCGAGCGCGATGACCGCGGCGAACAGGACTGGGTACAGGGGCACCGCGGCGGTGCCCTCGTGCGACCGTGGGCCGGCGCCGGTCGAGCGGAACCGGTCTCTGGGCGGAGCCTCCATGAGCTCGGGGCCAGGATACCCTCGCGGGTCCGCCGGTACGATGAAGCGGCCCATGCGCGCCCTGTTCGTCTCGCTCCTGGTAGGCGTGCCTGCTCCGGCGGCGCAACCAGCCGCGGTGGCCCAGCCCGAGGCGCCAGCCCGGGTGATCGTGGCCGAGATCGACGGGTCCATCGACCGAACGCTCGCCGGATACCTCCTCGACACCCTGGCCGAGGGCGAGCGGACCGGGGCCACGGTGGTGCTTCAGCTGGACACGGCCGGGACCCTTGATCAGGACGCCGTGGGACTTGCCCGGCGGATCTTCGAGTCGAAGGTCCCGGTGATCGCGTGGGTGGGGCCGGCGCCCGCCAAGGCGCAAGGGGCCGGGCTGCTGTTCATGTACGCCTCGAGCCTGGCCGCCGTGTCTCCCGGCGCCGGCGTGGGTCCCCTCCAGCCCCTCGACCTGGTGGACGCTCGCCGCCGGCCCGACGAGGCCACGGTGGAGGATCTGGTGCTCGGATGGGCGGCCGAACGGGGCAAGCCCGCCGTCGTCGACGTCCCGTCGTCCCCATTGCCGGCTCAGGACGCGCTGGACCGACACATCGCCCAGGTCGTCGCACCATCAATCCCGGACCTGTTGGAGGAGGTGGAGGGAAGCACCGTCGAGACCGCGGCCGGGCCGGTGACCCTTCGCACGAGGATCGCCCAGAGCCGGTCGGAGACCCCGGTGGACGTCCGGTTCACCGAGCCCGGACCGGTGGACCGGGTGCTGCACGCCGCGGCGTCCCCCGCTGCCATCTACGTGCTGTTGGTGCTGGGATTCGCCGCTCTGGCCTTCGAGCTCGTCCAACCGGGGTTCGGGTTCGCCGGGCTGGCGGGCCTCTCGATGCTCGCCCTTGGCACCTACGGGCTCACCGCGGTCCCAGCGTCGTGGCTCGGGCTCCTGCTGCTGGTGGGGGGGGTGCTGTTCCTCACCGCCGACGTGCTGCTCCGTAGGCTCGGCGCCCTCACCGCGCTGGGGCTGGCGGCGTTCCTGGCGGGCTCGGTGCTCGCGTTTCGGGGGGTGGCGCCCGCGATCCGGGTCTCCCCGTGGCTCGTGGGCTCCCTCACGGTGGGGAGCTTCCTGTATTACGGGTTCGCCCTCACCGTGGCCCTTCAGTCGAGGGAGCGGATCACCTCCACCCAGCGCGGACTGGTCGGCCTGGTCGGCGAGACCCGCGGGGAGCTCGGGCCCGAGGGTCCGGTGTACGTCAAGGGGACCCTGTGGCGGGGCCGGAGCTCGGACGGTCCCATCCCGGCCGGCACCCGGGTCCGGATCCGGGGGGTGGACGGCCTGATCCTGCGGGTGGAGCCGGAGCCGGGACCGGAGGGCGGCCCGCCCGCCCGGGACTGACCGTCCGAGGTTCGCCCCAGCCCGAGACCCCGAGGCCCGGCGGCCGCGGCGGACCTCCCAGGGTCCGTGGCCTGGGCGTTCGGTCGCGGAATCGTGCTTTTTCGGCCCTCGGCCTGGCTCCGGTGAAACGGGGGAAATCCCCGCGGCGTCTAGATACGAAAACTGAGATAGGAGTCCCGTGAGGAGGGATCCGGCCGTTCGGGCCGAGTCGATGGCTATCGAGTGGACGTGGGGTTGGCAGTTCGATGCCGCCTGCCGCGGCGAGGACTCGGCGCTGTTCTTCGCCCCCAACTACTTCGAGAAGCGCGTGGAGAAGGGGGCCCGGGAGGCCAGGGCCAAGGCCATCTGCGCCCGGTGCCCCGTGCGCGAGGAGTGCCTCGAATACGCGGTCCGGATCCGGGAGACGCACGGCATCTGGGGCGGCCTGAACGAGCTGGAGCGGCGGCAGCTCCTTCGGGAACGGGCTCTTCGGGCCGGCTGAGCCGAAACGTCCGGGCGACGTGCGCGGTTCGAGCTTCGTCTGCAAGAATCCAGGCACGTCGGAAGGGAGGGGCCATCAGCATCGAGGACCTGCTGGCCACGCTCGGCATCCAGCTGCCGCAGGCCCCTGCGCCGCTCGCGTCCTACGTGCCGGTCCGCATCACCGGCGAGCTCGCCTTCGTGGCCGGACAGATCGCGGTGGAGGACGGCGAGGTGCTCTACCCGGGTCACCTCGGTGCCGAGGTCACCGTGGAACAGGGAAAGGAGGCCGCCAGGCGGTGTGCGCTCCTCACCCTGTCGGCCCTGAAGGAGGCCCTCGGCTCACTGGACCGAGTTCGGGGGATCGTGCAGATGACCGTGTTCGTGTCCTCGACCTCCGGGTTCACCGAGCAGCCGCAGGTGGCGAACGGCGCGAGCGACGTGCTGGTCGAGGTCTTCGGGGAGCCCGGCAAGCACGCCCGAGCGGCCATCGGCGTGGCCGAACTGCCCCGCGGCGCGCCCGTCGAGGTCATGGTCGTCGCGAAGATCGATTAGGTCGAGGGGGCTGTCTCGCGGGGGAACCGGAGGTCCCCCCGGCGAACGGTGACGCCCCGCTCGTCGAAGTGCTCGAGGAGCGGCAGCGCGAACTTCCGTGAGGTTCCGAGGCGCTCCCGGAACGCGCTCACGGTGATCCCATCTGCGCCGGCCTCGCGGATTGCGGCCTCCGCGCGCGTCACGAACCCCGGCGTCATCACCAGGTCGGCGGACACACGGACCAGCACGCCGGTGCGGGTGGCGGCGTCGATGACCTCTCGGGCGAACCCCGCAGCCACGAGGTCCCGCACCGTTGGCGGCGAGGGCTCACCCTCGGCCACCGCCCGGACCAGGCCGTCCACCTCCTCCTCCCGCCCGGCCAGGGTCACGGCGTGGGACGACAGCCGAACGGTCGATCCCTTCTGGGCGATCTCGCCCCGCCCGACCAGCTCGCCGAGGAGGGCGTCCACCAGCGAGGGGTTCGCCGCCACGCCGGTCGCCTCGAGCGTACCGGCCACGATGGCCCGGACGGATGCGAGGTCGGCGCCGGGCACCAGCGGGCGGTCCCGGTGGAAGTCTGCGAGGGCGTCCCGCACCGCGTGTTCCACCCGTCGGTGGAGGTGCTCGCCGACCCACCACGGCCCGGCCCGCACCGCCCCAGCGACGTCGGAAGCCTGGGTCCCGGTGAGCACGGCGACGTCCGACGCGCGCGCGGCTCCTCGCTCCGCCACGAGCAGAGCTGGGAGCTCGTCTCGGCCGGCGCGTTCGCGTTTCTCGAGACGTCGTTCCGGGTCGGGGCCGGGGCGCCGGGACGGATCGGTGTCGAGCACGACGCCGCCGGCCACCGTCTCCCGGCGGCCCGCCTCACGAAGGACGAACCGATCGAACACGTCGATCACCACCGGGGCCGAGATGCGGATCCGGGCGAAGGATCCGGCCGGCGCGGCCACTTCCGGTGCTCCGTACAACCGGATGCGGGCGTCGCGCTCGGCCGACCCGGCGTACAGCTTGTAGGCCCCCCGGGCGGTGAGTGGATGGCCGAGCCCCCGCACGGGCCGGATGCGGGCTTCGAACTCACGGGTGGGCCTCCATTCGCCGGGAATCCCCAGCACGTCCCCTCGGTCCAGCCGCTCCCGGTCCGCCCCGACCAGGTTCGCCGCCACCCGCGAGACGGGACGAGCGACCTCGAGGGGGCGCTTGTGGGTCTGGAGGCTTCGGATCCGAGCCCGGGTTCCGGTGGGGTAGAGCTCGACCTCCTGGCCAACGGCGAGCGGCCCGCCGGTGAGGGTGCCGGTCACCACCGTCCCGGCCCCTTTGATCGTGAAGACCCGGTCCACGAAGTGCCGGGGCCGGCCGTCCCGGGCAAGCGGGGGGGCATCGGCCACCATGGCATCGAGCTCGGTGACCAGCTCGTCGATCCCCTCGCCGGTCGACGAGGAACAGGGCACGATTGGCGCGCCCTCCAGCGCGGTGCCCACAAGCCGATCCCGCACGTCTTCCTCGGTGAGGCGGAGGGTCTCCCGGTCAACCAGGTCGCGCTTCGTGAGCGCGACCACCCCGCCCTCCGAGCCGAGCACGTCCACGATGGCGAGGTGCTCCTCGGACTGCGGCTTCCATCCCTCATCGGCCGCCACGACGAAGAGCACGAGCCGCACCGGCCCCACGCCGGCGAGCATGTTCCGGACGAACCGCTCGTGTCCGGGGACGTCCACGAACCCGATCTCGCGGCCCGACGGCAGCGTGCGCCACGCGAACCCGAGGTCGATGGTGAGACCCCGTCGCTTCTCTTCCTCCCACCGGTCGGGGTCGATGCCGGTGAGGCGGACGATGAGCGAGGACTTGCCGTGGTCCACGTGGCCGGCGGTGGCGACGACGTGAAGGGGCGCGTCGGCGGGAGCTTCGGCGCGGGCCGCAGCCTCACTCATCGTCGAAGTCGTCGCCCTCGAGCGCGTACTGGATTGCCCGGGTGAGGTCGGGAAGCTCCTTCTCGGTCACGGTCCGAACGTCGAACCCGACCGTCTTCTCATCCACCCGGCAGAACACCGGAGGGCTGCCGGTGCGAAGCCGCGCCGCCATGGCCGGGGGGTCGGGAACCCGCACCGCAACAGCCCAGGAGGGGATCGCGTACCCGGGCAGCGACCCGCCACCGACGGTGGCCTCGGACTGGCGGACCCGCGCTCCCTCCAGCTCGCCGTCGAGGGCCTCGGCCAGGCGCTCGGCGCGATGCCTCACGTCGTCGGCGGGCTCCCTCAACATGCGCCACACGGGCAGGTCGGTGTGAGCCTGCTTGGCATACGCGGCGAGCACGGATCCCAGGGCGGCGACCTGCATCTTGTCCACGCGAACGGCCCGGGCGATGGCATTGCGGCGCAACCGTTCCACCAGCTCCGCCCGTCCGAGGACGATGCCGGCCTGGGGCCCTCCCAGCAGCTTGTCTCCCGAGAACACCACTAGGTCGGCGCCCTGCTCCAACGCCTCGGTGGCGGCCGGTTCGTCGTCCGGGACGCCGGGGAATCGGTCCAGCAGCCCCGACCCCAGGTCGTACAGGAACGGCACGCCGGCCTTGCGGGCCACGCCCGCGACATCGCTCGCCGACGGCGCGGCGGTGAACCCCACCACCCGGTAGTTGCTGGGATGCACCTTCAGCACCATCGCGGTCTTCGGCGTGAGGGCGTTCCGATAGTCGGAGAGCTTGGTCCGGTTCGTCGTGCCGACCTCGACGAGCTTCGCGCCGGAGGCGCTCATGATGTCGGGGATCCGGAACTCGCCGCCGATCTCGATCAGCTCGCCCCTCGACACCAGGACCTGCTTTCCTCGGGCCAGCGCGGCCAGCGCAAGCAGCAGCCCGGCCGCCCCGTTGTTCACGACGAGGGCGTCCTCGGCCCCGGTGAGGGCGGTGAGGATGAGCTCGGGTCGCGACGAGCGACGACCCCGCTTGCCGGTCCGGCGCTCGATCTCGAGGTCGCTGTAGGTACGTGCGGCCCGGACGGCTGCCTTCGCCGCGCCCTCCGGCAGCGGGGCCCGGCCCAGCCCGGTGTGCAGGACCACGCCGGTGGCGTTGATCACCGGGTGCAGCCCGGTCGCCGCGAACGACGCGAGGCCCACCGCCCGAGCCAGGATGGCGTCGTCCTCCGGTGGCTCCACGCCCTTCGCCGCCTCGGCCCGAACCGCGTCGAGGGTCAGGTTCAGCGTTCGCTTCACCAGGGCGCGGCCAAACGTGGCGGCCGCGCGCCGGCCGGGGTCCGAGCGGAGCAACGCGTCGACCGACGGGATCTTCCTGCGAAGGCTCTCCCGCCTGCCCGGCATCGACCCGAGCCTAACCGCTGGTCCGCCGGCCGTCCCTCCGGCGCGTGGGCGGCTTCGTCCGCCGAGTGGGAGGATAGGGTCCGTGGACACCGAGGAACGAGCCACCTTCTCCACCGTGGCCGAGCACTGGATGGTGCGCGGCGGCGGCATCGACGTGGAGGTCGCCACGCCCGCAGGCCTTCACACCGAGGAGATGCTGCTCAACATCGGACCCCAGCACCCGTCCACCCACGGGGTGCTTCGGATCATCCTCGAGCTCGACGGGGAGCGGATCATCCGGGCCGAGCCCGTGATCGGGTACATGCACCGGGCGGCCGAGAAGCTCTCGGAGTACCGCGACGCCCGTCAGGTGCTGGTCCTGATGAACCGTCACGACTGGCTGTCCGCGTTCAACAACGAGCTCGGCTGGGTCATCGCGGTGGAGCGCCTGGCCAAGATCGAGGTGCCGGACCGGGCCCAGTGGATCCGTACGATGATGGCGGAGTGGAACCGGATCCTCAACCACCTCATGTTCACCGGCTCGTTCCCCCTCGAGCTCGGCGCGATGACGCCGATGTTCTACGCGTTCCGCGAGCGGGAGATGATCCAGGACCTCATGGAGTCGGCCACCGGCGCCCGGATGCACCACTCGTACGCGCGCGTGGGCGGGCTGAAGGACGACCTGCCGCGCGGGTTCTTCAAGGAGTCGGCCGAGGTCCTGAAGTGGGTGCGGAAGAAGCTGAAGGACTTCGAGACCCTGATCATGGGGAACGAGATCATCTTCGCGCGCACGAAGGGCGTCGGGGTCCTGCCACGGGAGACGGCCATCGGCTACGGCTGCTCCGGCCCCGTGCTCCAGGGCTCCGGCGTGCCCATGGACCCCCGCAAGGACGATCCGTACGAGAAGTACGCGGAGGTCGAGTTCGACGTCCCGATCGGGTCCACCGGCGACTGCTACGACCGGCTGTGGGTTCTGGTCCAGCGGATGTGGGAGTCGTGCAAGATCATCGAGCAGTGCATGGAGAAGCTTCCCGCCGGTGAATACATCGCGCCGAAGCTCCCCAAGAAGATGAACCTGGAGGGGGAGATCTACGTCCGAACGGAGAACCCGCTGGGGCTGATGGGCTACTACCTGGTGGGCGACGGGAAGAAATACCCGTATCGGCTGAAGATGCGGACGGCGTCGTTCTCTAACGTGTCGGTGATCCCCGCCATGCTTCCCGGTGCGCTCGTGCCGGACCTCATCGCCATCCTGGGCAGCATCTTCTTCGTGGTCGGCGACATCGACCGGTAGTGTCCCGCCCCCGGGTCGCACGGCCGCGCGCCCCAACAAGCCCCAGGTCAGCCTGTGCGTACCAGACGTTCCCGGGGCCCTGGTAGCTCGGTCCCTCTCCCCAGAGGGCGTGGGTCCGCCCGGTGCCGTCGATGTCGAGCTCCAGCCCTAGTGCCGTCGTTCGCCGTCGGTCGAGCCGGGGAGACTCGGCCGAAGGTCCTGGGTGCTCTGCGCCGCAGCGATCCACGAAGGCCGACCGAGGCCGGGGGTGGCCAGGAGCAGCCACCGGAGCCTCCCCAGGCCGGCGGGGTCGACTAACAGGCTGGCCCGGCTGCGGCCCTCCCACACCCGGACAGCCCGGTCCCCAGCGCCCTCGGCCAGGAGCCGGCCCTGGCGTCCGCGCTGGATCTCGCTCCAATCCGCGAAGCCCAGGGAGAGCAAGGCATCACGCTGGGATACGAGCCCCAGGGCCCGGAGGCCTCGGGCCTCGGCCCGGTGCATGATCGAGCCGAAGTCGACCCCAGCCGTGATGTCTGCCGTCCCGGGGTCGCGGAGGACGTCCTCGAACACGCGCTGGTCCCGGTAGCCGTGGACATCGCCCGCCGGACCCGACGCGGACCCGTAGTCGACCAGCAGGACGTACCCGTGCCGCAGCATCCCTGCCAGCTCGTCGACGAACCGGAGTGCTTCTACGGGCACGGTGGCATCCTGCCCCGGCCGCAGCACCGGCGCCCAGGCCGCCAGGTCGTCGTCGCACGGGACCTCGATCTCCTCCAAGCCGTTTGCTCCGACGTCCACACGGACCTCCGCCAGGCCACCCGGTGTGGCCCGAACCCGGCGAAACGGGAGGTTGTCCAGGAGCTCGTTGGCGAAGACCACGCCGGGGTCGAGTGGGCCGAGCTCCTCGAGATGGGATGCCACACGGATGGGCAGCTGCGTCAGGCGGGCCCGGGCCCCCGAGCTCCGCTCGACGGCCCCGAACGCGAGCGCCCGGTCCGGTTCGCCGTCTGCGAGCCGAAGGAGGTCTCGGGCCAGGGTCCCGTCCCCCGCGCCGACCTCTACCACGGAGAAGGGGCGGGGTCGGCCGAGTGCCTCCCACAGGCCGCGGAAGGCCCGGTGCACGAGCTCGGCGAAGACCGGGTGCACGTGGGGGGCCGTCACGAAGTGCCCTTCCTGGCCCACCGGCGGCTCCGCGTAGAAACCGCCCGGGCCGTAGAGCGCATGTTCCATGAACTCGGCGAACGTGATGGGGCCCCGGTCCAGGATGGCCCGGCGGATGCGGCCGGCGACGTCCTCGCTCATCCATCCAGCGTATCCGCCCGGCGGCGGCACCCGGGCCCTGAGAGAATCCACGCCGTGGGCAACGAGATCCGAAAGGCGGCATCGGTCATCGCCGCGCGGGACGGCGAACGGGGGCTCGAGGTCCTCGTGCTCGAACGGAGCTCGATGAGCCGGTTCCTCCCCGGTTACGTGGCGTTCCCCGGGGGCGCGGCCGACCGGGAGGACGCGTCGCTCGCGAAGCGGTGGTTCGGGTCGGCCGCGGAGGCCGCCCGGGCGTGCGCCGTTCGCGAGCTGTTGGAGGAAGTGGGGCTGGCGCTCACGGCGGACGGGCTCGGCGCGGCCGATCGTCACGCGCTCGACGCAGTCGAGGCGGCGCCGCCTCGTCCGGACCAGCTGCGGAGGATCGCGCACTGGATCGCTCCGGCGGACATCCCGGTTCGATTCGACGCCGAGTACTTCGCCGTGGCGGCGCCGGGCGATGTGGACCCACACCCCGACGGCGCGGAGATCGCCCACGCCTGGTGGGCGTCCCCCAGCGAGGTGCTCTCGGAATGGGAGGGTGGGCGGCGAAAGCTCTACTGGCCCACCCTGTTCACCATGCTGAACATCGGAGACTGCCGGACGGTCGATGAGCTCCTCGACCTCCGGATCACCACCCGAGAGCCCGACGACGGCGACGTGAAGCGGTATCCGCGCTCGACGTTCTGGCAGGACTGACGGTGCCGCGCATCCTCCGCGTCCTCGCCCCGAACCCGGGCATCCGGGAGCTCGAGGGGACGAACACGTGGATCGTGGGCGACGGTCCGTCTACCGTGATCGACCCCGGTCCCGACCATGAGGGGCACCTCCGGGAGGTGGCCCGAGAAGCTGGCCACGTGGCCGCCATCCTGCTCACGCACGACCACCCGGATCACGCGCCGGGCGCCCCGGCGCTCGCCCGGATGACGGGCGCGCCGGTGTACGCGGCGCGGCCACCGGAGGGCGGCGAACCGCTCCGAGGAGGGCGGCGGATCGGCGCCGGCGGGGCGACGCTGACGGCTGTGGCCACGCCGGGGCACACGCACGATCACATGGCCTTCTTCCTCGAGAACGGGCGCGGGTTGTTCACCGGGGACGCGGTCCTTGGGCGGGGGACGAGCGTCGTCGACCCGTCGGAGGGCGACCTCGTCGCGTACCTCCACTCGCTCGGGCGGATGCGAGAGCTGAAACCGAGCCGGATCTATCCGGGCCATGGGCCGGTCGTGCTGGACGCCATGGCCAAGATCGACGAGTACCTGGCGCACCGGGCGATGCGCGAGGAGCAGGTGCTCGCGGCCCTGGGCGATGGGTCCAGGACGCCGGACGAGATGGTCTCCGAGATCTACGGCGAGTATCCGCCCGAGGTCCACGACCTGGCGGCCCGTTCGATCCTCGCGCACCTCATCAAGCTGGAGGGCGAGGGGCGCGCGGAAAAGCGGAAGACGAAGGGCAGCGTCCGGTGGTCGCTGCTCGAGCCGCGGGCCTGCGCCCGGTGCGGGCGCCCGGTTGGGGGGCGGGGCCGCCTGTGCCGCCAATGCAGCCTGGCGGTGCTTCAGGAGTCGGGTTAGGCCCGCTCGTACACCGACACGTGTCTCGGGCTGTCGGCACCGAACGGCTCGCCTTTCCAGCCGCTCGACCGTTCGCGAAGGCGCAAACCAGCGAGCCTGGCCATGAGGTCGAGCTCCGAGGGCCATGCGTATCGGAGCCGCACGGGATAGAGTCTCACGTCGCCATCGCGTAGGACGATGTGGGTGGCGTCGACGCGCTGGTCCACGGGGTCATGTCGGCTAGCCTCGATCCTGACCTCGTCGACCCCCACGAGGGTCGCCTCGACCCGCTGAGACCCGTCGAACCTGGTCAGATCAGGGACGAACGCCTCGAGCACGAAGGCCCCCCCATCGGTAAGGTGCTCCGCCACGTTTCGGATGCACCGCACCTGGTCCTCCCGGGTCAAGAGCGCGAAGAAGGTGTTGAACACCACGTAGATCAAGGAGAAGCGGCCATCGACGTCTACGTCTGCGAAGTCGCCGATCGTGACGGGGATTTCGGCACCGCCCGGCTTCGCGCGGAGCTTTGCGACCATGGCCTCGGAAGCGTCGATCCCGTGCACCTCCAGACCGCGCGCCGCGAGGGGGAGCGCCACGCGCCGCCCGGTGCCGATTGGCAGCTCCAACGCGGGTCCCGGCCCTGCCATGAACGCGAGGAAGTCGACCGTGTGCGCGGCCTCGCCCGGGAGCCGGACCGCGACCCATTCGTCGTAGAGCTCGGCCCAATGGTCGCCGTAGGTGGAGGGTTCGTACTCGTCCATGGCACAGGTGAACAGGGCGGCGCGTGCCGTGTCAAGCCGAAGACTCCCCAGAGGCGGAGGCTCGGGCAAGCGCCTCGAGGTCCGGGATCACGTACCGGCGTCCTTCGGTTCGGACCAGGCCGCGGGAGGACAGGGCCGCGAGGCTCCGATTCACGCTCTCGCGCGACGCCCCGACCATCCGCCCCAGGTCCTCCTGTGTCAGGGGCAGCTGGAGCAGGACGCCGGCACCGTCCGTTACGCCGTGACGGCGGGCCAGCTCGCACAGCCGGCGCGAGAGCCGGGTGGGCACGTCGTGGGCCAGAGCCTCCTCCAGGGCCGAGGCGGTCCGGTGGAGCCGGGAAGCCGCCAGCCGAAGCAGCTCGACGCCGGTGGCGGGGCTCCGCTCCACCACGGCCCGGAGCGCCGCGACCGGCAGGGCCTGGACCTCGGCCCGGCCCACGGCCCGAGCCTCCACCGGCGACGGCCGGCCGAGCAGGGCCGCCTCGCCGAACAGGTCCCCAGGCCCGAGCACGCCCACGACCACCTCCCGCCCCGTGGGCACGAGGGCGGCCAGGCGGACCGCGCCGGCCCGCACCAGGAACAGGCACGCCGACATCTCGTCCTGCCGGACCACGGCCTGCCCGTGAGCGAACCGGCGAGAGGGGGAGGCGGCCACGTCCAAGGTTCGCGCCTCCACTGCCGAACCGTACCGCGGCCCACCGACATCCTCGGCCCGACGCGACTTCCGACGGAACCGCTTCGACACCGATCGGCCACCCGGGATACGCTGAGCTCCGGGCCGGACGGCGGAGGAGAGAGACCCGGCGGTGGGCAAGCGAGAGCAAGAGGCGCTGGGGCGCGTTCCGCTGTTCTCGAGCCTCTCATCGCGCCATGTGAAGCGGATCGCCGATTCCAGCGAGGAGGCCCGGTTCATGGAGGGCGCATCGGTCGTGAAGCAGGGCCAGGAGGGTGACAGCTTCTACGTGATCCTCCAGGGGCAGGCCAAGGTGGTGAACGAGGCCGGGCAGGTCGTCAACCGCCTGCTGCCCGGAGACTTCTTCGGCGAGATCTCGCTCCTGGACGGCGGGCCGCGCAGCGCCACCGTCGTCACCGAGACGCCGGTCACGATGCTCGAGCTCAAGCGGAACGCGTTCCTGAAGGCCCTGGCCGACGAGCCCGATGTCACGGTGAAGTTGCTGAGGCACACGGCGGGCATGATCCGCCGGCTCGAGCGCCCGATGTCGGCGTAGCCCGAGGCCATGCGGGCCGAGTTGTACCGCCCCGACTCGTCCGAGGATGTCCTGGCCGTGGCCACCTGGGAGGCCGGCAAGGGGCAGCTCGAGGTGGCAGATCCCTCTGTCTCCGGGCTCGAGGCGATCCTGCGGCCGACGCCGATCGCCGTGGACGACGCCTCCCTCCGCCGCCTTGGAACCCACGGACCGACCCTCCTCCAGCCGGGCGACCTGGAATGGTTCCGAGCCGCGCTCCTCACCCGCGCTGCCGATCTCGGGCTGGCCGTTCGGTTCGTGTTCGGCAGGCAGGAGGGCGGCTGGGACCCGGCCGCCCAGTACCGGACGTTCGAGGAGCAGGTCGAGAGGCTCTCCGGCTAGGCGGGCGACGGCGCTCCCGCCGCTCCCTCCACGTACGCCCGGCCGGCGTCGCAGAAGCTCAGGAAATCGCACACGCGGCAGTGCTCGCCGGGGGTTGGATCGAACCGCCCCGCGGCGATCCCCTCCAGCCACTCCTCGACGCGACGTCGGATCCCGGCCGGGTCCTCCACCGGGAACGACACCTCCTCGCCTCCGGCCAGGTAGACGTAGGTGAGCTTGAGGTCCTCGGGCCGCTTGCCCCACACGTCGATGCACGCCAGCGCGTACAGGTCGAGTTGGACCCGGGACAGGGGATCGCCCTCCGGCTTCCTCCCCGTCTTGTAGTCAACGATCTCCCACGGCCCGTCCGGCGCGCCGAAGATGGCGTCGATCCGGCCGCTCACGGTGAACCCTCCCACCGAGAGGAGGAACGGGCGCTCGGCGAACAGCGGCACCATCTTGGCGAACCGGCTGGAGAGGAAGGCCTCGCGGAGCTGCTTGATCTTCCCCGGCTGGCCGGCCAGCTCCTCGGTGGTGAGGTCCGGCTCCTGCTCAAGCTCGATCAGTGTGGCCTGCCCCGATGACTGCCGCTCGATCCACGCATGGACCTCGGTTCCGATCCGGGCCGCGGGCCCGGAGAAGCGTGGAAGGGGTCGGACCGCGCTCCAGTAGAACCGCTTCGGGCAGCGCCCGTACTCGATGATTCCGCCCACGGAGACGCTGGTGGGGAACCTGGGCGCGTCCTCGGTGGCCTCACGCTCCGCGAGGTGGCCGGCCAGCGTCCTCCGCTCGGCGGCGAGACGTTCGTACTCCTGCCGCTCCGCCGGGTCCAGGGCTTCGACCAGCTCCACCGGAACCGCCCTTGTCGAGGCGGCCTCCAGCGCGGCCCGCCGCCACCCCGCCGGGAACAGGCCATCCGCGTCGTCGGGCCGGGCCGGGCCCGGCCAGTCCCGAACGAACCGCTCCCGATATCCGATGAGCGGGTTCTCATCGCCGACGTCCGGCCCCCGCTCCACCAGCGCGAGTCCGGTCTCCCCTCCCCATCCGGCCAGCTCCTCCAAGAACAGGCCGGGGCCCTTGGCGTTGATGGTCTCGCCATACCAGTGCGCGGCGGAGGTGAACAGCCGAATCCTGGCCCTCGTGAGCGCCACGTAGCATGTGCGCCGCTCCTCGATCACCTCTTGCTTCTTCAGGGCCTCCTTGAAGTGCGAAAGGACGCCGTCGAACGTCGGCAGGATCCGAGCGTCTCCCCGAAGCTCGAAGTCGAGGGACTTGCCCCGCTCGGCCGGGTTGTGCTGGATCCGGTCGTCCGGCATCAGCTTGTGCGCCATCCCCGGGACGAACACGGTGTCGAACTCCAGGCCCTTGGCGGCGTGGATGGTCATGACCTTCACCGAATCCTCGTCGGAGGGCTGCACCGGCCCCCATTCCTGCCGCTCCATCCGGTCCACGGTGTCCACGTAGTCGAGGAAGGCCCCCAGCGTGAGCTCCCCCTCGACCGGTGAGAAGGAGTGCACCTCGTCGAGGAAGGCCGCCAGGTTCCGTTTCGTGGCCCCGGCCACGGCCGCGTCCGTGTGGGCATCGAGCTCGCCGAGGATCCCGGTCCGGCGGATGGCCTCGGCCAGGAACTCGCCGACCGGCTTGCGGGCCTCCGCGCGGAGCTCGGCGAGCTCGCCCCGAAACTCCTCCAGCCGGGCCCGGCCCTCCTCAGACAGGTGCTCCACCTCGTCGAGGTGCTCGAGCGCTTCAGCGAACAGGAACGGCGTCTCCTCGGCCTCGTCGCCGGTGTCGCGCCACTCGTAGTTCCGGGTCTTGGCCCACGCCGCCACCCGGGCCACGTCCTTGAAGCCCACCCGGTACCGCGGGCCCATCAGGATCCGCGCCAG
>Ga0209853_1000097_pt1 | contig 22826 bp, 20 predicted proteins | sample GWRWS1_30_40_FD_187224 | JGI IMG/M metagenome (GOLD analysis project Ga0209853, IMG submission 187224) | Riverbed sediment microbial communities from areas with vegetation nearby in Columbia River, Washington, USA - GW-RW S1_30_40 (SPAdes)... | ecosystem: Environmental > Aquatic > Freshwater >...
CATCGCCGCCGTCAGCGTCGTCTTGCCGTGATCGACGTGCCCAATCGTGCCCACATTCACGTGCGGCTTGGTGCGCTGAAACTTGCTCTTCGACATGTCGCGGCCTCCTTACTTCCTCTCGTCCTTGCCCGTGTACTTGCTGATGATCGCGTCCGCGATCTGCTTCGGCGCCTCGGTGTAGTGCTTGAACTCCATCGTGTACGTCGCCCGGCCCTGCGTGAGCGACCGGAGCGTCGTCGAGTACCCGAACATCTCCGCGAGCGGCACCTCGGCGCGGATCGCCTTGGAGCCGCCCGGCATGTCCTCCATGCCCTGGATCAGCCCGCGCCGCGACGACAGATCGCCCATCACGTCGCCCATCTTCTCCTCGGGCGTCTCGACCTCGACCGACATCATCGGCTCGAGGAGGATCGGGTGCGCCCTGCGCATGCCTTCCTTGAAGGCGATCGACGCCGCCATGCGAAACGCGTTCTCGTTCGAGTCGACCTCGTGGTACGAGCCGTCGAACAGCGTCACCTTCACGTCGACGACCGGGAAGCCCGCAAGCACGCCGTTCGGCAGCGTTTCCTTGAGCCCCTTCTCGACCGCCGGGATGTACTCGCGCGGCACCTTTCCGCCCTTGACCGCGTCGATGAACTCGAATCCCTTGGCCGGCTCGTTCGGATCGAGCCTGAGCCAGACGTGGCCGTACTGGCCGCGGCCGCCCGACTGCTTGATGAACCTGCCCTCGATCTCGGAGAGCGACCGCTTGATCGTTTCGCGGTAGGCGACCTGCGGGGCGCCAACGTTCGCGTCGACGCCGAACTCGCGCTTCATGCGGTCGACGATGATCTCCAGGTGCAGCTCGCCCATGCCGGAGATGATCGTCTGCCCCGACTCTTCGTCGCCGCGCACGCGGAACGAAGGATCCTCCTGCGCGAGCCGCCCGAGCGCGACGCCCATCTTCTCCTGATCCGCCTTGGTCTTCGGCTCGACGGCGACGTGGATCACCGGCTCGGGGAAGACCATCCGCTCGAGGATGATGACCTTGTTCGGATCGCAGAGCGTCTCGCCGGTGGTGACGTCTTTCAGGCCGACCGCGGCAGCGATGTCGCCGGCGCGGACTTCCTTGATCTCCTCGCGCTGGTCCGCGTGCATCTGCAGAATGCGCCCGATGCGCTCCTTTCTGCCACGCATGGAGGTGAATACGGTGTCGCCGGAGTTGAGCACACCCGAGTACACGCGGAAGAACGTCAGCTGGCCGACGTACGGGTCGGTCAGGATCTTGAACGCGAGCGCGCTGAACGGCTGGTCGTCGGCGCGCCTGCGCTCGTCGGGCTGGCCGTTCTCCTTCACTCCCTTCACCGGTGGCCGGTCAGTGGGGGACGGCAGGTAATCGATCACCGCGTCGAGCATCGCCTGGACGCCCTTGTTTTTGAACGCCGAGCCGCACAGCATGGGCACGATCTCGCCCTTGATCGTGCGCTCGCGGAGGCCCTGCTTGATGTCCTCGGCCGAGAGCGTGTGCCCCTCGAGGTACTTGTGCATAAGCTCTTCGTTCGCCTCGGCGGCGGCCTCGATCATCTTCTCGCGCCACTCGCCGGCGAGCGCCTTCAGGTCGGCAGGGACGTCCTTCGTTTCGAACTTCATGCCCTGCGTCGACTCGTCCCAATAGATCGCCCGCATGCGCACGAGATCGACGACGCCGGCGAACTTGTCCTCGGCACCGATCGGGACCTGGATCACGACCGGGTTGCCGTTGAGCTTCGACTTGATCTGGTCGTAGCACTTGAAGAAGTTCGCCCCGACGCGGTCCATCTTGTTGACGAACGCGAGCCGCGGCACACCGTACTTGTTCGCCTGGCGCCAGACCGTCTCGGACTGCGGCTGTACGCCGCCGACCGAGTCGTAGACCATGCAGGCGCCGTCGAGCACGCGCAAGCTGCGCTCGACCTCGATCGTGAAGTCGACGTGGCCGGGCGTGTCGATGATGTTGATCCGATGCTCGGGGAAGTCGTTCTCCATCCCCTTCCAGAAGCAGGTGGTCGCCGCCGAGGTGATCGTGATGCCGCGCTCCCGCTCCTGCTCCATGTAGTCCATGACCGTCGCGCCGTCGTGGACCTCGCCCATCTTGTGCGACACGCCGGTGTAGAACAGGATGCGCTCGGTGGTCGTGGTCTTCCCGGCATCGATGTGCGCACTGATGCCGATGTTCCGATAGCGCTCGATGGGGGTTTTTCTGGGCATGGAGAGGTTCCAGAACGAATTCCTCGGGGGCGGCGTGAAACACCGCCCCCGAACACGTTCCTAGAATCGGTAGTGGGCGAAAGCCTTGTTTGCCTCCGCCATGCGGTGCACTTCCTCGCGCTTCTTCACCGCGCCGCCGCGGCCCTCGGCCGCCTCCATCAGCTCGTTCGCGAGCCGGATGTCCATCGACTTCTCGCCGCGCTTCTGCGCGGCCTCGCGCAACCAGCGCATCGCGAGCGCCACGCGCCGCACCGGCCGCACCTCGACCGGCACCTGGTAGTTCGCGCCGCCCACCCGCCGGCTCTTCACCTCGACCGTCGGCTTGGTGTTCTGCACGGCCTGGGCGAAGACCTCGACCGGGTCCTTGCCCGACTTCGACTTGATCGTGTTCAGAGCACCGTAGAGGATGCGCTCGGCCACCGACTTCTTGCCGCGCGTCATCAGCACGTTGACGAACTTCGAGACGTCGACGTTGCTGTACTTCGGATCCGGCAGGATCTCCCGTTTCGGGACTTCGCGGCGGCGGGGCATGGCTGGGGATGAACGGTGGGGAGGACGGATGAACGGTTACGCGGGCTTGGGGCGCTTCGCCCCGTATTTCGAGCGGCTCTGCTTGCGGTCCTTGACGCCTTGCGTGTCAAGGCTGCCGCGCACGATGTGGTAGCGCACGCCGGGCAGATCCTTCACCCGGCCGCCGCGGATCAGTACGACCGAGTGCTCCTGCAGGTTGTGCCCCTCGCCGCCGATGTAGCTGATCACCTCGAAGCCGTTCGTCAGGCGGACCTTCGCCACCTTGCGCAGCGCCGAGTTCGGCTTCTTCGGCGTGGTCGTGTACACGCGCGTGCACACGCCGCGTTTCTGCGGCGAGCCGCCGAGCGCCGGGACCTTGCTCTTGGTCACCGGGCTCGTGCGCCCCTTGCGCACCAACTGGCTAGTTGTCGGCATGAAACGGTTTCTCCAATACGCGACTCACCGCGCTGATCTGGGGATCTACAAGGGACCCCGGAAGGGGAGGGACGCTGCCCTCCGTGTGGAAGGGCGGGACCCTTCCATGCCCAACCTGCCCCTTGTGCGACTCGTTGTTAGAAAAAACCGGGACGGTTGAGCACCGCCCCGGGCGAAAAGAGGCGGGATTATAAAGGCTTTTTCGCGGGAGGGTCAACGAAGGTGTGCGTTGCAACGCGCGTACCGCCAGCGGCGCCGTCAGCCGGGGCCCGTATACTCGCGGCCGCCGACGCGAACCTCCGAAATGACAGCCCCATGACCAGTCCGCTTTTCACCCCCCTCCACCTCCGCGGCCTCACGCTGCCGAACCGGATCATCGTCTCGCCGATGTGCCAGTACTCGGCCGAGGACGGCTCGGCCAACGACTGGCACCTGATTCACCTCGGCCACCTCGCGCTCGGCGGGGCCGGGATGCTGTGCGTGGAGGCGACCGCGGTCGAGGCGACCGGCCGGATCACGCCGGGCTGCCACGGGCTGTATTCGGACGGGAACGAGCGGGCGCTGGCCCGCGTCGTGGAGGCGATTCGCCGCCATTCGCCGATCCGGCTAGCGATCCAGCTGGCCCACGCCGGCCGGAAGGGCTCGAGCGAGGTGCCGTGGCGCGGCGGGATGCTCATCCCGCCGGAGCAGGGCGGGTGGCGCCCAGTTGCGCCGTCAGCAGTTCCCCAGCATCCGCAGGAGCCGGCGCCCGTAGCGCTCGACCGCGCGGGGATCGCGCGGATTCGCGACGCTTTCGTCGCGGCCGCGCGGCGGGCGGTCGTGCTCGGGTTCGACGCAATGGAGCTGCACGCCGCGCACGGCTATCTCCTGCACGAGTTCCTGTCCCCGATTTCCAACCGGCGCGACGACGAGTACGGCGGCTCCCGCGACAACCGGATGCGGTTCCCGCTCGAGGTGTTCGATGCGGTGCGGGCGGTCTGGCCAGGCGACTCCCCGCTCGGGGTGCGCATCTCCTCGACCGACTGGGTGGAGGGGGGCTGGGACATCGAGGACTCCATCCTCCTCGCGCGCGAGCTCAAAGCGCGCGGCTGCGACTGGATCGACTGCTCGGGGGGCGGCGTCTCGCCGCAGCAGAAGATCCCGCTCGGCCCCGGGTATCAAGTGCCGTTCGCGAAGCGCATCCGCGCTGAGGCGGGGATCCCTACGGTCGCCGTCGGCCTCATCACCGATCCGAGGCAGGCCGAAGCGATCATCGCCGCCGGCGCGGCGGATCTTGTTGCGCTCGCCCGGGCGATGCTTTACGACCCCCGGTGGGCGTGGCACGCCGCCGCAGCGCTCGGCGGCGAAGTGCGTGCCCCGGAACAGTACTGGCGCTGCCCGCCCCGGGAGGCGGGGCGAGTCTTCGGCGACACGAAGATCGGGATGCGCTGAGGCCAGGTCAAAGGCCTCGGCTGGGAGAGTTCATCAAAAATTGACCGACCGGTCGGTTTATGGCAGCATGGCGGCTTCTCCGCCGGATCGGTTCCAGCTCGAGGAGGCGTCATGTACACCCAGGCCATCGACCTGCCAGGGAAGGAACCCAAGCCCGAGTCGACGGGCGAGCAAACGCCCGAGCAAGCCCGTTTCGACGCGAAGCTCGCCGCCGACCAGAAGATCGAGCCGCGCGACTGGATGCCCGAGGCCTACCGCAAGACGCTCGTCCGCCAGATCTCCCAGCACGCGCATTCCGAGATCGTCGGCATGCTCCCCGAGGGGAACTGGATCACCCGGGCGCCGTCGCTCAAGCGCAAGACCATCCTCCTCGCGAAGGTCCAGGACGAGGCCGGGCACGGGCTCTACCTCTACGCCGCCGCCGAAACGCTGGGCGTGTCGCGCGGCGAGCTCGTCGACGCGCTGCACTCCGGCAAGGCGAAGTACTCGTCGATCTTCAACTACCCGACGCTCACCTGGGCCGACATCGGCGTGATCGGCTGGCTCGTCGACGGCGCGGCGATCATGAACCAGATCCCGTTGTGCCGCTGCTCGTACGGCCCGTACGCGCGCGCGATGATCCGCATCTGCAAGGAGGAGTCGTTCCACATGCGCCAGGGCTACGACGCGCTGCTCGCGATGATGCGCGGCACGCCGGCGCAGCGCGCGATGGTGCAGGACGCGGTGAACCGGTGGTGGTGGCCGGTGCTGATGATGTTCGGGCCGCACGACAAGGACTCGCAGCACAGCGGCCAGGCGATGAAGTGGGGCATCAAGCGGATCTCGAATGACGACCTGCGCCAGAAGTTCGTCGACGCGACGGTCCCGCAGGCGGAGCTCCTCGGGGTGAAGGTCCCCGACCCGAAGCTCGAGTGGAACGCCGAGCGCGGGCATTACGACTTCGGCGCGATCGACTGGGAAGAGTTCTGGCGGGTCGTGAACGGCGACGGGCCGTGCAATCGCGAGCGGCTCGCCACGCGCGTGCGCGCCTACGACGAGGGCCGCTGGGTGCGCGACGCCGCGCTCGCCTACGCGGCGAAGAGCCGCGCCCGCGAGGCGAAGCAGGCGGCGTGAGGAGGAAAGCTCATGGCACAGAACGAGTGGCCGCTCTGGGAAGTGTTCATCCGCTCGAAGCAGGGCCTCGAGCACAAGCACTGCGGGAGCCTCCACGCGGCCGACGCGAAGCAGGCGGTCCAGATGGCTCGCGATGTCTACACGCGCCGCCAGGAGGGCGTCTCGATCTGGGTCGTTCCGTCCGCGGCGATCACCGCCAGCGACCCGGACGACAAGGCCGAGATGTTCGACCCGATGGCGGACAAGATCTACCGGCACCCGACGTTCTACGAGCTGCCGGACGAAGTCAAACACATGTAAGAGGCGGCAATGGCGGGTGAGCATCGTTCCGTGGAACACGTCGAATACGTCCTGCGTCTCGCCGACAATGCGCTCATCCTGGGTCAGCGCCTCGCCGAATGGTGCGGCCACGGCCCGGTGCTCGAGGAAGACATCGCGGCCGCGAACGTCGCGCTCGATCTCATCGGCCAGGCGCGGCTCCTCCTCGCGCACGCCGGCAAGCTGGAGGGTAAAGGGCGCGACGAGGACCAGCTCGCATTCCTGCGCGAAGCGCCGGACTTCCGCAACGCAACGCTTCTCGAGCTTCCGAACAGCGGCGTCGCATCGGCAGGCGCCGCCGCCGGCGACTACGCCGTCGCGATCGTCCGGAACCTGCTGTTCAGCGCCTACCAGGTCGAGCTTTGGCAGGCGCTCTCGAAATCCACCGACAACGAGCTCGCCGCGATCGCGGCGAAATCCCTGAAGGAGTCGCGCTATCACCTGCGGCACGCCGCCGACTGGGCGATCCGCCTGGGCGACGGCACCGACGAGTCGCACGCCCGTACGCAGGCCGCGCTCGATGCGCTGTGGCCGTACACGCACGAGCTCTCCGAGACCGATCCGGTCGAGGCGGCCGTAGCGCGCCATGGCATCGGCGTGGAGAGCGCGAGCCTTCGGCACGGCTGGCTCGACACCGTCGCCGCCGTGCTCGCCGAGGCGACGCTCGCGCTCCCGCCGGACACCGCGTTCCGGAGCGCGGGCAAGCTCGGGCGTCACAGCGAGCATCTCGGCTTCCTCCTCGCGGAGATGCAGTCGCTGCACCGGCAGCATCCGGGGGCGACGTGGTGAGCGACGCGGCAGCCGAGCGCGCCTGGGAGGCCCTCGACCGGGTCGTCGACCCCGAGATCCCGGTGCTCACCGTGCTCGACCTCGGCATCGTGCGCGAGCTCGGCGTCTCCGGCGGGGTGGTCGAGGTCGTGATCACGCCCACGTACTCGGGCTGCCCGGCGACGCACGTGATCGAGCAGGACATCCGCCGCGCGCTCGCGAACGCGGGCTTCGCCGATGCGCGGATCCGGACTTCGCTCAGTCCGGCCTGGACGACGGACTGGATCAGCGCGGCAGGCAAGGAGAAGCTGCGGAAGTTCGGGATCGCGCCGCCGGGCGCCGGCGCGGCCTCACCTTCGAAGATCGCGTTCTTCCGCGCCGAGGCCGCGGGCGTCGATTGCCCGCACTGCGGCTCGCCCGACACCGAGCGCCTCGCGGCGTTCGGCTCGACGGCGTGCAAGGCGCTCTACCGCTGCCGCGACTGCCGCGAGCCGTTCGACTACTTCAAGCCGATCTGAGCATGGCCGCGCGCTTTCATCCGCTGCCGGTCGCGGCCGTCCAGAAGGAGACGCCGTACGCCGTGGTCGTCACGTTCGACGTGCCGGGCGAGCTCGCGCAGGCGTACCGCTTCACGCAGGGGCAGTTCCTGACGCTGCGCACCGGGATCGATGGCGAAGAGGTGCGCCGCTCGTATTCGATCTGCTCCGGCGCGAACGAAGGCACGCTGCGGGTCGCGATCAAGCGCGTCGACGGCGGCAAGTTCTCGAACTACGCCAACGAGCGGCTCGCCCCCGGCGCGACGCTCGACGTCATGACGCCCGACGGGCGGTTCTTCGCCAGACTCGACCCTGCGCACCGCAAGCACTACGTCGCGTTCGCCGCCGGCAGCGGCATCACGCCGGTGCTGTCCCTGATCAAGACCACGCTCGACGCCGAGCCCGGCTCGCGGTTCACGCTGGTGTACGGCAACCGCTTCGTGCGCTCGATCATGTTCTGCGACGAGCTCGAGGATCTCAAGGACCGCTACCTCGGCAGGTTCGCGCTCCATCACGTGCTCTCGCGCGACCACCAGGAGGTCGAGCTCTTCAACGGGCGCATCGACGAGGCGAAGTGCGCGGTGCTCTTCGACACGCTGATCCCGATCTCGGGGATCGACGAAGCGTTCGTCTGCGGACCGGCCGGCATGATCGACGCCGTGACGACGGCGCTCAAGCGGCACGGGCTGCCGGCGGGGCGGCTCCATGTCGAGCGCTTCGCGAGCCCGAGCCAGCCCGCCCCGGCGGTGCCGCGCGTGGGCGCGCCGGTCGCGGACGCCGAAGGCCCCGCCGCGAGCGTCACCGTCATCGCCGACGGCAAGACCCGCCATGTCCGTGTCGCGTACGAGGGCGAGAGCATCCTCGACATGGCGCTGCACGCCGGCGCAGACCTGCCGTTCGCGTGCAAGGCCGGCGTGTGCTGCACCTGCCGCGCGAAGCTGCTGGAGGGCGAGGTGCGCATGGACAAGAACTTTGCCCTGGACGACCACGAGCTCGCGCGCGGGTTCGTGCTCAGCTGCCAGTCGCACCCGACCACCGAACGGGTGGTCCTGAGCTACGACGAGCGCTGATGGCTCGGACGCGCGCCGCAACGTACGACGCCCAGCGGCAGCTCATCCTCGAGACCGCCGGGCAGGCGTTCGCCGAGCTCGGTTTCCCGAGCGCGTCGATGAGCGACATCGCGCGCCGGTGCGGGATGTCGAAGGGGCTGCTCTATCACTACTACTCGTCCAAGGAACAGCTTCTCTTCGCCGTCGCCGAGCAGTACACGAAGCGCCTGGTGGCGCTCGTCGGTGAGGTCGAGGGGCGGGTTTCCGATCCGGCGCAGCGGCTGCCCGAGCTCATCCGCGCGTTCCTCGACGAGTACCAGACGTCGCAGGCGCGGCACATGGTGCTGCTGCACGACCTGCGCTTCCTCCCGGAAGCCGAGCGGCGGGCGGTGGTCGGCAATCAGCGCCGGGTAATCGAGGCGTTCGTCGCCGCGGTCCGCGCGGCCCATCGGCTCCCGGCCGATTTCCCGGTCGTGAAGCCGGTGACGATGATGCTGTTCGGGATGATGAACTGGACGTTCGCCTGGCTGAAGCCCGGCAAGGGGATTTCCTACGCCCAGTACGCGGAGCTGGTGACCGAGGTCTTCGCGGCGGGCGTCGCGGCGCTCGCCCGCGGCCGCCCGCGGCGGGGTGTGCTGGCTGTCGCCGACGCCTAGTCGCGCCGACCGCTCGCCGGCACCACGACGATCGCGACCTCGCTCGGCGCGCCGCGCGTGAGCACGGGCACCTGGGTGTCGTTGATGAGGAGCAGGCGGTCGCCGCGCTCGATGCGCGCGGTGAGGGTGTAGACAAGCGTCGCATCGATCGCCCGCGGATCGAACCGGATCCGGAACGCGACCGGCACCTGCGTCACGCCTGGAATCGTCGTCTCGGCGATGAACTGGGCCCGCGCGTCGGCGCGTGAGATCTCGCTCAGCGTGACGCGAAGCTGGGTGTCAGGCAGCAGCGTGATCCGCTCGCGAAAGGTGACTGTGCCGGTCACCTCGGCGGCGCCCGGCGCCGCGCCGCGCCCCAGGCCGCAGCCGGCGAGCACGGCCGCCGCGCCGAGCAGCACTGCAGCCGCGACTTTCCGGGCGCGAGCGACCATCGACCGGGCAGTATACCGTTGGACATGGCCCGGCTTTTCGGTCGGAGCCGCGCCCGTTGCCCGAACGGTGCGCCGCGCTCAGCGGAACACGACCACCGGGATCTTCGAATGCGCGAGCACCTTGTGGGTGACGCTCCCCAGGAGGAGCGAGGCGAAATCGCCGCGGCCGTGGGACGCCATGAGAATGACGTCGCATTTTCGGTCGTCCGCGGCCTCGATGATCCCTTGGTAGGGCGTCGCGGGCTGCGTCACGAGCGTCTCGCATGCAACCCCCGCAGCCTCCGCGGCCTGGCGCACTGGCGCGAGATAGCTCTCGCCCCGCTCCCGCAGGCGGGTCACGAACTCCCTGATCGAGGTCGTGGCGATGAAAGCCTCGTCGCCCACCCCTTGGACTTCCGGGGCCTCGATCGCGTGGTACGCGGTCACTTTCGCGCCGAGCGCCTTCGCGAGCTGCAGGCCCCCGTCGATCGCCTTGCCGGCGAGCTCCGAACCGTCGGTGGGAATCAGGATGTGCTTGAACATGGGGTGCCTCCTGTCGTCGAGCCAGAGGTCAACGCTACACCGCCACGGGGATCTTCGAATGAGACCTTCTGCAGCGCGAGAAATTCTTCGGCCGGCGGGAACTTCCGCGCTCGAGCTCGCGCCCTTCCCGGGCGCGCTCCGGTCTCGCCCAGGCAAACTCCGCACTTGCCCGCCGAGCGCGCGTCGGAATGACAAAGGGCGGCCGGCGGGCTTGCCCCTGGCCGCAGGCCCGGGGTGGCCGAACGGCCACCCCGGAGTCGAGGTCTAAGCCTGCTCCTCGGTCGCCTCGGCCACGACCGCGCCTTCCGGCAGCGGCTCGAACAGCTCCTGCGCCGGGACGGTCTTGCGCGCCGTGTGGAACGCGAGTCCGGTGCCGGCCGGGATCAGCCGGCCGACGATCACGTTCTCCTTCAGGCCGCGCAGGTCGTCCCGCTTGCCCATGATCGCGGCCTCGGTGAGCACCCGCGTCGTCTCCTGGAAGGAGGCGGCCGAGATGAACGAGTCGGTCGACAACGACGCCTTGGTGATCCCGAGCAGCATGTGGCTGTAGGTCGCGGGCTGCTTCCCCTCGGCCTGGAGGCGCTCGTTCTCCTCGAGCACATCGGCGCGCTCGACCTGCTCGCCGGGGATGAACTTCGAGTCGCCGGCCTCCTCGATCTGCACCCGGCGCAGCATCTGCCGCACGATCACCTCGATGTGCTTGTCGTTGATGCGCACGCCCTGCAGGCGATACACGTCCTGCACCTCGTCGGTGATGTAGCGCGCAAGCGCCTCCACGCCCTGCAGGCGCAGGATGTCGTGCGGATCGACCGGGCCGTCGACGATGAGCTCCCCCTTGTTCACCACCTGCCCGTCGTGCACGGTCACGTGCTTGTCCTTCGGGATCAGGAACTCGTGGGCGACGCCGTCGAGGTCGGTGATGACCAGGCGCTGCTTGCCCTTCGTGTCCTTCCCGAACGACACGGTGCCGGTGACCTCCGCGAGCATGCCGGCGTCCTTCGGCGAGCGGGCCTCGAACAGCTCGGCCACCCGCGGCAGGCCGCCCGTGATGTCACGCGTCTTCGAGGTCTCCTGCGGGATCCGCGCGAGCACCTCGCCCACGGCGACCTGCTGGCCGTCGCGGACGGTGATGAGCGACCCCACCTGGAAGGTGATGTTCACCGGATGATCGGTCCCGGGGATCCTGACCTCGTCGCCTGACTCGCTCAGCAGCTTCACCTGCGGGCGCAGGCCCTTGGCGGCGGCCGTGCCGCGGCGCTTCGGGTCGATCACGACCAGTGTCGAGAGGCCGGTGATCTCGTCGATCTGCTTTGCGGCGGTGACGCCCTCCTCGACGTTCTCGAACTTCACCGTGCCGGCGTACTCCGTGATGATCGGCCGCGTGTGCGGGTCCCAGAGCGCGAGCACCTGGCCCGGCTTCACGGCCGTGCCGTCGCCGACCGCGAGAGTCGCGCCGTACGGGACCTTGTGGCGTTCGCGCTCGCGCCCGTTCTCGTCGGTGACCAGCACCTCGCCGGTGCGCGAGATCACGACGCGCTCGCCCTTGGCGCTGGTGACGTAGCGCATCTGCCCGGAGAGGCGTGCGACGCCGGCCGACTTCGCATCGACCTGGCTCGCGACCGCGGTCCGCGACGCGGCGCCGCCGATGTGGAAGGTCCGCATCGTGAGCTGCGTACCGGGCTCGCCGATCGACTGAGCGGCGATCACGCCCACCGCTTCACCGACGTTCACGAGAACGCCGCGTCCCAGGTCGCGCCCGTAGCAGTTGCTGCACAGGCCCCAGCGGGTGTCGCAGGTGAGCGGGGTGCGCACCTTCACCTCGTCGATGCCGAGCGCCTCGATCGTCTCGAGCTCGTCCTCGTTGAGGAGCGTTCCCGCGGGGAACAGCACGCCCTGCGTCTCGGGATGCAGGATGTCCGAGGCCGGCACGCGGCCGAGGAGCCGCTCGCGCAGCGGCTCGATGACTTCACCCCCCTCGACCAGCGCCCGCAGGACCACGCCGTTCGTCGTCTCGCAGTCGTTCTCGGTCACCACCAGGTCCTGCGTGACGTCGACCAGGCGCCGCGTGAGGTAGCCCGAGTTCGCGGTCTTGAGCGCGGTATCGGCGAGGCCCTTGCGTGCGCCGTGCGTCGAGATGAAGTACTCGAGCACGTTCAGGCCCTCGCGGAAGTTGGCCTTGATCGGGCTCTCGATGATCGAGCCGTCGGGCTTCGCCATCAGGCCCCGCATCCCGGCGAGCTGCCGGATCTGCGCCGCCGAGCCGCGGGCACCGGAGTCGGCCATCATGTAGATCGAGTTGAACGACTCCTGCCTGGCGTGCTTGCCCTGGCGGTCGACCACGTCCTCGCTCGAGAGCTGCTCCATCATCGCCTTGCCGACCTGGTCGCCGGCGCGGCCCCAGATGTCCACTACCTTGTTGTAGCGCTCGCCGGAGGTGACGAGCCCCGAGGTGTACTGGCTCTCGATCTCTTTCACCTCGCGCTCCGCGTCCCCGATCAGGCCGTGCTTCTCGCGCGGCACGAGCATGTCGTCGACCGCGATCGAGAGGCCGGCGCGGGTGGCGATCGTGAACCCGGCGTTCATCAGCCGGTCGGCGAAGATGACCGTCTCGCGCAGCCCGCAGCGCCGGAACACCGCGTTGATGAGCTTCGAGATCTCCTTCTTCTTGAGCGGCTTGTTGATGAGCTCGAACGGCAGCCCCGCCGGGAGGATTTCCGACAGGAGCGACCGCCCGACGGTCGTGTCGTAGCGGGTGAGCCGCGCGGTCTTCTCGCCGTCCTCGGCCACGTCCTGCTCGCGGATCCGCACCGTGACCCGGGCGTGCAGCTCGACCTGGCCGCTTTCGTAGGCCCGGCTCACCTCGGCCACGTCGGTGAAGCCCATGCCCTCGCCCCGCGCGTTGACCTTGTCGCGCGTGGCGTAGTAGAGGCCGAGCACGATGTCCTGCGACGGCACGATGATCGGGTCGCCGTTCGCCGGCGAGAGGATGTTGTTCGAGGACAGCATCAGCGTCCGCGCCTCCATCTGCGCCTCGAGCGACAGCGGCACGTGGACCGCCATCTGGTCGCCGTCGAAGTCGGCGTTGAACGCCGCGCAGACGAGCGGATGCAGCTGGATCGCCTTGCCCTCGATGAGCTGCGGCTCGAACGCCTGGATGCCCAGGCGGTGCAGCGTGGGCGCGCGGTTGAGCAGCACCGGATGCTCGCGGATCACCTCGTCCAGGATGTCCCACACGACCGGGGTCTCGGCCTCGACCTCGCGCTTCGCGGCCTTGATGGTGGTGGCGATGCCCTGCATCTCGAGCTTGTGGAAGATGAACGGCTTGAAGAGCTCGAGCGCCATCTTCTTCGGCAGGCCGCACTGGTGGAGCTTCAGCTGCGGGCCGACCACGATCACCGACCGGCCGGAGTAGTCGACGCGCTTGCCGAGCAGGTTCTGGCGGAAGCGACCGCCCTTGCCCTTGATCATGTCGGCGAGCGACTTCAGCGGCCGCTTGTTGGCGCCGGTCATGGCCTTGCCGCGGCGACCGTTGTCGAGGAGCGAGTCGACCGCCTCCTGCAGCATCCGCTTCTCGTTGCGGACGATGATCTCGGGCGCCTTCAGCTCGAGCAGGCGCTTCAGCCGGTTGTTGCGGTTGATGACGCGCCGGTAGAGGTCGTTCAGGTCCGAGGTCGCGAACCGGCCGCCGTCGAGCGGCACCAGCGGGCGCAGCTCCGGCGGCAGGACCGGCAGCACCTCCATGATCATCCAGTCGGGCTTGATCCCCGACTTCTGGAACGCCTCCAGCACCTTCAGGCGCTTGGCGATCTTCTTGATCTTGGTGTCGGACGAGGTCGCCTCGAGATCCTTCCGGAGGTTCTCCATCTCGCGGTGGCTGTCGAGCGAGCGCAGCAGCTCCCGAATGCCCTCGGCGCCCATCATCGCGGCGAAGTCGTCGCCGAACTCCTCGACCTTCGCCAGGTAGTCGTCCTCGGTGAGCAATTGGCTCCGCTTGAGCGGGGTCATTCCGGCGTCGACGACGACGTACGCCTCGAAGTAGAGCACGCGCTCGATGTCGCGCAGCGTCATGTCGAGCACGAGCCCGAGCCGGCTCGGCAGCGACTTCAGGAACCAGATGTGCGCGACCGGGCTCGCGAGCTCGATGTGGCCCATGCGCTCGCGGCGGACTTTGGCGAGCGTCACCTCGACGCCGCACTTCTCGCAGATCACGCCGCGATGCTTGAGGCGCTTGTACTTCCCGCACAGGCACTCGTAGTCCTTGATCGGCCCGAAGATCTTGGCGCAGAAGAGACCGTCGCGCTCCGGCTTGAAGGTCCGGTAGTTGATCGTCTCGGGCTTCTTCACCTCGCCGTACGACCACGAGCGGATCTTCTCCGGCGAAGCGAGCCCGATCTTGATCGCGTCGAACTCCTCTTCCTGCGTGACCTGTTTGAACAAATCAAGAAGAGCTTTCATCTCTCAGCACCCCACTGTGATGCAGTGTCTCTGCAATGTATCGGCCGACCGCGGGCCTAGTACCGTTCCAGGTCGATGTCGATCCCGAGCGACCGGATCTCCTTGACGAGCACGTTGAACGACTCCGGCATGCCGGCGTCGATCTTGTGGTCGCCCTTGACGATGTTCTCGTACACCTTGGTCCGGCCCTGGATGTCGTCCGACTTGACCGTGAGCATCTCCTGCAGCGTGTAGGACGCCCCGTACGCCTCGAGCGCCCACACCTCCATCTCGCCGAAGCGCTGGCCGCCGAACTGCGCCTTGCCGCCGAGCGGCTGCTGCGTGACGAGGCTGTACGGCCCGGTCGAGCGCGCATGCATCTTGTCGTCGACCAGGTGGTGCAGCTTCAGCATGTGCATGTAGCCCACCGTCACCGACCGGTCGAACGCGTCGCCCGTGTGCCCATCGTAGAGCGTGACCTGGGTCTTGGGCCGGGTGAGCTGCATCGCCCGGGTGCGCGGATCGTCGTCCGGATACGCGAGATCGAGCATCGCCTTGATCTCGGTCTCCGAGGCGCCGTCGAACACCGGCGTCGCGAACGGCACCCCCTCGGCGAGGTTTCCGGCCATGCGAACGATCTCCTCGTCGGTGAGGCCCGAGAGGTCCTCGGGCTTGCCGCTCGCGTTGTAGATCTGCTCGAGGAAGCGCCTGAACTCCGCGACCCGCGCCTGCGCCTTGAGCATCTCGCCGAGCCGCAGGCCCAGTCCCTTCGCCGCCCAGCCGAGGTGCGTCTCGAGGATCTGGCCGACGTTCATCCGCGACGGCACGCCGAGCGGGTTCAGCACGATGTCGACCGGCGTGCCGTCGGCCATGTACGGCATGTCCTCGACCGGCACGATCTTGGAGATCACGCCCTTGTTCCCGTGGCGGCCCGCCATCTTGTCGCCCGGCTGCACGCGGCGCTTCACCGCGAGGTACACCTTCACCATCTTCTGCACGCCCGGGGGCAGCTCGTCGCCCTGGGTGAGCTTCTTCCGCTTCGCCTCGAAGAGCTTGTCGAACTCGCCGCGGATGCGCTCGATCGATTCCTTGATCGCCTCGAGCTGCGCCTGCTGCTCCTCGTCGATGAGGCTGATGTCGAACCACGAGTGGCGCTCGACCTCGTCGAGGTAGGCCTTCGTGATCTTGGTGCCGCGCACGAGCTTCTTCGGCCCCTTGGCCGCGCTCTTGTTCAGCAGCAGCCGCTCGATCCGGCCGAAAGCGTCGGTCTCGACGATCCGCATCTGGTCGGCGAGGTCCTTCTTGTAGCGCTTCAGCTCGTCGTCGATGATCGTCTGGGCGCGCTTGTCGCGCTCGATGCCCTCGCGGGTGAACACCTGCACGTCGATCACCGTGCCCGACATCCCCGAGGGCACGCGCAAGCTGGTGTCCTTCACATCGGAGGCCTTCTCGCCGAAGATCGCGCGCAGCAGCTTCTCCTCGGGGGTGAGCTGGGTCTCGCCCTTCGGCGTGACCTTGCCGACCAGCACGTCGCCGGCCTCGACCTCGGCGCCGATGTAGACGATGCCCGACTCGTCGAGCCGCGCGAGCTGCGCCTCGGAGAGGTTCGAGATGTCGCGCGTGATCTCCTCCGGCCCGAGCTTGGTGTCGCGCGCCACCACCGTCAGCTCCTCGATGTGGATCGAGGTGTAGCGGTCGTCCGCCACCACCTTCTCGGAAATCAGGATCGAGTCCTCGAAGTTGTAGCCGTTCCACGGCATGAACGCGACCAGCATGTTCTGGCCGAGTGCGAGCTCGCCCAGGTTGGTGGAGGCGCCGTCGGCGATCACGTCGCCCTTCGAGATGCGCTCGCCGACCTTCACGATCGGGCGCTGGTTGATGTTGGTGTTCTGGTTCGAGCGCGTGTACTTGACCAGGTTGTAGATGTCGACGCCCACTTCGCCCGCCACCGTCTCGTCGTCGTTCACGCGCACCACGATGCGGGTCGAGTCGACGTAGTCCACCGCGCCGCCGCGCAGCGCGATCACTGCGGTGCCCGAGTCGACTGCCACGGTGCGCTCGATCCCCGTGCCGACGACCGGCGTCTCCGGCCGCAGGCACGGCACCGCCTGGCGCTGCATGTTCGAGCCCATCAGCGCGCGGTTCGCGTCGTCGTGCTCGAGGAACGGGATGAGCGAAGCCGCCACCGACACGATCTGCGACGGCGCGACGTCCATGTACTGCACTTCCTCGGGCGATTTGAGCGCGAACTCGTTCTTGGCGCGGCAGGAGACGAGCGAGTCGACCAGCTTGCCCTGCTTGTCGAGGATCGCGTTCGCCTGCGCAATCACGTAATTGCCCTCCTCGATCGCCGACAGGAACTCGATCTCGTTCGTGACCTTGCCGTGGGCCACCTTCCGGTAAGGCGTCTCGAGGAACCCGTAGCGGTTGGTGCGGGCGTAGAGCGCGAGCGAGTTGATCAGGCCGATGTTCGGCCCCTCCGGCGTCTCGATCGGGCACACCCGGCCGTAATGCGTCGGGTGCACGTCGCGCACCTCGAAGCCGGCGCGCTCGCGCGTGAGGCCGCCCGGCCCGAGCGCCGACACGCGTCGCTTGTGCGTGATCTCCGAGAGCGGATTCGTCTGGTCCATGAACTGGCTGAGCTGGCTCGACCCGAAGAACTCCTTGATCGCCGCGCTGATCGGCTTGGCGTTGATCAGGTCGTGCGGCATCAGGTTCTCGCTCTCGGCCTGCGAGAGCCGCTCCTTCACCGCCCGCTCGACGCGGACCAGGCCCGCCCGGAACTGGTTCTCCGCGAGCTCGCCCACCGAGCGCACGCGGCGGTTGCCGAGGTGGTCGATGTCGTCGATGTCGCCGCGGCCGTTCCGGAGCTCGACCATGATGCCCACGACGGCGAGCAGGTCGTCGTTCGAGAGCGTCGCGGCGCCGCTGGCACCCTTCGGGCCGACACGCTGGTAGAAGCGCTTGACCCAGCCGGGCGAGCGCTCGTCGATCTTCTCCGGGTAGGCACGGCGGTTGAACTTCATCCGCCCGACCATCGACAGGTCGTAGCGCTCCTCGGCGTAGAAGAGGCCATTGAAGAGCGACTCGACCGCGTCCTCGGTCGGCGGCTCGCCCGGGCGCATCATCCGGTAGATCGCGACTCTGGCAGCCCACTGGTCCGTGGTTTCGTCGATCCGCAGCGTCTGCGAGATGTACCCGCCCTGGTCGAGGTCGTTGGTGTAGATCGTCTGGATCCGCTCGACGCCCGCGGCGCGCAGCTTCCCGAGCAGCTCGTCGGTGATCTCTTCGTTCGCGTTGGCGAGGATCTCGCCCGTCTCCTTGTCGACGACGCCGTGCGCCAGGACCCGTCCGAGCAGGAACTCGTCGGGCACGGCGATGCGCTTCATGCCGGCCGCTTCCACGTCGCGGATGTGCTTCACCGTGATCCGCTTGTCCTTGGGCACGATGACCTTGCCCGACTTATCGACGAAGTCGAAGCGCGCGACCTCGCCGCGCAGCCGCTCGGGAACGAGCTCGAATTCGACCGCGCTCTTGCCGATGTGGAACGTGTCGAAGTCGTAGAAGGTGGCGAGGATCTGCTCGGGCGTCATGCCGATCGCCTTGAGCAGGATCGTCACCGGCATCTTGCGGCGGCGGTCGACCCGGAAGTAGACGAAGTCCTTCGGGTCGAACTCGAAATCGAGCCACGAGCCGCGGTACGGGATGATCCGCGCCGAGAACAGGAGCTTCCCGGAGGAGTGCGTCTTGCCGCGGTCGTGCTCGAAGAACACGCCCGGCGAGCGGTGCAGCTGGCTCACGATCACGCGCTCGGTGCCGTTGATGATGAACGAGCCGGTCTTGGTCATGAGCGGGATCTCGCCCATGTAGACCTCCTGCTCCTTCACCTCCTTCACCGTCGGCTTCGGGGCCTCCTTGTCCATGATCGTGAGCCGGACCTTCGCGCGCAGCGGCGCGGCGTAGGTCAGCCCCCGCTGCTGGCACTCCTTCACGTCGAACGGCGGCTCGCCGAGGGCGAAGCTCACGAAGTCGAGCCGCGCGTTGCCGCTGTGCGACGAGATCGGGAAGATCGACGTGAACGCGGCCTGCAGGCCCTCGTTCCTGCGCTCGTTCGGCGCCACGTGCGCCTGCAGGAACTGCGTATACGACTCGAGCTGAGTCGCGAGCAGGAACGGCACGTTCAGCACCGAAGCGCGCTTCGCGAAGCTCTTGCGGATGCGCTTCTTCTCGGTCGACGTGTAGGTCGCGGCGGTCATGGATGCTCCGGCGTCAAAAACCCAGGTTCAGAAGGACAGGAGGAAGCGCGCCGGGGGGCGCGCTTGCCGCTGCGCTTCTCGCAATCCCTGCGGTACAGGGGTCCAAAGGCGGCAACAGGCCGGCGGCTTCGCGCCGCCGGCCTGTCCCGCGAGGTTTCGCAGTCGATCGCCACGCAAGTGCGTTACTTCAGCTCCGCTTTCCCGCCGGCCTCGACGATCTGCTTGAGGAGCGCTTCCGCGTCGGCCTTGGAGATGCCCTCCTTCACCGGCTTCGGCGCGCCGTCGACGAGGTCCTTGGCCTCCTTCAGGCCGAGCCCGGTGACTGCCCGGACGACCTTGATGACGTTCACCTTGTTCTCGCCGGCGGCGGTGAGCATGACCGTGAACTCGGTCTGCTCCTCGGCGGCCGGAGCAGCGGCGGCCCCGCCCGCAGCGGGCGCGGCCACGGCCACCGCGGCCGCGGCGGAGACGCCGAACTTGTCCTCCATCTCCTTGATGAGCTGGGAGAGCTCGAGGACGGTCATGCTGGCGATCGCTTCCAGAATGTCAGTGCGTGCAACAGCCATTTCTTGGTCACTCCTGAATCAGAACGTGTCGGAATCCGGTTGTGGGATATCAGGCGCCCGCGCTTTCAGTTCCGACATAACCCGAAGGTTAGTCTTCACTGAAGGCTCGCCGCTCACGCGGCTTGCCTTTCCTTCGCGTCGCGCACGGCGGCCAAGGCGCGGACGAACTTCGACGGCACCTCGTTCAGCGTGCGGACGAACTGGGCGATCGGGGCCTGCATCGTGCCCATCAATCTGGCGACGAGCTCGTCGCGCGACGGCAGCGACGCGAGCGCCACGACCTCCCTTGCGGAGATGACGGCGTTCGGCATCGCACCGGCGCGGATGACGAACTTCTCGTGGCCCTTCGCGAACTCGTTCATCACCTTGGCGGTGGCGACCGGGTCGGACGAGATGCCGTAGACGAGCGGGCCGGTCATGCTTTCAGCCAGCTTCGCGAACGGCGTGTCCTTCACGGCGCGGCGCGCCAGGGTGTTCTTGAGGACGCGCAGGTACACGCCCGAGCGCCGCGCCCTGCGGCGCAGCTCGGTCATGCTGCCCACTTCCAGACCACGGTACTCGGCAAGGACGATCGCCTTGGCCGTCGCGACCTGCGCCGCGACTTCCTGGACGACCGCCTGCTTCTCCTGCATGCTGAGACCCACGGTCTTTCCTTCCGTCAGTTAACGCCGGCCGGGCTCGCGCCCGGACGGCACCCACGGCGTCCTTTGCTCAGGAGCTCGCGTCCCGCGCGCTTAGCACGCGGTCCTCGACTTCCTGCATTGGGGTACGCCATCTGCGCAGGGGCCGGAAACCAGAACCCGGCGATTAAGCCCCGCGAGGGGCGCCTGCGGTCTTTGACAACCTGCCGCGGCCCGTACGGGCGCCGCGACAGCCCAAAGCTCTCTCCCCGCGAAGGCGGGGATCCGTTTCCCCCGGCTCCGGGGGGCTGCTCTGACTGCGCTCAGAGCCGAAAGTTCCTTATCCGCTGAGGCTCGCGACGTCGACCCGGACCCCCGGGCCCATCGTGCTCGACACCGCGATCTTCCTGAGATACACGCCCTTTGCGCCCGCGGGCCGCGCCTTGTTGAGCGCGTCGATCAGCGCGAGCAGGTTCTGCTTCAGCGCATCGCCGCTGAACGACGCGCGCCCGATCGGGCACTGGATGATCCCCGCCTTGTCGGTGCGGTACTGGATCTGCCCGGCCTTGGCGTTCCTGACCGCAGTCGCCACGTCAGGAGTGACCGTCCCGACCTTGGGGTTGGGCATCAGCCCGCGCGGCCCGAGGATCTGGCCGAGCTGCCCGACGACCCGCATCGCGTCGGGGCTGGCGATCGCCACGTCGAAGTCCATCTGGCCGGCCTTCACTTTCTCGGCGAGGTCCTCCAGGCCGACGAGGTCGGCGCCGGCCGCACGGGCCGCCTCCGCCTTGTCGCCCTGGGTGAACACCGCGACGCGCACCTTCTTCCCGATGCCCGCCGGGAGCACCACCGAACCCCGCACCGACTGGTCCGATTTCTTCCCGTCGATGCCCAGGTTCACCGCAACGTCGACCGACTCGTCGAACTTGGCCGTGGCGGCCTTCCTGACGAGCTCGAGCGCCTCGGCCAAAGGGTAGGTCTTCCCATGCTGGACCGCGCCGCCCAGCGCCTTGCGCCGCTTGGTTGGCTTCATCTCAGAGCCCCTCCACGGTCACGCCCATGCTGCGCGCGCTGCCGGCGATCGTGCGCACGGCCGCTTCCAGATCGGCCGCGGTGAGATCGGGCATCTTCGCCTTCGCGATCTCCTCAGCCTGCGCCCGCGTGATCTTGCCGACCTTGTCGGTGTGCGGCCGCGGGCTGCCCTTCTCGAGCTTCGCCGCCTTCTTGATGAGCACGGTCGCAGGCGGCGTCTTGACGATGAACGTGAAGCTCTTGTCCTGATAGGCCGTGATCACCACCGGCACCGGCAGGCCGGGCTCCAACCCCTGGGTCTGCGCATTGAAGCTCTTGCAGAACTCCATGATGTTCAGGCCGCGCTGGCCGAGCGCGGGCCCGATCGGCGGGCTCGGGTTCGCCTTGCCCGCCGGCACCTGCAGCTTGATGTATCCGACGACTTTCTTCGCCACGTTGCTCTCCTATGCGGGTGCCGACGGCCGCGCGCTTCCAGCGCGCGGCCTCCCCGTTTCCCGTGCGGCGTCACGCCGCTCCGTCATCCTGCGGCTCGTCGTCACCGAGCCGCTCGTCGTCCCACTGCTCCACCGCCTTCGCTAGCCCGCCGTCGGGCGCGTATCCCACGAGCCACCCGTTCGACGGCTCAGGCTTTCTCGACTTGGCCGAACTCCAGTTCCACCGGCGTCGCGCGGCCAAAGATCGTGACCGAAACCCGGAGCTTGCTCTTGTCATAGTTGACGTCCTCCACTGTCCCGTGAAAGTCAGTAAAGGGGCCTTCCCTGACCCGGACCGCCTCGCCGACCTCGAACAGCACCTTGGGCTTCGGCTTCTCGACGCCCTCCTGCATCTGGTGCAGGATCGCCTCGACTTCCTTCTCGGTGATGGGCGGGGGCTTGCGCCCGTGCGCCCCGCCGACGAACCCGGTCACCTTGGGCGTGTTCTTCACGAGGTGCCACGCCTCGTCGTCCATCTCCATCTCCACCAGCACGTAGCCGGGGTAGAACTTGCGCTCCGAGATGTTCTTCTGGCCGCCCTTCATCTCGACCACTTCCTCGGTCGGCACGAGGATCTTGCCGAACTTGTCCTCCATGCGCTCGCGCCGGATCCGGTCCTCGAGCGTGCGCTGGACGGATTTCTCGAACCCCGAGTAGGCGTGCACGACGTACCAGCGCTTCGTCACGAGTGTTTCCAGCCGAGGATCAGGTCGTAGAGCACGAACTCGATCCCCTTGTCCACGACCCAGAGAAACACCGCCATGACCACGACGAACGCGAACACGAGCCCGGCGATCTGGAACGACTCCTTGCGGGTCGGCCAGACCATCTTCCTCACCTCGGCGATCGATTCCTTGGCGAACTCGGCGAGCTGCCGGCCGGGCTCCGAGAACCAGCCGACCGCGACTCCCGCGGCGATGCCGACGAGCACCATCCCGACCCGCGCGACGAGCGGCAGCGTCGCGAAGTAGTAGAAGCCGACGAGCCCGGCAACGAGCAGCGCCGCGGCGACGACGATCTTGATGCGATCCAGCATGAATGAGCCCGAGGCCCCGATGTCAGTCATAGGCGGCACGGAAGCCCCGGCGAACCGGGGAGGGCATGGCAGGCCAAGAGGGAATCGAACCCCCAACCTTCGGTTTTGGAGACCGACGCTCTGCCAGTTGAGCTATTGGCCTGTGCGCCTGAGGCTTGAGGGATGGAGCGAACCTCAATTTTACACCGGCCGCACGCCGCGCGTGTCTCGACGTCGTTGTCGTTCCAGTTGTTGGGATAGCTCTGAGTTGGGAGATCCGCAACGGGCCGGGTGGGAAGGGAAGGGTCCCACCCCTTCCCTTGGCGGGCTCGGATTCGCGCAGGCGTGGCCACGGCTCGCCCTGCAGGGCGAGCCGGCTCACGCGGCGTCGAGCTCAAGCAGTTGAGCTCGACGAAACCCCGTGTGAGCCCTTCG
>Ga0209853_1000098_pt1 | contig 22785 bp, 29 predicted proteins | sample GWRWS1_30_40_FD_187224 | JGI IMG/M metagenome (GOLD analysis project Ga0209853, IMG submission 187224) | Riverbed sediment microbial communities from areas with vegetation nearby in Columbia River, Washington, USA - GW-RW S1_30_40 (SPAdes)... | ecosystem: Environmental > Aquatic > Freshwater >...
GTATCGATGGAAGGGGAAGGTCGTGCGGGAGTCCGAGGTCCTCCTCCTCGTGAAGACCCGGACGAGCCTGGTCTCGGCGTGCACGAAGGCGATCCGCGCGAAGCATCCCTACGAGCTCCCGGAGATCGTCGCGGTGCCCATCGTCGGGGGGCTCCCCGCGTATCTGCGCTGGGTTGCGAGCGAGACGACCGGGAAGCGGGCCCGCTAGAGGTGGACGGTCATCTGTTCCCAGTATTCCTGGCTTGTGGAGCCGTGGGCTACCGGTGGCCCTTCCTCGGGACTTTCCGGCGGACGAACAGCTCCCCGGGCCTCGCGTCCTTCGGCCGCTCGATCGCGAACGTGTCCGGGAGGGCCCGGATCAGATCGACGAGGCGGGGCTCGCCGTACGTCCGGGGGTCGAACGACGGGTCCAGCCTTCGGAGCACCTGTCCGAGCTCATCGAGCCTCGCGAGGCCGTCGTCCTTCTCCACCTTGTCGTACGCCCGGAGAAGGATCTCCCGCGCGGAGTCCCGGGACGTCGGCTCCAGAGACGGCTTCGCGACCGGGGTCCCCCGGAGGTTCTCCGTGGACACGAACACGTGGCACGCGTTCCGGAACGCCCCGGGGGTCTTCGGCTCCCCGATCCCCATGACGAAGAGGCCCGCCTCCCGGATCCGGGTCGCGAGGCGGGTGTAGTCGCTGTCGCTCGATACGAGGCAGAACCCCCGGACGAGGTCGCTGTGCAGGATGTCCATCGCGTCGATGATCATCGCGCTGTCCGTCGCGTTCTTCCCGCTGACGTTCGCGAACTGCTGGACGGGCACGAGGGCGTGCTCCTGGAGGACCCGCTTCCACCGGGTCATCTGCGGCGATGTCCAATCCCCGTATACGCGACGGATCAGGACGGAGCCGTACTTCGACGACTCCGCGAGCATCTCCGGGAGGAGTTCGGGGGACGCGTTGTCCCCATCCACGAGGAACGCGATCGGGTTCTGGGTGAAGCGCCGCTCCTCCCCGACGCCGAGCTCCGCGAGGAGGTCCCCTATGGAGATCTTCGCTCCCGCGGCGGGAGCGGGAGGATTCGGGTTCGGGCGCGGCGGCATGTCCGGCGGCGTCGAACCGTCCACTCGAATATGAAGTATCCGCCCCTGGCGTGGCCTACGAGGCCTGGCCCCACACCTGGGGGAGGATCAGGCTGATCCCGCGCACGGACTCGAGCACGCCGTTCCAGTTGGCGAGGGTGTCTCCGAACCTCTCGTCAATCTCCTGGGAGACCTTCTTCACCCGCGTCCGCAGCTCTTCCGTCTCGCCCCCGCGGTACACGACCGCGATGAAGTGGTGGCGGCCCCTCTCGATGAGGATCCTCCGGGTCCCGAAGGAGAGCCCCTGCATCTCCTCGTCCATCCCCCTGCTGAAGGAGTCCTTCACGAAGTCCTGGACGATCTTGAACATCCCCATGAGGATGTCCTCGTCCAGGTACTGGACGAAGCTCGCGGACCGGTGCGCGAGGAGGACGCCCGCCTCGTTCACGACGAACGCGTCGTCGATGACCAAGGGCTCGGCCTTCTTCCGGCGGCGGAGCAGGAGGAACGCGGAGACGAGCCCGATCGCGACCGCGACTCCGAGGCCGCCGACGATCGGGAGCACGGGGAGCCCGGCCGTGACGGGCACCGTCTCCACGCTGGCGGGGTTGCTCGTCAGGGACGCCATCGGGCTCCCCCTGCCGTCCGTGTACTCGAAGGTGAACCGGATAGAGACATTCGCGCCTTCCGATCCGCGCAACTCGATCCCGAGGGTGACGGAGGCGCCGGAAGCGAGTACGGGGATCGCCCAGGAGATCCGGTCCCCCGCCACGGTCACCGTGTACATTCCGTTGTCGTCCACATACGTGAACCCAACGGGGAGGGTGGCGTTCAGCCATCCCGCCGCGGCGGCCCCGCCGGTGTTCCGCAACGTCAGGTTGAGGGTGAAGACGGCACCCGCATCCGCCAGGACGTATGTGGGAGCAACGCTGATCGCGGGGACCGGGGCTCGGAGGACCACCGTGGACGTCCGAGTGACCGGGGGAAGCGCGTTCCCGTTTCCGTCCGTGGCGGACCAGCGGACTTGAATCGGCATCGGGAGCCCGTCGGAGAGGCCCGTGAGGACCCGGAGGCGGGCGATGATGGAGTGCGGGCCCGCGGCGAGGCCGAGCCAGACGATGTCGAATCCGTTCGCGGAGGTGGTGTTCGGCGTCACGGGCGCGAGGGAGCTCAACGCATAGTTCCCGCCCAGGTTCCAGCTCGCGGCGGCGGTCGGGGCGGAGACGGAACCGGTGTTGTTGAAGTAGAACGTGGCCGCGACCGTGTCGTCCTTTTCCGCGGACGTCCGATCGACCCGGAGCAAGGGAGTGAAGGCGGGGGCCCGGACGGTGCCCACCGTGGACGCGGTCTCCACCGGGAGGCGGGTGCCCGTCGCATCCTCGTACGTCGCGCTCGCGACGGAACGGACCGTGGACCCGTCGAGAGTCCCGGGCGGGGGCTGCACGACCCACTCGAGCCACGCCCTCCCGCCGACCGCCACGGCGGGGATCGCCCGTGCGACGGTGCGGGTGAACGCGTTGTACGAGGCGGACACGGCGCTGATGAACGTCGCGTTCACGTCCACGGTCCCCTCGAGGAGGACGTTCGATGCGGCGGCCGCACCCACGTTCGTCGCGGTCACGTTGAGGGTGACGTTGTCCCCGGGGTCCATCGTGGACGCACTCGAGAGAATCGACACGGTGAGCCGGGGTCCTAGGATCGTGACCATGTGGACCCGGGTCGTCGTCGCCATCGGGGCCCCGTTGTGATCCGTCCCATCGAACCGGATCGTTGTGGAGGCGACGGTCCCGTTGGGGAACCCGCCTCTCGCGGATGCGGTCACGTTGAACGAATACGACCCCGGGGCGACGTTCGAGAAGAGGTAGGAGGTCCCCGCACCGATCCCGCCGATCAACGCGGAATCGTTCGATACGTACGCGAGTTCTGCGGGCAGGGTGAGGTTCACCCACAGCGCCGCGGCGTCCCCGGGCCCCGCGTTCGTGAAGTCGGATCGGAACACGACGGTCTGCGCCGGAGCGAGACTCGAGACGGACTGGGACGTCGCGAACGACCAACTCGGCTGGATGAACCCGTAGATGCGGTACGTGAAGTCCCGCAACGGGAGGGGGGCGTTCCACGCGATCCCATCGGAGGAGATGAGGCCCGTCCCGAGGAGGTTCGAGGAGTCCCAGTAATCGTACCCGTCGCCGGGCGATGCGGAGTTGCCCGCCACGATCCAGTACGTCGTCCCGGCGAGGAGCTGGACCCGCGGGGCCACGTCGATGTCGAGCCAGCTCCCGGCGGTCCCGCCGATCGCGGACCCCTGCGTCAGGTTCGACGCGGCGGGGGATCCCGAACCGTCATCGCCCCGGACGGAGACGAACAGCCGGTCGCCGGTCGAGCCGGCGTCCTGGGAGAACAGGCTCACGCGGGACACGAAGAAGCTGGAACCGGGGACGAAGTCCATCGCGGTCCAGTGCGTCGCGTCGACGGGTTGCGGGTTTGCAAGCGTCTCGATGGACCCCATGAGGTGGTACGGGTGGGCCGTGGCGGGAGGACCGATGAGGACGGACGCCGCGACGAGAACGAGCGCCAGGAGCGCGAGACGCGTGCGCCGGGAGGACACGCCGCGACCACGAGTCGGCCGCTTCAAGAACCTATCGATTCAGATATTGAATTGAACACGGGGACGGCACGCTCCGCACTCGCGTCGATCGAAGACGGCATCCCCGCCGGCACGCTTAACTAGACACCTCGCGTTCGCGGGGCGGGGGACTGGGATTGTCCAACCGCACGCTCTTGACTCCTGAGATCCTGACTCGGATCCTCGTCGTCTGGATCGGTGTCCTTGCCATCGCATCCGCGTCCGTCACCTCCGCTGCGCTCGCGATCGCCGCGCACCCGGGAACCTCTTGCTCGGAGGATGGATCCTCCGAGATCGAGGCGGCCACGTCTGCGGGAGCGCGCGGAGAGGGACAAGCGAGGGAACCCGCGGGCGACACCGCCGAGGAGGTTCCCGTCGCACTCCAGCACAAGGAAGGCGACTTCGCCGCCACGGTGCCCGTGTACGTCCACGTCGTGACCCCGGACGGCATCGAGGGGAACGTCCCGCTGTCGAAGGTTCGGGAGCAGGTCCACGTCCTGACGCTGAGCTTTGGAGGGGCGTACGGCGGCGTCGACACGGGGTTCTCGTTCCGTCTCGTCTCCGCGGACTGGACGGTGAACCCGGACTGGTACAATGCGGGACCCGGCTCGAAGGGGGAGCGGGAGATGAAGCAGGCGCTCCACCGGGGCGGGCCCGAGGCCCTGAACATCTACCTCACCACCGCGGGGATCTATCTGGGCTGGGCGTACTTCCCCTCAATCGTGAAGTCGGAGTCCCGCGCGTACCTGGACGGGATCGTCGTGGACTGGAAGTCCCTGCCGGGCATGGGGCTGTACCCGGAATTCGACCTCGGGTTCACCGCGACCCACGAGGCGGGCCATTGGCTGAACCTGTACCACACGTTCCAGGGCGGCTGCAACCGCTACGGGGACTACGTGGACGACACGCCCCCGCAGCGGACGCCGTCGTTCGGGTGCCCGGTGGGGAAGGACACCTGCAGCGACCCCGGGCAGGACCCGATCCACAACTACATGGACTACTCCGACGACCCGTGCTACGACCAGTTCACGCAGGGACAGGCGGCGCGGATGCAGGACGCTTGGAACTTCTGGCGCGCGTGAGCTCTACAATCTAGGAATGGTTCGGGGGACGATTCCAGCGGATCTCGCGGAACGCCGGGTGTTCGGGGCTCTCCTCTACTTGGGGTTCCCCGCCTTGAGCCACTCGACGTAGTTCCGGATGCCCGACCGGGTGTCGAAGGCGGGTGAGAAGCCGGTGTCCGCCCGAAGTCGCTCGGTCTCCATGACCGGGAACGGTGGAAAGGGAGTGCGCCCGGGAGGGAGGTCCACCTTGAAGCGCGGGACCACGTCCTCGACAGCCGCCACCAGCTCTCGATTCGGAGTGATATTCCCGGAGCACACGTTGTACACGTTGTGGGAGAGCTTCTCCGCGGTCTGAAGCAGCGCGATCGCGCGGGCCACGTCCTTGATGTACAGGAGATCCACGGCATCGTCCGCACGCCCCAACATTGCGTCCTCGAGTGCCGGGGGTTTTCCGCTGACCGCAGCGTGGACCAGGCGTTGCGCGAGGCCCCCTCCCGCGGGGTTCTGCCAAGGACCGAACATCCCCAGCAACCGGACGCAGACGGAACCGATGCCGCTTCCCCTCGCGAACTCGGAACTGGCCACTTCGACAATCTTCTGATAGGCAATCAGGGGGAAGGGGCTTGGTAGAGGAATGGCGTGCTCCTCGTTCACGGGCCCCGGCAGTCCGAGGTACACTCCGCCGGTACTCGACAGAATCAGCCGCTTGACCTTCCATTCCTCTGCCATCTGGAAGATGCCGACAAGCATGTCGAAGTACCCCTTGAGGCGGGGGATGGGGCTCTTGGCCCTGGGTGTGAGGCCTCCCGCGACGTCTACGATGCCATCGATCTCGTGCTTCTCCCCGATCTTTCGGAGGTCGGCGATCGAGGTCGCGTCCGCGGATTCGATGAACACACTCCGATCAATGTACTTCTGAAGGAAGCCGGGAACCTCGGCGTTCTTGTGGCGGGTGACGACGCACTCGAGGCCCCGCTCAGCCAGGGCTTCCGTCGTGTTCGACCCGACAAAGCCATTCAAGCCGCCAACGACCAGGATCACAGCGATCCCCCTCTCCCGGACGGGAGGAGTACGAGCCGAGGTCCATCAACGTCCGACATCTTCGATGGACCATCGCTCAACTGGCGACTCATGAGCCCGTCAATTGAGGGGTCTGAATTAAGCGTTTTCGTGGGCGGGAGAGGATCTTGACCGGGAGCCCGGGGACTGCGGCGGAAGCCCGCGACTCCACCGCACACGGACCGCCCCCTTCGAACCGTGGCGGGGCACGACCCGGCCTTGAATCTAAAGGCCGTCCTCGCGTAGCCACTTTCGCCATGCTTTGCGGCGCCACAGCCCCGTGCCGCACAAGGGCTTCGCAGGCGCCTCGACGGGACGCAACGACACGGGTCCCACGCCCGCCTCATGACTCAACGCAGGAGTCCGGCGGCCTTCAGCTCGGCCGTGATCTTCTCCACGGCTTCCTCGACGTCCGAGGGCTTCCGGGCGCCCGTGCACACGAGCTTCCCGCTCCCGAACAGGAGGACGACGACCTTCGGCTCATCGATCCTGTACACGAGGCCGGGGAACTGCTCCGGCTCGTACTCCACCTTCTCCAGGCCGAGGGAGATCGCGATCGCGTTCAGGTTGATCTCGGTCCCCAGGTCGCTGGAGGCGACGATGTTCTGGACCTCGATCACGGGGTCCTTCTTGATCGGGATTCCGGCCGCCGCGATCTGCTTCGCGACCGTGTCGATCGCGGTCCTGACATGGTCGAGGCTCTTCGCGCCCGTGCAGACGACCTTGCCGCTGCGGAACAGGAGGGTCGCGGTCTTCGGCTCCTTGAGGCGGTAGATGAGCCCGGGGAACTGCTCGGGCTCGTATTCCGCCCCGCCGAGGGCGAGGGCGATCGCTTGGAGGTCGAGCTCCCCGCCGAGGGAGGTCGACGCGACGACGTTCTCAATCTTTATCTTAGCCATCCGAACAACCTTCTCCCTCTCGGGAAGGACGTTCCTTCTCCCAATAGGGGGACTTCTCTCACTTATAAAGCCCCTTAAATAGGTTTCGGTTTCTCTCGCCGGTCCCGACCGCTCTCCGGGGCCTTGCGAAGAGACCTGTCCCGGTCCCGTGAGGTGGAATTCCCGGCAATGCACATGGTCGACCTGATGACCCCCCATCCTTTGCCGTGCTGCGTGAGCGTCACGCTGCCTTCTCCGTCGAAGAGTCCAGCGAGGTATGACCAGCTCATCACAGACCCTCCACGTTGTCCTGGTGCGTCATGAGTGCGGCGCTTCTCTCGAGGGAAAACGGGTCGCCTTCGACGGGCCCCGTTGGTTCGTATAGACTATATGAAGACAACAGGGGGACCCCAACGAACCTACTCTCTTGCACGGAAAGGAGCCTGCCATTTCGGTATTTTAGGACCCGGATCGGTCCCTTTCCGTGGAGGTGCAGCCAGAATGGTCACCGAATGCTATTCGACCTGGTAGGACCTCTCCAGCCCCCGAATCAGACCGTACATCAGGGCGTTCAGGGGGACCGGGACCCGGTGCCGCTCGGCGGCCCTGAGGACCGCCCCCGTAATCGCGTCAATCTCCGTCGGACGGGCCCGCTCCACGTCCTGGAGCATGCTCGCTCGGTTGTCCCGGGTTCGCCGGGCGACCTTCAGGGCGAGCTCGGAGGCCTCCCGGTCCGAGATGTCGAAGCCCTCCGACCGGGCGACCCCGGCGGCCTCCGTCGTGAGGGCCGTCGTCGCGGCGGCGAGCATCGGCATGCTCGCGAGATACCCGTTCCGGAGGCGGGTGAGGGCCGCGATGGGGTTGATCCCGGCGTTCACGACGGCCTTGAGCCAGAGGTCCCGGCGGATGTCGGAAGCGATCCGCGTCCGGATCCCCGCCTCCTCGAACAGGTCCTGGATCCGAACGAGGTCGTCCGGACGGACGCCCGCGAACCCGCCGATCGCGGTCTCGCCGATCCCCGCGTGGCGGACCTCGCCGGGCCTCAGGAACGTGACGCCGTGACTCGTGACGCCCGCGACGACGTGCTTCGCGACCTTCGCGAGGATCGCCGCGTTGTCGGGGCCGTTCTGCAGCGTGACCCACGGAGGTTTCTTCGCAAACCTCCGCAGGGCCCGCGCCGCGGATTCCGTGTCGTACGCCTTCGTCGAGACGAGGACGAGGTCCGCGCTCCTCACGCCCGCCACGGTCGTCGTCACGTCGGGCCGTGCGACGAGGGAGGTCTTCCCCGTGATCCGGAGTCCCGCGCGTTTGATCGCGTCCGCGTGCTCCTTCCGGCACACGAGGGTCACGTGGTTTCTCCGGGAGAGGACGCCGCCGAAGAAGGAGCCCATCGCTCCCGCGCCGAACACGATCACGTCCACGGGCGGGTGCATGCGCTCCTGAATTTTGAGCCTTGCGACGCGAGCGGACGCGCCGTTGCATCCGTGAATTTTTATAATTCTGCGGGAATTGCTACTAAAGATATTTTTAAGTGGTCTCTCGCTATTACTGGAATCCCGGAGGAGAACCTTCGGTATGGCGAAAAAGAAGAAGGGCAAGAAGAAGAAGCGGTAGGGCTGAGTGGCGCCGAAGCTTCGCGCGGACGCGCGCTTAGAACTCTATGCGCTTTTTCTTCCATTTCCTTTTATCATTTTTCGATTCGATGTCGGCCCGCCGCAGGGGCTCTGGGATTCTCGTCCTGCAGAGCCGTTTCGTGATCCGGAGCGCCGTGGACAGGGAGACGCGGTGGCCCACGGAGAGGTACACCATTCGACGGGACCGGCCGCTCCGGAGGGCTGCGCCGAGGATCTCGCCGTGGAGCTGGACGTGCGTGGACCCGCCCGATTCGCGAGGCGTCGGGCCCGGCGTCCCGACGAGGAGGCTCTTCGCGACCCCGATCGAGGGTCGATCGAGCATGACGCCGGCGTAGCTCGCGATCCCGAACCGTGCGGGGTGGAGGATTCCGTGGCCGTCGATCATCAAGAGGTCCGGGGCGGGGTCGAGGCGCCGGAAGCACGCCTCGATGGCGGGGAACTCCCGGTACGCGAGGTATCCCGGGATGTACGGGAAATCGGCGCGGGTCTCGATCGCCACGCGCTGGAGCACCTCCTCACCCGCCGGGTCCATGACGACGGCCGCTGCGAAGGCGATGTCGTCGGCGTAGGACACGTCGAACCCCGCGACGCGCCGCACGTCGGGGAGGCGGTCCGAGGTCTCGACCCGGGTAGCGAGGCGACGCTGCTCCTCCCGCAGGCGGGCGAGCGTCCGCGGGCCGCGGAACTCCCGCCATCGCACCGCATCGAGCCCCGCCAAGCGCCCCTTCGTGAACCGAACCCCTTCGCGTCTCAGCGTCACCGTGGCTCCAGGAAATGCGGGCTCCCCGGTCGCCCGCACGACCCGGTGGGACCCCGTGGGGCGGGAGTCCCGGAGGATCCGGAACACGGCCATCGCGGCCCGCCCGTCCCCCAGTCCCTCCGCGAGGTCCGCGAAGGTCGACACCCGTCCTGGCGGAATCTGCGCGACGAGGCCCGCAATCTCCGCGGCGAGGTCCATCGACGCCCGCCATGGCGGGGACGCCCGTAAACATCGCCCGATATCTTTTTCCCCGCCCCGCGGTTCGGCCGCGCGCATGTCCCTCCTCCTCCGCGGCGGCTACGTCGTCACCCAGAACCCCCGCCGGGACCTGGTCCGCGGGGACGTGCTCGTGGAGAAGGGCCGGATCGCCGCCGTGGGTCAGGTCCGCGGGTCCGCGGACCGCGTGATCGATTGCACGCACTCCGCGGTCCTCCCCGGGCTCATCAACACCCACCACCACGTCGCGAACACCCTTCTCCGCGGGGCCGCGGACGACGTCCCCCTGGAGGCGATGCTCGAGAAGGCGTTCGCGATCGACGCGAAGCTCACCCGCCGGGACGTGCAGATGGGGGCCCTCCTCGGCTCGATTGAGATGCTGAAGTCCGGCACGACCTCGTTCCACGACCTGTTCTACTGGGAGGACGAGGTCGCCCGCGGCGTTCGGGAGTCCGGGATCCGAGGGTTCCTGTCCTGGGTCGTCCTCGACGAGGCGTTCACGACCCAGCGCGGGAGCCCCCTGAAGAACGCCGAGCAGTTCGTCACGAAGCAGAAGGGGGACGACCTCGTGACGCCGTCCGTCGGCCTCCAGGGGGTGTACGTATGCTCCGAGGAGACGTACGCGGGCGCGAAGGCCCTCGCGGAGCGGGAGGACGTCGGGCTCCACACCCACCTCTCCGAGACCCGGAAGGAGGTGTACGACCACCGGAAGAAGTCGGGGCTGCGGCCCGTGGAATGGCTCGAGAAGATCGGGTTCCTCTGCGACCGCCTCGTCGCCGCCCACTGCGTCTGGGTCACGCTGAACGAGGTGCGGGCCCTCGCCCGCCACGGCGTCAAGGTGAGCCACTGCCCGACGTCGAACATGAAGCTCGCCTCCGGCGGCGTCGCCCCGCTCCCGGAGATGTTCGAGGAGGGGGTCACGTGCTCCCTCGGGACGGACAGCCCGATCAGCAACAACGGGATGGACGGGTTCCAGGAGATGAAGACGTGCGCGCTCCTCCACAAGTCCTCCCGGTGGGACGCGTCCGTCGCCCCCGCCCAGAAGGTCCTCGACCTCGCGACGATCGACGCGGCCCGCGCCCTCCGGCAGGAGGACCGCCTCGGCTCGATCGAGCCCGGGAAGGCCGCGGACCTCGCGGTGCTCGACCTCCACCGGGCCCATGCGACGCCTTTTAATCGGGAGAACCTCATCCGCCATCTCGTCTACACGTGCCGGGGGAGTGACGTACGGTACACGATCGTGGGCGGTCAGGTCGTCGTCGACGGCGGGTCCGTGACGACCGTGGATGAGTCCGCGGTCGTGGACCGCGTCCAGGAGATCGCGTCCGAATTGTATGGAGTGAATGCATGATCTGTGGCGTCGACGAGGCGGGCCGGGGCCCCGTGGTCGGGCCCCTCGTCGTGGCGGGGGTCCTCGTGGAGTCCGACGTCCCGCTCCGGCAGCTGAACGTGCGGGACTCGAAGAAGCTCTCCGCGGAACGGCGGGAGATCCTCGCGCCGGAGATCCGGAAGCTCTGCCGGTTCGAGGTGCTCGTGATCCCGGCGGAGGACATCGACACGTCCCGTCTCGAGATGAGCCTGAACGACTTCGAAGCGAAGCTGTTCGCGACGGTCATCGATCGGCTCCGGCCGGAGGTCGCGTACGTGGACTCCGCGGACGTGAACGAGTTCGACTTCCGCCGGTCCATCGCGACCCACCTGAAGTTCGAGCTCGAGATCGTCTCGAAGCACGAGGCGGACGACCTGTTCCCCGTCGTGTCCGCGGCGTCGATCCTCGCGAAGGTGACGCGGGACGCGGAGATGCGGAAGATCGAGGCGGAGCTCGGGGCGAAGATCGGGAGCGGGTACTCCCACGACGTCGAGACGATCGGGTTCCTCACGAAGTGGCTCGCGGAGAAGGGGACGCTCCCGCCCCACACGAGGGCGTCGTGGGACACCTCGAAGCGGCTCCTCTCCGCCGCCGCCACGCGGAAGCTGGACGAGTTCGGAGGGAAGTGATGCGGGAGGAGCTCGAGGCCCTCGTCGCCCGGTTCAACGCGAAGGCCGTGGAGGATCCCCGCATCCGGACGGAGCTCGAGGGGATCGTGCGGACCGTCGTCCTGGACCTGAAGGACGGGACGAAGTACCACTTCGTCCTGAAGGACGCGCACGTGGACGGGATCCTCGACGGCGGGGTCGAGAGGCCGGACGTCACAATCATCTCGGACCCTGCGACCGTGAGGGGACTCATCGCGGGGGAGATCGGCCCCTTCAAGGCGTACGCGACGGGGAAGCTGAAGGTGAAGGGCGACATCGAGGACCTCCTCCGGTTCCGGAAGTTCTTCTGAGCCGTCAGCGGGGCGTGGGCCGACAGACCGCGAAGATCCGGAACGTGTCCTTCTTCGGAGGCGCGAACCCTTTGCGGAGCCCGCTCTCCACCGCGAAGGCCCCCTCGAGGTCGAACCCCGCCCGACGGAGGAGCCGACGGACCTCCGGCACGAGGTACGTCCGGATCGTGTGCGTCTCGTTGAAGTGGTCCAGGACCCGGCGGCCCTTGAACACGAAGAAGCGGAACTCGACGGGCAGGAGCCGCGTGCGACGGTCGTATCGGGCCTCCGCGAGGCGGACCAGCTCGAAGTCGGGTCCGGCCTTGTGGAACCAGGACTGGTGCGGCGGAGGCTTCGCGGCCGAGCTCTGCCAGAACTCGAAGGCGAAGAGACCGTCCGGCTCGAGGTGGCGGCGGACGGAGCGGAGGCACCGGAGCACGTCCCGCGTTTGCAGGAGATATCCGAACGCCCCGAACATGCAGATCGCCGCATCGAACGTGCGGCCGAGGTCGAACGAGCGCATGTCCCCCCGCACGAAGCGGATCGGGGCGCGGTCCTTCCGCGACTTCCGGCGGGCGATCGCGAGCTGTTCGCGGGACAGATCGACCCCGACAACCTCGTGGCCCTGCCGGGCGAGGCGGAGCGCGTGGGTCCCCGTCCCGCACGCGAGGTCGAGGATCGAGCGCGGCGGCGTCCGGAGGAACCGCCGAAAGATCGTCTCCAGGTATCGGACGTCCGCGTCGTAGTCGACGATGGATTCGTAGATGAAGTCGTAGTACGTCGCGAACCCGCCGTACGGTCCCCGCGCCCGGGCCATCGCGCCGCGAAATGCGGCCGCCCCGATAGGTTTATCTCCGTCCCTCGGTTGGACGACGCGCCCCCCGAGGATGTAGCGGGGTGGGGTAGCTAGGAGATCCCGTCGGGCTCATAGCCCAGGATTCCCAGATCCTCGGTGAGACACCCGGAGATCGATGGTTCAAAAGGGGCCGAGGAACGCCCTCGGCGCCTGGGACTCCATCCCCCGCTATCGGGGGCCCTTTCCCTCCGCGGGACGACGCCGTGTTTCGCTTAACAGGATTCGGGACGGCAAAGACTTAAATCAGGGGCCCCATCGGCCCATCCCTCGGACGGAAGTCGATGGACCGAGTCTCCACGGGCGTCCCCGGGCTGGACGCGATGCTAGGCGGCGGGCTGATTCCCGCCCGGCCGTATGTCGTGTCCGGCCCCACGGGAGCGGGCAAGACGATTCTCGCGATGCAGTTCCTGGCGGCGGGCCTCGCGAAGGGCGAGGCCGGCCTCATGGTCACCTTGGACGAGCCTCCGAACGAGGTGAAGGCGAACGTCGTCGCGTTCGGCTGGAACCTTGACCGGCTGAAGATCTTGGACGCGACCCCGGACATCAAGGCCCACAAGCGCCAGCGGTCCGTGATCGACGTCGGGACGACGATGGACGTCCGGGATATGGACCAGGTCGGGGAGATCCGGCAGTCGTCCCAGATCCGGGCGATGGAGGTCTCCATCCACGGGGTCCAGAAGATGCTGAAGCAGGAGTTCTTCCAGCGGCAGGAGCGGACCCGGGAGAAGTACAAGCGGATCGTCGTGGACTCCATCACCGCCCTGAAGATGTTCAGCATGGGGGGCGAGGACTCCCGGATCATGATCCAGAGCTTCATGCGGTTCCTCTCGGAGCTCGAGGCGACGACCCTCCTCGTTTCCGAGCGCCTGAACCCGAAGATTCTCGAGACCGAGTTCTTCCTCTGCCGGGGGGAGATCCGGTTCCACAAGTCCCTCGACGGGAACGTGATCCGTCGCGCGGTGTCGATCGAGAAGTTCCGCGGCTCCCGGTTCGACGACCGGGTGCGCCCGATGTCGATCACGAACTCCGGGGTCAGCGTGGACGCGCAGGGCGTCGTCGCGATGACGGGCGGCCGCCTCGCGGCCCTCGGCCAGGAGTACCTCGAGCAGCGGATGGGAGAGGAGGTCACGACCGTGATCGAGTCCGTCCTGAAGATGGTCGAGGACGCCCACCGGATGCGGATGGCGGTGACGGACATCGAGCATGCGATCTCCCGGGCGATGCTACAGATCCAGCGGCGGAACTATCAGAAGGCGATGAAGGCCGCCCTCCACGCGCAGTCCGTGATCCGGGAGCGCCTGGAGAAGGCGCGCCAGGGGCCCCCACCCCCGCCGCCGCCCGCGGCACCGCCGCCCCCGGGGGTGCGGCGGTGATCAACGGGAAGATCCACACGGGGATCGCGGGCCTGGACCGGATGCTCCACGGGGGCCTGGTGCCCCACCGGCCGTACATCGTGAGCGGGCCGCCGGGGAGCGGGAAGACGGTCCTTTCGATGCAGTTCCTCCTGGAGGGCGTCCAGGGCGGGGAGCGGTGTCTCTTCGTCGCCCTCGAGGAACCCCCGAACGAGATCAAGCAGAACATGCGCGCGTTCAAGTGGGTCGCGGACGACGTGGAGATGCTCGACGCGAACAGCGACATCCGGCGGTTCGAGCCCACGCCCGTGATCGAGATCAGCACGGAGGTGGAACCCGCGCGGTTGCGGGACATCGACGACCGGATCCGGAAGACCCCGGACTTCGAGAGCCACGAGGTCACCGTCCATTCCCTCCAGCAGCTCCTGAAGACCCTGTTCATCAAGCGGCGGTACGACCGCGTCGTGATCGACTCGATCACGGCTTTGAAGTACTTCTGCATGCGGGAGTTCGAGGAGTCCCTCACGACGCAGAGCTTCATGCGGTTCCTCGCGGAGTCGAGGGTGACGACGGTCCTCACCGTCGAGCTCCCGGAAGAGGGGGTCGCCCCCCCGGAGGCGTTCCTCGCGCGCGGGGAGATCCGGCTCCACAAGCTCCGGGACGAGAGCGGGATCAGGCGGTTCATCTCGATCGAGAAGTACAAGGGCTCCAGCCACGACGAGTTCGTGTATCCGTTCGAGATCCACAGCTCCGGGATCGCCGTGCAGGTCGCCGAGGCCGGGAAGGGCCCCGCCGCGTAGCGGGGGCTGTCCGCCACCTGTTTCGGGGAGCGTCCGACAGACGTATGACTAGATTTAAATAGCCATAGCCCCATCCGCGCGGCCGTCAGAATCCCTAGGGGATGGGATAGACATGGTCAAATCGATTGTAAGTCAAGCCTTGGCCCGCCAGGAGGCCGAGCGGAAGGAGGAGCCTGCGCAGAAGGTCGCCCCGCCGAAGTCGGCGGAGGACGACGAGATCGCCAAGATCGTCGAGTCGCTGAACGTCTCGATCAAGATCATCGGGTGCGGCGGCGGCGGCTCGAACACCGTGAACCGGTGCTCCGAGGCGGGGATCTCCGGCGCGCAGCTGTGCGCCGTGAACACGGACGCGAAGCACCTCCTCGTCGTGCATGCGCCGAAGAAGATCCTCATCGGTAAGCGCCTCACGAAGGGGCTCGGCGCGGGCGCGCTTCCCGAGGTCGGCGAGCAGGCGGCCCACGAGAGCGAGGAGGAGATCCGGGAGTTCCTCCGCGGCGCGCACGTCGCGTTCATCACGGCGGGCATGGGCGGCGGCACGGGCACGGGCTCCGCGCAGTACGTCGCACACCTCGCGAAGGAGGAAGGCGCGCTCGTGATGGGCGTCGTCACGATGCCGTTCCGCTCCGAGGGCAAGATCCGCATGGAGAACGCGGAGGCGGGCCTGGAGAAGCTCCGCAAGTTCTGCGACACCACGATCGTGATCTACAACGACAAGCTCCTCGAGCTGGTACCGAGGCTGCCGATCGACGCCGCGTTCAAGGTCGCGGACGAGATTCTGATGCAGTCGATCAAGGGCATGACGGAGATCATCACGAAGCCCGGCCTCGTGAACCTCGACTACGCGGACCTGATGACGATCATGAAGGGCGGCGGCGTCGCGATGATCGGGATCGGTGAGTCCGAAGAGGAGCGGGACCGTGTCGAGGCCGCGCTGAACGAGGCCCTCGAGTCCCCGCTGCTCGGCGAGGTGGACCTCACCCACGCCCGCGGCGCGCTCGTCCGCGTCGTCGGCGGGCCCGACCTCACGGTCAGCGAGGCGGAGAAGGCCGCGGAGATGGTGGGCCAGAAGATCAACCCGATGGCCCGGATCATCTGGGGCTGCTCCGTGGAGCCGGCCCTGGACCGCACGATCCGCGTGCTGATCGTGATCACCGGCGTGAAGTCGAAGGCGTACCTCGGGAAGGAATCGAGCCCCGTGTACAAGTCCTCCCCGGACGTCGACGAAGTACGATAACCTCCTCCCCCTTTTTCTTCCCCCTTTCATTTCCCTCGGACCTGAGCGGGAGCGCCGGCCCGCGAAACCTTTAGCGGGGACCGCGTTCGCCCCGACGTGCAGAAGCCGAAGCGGAGGGACCGATACATCGCGTTCGAGTTCGGGGACCCCCGCCGCGCGCGGGAGGTCGCCGCCGCGTTCCACGCCGCGGCCGGGTCGTGGCCGAGGGAGGACCGGCCCTCCCTCGTCTTCATCGAGCGGGCGCGGGGCCTCGCCCGGTGCGGGCATCTCCACAAGGACGAGGTGATCCGATTGCTGAACGGAATCCGCATCGGAAACCCGCCGGTCCCGGTCCGCACCGTGGGGACGAGCGGGACGATCCGCGCCGCGCGGTCGCGGTACTTCTTCAAACCCTGAGAAGCGTTCGAGAACCTTTATAGGGGAAACCTACCTTCGCACGCGGGAGGTTCTTCAGATGCAACCGGGCCAGATGGCTTACGACCGCGCCATCACAGTGTTCTCCCCCGACGGCCGGCTGTTCCAGGTGGAGTACGCGCGGGTCGCGGTGACCCGCGGGAACACGACCGCGGGGCTGAAGTTCAAGGACGGTACCGTCCTGATGGCGGACAAGAAGATCGCGTCCCGGCTCGTGGAGACGTCGAGCATCGAGAAGATCTTCCAGATCGACGAGCACGTCGGGTGCGCGACCTCCGGCCTCGTCGCGGACGCGCGCGTCCTCGTGGATTACGCGCGGCTCGTCGCCCAGATCAACAAGGTCACGTACGCGGAGAAGATCGGCATCGACCTCCTCGTGAAGCGGATCTGCGACTACAAGCAGAACTACACCCAGTATGGCGGCGTCCGGCCCTTCGGGACCGCGCTCCTCGTGGCAGGCGTGGACGACCTCGGCGTGCATCTCTACGAGACGGACCCGAGCGGCGCCCTCGTGTCGTACAAGGCGGGGAGCATCGGGGCGGGCCGGAACACGGTCATGGAGATGTTCGAGGAGAGGTACAAGGACGGCATGAGCCAGGACGAGGCGATCGGCCTCGGGCTCGAGGCCCTCCAGAAGTCGAGCGAGGAGAAGCTGGAGCCGAGGGCCGTCGAGGTCGGCGTGGTCGTCGACGGCGAGAAGTTCCGCCGCCTCCCGGAGGACGAGGTCGGCCGCTACCTCTCCCGCATCCCGACCGCCTCCTAGGCGACGGGCCATGTCGAAGGAGCTCCGGACCGAACGCCGGGACGACCTGTTCAAGGACTACGTCATCGCCCGCATCGAGAAGGCGGGGGAGAAGTTCGAGGTCCTCGTGAAGCCGGACGCGGTCGCGAAGCTCCGGGAGGGAAAGGACGTGGACATCCTCGCGAACCTCGCGATCGACGAGATCTTCCGGGACTCCCACAAGGGCTCGAAGGCGTCCGAAGAGAAGATGCAGGAGTTCTTCGGGACGACGGACAAGCTCGAGGTCGCGAAGCGGATCATCCAGAAGGGCGACATCCAGCTCACGACGGAGCAGCGCCGGGAGATGCAGGAGCAGAAGCGGAAGCAGATCGTCCAGTACATCGCGCAGAACGCGATCAACCCGCAGACGAACACGCCGCATCCCCCGCAACGGATCGAGATCGCGATGGAGGAGGCGAAGGTCCACGTGGACCCCTTCAAGCCCGTGGAGGAGCAGGTGAAGGAGGTCCTCGACGCCCTGCGGCCCCTGATCCCGATCCGGTTCGAGAAGGCCCGCATCGCCGTGCGGCTCACGGGGGAGGACGCCGCGAAGAGCTACGGGGACATCAAGGCCTTCGGAACGATCCTGAAGGAGGAGTGGCTACCCAATGGGGCGTGGGTGGGCGTCGTGGAGATGCCCGCGGGGATGCAGACGGAATTCCTGAACCGCCTGAACGCGAAGACGAAGGGGAACGTCGAGGCGAAGGTGCTGAAGGCAGACCAGCGGTTCTAGCGGCTTGAGGGGTGCTCGCAGCGCCCTGTGATTCACGATCTCGTTATCTCCCGGGCAAAGTTGGAGCGGAACTTCTAAGCCTTCTCGGGAAGCTCATGAGGGTCGATGGAATCGCACAACGAAGCCAAGGACATCCCATTGCCGCTTCGCGGGAAGACCGTCTCCCGGTGCATCGTCGATAGCGCCCTCGGCATCGACTTTATCGAGGCAGGACAGCGGAGCACGATCCGGATCGAGAGCCGCTTCCGGATCCACGCCTTCGGGGCCGACAAACCCCTCTCCATCGGCCGGGTCGAGGACATGGGCAAGGCCCTGTCCCTCATCGGGAAGACGGTGGCGAAGGCGCTCGCCCGAAGCGACGGCGCCCTCGGCATCACGTTCGACGACGGGACCGTCCTCTCCGTCGCCCCCGACCCCTCGACCGAGGCGTGGGAGTTCGCGGGTCCCGACCGGAGTGTCGTCGTCAGCATGGCCGGCGGGGGCCTCTCCACGTGGGTGGATGTGGGACACCCGAAGACCCGGGGAAAACCCTGAGTCTCCGTCGATCTACTTGGGTCCCCAGAAGCCGATCGCGACGCGGCCCGGCGCCTGGACGATCGCGAGCCACCCGTTGTTGCCCGGGATCTCGTCCGGGGGGAACAGGGGCATCGCGCCCGCCTTCAGGGCCCGGTCGTACGCGAATCGAATGTCGGGCACCTCGACGTACGGGATCGACCCCGGGTTCTCTGGCGGGCTGTTCGCGCGGATCCCTCCGCCGCCCAGGTTGTTGTCGAACCTCCACATGTGGTACGGCCCCCCGGGGGTCGGCATCGGCTCCACGAACTTCCATCCGAGCGCGACCTCGGCCCACGCCTTCGTGGCGGCCGGGTCCGCGCTTGCGAGCTCCGTGTGCGAGATGAAGCCCGGACGGATCTTGCGGGTCGTGGGGGTCGCCGCCCTCTCATTCGCGGTCTTCGTCTTCCTCTTCGTCGACTTCTTGGATCTCTTGGCTGCCATGAGAATCACACCATCGGATATCGGCCACGACGGAACGCGGGCCGCCCCTTAAAGGTGCCCTGTCCCCGGGGGTTGGCGGGGACCCCTCACGGCGGTCCCGGACCCGAGGCGTGCACAAGCACTTCTACCCCATCGGGGCGCGCGTCCCCGAGGACGGTGGCGGCCTCCACGAGGTCCAGCTGCGGATGCTCGGCGCGATCCGCGAGCTCCCGGGGCTGGCGGTCGCGGACCTGGCGGGCGCGCTCGGAATCACGAGCCAACACGCGCTCTACCATCTGCGCTCTCTCTCCTCGCAGGGGCTCATCCGCCTCGACCGGCGGGGGATCCGACTCCGGTGCTATCCTGAGGAAAGACCCGCCTCGACCTCGGACGAAGAGCCCCCGAAGTCGAGATAGGGTCTGATGGCCGGTGGTCGGCATTCCGCGCACTGGATAGGGGCTCTCGACCCCGTGGCCATCCCCGACAACACGTTCGTCGCGAGCTACCTCAACTTCGTGAACCGTCTCGTCCTGGGCTGGTTGCGCAGCGTTGTCCGCCTGGGGCCGAGGCAAAGGTTTTAAGCCCCGCCCACTTTCGCACGCCCGCATGCGAGAGATGAGGACCCCATGGACGGGAGCGCGCCCGAGCGTCGAGAGGTTGTGATTCCGGGCGACCTCCTGAACGGACACGGATTGAAGCCGGGTTCTGGGACGTTCAACGAGGGGGGACGGATCTACGCCGCCCGCGTCGGCATCGTCGCCGAGCGGGAAGGGTTCGTCGATGTGATCCCGCTCAGCGGCCGCTACATCCCCCGCCCCGGCGACGTGATCATCGGCAAGATCACGGACCTCGGGCCGTCCCACTGGCTCGTGGACATCAACTCGCCGTACCCCGCGCCGCTGAACGCGAAGGAGACGCCGTGGATGGTGGAGTTCGGGGACACGGACCGGTACCTCCGGGTCGGGGACGTGATTCTTGCGGAGATCGTCTCCGTGGACGAGGCGATGCGGGTCCAGCTCTCGATGGCGGACCGCCAGTTCGGGCGGCTCACGGGCGGACAGGTCCTCGATATCTCCCCCGCGAAGGTGCCCCGCCTCATCGGCCGGGACGGAAGCATGGTCGCACTGATCCGGGAGTTCACGAACGTGCGGATGTTCGTGGGCCAGAACGGCCGGATCTGGATCGACGGGGACCCGGAGGGCGTGCACCACGCGGCGCACGTGATCAAGGTGATCGATGCGAGCGGCCCCGCACCGGGGCTCACGGACCAGGTGCGCGCGTACCTCGAGGCCGCGTACGGCAGGCGGGCGACGACGCCCGCGGAGCGTGACGACGATGGAAGACATTGAGCACATCCCGAAGGAACTGAAGCTGATCGACGCGAAGGGGATCCGCCTCGACGGACGGCGGGCGGACGAGCTCCGCCCGATCAAGATCGAGGCGGGGGTCCTGAAGAAGGCGGACGGGTCCGCGTACCTGGAGTGGGGGAACAACAAGGTCCTCGCGGCGGTGTACGGCCCGCGGGAGGCCCACCCGAGGCACCTGCAGGACCCCGCGAAGGCCCTCGTGCAGTGCCGGTACAACATGGCCCCGTTCTCCGTGACGGATCGGAAGCGGCCCGGCCCGGACCGGCGCAGCGTGGAGATCTCGAAGGTGATCTCGGAGGCGTTCTCCGCGGTCGTGTTCGTGGAGCAGTTCCCGAGGACGTCTGTCGATGTGTACATCGAGGTCCTTCAGGCGGACGCGGGGACGCGGTGCGCGGGCCTCACCGCCGCCAGCGTCGCCCTCGCAGACGCGGGGATCCCGATGCGGGACCTCGTGACGTCGTGCGCGAGCGGGAAGATCGGCGGCGTCGTCGCCCTGGACCTGAACAAGGACGAGGACAACTTCGGGGAGGCGGACTGCCCGATGGCGATCGTCCCGAGGACGGGGGAGATCGTCCTCCTCCAGATGGACGGCCATCTCACCGCGGCGGAGTTCGACGAGGCGATGGAACTGTCGATCGGCGCCGCGAAGCAGATCTACGAGCTCCAGCGGGACGCCCTGCGGCGGCGGTTTGCGTCCGTCGCGGAGGCCGCGCAGCGGGAGGCGGAGCGGGAGCCGCCCCGCGAGGAGCCGCCGCGGGAGATGCCCCCGGAGATGCCCGAGGACCTCCCTCCGGAGGTGGATGACCTGTGACCGCCGAGGTGATCTCCGAGCTCCTGCGGGAGCACATCAACCGCCTCGCGGCGACGGGGAAGCGGACGGACGGCCGCGCCTTCGACGAACCCCGCCCCCTAACGGTCCAGAAGAACTACATCAAGAACGCGGAGGGCTCCGCCCGGGTCCAGCTCGGGGACACGGACGTCCTCGTCGGCGTGAAGATCGACGTCGGGGAGCCGTACCCGGACACCCCGAACCAGGGCGTCCTGTCGACGAGCGCGGAGCTCGTCCCCCTCGCGAGCCCCACGTTCGAGGCGGGCCCGCCGAGCCCCACCGCGATCGAGCTCGCGCGGGTCGTGGACCGCGGGATCCGGGAGTCGAAGACGGTGAACACGGAGAAGCTCTGCATCACCCCGAAGGAAAAGGTGTGGATCATGTTCATCGACATCCACGCCCTCGACTACGACGGGAACCTGTTCGACGCCGCGAGCTACGGCGCCCTCGCCGCGCTGTCGTGCGCGAAGGTCCCCGCGTCGAAGATCGGGAAGGAGGACTACCCGCTCCCCCTCGAGCACTGGCCGATCTCCGTGACGGCCGCGAAGATCGGGGGGAACGTCCTCGTGGACCCGAACCTCGACGAGGAGCGGATCGCGGCCGCCCGGATCACCGTGACGACGGACGAGAACGGGGACATCCGCGCGATGCAGAAAGGGTTAAGAGGGAGCTTCAGTTTGGACGAAGTCCGCGCGGCGATTCGGACCAGCCAGAGGGTGGGGAAGGGCCTGCGCGGGATTATCCAGCGGGCGTGACGATGGCGCGGCGCACGAAGAAGGTCGGCTCCGTCGGGCGGTTCGGCCCCCGGTACGGCGTGAAGATCCGCCGCCGGATCCTCGAGGTGGAGACGGTCCGGAAGGCGGCCCACCCCTGTCCCCGGTGCCAGGCCGTGAACGTGCGGCGGGTCGGGTCCGGGATCTGGGCGTGCCGGAAGTGCGGGCTCACGTTCGCGGGCGGGGCGTACCGCCCCGTCGTCACGACGAGCGTGAAGCGGGAGGTCCCGGCCGCGGCGGTCGAGGAGGAGCTGGAGGCCGCGAAGCCCGAGAAGCCCGCGAAGGCGGGGAAGCCGCCGGGGGCCCCCTGATGTACAAGTGCGCGATGTGCAAGGAGCCGATCCGCACGAACATCAACACCGTGGGGATCCAGTGCGAGCGGTGCGGCTCGAAGATCTTCTACAAGGAACGGCCGAACGTGAAGAAGGTCGTGAAGAGCCGGTGACGATGCCCCGCGCAGAGATCCGGATCCAGGGGAACGAGGCGCCGATCCTGCGGAAGGCACTCTCCCCGGAGGCGGGGCGGGAGATCCCGGGGACACGGGTGACGATCGCGGGCCGCGGGACCACGCTGACCCTGACGATCGAGGCGGAGGACGCGGGCGCGCTCCGCGCGGCGGTGAACTCGTACCTCCGATGGGCGGACGTCGCGGCGGGGGTCGTGAAGGAGGCCCGCGCGTGAAGGAGATCTCCCCGCAGCTCCAGAACCAGATCCAGCAGTACCAGCAGCTCCAGCAGCAGCTCCAGGTCCTCGGGACCCAGCGCCTCCAGCTCGAGGCGAAGCTCCGGGAGGTGGAGGCGACCCTCGAGGAGCTGTCGAAGCTCCCGGAGAAGGCGCCCGTGTACAAGTCCATCGGCGTCCTCCTCGTGAAGACGGACGACCGCGAGGCCCTGAAGAAGGAGCTCGAGGAGCACAAGGAGACCCTCACGATCCGCGTGAAGGCGATCCAGAAGCAGGAGAAGGCCCTCGGGGAGCGGTACGAGGACCTCCAGCGGAAGATCCAGACCGCGCTCGCCGGGCCCCAGACGGGCTGATCCTTCTCACGGGCTCGGCTCTCGGTTGCGAGATCG
>Ga0209853_1000099_pt1 | contig 22744 bp, 23 predicted proteins | sample GWRWS1_30_40_FD_187224 | JGI IMG/M metagenome (GOLD analysis project Ga0209853, IMG submission 187224) | Riverbed sediment microbial communities from areas with vegetation nearby in Columbia River, Washington, USA - GW-RW S1_30_40 (SPAdes)... | ecosystem: Environmental > Aquatic > Freshwater >...
TGACCCTTGAACTGAAACGCCGAGGTGATGCGGGCGGCGACCGAGCGGGCGTCGTCCTCCCACGTCTCCGGCAGGATGACCACAAACCGGTTGTTCTCGAGACGCCCCACGTAGTCGCTCCCGCGCAGGTGCTGCTGCAGCCAGTGCGCAACCGACGGGGCCACGCCGTTCATCGGAACCGCGGTCGGCCCCGTGGCGGGAGGCAGGTGTGGCGTCACAAGAGCCAGCGAGAAGGGCACACCGGTGCGCTCAGCCCGGCGCAGCTCCGACTGGTAGACTTCCTGGATGAAATCTGCGGTATAGACCCCGGTCTCAGGGTCGCGGATTGAGCGGTCGGCCAGCCGGCGGAACACCACCTGGCGCAGGCCGAGCACGACTAGAAGCAAGGAGACGACCGCGATCCCGAGCAGGACCGCCGTCCATTCAGCAGGCATGGTCAGCATCTCACCGTTAGTTATGCCCACCGCCTTCCTGGACAAGTCACTCAGGCCGGACGGTCGGTTATCCTCAATTCTTGGCCCCGCAGCAGCCGGGCGATGTTGGTCTTATGCTTGTAGACCGCAAAGACCAATGCCAGGGCGCCGAATGAGAGATGCGCAGCCGGCTCGGCCCGCCGCCACATCACCAGGGGGACAGTCGCCACCGCCAGGAGCGACGCCAGCGACGCGTATCGGGTAATTATCGCCACGACCGCCCAGACCGACGCCGCAACGACCGCGGTCGTTGGCGAGAGCTGCAGCAGCACGCCGAATGAGGTGGCAATCCCCTTCCCGCCCGCGAAGTGAAGGAACATCGACCAGTTGTGGCCCACAATCGCGGCGATGCCGGCGAGCACGACCACCGCTTCCGGCCGTCCCCAGACTTTTGCCAGGAACACCGGCAGGGCGCCTTTCACCATGTCCACCGCAAGAACGAGCAGGGCCGTGGGCAGCCCGGCGACGCGATAGACATTGGTCGCCCCGATGTTGCCGCTGCCCACGCTGCGGATATCCAGGCCTTTTACGAGGCGGATGACAATCAAACCTGTCGGCAGCGACCCGATGACGTACCCGAAGAGGAGGACCGCGACGTCGATCATGAGCGCGTAGATTCCCGTTGCCGGGCCCTGAATTGCAGCCGGATCGGCGTGCCCTCAAAGTCGAACACGCGGCGGAGCCGATTATCAAGGTAGCGCCGGTACTCATCGGAGAACAACTCGGAGTCATTGACGAAGCAGACGATGGTCGGCGGTTTCACGCTCGGCTGGGTCGCGTAATAGATCTTACCCTGCTTGCCCGCCCCGTCCGCGGACGGTGGGTGCGCCTCCTCCGCCTCCTCGATTGCGCGGTTGAGCGGCCCGGTCGAGATACGCCGCCCGTGAGCTTCCGCCGCGGCGGTGATGCCGTCGATGAGCTCGGGAATCCCCCACCCCTCTTTCGCCGAGGTCGCCACGATCGGCGCGTAGGACACGAAGCGCAGGCCTGCTTTCACGCGATCCAGAGCGCTCTCATGCAGCTCCGGTGTCTGGCTGACCAGATCCCACTTGTTGACCGCGATGACGAGCGCCCGGCCGCGCTCTTGCGTGTAGCGCGCGATCTCCTGATCCTGCTCGACAAGGGGTGCCCCGGCATCCAGCACCAGTGCGACGACATCGGCCCGGTCGATCGCCCCAAGCGCGCGCCCGGCGCTGTACCGCTCCAGCCGCTCGTCGATCCGCGCTTTCCGCCGCAATCCGGCGGTATCGACCAGGATGAAGTCCCGGTCGCCGCGGCGGAACGGTGTATCGACCGCGTCACGCGTCGTGCCCGGGACGGGGTCGACGACGACGCGATCTTCGCCGAGGATCGCATTCAGTAGCGAGGATTTCCCGACGTTGGGCCGTCCCGCGATGGCAACGCGAATCGCCTCGGGCGACTTCACCTCCGGCGTCGGATCCGGCAACGCATGTACCACCGCGTCCAGCAGGTCGTTGATGGCCAGCCCATGCATCGCCGACACCGCCAGCGGATCACCCAACCCAAGTTCGTAGAACTCGTAGACGCCGGGGTGTGCGGGATCGTCCGCCTTGTTCACGACGAGCAGCACAGGCCGGCGCGCTTCGCGCAGGTGCTGCGCCACCTCGCGGTCCTCCGGCATCACCCCGCTCGTGGCGTCGACCACAAACAGGATGACATCGGCTTCTTCCATCGCCCGCTCGGCCTGCGCGCGCACCTGGGCGGTGATGGATTCGGACGGGTCGCTGACGAAGCCGCCGGTGTCGATCAGGGTGAACTCGCGTTCGCGCCAGGACGCCGGGGCGTAGAGACGGTCCCGGGTAATCCCGGGCCGGTCCTCGACGATCGCCATGCGCCGGCCGATCAGGCGGTTGAAGAGGGCGGATTTCCCGACGTTGGGCCGGCCGACGATGGCGACGACGGGGGTGGACACACGCTTACTGCGGAGCGGCCCGGGCTTCTCCGATCTCCTTGAGGCGGTCAATGATCTCAGCGATGATCCACTCGGGTGTGCTGGCGCCTGACATGACGCCGACCGTCCGGACGCCGGCAAACCATGCGGAGTCGAGCTCTTCTGCGACCTCGACGTGATATGTCGGCAGGGCGTGAGTGCGTCCGATCTCCGCAAGGCGCGTGGTGTTGGACGAGTGATGGCCGCCGATGATGACGAGCGCGTCCACTTCGTCCACGAGCTTCTCGGCCTCCTCCTGCCGCACGGTGATCGCGGGACACAAGGTGTTGACCACGCGCAGCTCCTTGATCCGGAGGCTGAGATCGCCGACGATCTGCCTGAAGTTTTCTTGAGACTGCGTGGTCTGCGACATGACGGCGATGCGGCCGCGCAATTTGACCTGGGCTGCCTCGTCGCGGGTGTGAACGATGGTCACGCGCTCGCCGAGCACTTCCTTCAACGTCACCATCTCCGGATGGCCGTGGTCGCCGACCACGATCAGCTGGTAGCCTTCCTCAACCAGCTTGAAGGCCAGAGAGTGCGCGCGGATTACCACCGGACAGGTGGCGTCCACGATGCGCATGCCGCGCGAGCGCGCCGCGTCGAGAACGTCGTGCTCGACGCCGTAGGCGGAGACCACGAAGCTCTCCCCATTCAGCTCCTCCAGCGTCTCGGCGACACGGACCCCTCCTGACTCAAGACGATTCACGACCTGCGGATTATGGATCAGGGGACCCCAGGTAAACACCGGGCCCTGCGCATTCGTCGCTGCGCCCGCGGCCATGTCGACGGCGCGCTTGACACCGCCGCAGAAGCCCATGTGTTTGGCGACGATGATCTCCACGGCACCTAGCATACAGTGGGGACTGAGGCGGGACAAGGTGGCGGAGCCGGAAGCGACGTATAGGGTTGAAGCCATGGCGAGGCGGATCTTCGTCATCGTCAACCCCGCGGCGGGCAGAGGCCGTGGTAGACGCGCCTGGACCGTGGTGGGTCCGGCGCTGCGAGACGCAGGTCTTCGATTCGAGGAGACGTTCGAGGAACAGCCCGGACAGGCGATCCCCCTGGCCGAGGATGCCGCGCGAGCCGGCTACGATGTGATCGTGGCGGTTGGTGGGGACGGCACGGTGCACGAGGTCGTCAACGGCATCATGCGGGCAGGTATGAGGGAGCAGCCTGCCATTGGTATCATCCCCGGAGGCACCGGCAATGACTTCGCACGGGCTCTAGAGATTCCCAAGGATCCCCTCGAGGCCGGCCGCTTGCTTCTGTCAGGAGCGAGGCGGCGCGTGGACATCGGGCAGGTGAACGAACGCTACTTCGTCGGCATCTCAGGGGTCGGGTTCGACGCCGAGGTTGCGGCGAAGGTGAACCGCTGGCCGAAGTGGGTCGGCGGCACGCCCGTCTACATCGCCGCCATCCTGAACATGCTGGTAACATACCGCTTGGCCCCGACACGCATTTTCCTGGATGGCCGCGAGGAGCGATTGCGGCTCTTTTTGCTCGCCGCGGCCAACACCCCGTGGTACGGGGGCGGGATGTTCATGGCCCCCGACGCCCGCGCCGACGACGGAAAACTGGAAGTGATCACCGCCAGGGACCTCAGCAAGTTCGAGACCCTGGGGCTGCTCCCGAAGGTCTTTTCAGGCGCACACCTGCGTCACAGGAAAGTGTCCCACCAGGCGGTACGGGAGTTGCGGGTGGAAAGCGACGTCCCGCTCTCGATTCACGCAGATGGGGAGATGGTCGGGCAGGTACCCGCGGTGTTCCGTGCCGTGCCGGGTGCGATCGAAGTTATCGTACCCGATGCTGGTCGGGAGGCAGCAGGCGCTCGATCGCGTCCATGAACCGCTTCCCCCACTCCTCAAGCGTGGCGTGATCCAGGCGCCCCTCGATCTTCGGGACGTCAATCGGGGGACCGTAACGGACGATCACGCGCTCAAAGTGCGGCCACATCTCGCCCTTGCGCAGGATGCGGTGGCTGTTGATCACCGCCGCCGGCAGGACTTTCACACCCGTCCGGAGCGCGATCATCGCTGCGCCGGGCTCCGCGTCGCGAAGCCTCCCATCGGTGCTCCGCGTTCCCTCCGGGAAAATGGTGAGCACCCCTCCCTGCTCCAGCACCTCAAACGATCGCCGGATTGCCTTGCGGTCCGGCGTCCCGCGGCGCACCGGGAAGCAACCGACCGAACGCAGCCACGGCCCGAGGATCGGGATGTCAAACAGCGAGTCCTTGGCCATGTACGCGCTCTGGTGGCGCAGCCCGATCCCGACCAGGGGCGGATCGAGGAGGCTGGCGTGGTTGCCCGCGACGAGGAACGGCGCCTGCCGCGGCTCGTGCTCCCGGCCCTCGATGCGCAGGCGGAACGCGAGCTTCGCAATAACCATGAGGAACGTCTTCCAGAACCAGTACCAGGCGCGGGCCACCCACACCGACAGGGTCGAGCGGGAGGCGGGGCGGTCCATTGTCGCGTCGCTGCTCATCGGGGTACCCGCTTCAAGATCTCCCCCACGACCTGCTTTACGCTCATCGACGTGGTGTCGATCGCGGTCGAGTCATCCGCGGGCCGAAGGGGCGAGTGGGTTCGCGTTGAGTCGCGCCGGTCCCGGTGTTCCAGCGCCTGGCGGACTCCCTCCAACGTCACACGCTCTCTCTTCCTGCGCAGCTCCTCGTAGCGCCTGCGTGCGCGCTCGTCAAGCGTCGCGTCCAGGTAGATTTTGACCTCCGCGTCGGGAAACACCACAGTGCCGATATCGCGGCCTTCCATCACGACGCAGCCGTCCTTCCCCATTCGCCGCTGCAGCGCCACCATCGCCTCGCGCACTTCCGGATACGCACTGACGATCGAGGCGCGTTCGCTGATCTGCGGGCTGCGGATGGTTTCGGTCACATCTGCGCCATCGACGAGGATGTGCTGGCCCCGTCGGCCGGGCAGGAACTCGATCTGCACCGCCCGAGCGATCGCCGCGACCGCTTCCCGATCGTTGACGTCCACACCCTCTGCCCGCGCTTTCCACGCCACCGCCCGGTACATCGCCCCCGTGTCCACGTACCGGTACCCCAACCGTTGGGCCAGCGCCTGCGCCACCGTGCTCTTTCCGGCGCCGACCGGACCGTCGATAGCGATCACGGGGCAGGGGCGTGTCTGTCCGGCCACGGCAACCCTACTTCTCGCCTGCGTACCGCACCCCTCCGAGCACCGTCACCACTGGCCGTCCGGTCACCGGATGCGCTCGAACCTCGACTTCCGCGCCGTACACGTCACGGAGTCGCTCCGGCGTCAGCACCTCGCCAGGCGTGCCCATGGCGGCAATCCCGCCATCGTGCAGCAACACCAGGAGCCGGCAGAACATGGAGGCCAGGTTCAAGTCGTGCAGCGCCGCGATCACCGTCAGCCCCTCCGCGTTGAGCCCGGCGATCAGTTCCATCATCTCGAGCTGGTAGCGGATGTCGAGGTGGGCCGTGGGCTCGTCCAACAGGAGCACCTCAGGCGCCTGTGCGAGCGCACGCGCGAGGAGCACCCGCTGCCGCTCGCCGCCGCTCAGCCCGTCCACCGGACGAGCGCGCAGGGACCAGGTCCGTGTCCGCTCCATCGCCTCGCGGACCGCTGCAACATCGGCCTTGCTCTCGGCGGCGAAGAGAGGGATGTGCGGGAACCGTCCCATCATCACGATGTCCTGGACGGAGAACCCGAATACATGCTGCGGTTGCTGCGGCACGACGGCCACCACCGAGGCGACCTGTCGTGCGGTGAGACCGGCGACATCGGCGCCCCGAAGCCAGACCACACCACGCTGGGGGGTGATGAGCGAGTGGATGACCCGAAGCAGCGTGGTCTTGCCGCTACCGTTCGGGCCGACCACGCCGGCGAACTCGCCTTTCGGGATCTGGAGACTCACTCCGTCCAGGGCGGGAATCGAATCGTAGCGGCACGCGATCCCCTGCACGACTACGGCGGCCTGCCCCATCAGCGGAACGCCTCCGGATGGATGATCCGGGCGAGTCGCTCCAGACCGGCCACAAGTCTGGGCCCGGGCCGAGAAACGAGGGACGGGGAGACCACTCCGACCCTCCGCGCTTTGACGGCATTGACCTGCCCCCAGCCCCTGCGCGTCAGCACGCGCGTCCCCCCCTGCGGGTAGGTGACGACGATCACGTCGGGATTGCGGCGGACGACGGCTTCTTCGCTTACCTGCGGCCACCCATGCACGTCCGCGAAGACATTCCGCCCTCCGGCGCGGATGACCAGATCCGTGATGAACGTCCCCTGCCCTGCCGTCATCAGCGGCTCGCCCCAGATCTCGACGTACACTCGGGGGGTCCTTCGGCCGGCGACCGCGCGCTCGACGGCCCGCTCTCGCCGGCGCATCTCTGCCACGAGCTTCGCCCCAGTCTCGACGCGTCCGGTCAGCTTTCCGATCAGCGCAATCTGCTCGTAGACTTCCGGAAGCGTCCCGGCATCCACGGCGACGACGGGCTGCTTCAACGCGATCAGCCGCTCCAACTGCCCGCGCTGCAGGTTCGCCACGCCGAGGATCAGGTCGGGCTCGAGACGCAAGATCTGCTCGACGTCGAGGACGACGCTCCCTACCTTCGTCTTGGGTCCCACCTTGTCCGGCGGATAGTCGTCGGCAGCGCTGATCGCGACGATCCGGCGATCCAGCCCCAGGGCGAAAAGAATCTCGGTGACGCTCGGTGCGACGGAGATAATTCGCTGCGGCGGCGCGCGCAGCGTCACCGTCCTGCCCAGCGCATCGGTCACCGCCATCGGATAGATCGACGCGGCGGGAAGTGAGGGCGCGAGGACGGAGCCGCAGATGAAGAGAAGTACGGCAGCCATGGCCAGGATTACGCAGGAAGATTTCGAACGAGTCGAGATGCGGGTCGGCCGGATTGTCACGGTGGACGACTTCGCCAGGGCGCGCAAACCTTCGTACCGCCTCACCATCGATTTCGGCCCGCTCGGGATCAAACAGTCCTCCGCTGCTCTTCGACCCTACTATTCAAAGGAAAAACTCCTCGGCCGCCAGGTCATCTGCGTGGTGAATTTCCCACCCAAGCAGATCGCGGACTTTCGGTCGGACGTGCTCACCCTCGGCGTGATGGAGCACGGGGGCCGGATCGTGCTGCTGCAGCCGGATCGGGAGGCCGAGGTCGGCGGCCGCATCGGCTGACCGCCGCGCTCACCGCTGCCGCGCGCGCATCAGTAACAGCAGCAGGCCCCCCAGAATCAGCATCACCCCGATGCCCTGGTCCTGGAAGAGCGTCTGAAACGCCTGCGTGCTCCGGAGCACCAGGTATCCTCCGCCGAGCACGAGTCCCATGCCCAGGATGCGGCCGCGGCGCTGCCCCTCGTCATCCACCGGCCCGGGAGGAGGAAGGCCAGGCTCGACTGCGATCTCCCGCACCGGCTCTTCCGGGAGGATGATGACCATCAGCAGATATACGAGAACCCCAAACCCCTGCCATAAGGCGAGCAGGACGAACGCCAGGCGGATGGCGTTGGAGTCGACGTTGAAATATGCCCCGAGTCCGCCGCACACACCGGCAATCCACCGGTCGGTGCGGGAGCGATACAGGATGCGCGTCATGGCCGGCGCGCCCCGTCCTGTGCCTCAATCCGCGCGGCCAGCTGCAGCACGCGTTCGGCCTGCCTGACGATCGGCGCATCGACCATACGACCGTCCACCACCAGCGCGCCTCGCGGCGCGGCCCGGTACGCGTCTACGATCCGGTGCGCCCAGGCGATCTCATCCTTCGAAGGTGAGAAGATGGCGTGCACCGGTTCCAACTGGTCCGGGTGGATCACCTGTTTGCCGGTATAGCCCAGCGCCTTTCCTTCGCGGCATTCGCGGGTCAGCCCCTCCAGGTCGCGCACTTTCGCGTATACGAGGTCGATCGCCTGGCAGCCTCGCGCATGGGCGGCGAGCGCGATGTGTGCGCGGGCAGCCTGAACTTCCTCGTTGCGTTCCGTCCGCGTCAATCCAGCTTCGGCGGCCAGGTCGTCCGCGCCGAAGAGCAGCGCCGCCGTTCGAGCCGAGGCGTGTGGGATTTCATTCGCATTCAATACTGCCTGCGGGGTTTCGATCAACAGCGCGAGCAGCAGCGGCGTGGAAAGGGCCCTGGCGCGTTCCAGGGCGCGAAGCACACCGTCCACCAGCGCCACGTCCGCGGCCACGCGGGTCTTGGGGAGCACGATGCCGGTCAACCCAGGGAGCACGCAGGCGAGCAGGTCGTCCTCAAGCAGGCCTGTCATGAGCGCATTGGGTCGCAGCCATACCGAGCGATCCCCCAGAACACGGGCTGTCAGGGCGTTTCGCACCGTGACCCGCGCGTGAGGTTTGTCTTTCGCGGCCACACCGTCTTCGAGATCGAGGATGAGGGCGTCTGCGGGGAGTGATCCGGCCTTCTCGATCATCCGGGCCTGATCGCCCGGCACGAACAGCATCGACCGCATCAGCGGCGGGTCTGCGGGGCGGCTGCTGCGTTTCACTCGCCGCTGTTGACGAGACCGCGCAACCACTGCCACACCCGCCCAAGCAGCCAGCGCGAGGGAATGGCCTCGGCCGCCACCACCGGCACGCGTCCGACCTCGACGCCTCCACTCGTCAGGACGAGCGCACCGACCGCTTCTCCTCGCGCAATAGGCGCTCTGGATTTGGTCAGCTGAATACTGCGCGAGACGGCGGCGTTGCGGGGGGCGACGACCATCGCATCCTCGGCGGCCGCAACGACAAGCGGCCATCGTGCGTTCGGAATGGATATGGTCCCCACAACCTCACCACGCGACGCAGCGCGGACGCGCGTGAACTCGCCAAAGCCGAAATCGAGGAGGGCAGCCGCATCGCGGAAGGACTGGCCCTGCGTGCGAGTGTTCAGCACTACAGCGATCAGCTGCCACCCGCCGCGTGTCGCCGAGGCCACCAGACACGGCCCCGACTCGAGGATCCATCCGGTCTTGATGCCATCCGCGCCAGGATAGCGCCAGAGCAGGCTGTTGGTGTTGATCACGAGCCGGGTCCTCCGGCGACCGCGATAAAGTTTCCCATGAAGTTTCCATGTTTGGCTGCGGGCGATCTTCGCGATCCAGGGTGCGCGCAGGGATTCCCGCCCGATCAGGGCGAGATCGTGCGCCGTACTGTAGTGCTGGGGATTGTGGCGGCCGTGCGGCGTGACGAAGTTCGAGTTGCGGGCCCCGAGCGCCTGCGCCCTCGCGTTCATTCGCTGCGCAAACTCCTCGACGGACCCTGCAACCGCCTCCGCCAGCGCAACCGCCGCGTCATTGGCAGAGTGCATCAGCATTGCCCGCATCAGCTCACCGGCGGTCCACCGCTCCCCAACCTCGAGCCCGATTGCTGCGCCCGAGCGTTCGACTGCAGCTCGTCTGCTGATTGGCACTAGCGTATCCGGTGACAAGGCCTCTGCAACGAGAAGAGCGGTCAGCATTTTGGTCGTGCTGGCCGGCGGGCGGCGGATATCTGGAGCGAGCGCGTAGAGCACGCGGCCGGTTCGCGCGTCCATGAGCAACGCGGACGTTGCGCTGATGGCCGGCGTCTGTGCGACGAACCGCGCCTCTGCGAGAGCCGGCGGGCGAATCAGCGTGGCAAAGAGGGCAAGGACAATACAAACCCGGGGGACCATCTACACTTGGGTATCTTCCCCGTCCTGCGAAGCCGGAGTCCCGAACGCCGAACGCGGATCATTCCCACGGAGCGGCGGAAGCGCGTCCAGATCGCGCAGCCCGAAATGGCGAAGGAATCCTTCAGTGGTGCCGTAGAGGATCGGCCTGCCCAACGCCTGTTTCCGGCCGAGATCCCGAATCAGATGGCGATCGAGGAGTCGTTCCAGGACGTGCTCACACCGCACCCCGCGCACGGCCTCGATTTCGGCCCGCGTCACCGGCTGACGGTACGCGACGATGGCCAGGGTCTCCAACGCCGCCTGCGACAACGGCTCTCGCTGATCGAGCCGGAGAAAGCGCTGGACGTACTCGGAGAACTCAGGACGGGTGCACAGTTGGTACCCGCCCGCAAGCGCCTGGATCTGCAGTCCGCGGTCGCGGTATTCTGCCACCAGATCGAGTAAGACCTCGTGGACGAGCTCCACGGGGACGCCAAGCGTGTCCTTCAGCTGATCCGGGGTGACCGGACCTCCTCCGACGAGCAGCACGCACTCGACTGCCCTCTTGAGGTGGTCACGCTCGAGTTCAGGCCCGGCCGGGCGCACCTCGGGTTCGGTCATCATGCGGGCACGAGCACCAGCCGGATCGTGGCGAAGGGTTTGGGCTGTTGCGCGCTGACGCGGCGTTGTTTGATGAGCTCGAGCAGCGCCAGAAAGGTGACGATCACTTCGAGCAGACCGGCCGCAGGGGAGAAGAGGTTGGGAAACTCCACGCCCTGCGGGGAAACCCCCAGCAGGGAGAGGATGGCGTCCATGCGGTCCGCGACCTTGATTTCTTCAGCTGCGACCTCGCCGACGTGCTCGCGCGCCCGCTCCAGCACTTGCTGGAAGGAGCGGAACAGGTCGTCGATGGTCACACCTTCGAGGATGACCTCCCCCGAATCGCCTTCCTTGGGACGCGCGAAGACTTTCTTCTGGTAGTCCTCGAGGGCCCGCAAGGCGAGACTGACTTCTTTGAAGGTGCGATACTCCTGGGCTTGCTCCTCGAGCCGTTCCTGCAGGTCCGACGGCTCGCCGTCGACGATCAGCGGCTCCTCGATGACCTCCGGCTTGGGCACGAGCAGCCGCGATTTCATCTCGATCATCGCCGCGAGCGCCCACAGCACCTCCGTGGCCTCGTCGAGATCGAAGTGTGCGCGGGAGGCGGCGAGATACTCCTCGGCGATTTGCCCGAGGGGAATCTCACGCAGATCGACCTGTCCCTGCTGGGCCAGGCTCAGCAGCAGGTCCAGCGAGCCTTCAAACTGGGGCAGCCTGACCGTGTACCCGGCCATCAGAAGAACCCCGTCCCGGTTGCCTGCGCGACCAGCCACCGGATGGGCGTGATCAGAAAGATGGACAGCAGGTTGGTGAACGCCAGCAGGAGGAGGATGAGCACGCCGTAGGGCTGCAGCCGCGCATACGAGACGGCCTGTGCCGGGGGCAAGAGCCCAATCAGGATCTTTGAGCCATCCAGCGGCGGGAGCGGGATCAGGTTGAACACCGCGAGCATCGCGTTGATTTGAATGATGGTCAGCAGCAACTCATTCCGGGCAGATCCGCTGAGGTCAATCAGGCCCAGCTTGAAGGGAAATCCCAGAAAGAATACAAGCGTGATGTTGGCCAGCGGGCCGGCCGCGGCCACCATGATCGTATCCCGCCGCCAGTCCCGGAAGTTCATCGGATTGATCTGCACCGGCTTGGCCCATCCGAAGCCTGCGACGAGGATGAGCAGCGATCCCAGGAGATCCAGATGCGCCAGCGGGTTGAGGGTGAGACGCCCCATGCTGCGCGGGGTGGGATCCCCGAGCCGGTCGGCCACGTAGGCATGCGCAAACTCGTGGATCGTCGCCGCCACGATCAGCGCCACCCCCACATACAGCAGGGTGGTCGGGTCAAGTCGTCCCAGCATCAAGACGATTGGTTCGGGGGCTAGAGGACAACGTCCTTGCGGACCAGGTCGTCGTAGGTTTCGCGCTCCACGACCACGCGTGCCCGGCCGTCCCCGGCGAGGACAACGGCGGGCCGCGGAAAGCGATTGTAGTTGCTGGCCATGGAGTAAGTGTACGCGCCCGTGGAAAACACTGCGAGCACATCCCCGGAATGCACCTCGGGTAGATGTGCTTCCCAAATCAAGACGTCGCCGGACTCACAACAACGTCCGGCGACAGCATACGTCTGCACCGGCGTCGCGGTGGGGCGATCGGCCAGCACGGCCTCGAAGCGCGCGGCGTAGAGAGCCGGCCTCGGGTTCTCGAACATACCCCCGTCCACGGAGACATACGTGCGAACGCCCGGGATGGCTTTGATCGCGCCGGCTGTGTACAGCGTCACGCCCGCGTCGCCGACGATCGAGCGGCCGGGCTCAAGAAAGATCTTCGGGGGCGCCAGCCGGTGCTGCGCCAGCTTCGACTTGACGACGTCGGCCAGCCCCTTCACGTACGTCCCAATGGATGGTGGCTCGTCGGTGGAGAGATAGCGGATGCCGAGCCCGCCGCCCAGGTTCAGCTCCTCAGTCGTGACATCGAGCTCGTCCCGGATGTGTGCGGCAAAGTCCAGGAGCGCCGAGGCTTCCAGCCGGAAGGGTTCCAGGTCGAACACCTGCGAGCCGATGTGCGCGTGCAGTCCGCGCAGGTGCACACGCTGCAGACGGATGGCACGCGCGACCGCCTGGTAGGCTGCGCCGTCTGCGATGCCGAAGCCGAACTTGGAATCCACGCCGCCGGTCCGGATGGCTTTGTGCGTATGAGGCTCCACCCCGGGGGTTAGACGCAGCAGGATCTCGACGCGCGTCCCCATCTTCGCGGTCAGCGTATCGAGCAGCTCCAGCTCGTAGTCGTTGTCCACCACGAAGCGGCCCACGCCCGCGCGAAGGCCGTACTCGATTTCATCGGCCGTCTTGTTGTTCCCGTGGAAAACCAGATCGGCGGCAGGGACACGCGCGCGCAGTGCGGTGTGGAGCTCGCCGCCGGAGGCGACGTCGACGCCCAGCCCTTCCTGATATGTGATCTGGCATGTGGCGGCAATGCAGCACGCCTTTGATGCGAACAAGACTCCTCCGTTGCCGTATTCGCGCGCCAGGGCCTCTCTGTACGCCCGGCAGTTGGCGCGGAGCCGTCCTTCATCCAGGACGTGGAGGGGTGTGCCGAACTGCCGCACGAGCTCCAGCGCATCGACGCCGCCGATGGATAGAGAGCCCCGGGGAGAGAGAGGAAACGCATGAGGACCGGCCGTGTGCGTCATCATCGCAAAAATAACTGGAGCGAGTCTAGCATCGGGTGCAAACAGTGTCAACGACGAGGGGACCAGTACTGTCAGCCTCACGTTGCCGCGGGAATGGAGCGAGAGTAGACTGGGACGTGAGGTGACTTCATGCGCGACGTCGTCATCCTGAGCGCGGTTCGCACGCCGGTCGGCCGATTTTTGGGGGGCCTCGCCGCCATCCCTGCGCCGCGGCTCGGCAGCATCGCGATCGCGGAGGCCGTGCGCCGCGCGGGCATCGAGCCGAAGGACGTTGACGACGTGATCATGGGCAACGTGCTCAGCGCGGGCCTGGGACAGGCGCCGGCCCGCCAGGCCACACTGTTCGCGGGCTTGCCCAACTCGGTCCCGGCGACGACCATCAACAAGATGTGCGGGTCAGGTCTCAAAGCCGTCATGCTCGCACAGCAGGCGATCGCCAACGGCGACGCGGACATCGTCGTCGCCGGCGGGATGGAAAACATGAGCGCGGCGCCGTACGTGCTCCAGAACGCGCGCTCGGGCTATCGTCTCGGCGATGACCGGATCATCGATACCATCCTGCAGGACGGCCTCACCGACGCGTACCAGCAGATCCACATGGGGAATTGCGCCGAGATCCTCGCGCGCGAGTACCGTATCTCCCGTCAGGAGCAAGACGAATACGCAACATTGAGCTACTCACGGGCGCTGTCCGCGATGGATGGTGGCAAGTTCGCGGATGAGATGGTCAAGGTGGAAGTTCCCCAGGGCAAGGGGGAGCCACTCATGCTTGTAGAGGATGAGGAGCCCCGCCGGGTCAACTTCGACAAGATCCCCACGCTGCGGCCGGTATTCGAAGAGGGCGGCACGGTGACGGCTGCCAACGCCAGCAGCATCAGCGACGGCGCGGCGGCCGTCGTGGTCGCTGCCGCCGAGGTCGCGAAAAGCCGGGCGCTCCGGCCGCTGGCGCGGATCGCCGGCCAGGCGGGGGCGGCGATGGCCCCCGAGTGGTTCACCATCGCGCCCGCGCACGCGACGCGCCGGTTGCTCGAGAAGGTGGGCTGGAAGAAAGACGACATCGACCTCATCGAGATCAACGAAGCGTTCGCCGCCGTCGTCATTGGGGTGTGCCGGGACCTCGGGCTGACCTTTGAGCGCGTCAACGTCCACGGCGGCGCCGTCGCGATGGGGCATCCCATCGGTTGCAGCGGCGCCCGCATTCTCACCACGCTGCTGTACGCGATGCCACGGTACGATGCCCGCCGGGGCGTGGCCTCGATTTGTCTCGCCGGCGGAGAGGCGGTCGCGGTCGCCGTCGAGCGCATCTAGCCACATACATGACCGCCTCCGGGTACCTCACCGTCGGTATCCTCGTCGCGGCGGTGGTGGCGTTCGCCGCCGGACGGTGGCGCCCCGATGCCGTCGCCGTGCTGGCCCTCCTCGCCCTCGTCCTCTCCGGCATTCTGGATCCACCCTCGGCGTTCGCCGGCTTCGGCTCTCCTGTCCTAATCGCGGTCGGCGCGGTCTACGTCGTCAGCGCCGGCCTCGAGCGGACCGGTGTTGCGGCACGCATCGGACGCCGCATCTTCCGGATGGCCGGGGCGAACGAGATCACGCTCATCCTCGCCTTCGGCGGCGTGGCCGGATTGCTGTCGGGCGTCATGAACAGCATCGGGTCGATGGCGGTGCTGCTGCCGGCGGCGGTGGCCGCGGCGCGGGAAGCACGCATCAGCCCGTCTAAACTGCTGCTGCCCCTTGCGCTGGGCACTCGCCTCGGCGGAAACCTCACACTCATCGCCGGTCCCAGCAACCTCATCGCCAGCAGTACCCTGGAGTCCCAGGGGCTGCGTCCTCTCGCCTTCTTCGAGCCCACGCCCATCGGCGCGACGTTTCTGATCGTGGGAGTCCTCTTCATGGCTCTGCTGGGACGGCGGTGGCTCCCCGCGGTCGCCCCGGCTGAAGCACCGTCGCGCGCGCGGCTCCTGGACATCTACCGGCTGCGAGAACGTCTCTTTGAGATCCGGATCCAAGCGGACTCTCCACTCGTCGGGAAGACGCTGGAACAGTCTGAGCTCGGCGCGGCATGGGGCGTCACGGTGCTGAGTATCGCGCGGGCCCGGCGGCGGGTGGTGGCCCCTACCCCGTCTGAGCGCCTGGCGGTCGGAGATCGCCTGCTCGTGCAGGGCCGCCTCGAGGAACTGACGCAGTCGCCTTTCGTTGACACGGCAGACCTGCAGGAGAAGGGCGAGGTCGAAGTCGGGACGCTCGAGTCGCCCGACGTGCGAGTGGTGGAAGTGATCCTCGCGCCGCGCAGCACCCTGACGGGCAAGACACTGCGGGAAGTGGATTTCCGCGAGAAGTACGGAGTCACGGTGCTCGCCATCTGGCGTGAGGGGCGCCCCATGCGGACCCGGCTCGTGGACCTGCCCGTGCAGTTGGGCGACGCGCTGCTGGTGCAGGGACGCCGGGATCGCATTCGTGTGCTGGTCCGGGATCCCGACTTCCTGGTGCTGGGAGCCGACGAGGGGGCCCCGCAGCGCGCCGACCGCGCCGGGTGGGCGATCGCAGCGCTGGTCTTGATGATCGCGCTCAGCACGGCCGGGGTGGACATCGCAGTCGCGGCGCTCGTGTCCGCGAGTGTGGTGGTCGGGGGTGGGTGTCTCTCCGCCGAGGAGACCTATCAGTTCGTGGACTGGCGGGTGCTCGTTTTCATCGGCGCGATGCTGCCGGTCAGCACCGCGCTCACCGCCACGGGCGCGGCGGGCCAGGCCGCCGCATGGCTGCTCGCGATCGTCGGACAGGTGCCTCTCCTTGCGTTGATCGCTCTGCTCGCTACCGGCATAGTCGCTAACCAGCTAGTACCCTCAGTGGCCGCTACCGTGCTCTTGGCACCACTCGCCATCCAGATGGCCGCGGCTACTGAGAGCAACCCGCACGCGTTCATGATGGCCGTCATCGCTGCCACAGGCACGACCTTCACCCCCATCAGCAACCCGGTGAACTTGATGGTGATGGGGCCCGGCGGGTATCGGGTGATCGATTACGTGCGGGTGGGGCTGCCGCTGGCGCTACTGCTCGCGGCCACGAGCCTCATCCTCATCCCGATCGTCTGGCCGCTCCGGTAGCGGCCCGCGGCCCTCAATCCGGCGGGCGCTCGTGATGAACGCGGTGTGCGCGACCATTCTGTGGGCCGGCCGCACGCTCTGCCCCTCGATGTTCCAGGGGCGCAGCAGCGTTTCCGTCGTCTCGATCATGCCAAACTTCGACGAGCGGCGCAGCATAGTGACGAACTCCACCGTCTGCGGGACCGTGGGCAGATAGGACAACAGGATACCGCCCTCGCGCAGTGCTACGGTCGCGTGCTCGACCACCCGCCACGGTTCGGGCACGTCCAGCACGATACGGTCCAGCGGCCGGTCGGGGATGCCAACGTAAATGTCCTGGGCCCGCATCACCAATTCGTCGCGAATCCCCAGGTATTTCTCGATATTCTTCCGGGCCGTGCTCGCAAACTCATCACGCACCTCGTAGGAATAGACCCGGCCCGAGGGTCCGACCGCGCGCAGGAGCGCCATCGTCAGCGCGCCCGAGCCCGTGCCCGCCTCGAGCACGGCCGCTCCAGGATAGATGTCCGCCGCGAGGAGGATCACGCTGAGGTCTTTCGGATAGATGATCTGCGCGCCGCGGGGCATTTCCAGGACGAAGTCGGCGAGCGTGGGACGGACCATCAGGAACTTCTCTCCGCGGGTGGTGACGACGTAGCGTCCCTCAGGAGTGCCGATGACCTGATCGTGCGCCAGCCGTCCACCGCGCAAATCGCTGTTGCCGCCGGTCCGCAGCGTGATGAGATAGCGCCGCTCCTTGCGATCGATCAGGAGGACGGGCTCCCCGGCCCCTAACGGCCCGGCGCGCATGCGGCTGGCGATCAGGCCCGAACGCCGCGCGGCTTGACGTGCTCGCGCACCCACCGCACGATCGTCTCGAGCGAGGTCCCCGGGGTGAAGATCTCGGCGACCCCCGCCTGGCGTAACGGCGCCACGTCCTCTTCGGGGATGATGCCGCCGCCGAACACCACGATGTCGGCGGCACCCGAGTCCCGCAACAACTGCATCACCCGAGGAAACAGCGTCATGTGCGCGCCAGACAGGATAGAGAGGCCGATCGCGTCGGCGTCTTCCTGGACGGCGGCGGTGACGATCATCTCGGGTGTCTGATGCAGCCCCGTGTAGATGACCTCGAAGCCTGCATCGCGCAGGGCGCGGGCGACGACCTTCGCGCCGCGGTCGTGGCCGTCCAGGCCGGGCTTGGCAACGATGACACGGATCGGAGCGTCGGGCATCACGCCTTTGCCGCGATCACGAACAGGTTGTCGAAGTTGAAGAGGCCGCGTGTCACAGTCGACAGGGCAACCGCTGAATAGTACCAGGCATTCTTGGCCGCTCTCAGCAGCGAGTCACGACCTCCGGAGACGCTTTGAATCGGCGGGAGATGCGCGAACCTCACCGTGGCGAACCCGTTCCGGCGCAGCACCGCGGCGATGCTCTTTCTTGAGTAGATGTGCGCGTGATCCCTGGCCTCGAGGTAATGAACTCCGCGGCGCATGCCGCGGAGGAAACGCTTCAATCGTGCCTTGGGGAGTTGCACTTCGACATTGGGTGTGTGGATAAACAGAATCCCGGAGGATGTGAGCAATGAGAACAGATGCGCCAGCACCGGGTCAGGGTCGGGGATGTGCTCGATTACATCCCAGAGCGTGATCACGTTGAAGCTCGCCGGCTCGAAGGCGGCATCCTGGACTCTCCCCTGAGTGACCGTCCTCAACCCCAGCACTTCTCCGGCAAACTCCACAGCCGGACGAGACATCTCGGAACCAAACGCGTCCCAGCCATGCATCTGGGAGGCCCGGCGGACGAAATACCCCAGGCCGCACCCCACATCCAGCAGCCTTCCCCTTCGACCTGCCAGAAACCGCAGGCAGAATGCGTCGTACATCCGGCGGTGCGCGTCGTCCCACCAAAACTGGCGGTCCGGCTCAATGCGCGCGGTCCCGAAGTACCGGTCGTAGTCTTGCTCACCCGTCACGGATGAAAACACATGCCCGCAGGCACGGCAGCGCAAGACGTCGATCTCAAACTCCCGGAACACGAGAGTCGTCGCGGTCCCCCGGCAGACGATGCAGGCCCTGGTCAAGGGATGTTAGATAATGGCCGGTTCCCGGTACTCCCCGTACACGGCGCGGTAGACGTCACAGATCTCGCCGAGGCTGACCCGCGCGCGTACCGCATCGACGATCGGGTACATCGTGTTCTCCCGAGCCTCCATCGCTCGCCGGAGCGAAGCCAGCGCTCCCTCCGCCGCGCGCCGGTCGCGCTCAGCCCGCACCTTGCGCACCCAAGCGATCTGTTTGCGCTCGACCTCCGGATCGATACGCAGGATCGAGATCGGCTGTGCTTCAGGGACGACGAACTCATTGACCCCGACGATGATCCTCTCCTTGCGCTCCAGGGCCTGCTGGAAGTGGAAGCTCGCATCGGCGATCTCCCGCTGCGGGTAGCCGAGCTCCACCGCGCGGACCATCCCGCCCAACTCGTCGATCTTGCGGAGGTAGACCCCCGCTCCTTCTTCGACCCGGTTGGTGAGCGCCTCCAGGAAGTAGGATCCCCCCAGCGGGTCGGCCGTCTCCGCCACGCCGCTCTCATGCGCGATCACCTGCTGCGTACGCAGGGCCACCCGCACCGCTTCTTCGGTAGGCAGCGCGTAGGTCTCGTCCATCGAGTTGGTGTGCAACGACTGTGTGCCGCCCAGCACGGCCGCCAGCGCCTGGACGGCCACCCGCACGATGTTGTTCAGCGGCTGCTGCGCGGTGAGTGAGACCCCCGCGGTCTGGGTATGGAAGCGCATCCACCACGAGCGGGGCTGCTTCGCGCCGAAGCGTTCGCGCATGATGCGCGCCCACATCCGGCGGGCCGCGCGGAACTTTGCGATCTCTTCAAAGAAGTCGTTGTGGCAGTCAAAGAAGAAGGAGAGGCGCGGCGCGAAGTCGTCCACATCCATCCCCGCGTCGATCCCCGCCTGCACGTAGGCAATGCCGTCGGCCAGCGTGAAGGCCAGCTCCTGCACGGCCGTCGATCCCGCCTCGCGGATGTGGTAGCCGCTGATGCTGATGATGTTCCACCGGGGCAGCTCCCGCGCGCCGAAGGAGAGCATGTCCTGGATGAAGCGCATGCTCGGGCGAGGCGGCACGATCCATTCCTTCTGCGCGATGAACTCCTTGAGCATGTCGGTCTGCGTCGTGCCCCCCAGGTGGTCCCTGCGGAATCCCGCCTCCTCGGCGGCCACCACGTACATCGCCAGCAGGACGTTGGCCGGGGCGTTGATGGTCATCGAGGTCGTGACGCGATCGAGCGGCAGCCCCCGGAGCAGGACCTTCATGTCCTCCACGGTGTCGACCGCCACTCCCTCGCGGCCGACCTCACCCAGGGCTCGGGCATGGTCGGAGTCGTAGCCCATCAGCGTCGGCATGTCGAACGCGACCGAGAGGCCGGTCTGCCCTTGCTCGAGGAGGTAGTGGAACCGCCGGTTGCTGTCATCCGCGGAGCCGAAGCCGGCAAACTGCCGCATCGTCCACAATCGTTCCCTGTACATCGTGGGGTGAATGCCGCGGGTAAATGGATACTCTCCCGGATCTCCAAGGTCGCGCCGGTAGTCGAACCCACGCAGATCCTCCGGCCCGTAGAGACGCTTGATCTCCAGGTCGGAGAGGGTGGTGAATCGCTCCCGGCGTTCGTCTTTCTGACGCCTGCGCACGTCGCTCACGCTCCGGGCCCCATGCTCTGTGCGAGCAACTCCGCGATGTCTACGGGCCGTGCCGTCGCGTTGGTGGCCGCGGCTGCATCCTCCAGCATCAGCGTACAGAACGGACACGCGGTAGCAACGATCTGCGCGCCGGTGGCGGCCACGTGCCGGGTGCGCGCGTGGCTGACCCGCTCGCCGGTGCGGTCCTCAAACCAGTACAGGCCCCCGCCGGCTCCGCAGCAGAATGCTTTGTCCCGGCACTGCGCCATCTCCACTGTGCTGATCCCAGGAATGGCGCCGAGGACCCGGCGGGGCGCGTCATACTCACCGTTGTGCCGGCCGAGGTAGCACGGGTCGTGGAATGTGACCGCCGTACGGAGCGACCCGTTCGGCCTGAGGCGCCCTTCCTCGAGCAGGCGCGCCAGCAGCTGCGTGTGGTGCCATACCTCATACTGCCCGCCGAACTGCGGGTACTCGTTCTTGAACGTATTGTAGCAGTGCGGACAGATCGTGACGATGCGCCGCACGCCGAACCGCCCGAGCGTCGCGATGTTCTGTTTGGCCATCGTCTGGAACAGGTACTCGTTCCCGATCCGCCGCGCGGGATCTCCGGTGCAGACTTCCGCGTCGCCGAGGATGCCGAAGTCCATGCCCGCGGCATGGAGCAAGCTCACGAGGGCGCGCATGGAGGGATGGTTGCGCTCGTTGAGGGCGGCGGCACAGCCTACCCAGAGCAGCCACTCGGCCGTGGCCCCCTGATCGAGCCGCTTGACCTGCACTCCTGCGGTCCACGCGGTACGGGTCACGGCCGCGCCCCGGAACGGATGGCCGCGCGCCTCCATGCTGCGCAGCGCCTGCTCCATGTTCTCCGGCAACCGCGCCTCCTCCATGACGAGGTGGCGGCGCATCCCCACGATCTTGTCGATGTGGTCGTTGCCCGCCGGACACTCCTCGACGCACGCGCCGCAGGACAGGCACTGCCAGAGGAATGCCTCGGAGAATACCTCACCGACGAGCGCGGGGCGCTTGATCTCGTCGGGAGGGACCTCCGCCAGCAACTGCGCGCCAACCGCGGTCAGTTGCTTCCTGAGGTCAGTGTGGAGCCTCCTGGGGTCAAGCTCTTTGCCGGTGTTGCTGGCGGGACATACCTCGGTGCAGCGGCCGCACTCCATGCAGGCGAAGACATCGAGATTGTCCTTCCAGGTAAAATCCTCGGCGCGTGAGGCGCCCAGCCGCTCCGCGGTCTCAATATCAACCGCCGCGAGCGCACCGCGGGGCCGCGCCTTCTGGAAGTAGACATTCGGGCCAAGCGTGATGAGATGCAGGTGCTTGCCCTCGGGGATCCAGGTCAGAAAATAGAGGACGATCCCGATATGCACCCACCACGCCGCTTCAAACACCCCGCGAATGACCGGCGTGGATATCCCCTCGAACCACCCGGCCACGGCGCGCGAGACGATGGCGCCGCCGGCCCACCCGGCGTGACCGAGCGCGATCCCGGTGGCACGCGACAGGAGCAGCGAAGTCATGATGCCGGTGATGAATCCGAGGATCAGGTAGGCGCCGAACTGGTCCTGCGTCACCAGACGCCAGGGGCGCACGACCAGGCGTAAATAGAGCGCCATGGCGACGCCGATCAGCACGAGGACAATGAACACGTCCTGCAGCAGCACGAACCACGGCTCCCGGCCGATCACCGGGAGCGTCCAGCCCGGTACGAACGCCTCGCCGAACACCTGGATGATGGTGCTGAGCAGCACCAGAAATCCCCAGAAGATAAACAGGTGTAGCAAACCGGAGGAGAACCGCCGGAAGACTTTTGTGTGCCCGATGACTTCGATGACGAGATGGCTGAGGCGGCGGCCGATCGGCTGCAACGGAACCGGCCCGTCGCCCAGCCGGATCAGGCGGTACACTCGCCAGAGTTTACGCGCGGAGACCCCCGCCGCGACGGTCAGCATGAGCAGGACGATCGCGCCACGCAGCAGCGTGATCGACATCGGCGCTACGCGCCCTTTGCGGCCTTGATCTTGGCGACCAACGCGGGAACGACTTGACGGAAGTCGCCCACGATGCCGTAGTGGGCCAGCGAGAAGATCGGGGCTTCGGGATCCTTGTTGATGGCGACGATGGTGCGCGAGCCGGACACGCCGGCCACGTGCTGCGCGGCGCCGGAGATGCCGACGGCAACATAGAGGTTTGGTCGGATGGATTTCCCCGTCTGTCCGATCTGCCAGGTGATGGGCACCCATCCTTCATCCGCCGGAGGCCGCGATGAGCCCACGGCCCCGCCGAGCGCCGCCGCGAGTTCTTCCAGGAGTTTGAAGCCCTCCGGACCGCCCACGCCCCGGCCGCCGCCGACGACCACCTGTGCGTCATCGAGGCCGACTTCTGCGCGTTCGCTCTGCGCCTCACGCACCCGGGTGGGCAATGCTTCGGGATCAATCGTGAGTGAGATCTCTTCGACCGTTCCGCGGACGGGCTGGGGCTGCGGGACGTCAAATGCGCGTGGCTTCACGGAGATGACTGCGGGTCGCGCGGTCACCTCCAGCGTGGCGATCGCCCGGCCGCCGTAGACCTGCCGCCGCGCCATCACCGCGCGCCCATCGACAGCGAGACTCATCACCTCTGTCGCCAGAGCAG
>Ga0209853_1000100_pt1 | contig 22683 bp, 21 predicted proteins | sample GWRWS1_30_40_FD_187224 | JGI IMG/M metagenome (GOLD analysis project Ga0209853, IMG submission 187224) | Riverbed sediment microbial communities from areas with vegetation nearby in Columbia River, Washington, USA - GW-RW S1_30_40 (SPAdes)... | ecosystem: Environmental > Aquatic > Freshwater >...
ACTGGGCAGCGCACCGATAAAGTTTCGCAGCAAGTAGATTGCGAAGGGCAGCCCGTCCCCCGTGTGCGCCATCCAGATCGCGGGATATGTGCCCACGAGGTTCAGGTCCGTGAACAGCCGCAGCACGGGGACGAGGGTCATCTGCAGCGGGATGACCAGCGAGCCGACCACGATGGTGAAGAGGAGCTCCCGTCCCGGAAAGCGCATCCACGCGAACGCGTACGCGGCGTAGGCGGCAACCATGACGGGGATGACCGTGGCCGGCAGGGAGATGAACAGGCTGTTCAGGAAACTGCGGCCTATGTTATGTGGACCGAGGCGCTAGCCTCGGTCGGGCAGTTCACACGTGATGGCGGTTTCCCACATCCCCGCGGGCTCAAGAGTAAGCGGCCATGAGCAGACACACGTCAATCCCTGGAACGTGCGTTCAAAGCCGGCCTCGGAGTTCGACACGGTCTCGAGCGGCATCAGCCAGACCGCTGCGGAGGGAAACGACAGGACGACCGCCCCGGGCCACCCGTAATCACTGAGCTCGACGCGTCCGGCATGCGGGGCAAGCCGCTTTGCCCGGGCTCGCTGCTCCACCCCGTCGATCCGCACGGGTGACTGTGGATCGGTGATGGCCCAGTTCGTCTCGACGCCGAAGAGCGCGCGCACGGGATGCTCACCGGGATTGCTGATCCGGTAGCTCACGTGGAGCCGGCGCTCGCGATCCTCCACTTGGAAACGCTTCTCGAGCCGGATCGTCCCCGCGCCTTCCGGGGCCGGAGATCCCTGGCGGACGAGTGATGCCGCGGCGTGCGACCGGCTCCGGGAAGTGGATCCCGCATATGGCGACCCCACAAATGCCCCCACGGTCTTCCCCGAGGCAAATGAGTCCATCGTGGCGCCCGGGGGAAGCAGGTGGTCGAGGAAGCTCGTCCGCCGGTAGCTATCGTACGCCAGCAGGCGATCCAGCCCGGGCTCCTTGACGCGCACGCGCGCCGTGTGGATCGTTTCCACAGCGCCCTCCGTCTCGTGCGCATCCGCACGCGCATCGAGCAGCTGTCGATGATAGGCTTCCTTCCTCCGGGTCAGAACGTTGACGAGGTTGATCCCGGCCGCGCGCCAGTCCCACGCCACCACTCCCCCGCCTTCAGCGGGGTCGATCCAGAGGACCATCGACGGCGATGCCAGCTCGAGCTCGACTGCACCGTCTGCGTCCAGATCGGCACTCGTTGTGGCCACCGGAGCCTTTGCCTCACCGTCGGCCAGCGCCTCGGCCGCGATGAGGTGGGCGAAGTTGGCGCGGCGGATGTGCGGGAGGTAGACGCCGCCGAACACGCCGTGCCAGTAGGGACAGTTGCATTGCGCCTGCCATACCTCATCGAGTGCGCGCAGCCGGCGACGCCCGGGAGGCAGGCGCCACACCTTCTCGCTGACCCGCAGCATCTTCTTGTGCATCGTATTGATCTCGGGGTACTTCACGAGGAACTGGCGCCAGAAGCCGCCGCGGAGATACCGCGACGCCGGATCGCCTCCTTCCTCGAGCCGGCGCCGGATCGTCACGTACTCGGCGGCGGTCTCAACGGGCAGCGCCCACTCCTCCATCTCGTCATAGGATGCCGTCGGCAGATAGACGCGCCCCGCCGCAGGTCCCGCCGCGGCCTCGCCCGGTGGGATCACCCGCAGCCATGATGATTCCGCCTCGAGCGCCGTGAAGAACTCCTCCATCCACCGGGCCTGCCAGACATGCGCGAAGGTCCCAGGCCAGAACCCGAACTTCTCGCCGTCATCTCCCATCAGCAACACCGGGGCAGGATCGCGCGCGCGCTCTTTGAGGAACGCGAGGACGTCCGCCACGGGCTTCCAGGGGATGAGGTACCGCAGCGCGTGCAGGCTGGGGAAGACCTTGAGGGTGACGCCTTCTTCCTCGGTCACGAAGTAGCCGGCGAGCTGCTCAGGCTGCAGGCCCGCGGCCAGGAAGTGGGCATCGTCCACGATCGTGTACTCGACGCCGGATTCGGCGATGGATCGCGGAAGATGCGGCTCCCATACACGCTCCGCCAGCCAGAGGCCGCGCGCCCGGGCGCCGAAGCGGCGCTGCAGATAGGCCGTCATCTTGCGGATCTGGCCCCGGCGATCGCGGTCGGAGATGATGGCCAGGATGGGCTCGTAGTACCCGCCGGTCATCAATTCGACCTGGCCGCGGTCGACCAGACCCCGCAGCAACGGAAAGAACTCCGGGTGCGCACCCTCCAGCCAGTCCAGCAGCGGGCCGCTGTAATGCATCGCCACGCGGACTCGCGGGTGGCGCTCGAGGGCCTGCAGCATGGGAAGGTAGCTCTGCTCGTATGCCGCCTCGAAGACGTAGGAGAAGTTCCCCACGGGCTGATGGTTGTGAATGGCAAGCGAGAGAACCGTACCCACGAGACGACGACGTCCCGGTTCTAGAGGAACGCCACGAACCGCCCGGGGTTGAACAGGCGCTGTGGGTCGAATCGCTGCTTGATCTCGCGCATGATCGCCAGCGACGGTGGAGGCGGACCCCATACGTCCAGGTCGCGCTTGATCGACGGGTGGGAGGCTGCCAGCACGGCGTGACCGCGGTGTTCGGACGCCAGAGCGATCAGTTTGGCGAATGTCTCGCGGACGGCGGATGCGGGCACCCGCAGCCAGAGCGTCCCGGTTCCCGCATGCGCGATCCACGCCCCGCTCTCCGTGGAGGCGCCGGCTTTGCCCCGCGACAGGGCATCTGCCGCTGCAGCCACCGAGCCCAGCGGGACCGTCAGCCGAAACAACGCATGCCCGTTCGAGGGGGACGGGAAGTCGCGTACGGCGGTCCAGAGCGCGTCATGCGCCGTCCCCTCCAGCACCCGCGCTGAGAGTCCCATCCGGCCGGCCATCGCGGAGACGTCGCGAATGTGGCGGTCCACCGCCTCGCGAAATCCCTCTACCGCGACGGCAAGACCCCCGGCCGGTCCGTCGAGCCGCGCGGTCTGCGCCGCCCATTGATTGATCAGCGCGATCGCGGACGGCTGGAGCGTGGACGCGAAGAGCTCATTCACGAGCCGGAACGCGTCAGACGGCTGGGCATTGACCGCGATCGTCGCCGCGCGCTCCGGGATGGGCGCCATCTTGAAGGTCACTTCGGTGATGATGCCCAGCGTGCCGAGCGAGCCGATGAAGAGCTTGCACATATCGTAGCCGGCGACGTTCTTCACCACCTTGCCTCCGGCTTTGATCTGCTCGCCCCCCGGCAACACCATCTTCATCCCGATGACCAGGTCGCGGACGCCCCCGTAGAGCATACGGCGGGGGCCGTTGGTGTTCGCCGCCACGATCCCGCCGATCGTGGCCCGTTCAGGATGAGGAGGATCGATCGGCAGGAACTGGCTCCGGCGGGCGAGCAATGACTGCAGGGCCTCCGTGCTCATCCCCGCCTGCACGGTGGCCGTGAGGTTTGCGTCGTCATGTTCGCCGAGCGCAGCGAGGCGGTCGGTCCGCAGTACGACGTCCAGACGCCGAGGAACGTTTCCCAGCGCCATCGAAGTTCCCCCACCCCACGGCGCTACCGCCGCGCCGGCCTCCCCACAGATCCGCACCGCGACCGCGACCTGCCCGGCATCAGCCGGGTGAGCGACTACCTGGGGACGCACCCCGTCGACGGCGTGCGCCTCGAGGACGTCGCGCGCTGTGTCCACCGCCCCGGCGCCGAGCTCGGCTTCCAGCCTTGTGATCACACCATCCGGGGTGAACTTCACGACGGAAGTCTGAGGCGCGAGGGATGCTCGGCGGCCTGGTACGCGCGATCCAGCAGATCCATGAGATGGTACACGACGATGCCGTTGCTGCCCGTCCGCCGCGCCCCATACTGGATCTGCAGCATGCATCCCGGGTTGGGCGCCACTACCGCCGCGGCGCCGGTGCGGGAGATCGACATCATCTTCTCATCCAGCAGCGTCCGGGACATCTCGGGATGGGTGATGTTGTAGATGCCGGCGCTGCCGCAGCAGCGGTCAGAGGCTTCCATCTCCACGAGCCGCAGCCCCGGGATCGCCGCGAGCAGCTGGCGCGGTTGAGCGCGGATCTTCTGCCCATGCGCGAGGTGACATGGGTCTTGGTAGGTCACCGTCATGTCGACCGGCCCGAGAGGGCCGGTCAATCCCAGGTCCGCCAGGAATTCGGACGCATCCTTGACCATCGAAGAAAACCGCGTCGCCTTCTCCGCGTAGGCCGGGTCGTGCGCGAGCAGATGGGCGTACTCTTTCATCGTCGCGCCGCATCCCGCGGCGTTGACGATGACCGCATCCACGGCGGCGGCCTGGAACACGTCGATGTTCCGCCGCGCCATCTGCTTGGCTGCGACAGTCTCGCCGTTGTGTACGTTGAGGGCGCCGCAGCACCCTTGATTCCTGGGGATGACGACGTCACACCCGTTGCGGCGCAGCACACGCACGGTCGCCGCGTTGACATCCCCGAAGAGCAGGGGCATCACGCAGCCATTGAGCAGCGCTACGCGGGCCCGGCGTACGCCCACTGCCGGCAAGACCTCGGCGTCGGGGACGAAGAAGCGGTCCGGCACCGCCGGCAGCATCGCCTCCATTTCGCGCAATCGCCGCGGGATGATGCGCCTGGCGATGGGCGCCAGGCGCGAGCGCTGGTAGAAACGCAACAGCCTGATCAGCAGCCGAAGACGTCCGAGCTTGGGAAACAGTTGGGTGAACGCCAGGGACGCAAGGATGCGAGCGCTGCGCGATCCCGGCGGACCCAGGACCTCACGCGCGGCCTCGGCGATGCGTCCAAACTTGACGCCGGAAGGACACGCGGTCTCGCAGGCCCGGCACATCAGACACAGGTAGATATGCTCGGCAAACCGCTCCCCGGGGTCGATCCGTCCTTCAGAGGCTGCGCGAACGAGGTGGATGCGGCCGCGGGGTGACTCCGTCTCCAGACGTGTGACCCGGTAGGTGGGACAGTGATTCAGGCACAGCCCGCAGTGCACACACTGGTCCAGCTCGGGGATTTGCAGCGCGGGGATGGGTGCGCTCACAACCACAACCCCGCGGGGATCTTCGCCGGTGCACGGCGCGTCTCGCCGCATGCCGCAGGCGTGGGGAAGATTTTGGCGGGATTGAAGGACATCGTCGGGTCGAACGCGGCGCGGACCCGGGCCATGGCGTCGAGGTCGTGTTCCGAAAAGAGCCAGCCCATGTACTCGCGCTTCTCGAGCCCGATCCCGTGCTCGCCGGTGAGGCTCCCGCCGGAGGCGACACAGACCCGCAGGATCTCCGCCCCGGCCTCGATCACCCGCTCGAGCGCGCCCGGCGTGCGCATGTCGAACAGAATGTTGGGATGCAGGTTGCCGTCGCCGGCGTGGAAGACGTTGGCGATCTGCACCCCAAACCGGCCGCTGATTTCCGCGACGGCGCGCATCGTCTCCGGGAGCTTACTGCGCGGCACCACACCGTCCATCACGTAGTAGTTGGGCGCCAGGGTTCCCAGCGCCCCAAACGCGCCCTTGCGGCCCTTCCACAACGATTGGCGTTCCTGCTCAGTCTGCGCGACGCGCACCTGCCGCGCCCCGGCGCGGGCGCAGATCTCCTCCACCATCTTCATAACGCGGTCGGTGTACTCCGCCACGCCCTCGACTTCGACCAGGAGCACCGCCTCGGCGTCTCGCGGGTAGCCCACCGGCGCCCCGCGCTCGATGGCGTCGATCGTTGTCTTGTCCATCATCTCCAGGGCGGCCGGCACGATCCCCGCACTGGTCACGTCCACAACCGCCTGAGTCGCGTCGTCCATCCGGTCAAAGATGGCCAGCAGGGTACGCACGCGCTCCCGCGAGCGCATCAGCCGCACCACGGCCCGCGTCACAATGCCGAGCGTCCCCTCCGATCCGATGAAGACGCCGCAGAGATCGTAACCGGGGACATCCGGCACGACGCCGCCGAGCCAGGCCACGGACCCGTCATGGAGGACAATCTCCACACCCAGCGCGTGGTTGGTCGTGACGCCATACGCCAGCGTGTGCGGCCCCCCCGAGTTGTTGGCCAGGTTGCCGCCGATGGAGCAAGCCGCCTGGCTGCTCGGATCGGGCGCGTAGAAGTAGCCGTCATTCGCCACGCCCTTGGTGACATCCTGATTGATCACGCCCGGCTCGAGCTCCGCCGTGCGGTTGCGTAAGTCGACGCCGAGGATCCGGTCCAGACGCGCGAGCGAGACGACGACGCCGCCCTCGGCCGGAACTGCCCCTCCGGCCAGGCCTGTGCCGGACCCGCGCGGCACGATCGGTACGCCGGCCCGCCCGGCCGCGGCGACGACGCCACAGACCTGGGCCGTGTCTGCGGGAAGGACGACGATCTCCGGCATCGCCTGGAGGATCGAGCCATCCTGCTCGTAGACGATGACGTCGGCGTCCTCAATGAGGACGGACTCGTCTCCCAGGATGCGCCGCAGTTCGGCGATGAGGGCTGCCCGGCGCTCTCCGTTCAGCTCCATACGCCCGCCTGCGGCTGTATCGAGTAGGCCGATTGGGTCCCGTCGGGCAGTAGCTTGCCGGGGTTCAGCAGCCCGGCAGGATCGAAGGCATTCTTGACCCGGCGCATTGCGTCGAGATCGACGTCGGTGAACAGCCAGCGCATGTACTCCCGCTTCTCGATGCCCACACCGTGTTCCCCCGTGATGGATCCGCCGGCCTCTACGCAGGCCCGCAGGATCTCTTCGCCGGCCCGCACCACGCGGTCCATCATCCCCGGCTCCCGCGGATCGAAGAGGATGGTCGGATGCAGGTTGCCGTCCCCGGCGTGAAAGAGGTTGCCGATGACTAGTCCGTGGGCCCGCGCAATAGCCTGCACCTTGCGCATGACTTCAGGGAGCATTGTGCGCGGGACCACGCCGTCGTGTAGGTAATATGCTGGTGCCAACCGACCAAGCGCACCAGCACCCTCCTTACGCCCTTTCCAGAGCAGGGCGCGTTCTTGCGCTGATTCGGCTGTGCGAAGCAGGCTGGGCCGGTGGCGGCCGGCTACGCCCTCGATGCGCTCCATCAGGCGCGGCAGGGCGTCGGCATGGCCTTCGACCTCGATCAGCAACACGGCTCCGGCATCCTCTGGATACCCGGCGTGGATGGCGGCTTCCACGGCCCGGATCACGACCCCGTCGATCATCTCCATCGCCGTCGGCACGATGCCCGTAGCGATGATCTCCGAGACCGTCTCCGACGCGTCGTCGATCGTTTCGAAGACCGCGAGCAGCGTGCGCACGGCTTCGGCCCGGCGGAGCAGGCGGACGGTGATCCTGGTGATGACACCGAGCGTTCCCTCCGAGCCGACGAGCAATCCGACGAGATCGTAGCCCGGAGCATCCACGGCTGGACTCCCCAAGGTCACGGTCTCGCCGGACGACATCACAACTTCCATCTCGAGGATATGGTTGCCGGTCACACCGTATGCCAGGCAGTGCGGGCCGCCGGCGTTGTTGCCGACGTTGCCGCCGATCGTGCTGACGCCCTGACTGCCCGGATCGGGCGCATAAAACAGCCCGTGCTGCGCGGCCGCCGCGGTGAGGTCGACGTTCACGACGCCCGGCTCAACCACGGCGAAGCGGCTGCGGGGATCGATCGTGAGAACACGATTCATCCGGGTGAGCACGAGCATGAGGCCGCCGGCGACGGGGACGGAGCCACCGTTGAGTCCTGTCCCGGCGCCGCGCGCGACGATCGGCACGCCCGCCTCGCGGGCCAGGCGCACGACCTCGCTCACCTCACGCGCTGATCCGGGCAGCACGACGACGTCAGGTTGGGCGTGGGCGACGAGGAACGCGTCCTGCTCGTAGACGACGACATCTTCCGGGCGGTGGAGCACGTAGGACGCGTCCACGACCTGCTCCAGACGCGAGACGAGCGCCCCGCGATCCATTGAAGTCATCATAGGCGCGTCATTCCGTGATGAATACCGTCACCGCGACCGGGCCGTGGACGCCCCGCACCGGGGTCAGCTCAATGTCCGCGGTTCGGCTCGGGCCGGTGATGAAGGTCAGCGCAGACGGGAGGGAGCCGAAGCGCGGGAACAGGTCGAAGAGAGTTCCAACGATCCGATCTTGGGACACCACAGCAATGTGCCTCGGTGGCACCAGTGAGGCAGCGCGCGGGCGACCGCGAGAAGTGGTAAGGACCAGCGTCCCCGTCTCCGCGATCGCAAAGTCCGCGGTCGTGATGCCGGCATCGGCCTGCTCTGGCCGATCCGTCACCGAAATCGCCGCCGCCTGCAAGGCGGCGGCTACTGGCACAAGAAGCTCGTCCTCCCAAATGACGGCGCTTCGCACTCCCACCGAAGTTGCATGGTGCGCGATGAGGCCGACGAGCGCGGGGCGTTCTGCGTGGATCACCTCTACGCCGACAGCCTGGGCGCGCTCGATAAAGCGTTCGACCCTGTCACCTGCCGATCGCTTCGCTCCGCTCGCGAGGACATTGCTCGCGATAACATTAGGAAGCGGCGCCTCGTATGAGGCCGCTCGAAGCGCGCGCAGGATCTCCTCACGGGCACTCATTTAGACCACCCGTCCCGGAACGCCCGTGCGGGCGGGACCGGCAGGTCGCGGGAGACCGTCCAGCGCGAGAAGGGATAAGGCAGGGGAAGGAGGCGCCTCCTCACAAGCCGCTGGAGCATCCGCGCCGCCCTCGCCGCGAACCCTAATCTCGCGGGACGCGTCATGACCCACGTCCAGGCGCGCACGAAGATCCGCTCGCTCCAGGAGGCCCCACGCTCCCGCACCACTCGAGCGCGCAACTCCAGCAACAGCCGCGGGAGGTCGATCTTCACGGGACACACCTCCCCGCAGGCCCCGCAGAGCGACGACGCGAACGGGAGGTCGCCGGCGGCGCGCAGTCCCCGATACAGCGGCGTGATCACCGCGCCGATGGGACCGGAGTACTCCGATTCATACGCATGGCCGCCGGTCCGCTCAAAGACGGGACACACGTCCAGGCACGCACCGCAGCGGATGCAGGCCAGGGACTCGCGCATCTCCGCGTCCGCCTGAATGCGCGCGCGGCCGTTATCCATGATGACCAGATGAAACTCTTCCGGGCCGTCCGCCTCGCCAGGCCGCCGCGGACCCGTGATGAACGAGACGTAACTGCTCATGCGTTGACCCGTGGCCGCACGGGGGAGCAACGTCAGAAAAACCGCCAGGTCGGCCACCCGGGGGATGACCTTCTCGATCCCCATCAGGGCGATGTGAATTCGGGGCAGGCTCGTCGTGAGACGGATATTCCCCTCGTTCTCGACCACGACGATTGTCCCGGTCTCCGCGACGGCGAAGTTGACCCCGGTAATCCCCACGTCCGCACGCAGGAAGCGCTGGCGCAGCAGCCGGCGGGCGGCGGCCGTGAGCACTTCCGGTTCTGCCGGCAGCGGCGTTCCCGCTGCCGCAGAGAGCAGCTCGGCGATCGATTCCTTCGAGCGGTGGACCACCGGCGCGATGATGTGTGAAGGCGCCTCTCCCGCCAGCTGGATGAGGTACTCGCCCAGGTCTCCCTCGGTCACTTCGCAGCCGGCGCGCTCGAGGGCTTCGTTCAGATGGATCTCCTCCGACGTCATCGACTTGCTCTTCACGACGTAGCGGCCGCGGGCGAGGCGGGCGATGATCGTGGCCGCCTCGCCGCCGTCGCGCGCCCAATGTACTCGGCCGCCTCGGGCACTGACCTCTTGCTCGAGCTGCTGCAGGTACCGATCGAGGCGGCCGAGGGTATGTAGCTTCACCTCGTGAGCGTACGCCCGAAGCGCCTGCCATTCAGGAATTTCTGCGATGACCGGCGCCTGAAGCTCCCGGAAGCGCACCATCGCGCTGCGCAGCGCCCGCTGCAGGAATTCGTTGCCGAGCGCCTCCCGGGCATTCCGATCGAAATCGATATGCGGTGAGGGCTTCACTGGGCGGCCAGGATCTCAGCGAGGTGAATCGGGCGGATCGGGCTCGCGCGCCTGGACAGCCCGCCCCCGATGTGCATCAGACAGGACGCATCCGTCGCGGTGACGTAGTCGGCGCCGCTTCCCTCGATCGCCCGGATCTTGCTGTCGAGCATCGCCGATGACAGGGACTCGAACTTCACCGCAAACATTCCGCCGAATCCGCAGCACTCCTCGGCCCCGCCGAGCCGACGCACTTCGAGATCCCGCACCTTGCCCAGCAAGCGCAGGGGCTGCTCGCGGAGGCCGAGCGCACGCAGGCCGTGGCAGGCGGGATGGTAGGCGACGCGGTGGGGAAACCGCGCCCCGGCGTCATCCGCCCCCAGCACGTCCACGAGGAATTGACTCAGCTCGTAGGTTCGGTGCCCGACAGCCTGCGCCCGTTCCATCAGGGCCGGCTCGTCACGCAGAAGCATCGGGTAGAATTCCCGCACCATGGCGGCGCAGGAGCCGCTCGGCGCGACGACCGCGTCCGCGTGCTCGAAGATGTCCAAGTGGCGCCGGGCGAGCGGACGCGCCTCGTCCCAGAAGCCATCGTTGAACGCGACCTGACCGCAGCAAGTTTGCGCGATGGGAACGTCGACCGAGACGCCGAGCCGGCGAAGCACGGTCATCGTCGCCTCGCCGGCAGCAGGAAACAGCTGATCGACCAGACAGGTGACGAAGAGCGCCGCCCTCATGCAGCGCTGGTTCGCGATGCTCTAGTCGCCTACCTCGCCGTGCACGCGCACGCCTTCTACCCTGGGCAGGATGGTCTCGAGGTCGCTGGTGACCTCGCGCAGGTACCGCGCCGCATCCTCTGGCGGGACGGTGTTGATGTAGAAACCGGAGCCCCATTCAAAGCCGGCCACCTGCGTGAGCCGGGGGATGATCTCGATGTGCCAGTGATACGCGTGCGCGGTCCCGTTCCGGTACGGGCTGGTGTGAACGATGAAATTGTACGGCGGGTTGTTGAGACAGGTGTGTAAGCGGTAGAGGGTCTCCCGCAAGGACTGAGCCAGCGGCACCTCCAGCTCAGGCGCCAGGCTTCCAAAATCGGCCTGGTGAACCTTCGGCAGGATCCACGTCTCGAACGGGAAGCGGGATGCGTATGGCTCCAGCACGATGAAGTGCTCGTTCTGCCACACCACGCGCTCGCGGGCGTCCTCTTCCTGGGTCAACATTGCGCAATAGATGCACTGCCCTTGCCTGCCGAAGTAGCGCTCCGCCGCTTCCAGCTCTTCGCGCGCCCGCTTGGGAACAACCGGCAGCGCGATCAGCTGTGAGTGCGGATGCGACAACGATGCCCCCGCGGTGCGGCCGTGGTTGCGGAAGAGCAGCGCGTACTCGAAGCGCGGGTCGCCCTTGAGGTCCCGGTACCGGTTCAAGTAGGCTCGGATAACATCGGCCAGCTGGTCCACCGGCAGCAGGCCAAGATGGCTGTGATGCTCGGTCGTCTCCACGATCACTTCGTGCGCGCCCACGCCGTCCATGCGGGAGAAGATGCCGACGTTCGTGCGCTCGGTATCACCCTCGATGCGCAGGGCCGGGAACTTGTTGGAGACCACTCGCACCCGCCACCCCGGTGTGTTCGGGGCCGTGCCCGGGCGCCGGAAGGCAAAGATCTCGGGCGGCGTTTGGGTCTCGCGTCCCTCGCAGAAGGGGCACTTATCGATATCGTTGACCGGCACCGTCTCGAGCTTGAAGTCGGTGGGACGCGCCGCCCGCTCGGAGGAGATGATCACCCAGCGGCGGTTCAGAGGGTCTTTTCGGAGCTCAGGCACCGAGTCACCTCATCCTGTGTGAGCGCATAAAAACGGGTTCATCTACTTCGAGCCTGTCGGTGGTTCACCTACCGCGGGGCGATGCGGCGAGCCCCGCCCTGGCCGCCGCCCGGTCGTACACCTCGACATACCGATCGGCCGACCGCGCCCAGCTGAAATCGGCCCGCATCCCCGTCTGCTGCAGCGCCTGCCATGTCCGCCGGTCCTTGAACGTCCGGACCGCGCGGTGGATCGTCTGCAGCAGGGCCTGAGGTTCATATGCCTCAAACACGAAGCCGTTAGCCGTCCCGCGCGCGAGGGCGTCCTGGGTGGCGTCGACAATCGAATCCGCGAGCCCACCCGTCTTGCGCACGATGGGGATGGTGCCATAGCGCAGGCTGTAGAGCTGGTTCAACCCTGAAGGCTCATACCGCGAAGGCATCAGAAACATGTCCGCTCCGGCCTCGATCTGGTGGGCCAGCCGGTTGTCAAAACCAAGTCGCACGCCGACATGTTGACGTCGGCGCGCCTGTAACTCTTCAAACAGCCGGTGATACCGTGGATCCCCTGTTCCGAGTAGGACAAACTGCGCGCCGACGTCGAGTAGTTCATCAATAACCTGCGCCACGAGATCGAGGCCTTTCTGATCGACCAAGCGGGTCACCATGCCAATTAGGGGCACCTGGGGATCCTCCCGGATTCCGAACGCCCGCTGCAGGTCTGCCTTGCACGCGCGCTTGCCGCTGATATCATCCGCGGTATACCGGGCGGCGATGAGTGTGTCCACCGACGGATCCCATGCGCTGTAGTCCACGCCGTTGAGGATCCCGAAGAGGTCGTCGCGTCGATCGCGCAGCACGCCGTCCAGCCCCGCCCCAAACTCCTCTGTTTGGATTTCCCTCGCGTAGGTTTCGCTGACCGTGGTCAACACGTCGGCGAAATACAGCCCGCCTTTCAGCAGGTTGACCTGACCCCAAAACTCCAGACTGCGCATCGTGAACAACGACCACGGCAGCCCCGTGATCGGGAACTGCTCCCGGGGAAAGAGTCCCTGGTAGGCCAGGTTATGAATCGTGAAGACTGTGGCCGCCCGAGACGAGCCTTCGGCGCGCATCATGACCGGGACTAGGGCGGTCTGCCAGTCGTGGCAGTGGATCACGTCGGGCTGCCACCTCTGCCGGCCAAGCCATTCCAGCAACGCACGGCTGAAGAATGTGAAGCGCGAGAGGTTATCGGGATAGTCCTTGCCGCCTTCACCGTAGAGGCCTTCCCGGTCGAAGTAGCGAGGTTGGTCGATCAGCCATACCGGTACGTCGGTGCCCGGAAGGCGGGTCTCCGACAGGGTGCCTTCGACGGCGTCCGCACCGATAGCCACGGCGACGCTCCCCAGAGGATTGGCCTTCGTCAAGGACACCGTGCGGTAGCGCGGCATCGCAACCCGCACGTCCACCCCTCGCTCGGCAAGCGCCACCGGCAGCGCACCCGCCACGTCGGCGAGCCCCCCGGTCTTCGCCAGGGGCACGACTTCTGGAGCGCAGAACAGGACTCGCATCTCTAGAATGCCTTACCCCGTGGTGTTCTCTTCCTATACGTGGCATGGCGGCTTACGGCGCGCTTCGCGGGCGGGGGTGTCCCGACCAGCGCGATATAGAGGTCGTTGACGTTCGTATTCGTCGGCCCGGTAACGATGAGATCACCCAGAGCGGAAAAGAATGGATAGGCGTCGTTGGTCTCCATGGCGCGCGAAGGATTGAGCCCAGCCGCCGCGGCACGCTCGAGTGTCGTGCCGTCTGCCACCGCGCCCGCCGCATCCGTCGGACCATCGGTTCCGTCAGTGCCGAATGCTGCGACCACGGTGTGCGGCCGTCTATGGATGGCGATGGCGGCCGAAAGCGCAAACTCCTGGCACCGGCCGCCCTTGCCCTGACCGCGCATGGTGACGGTGGTCTCGCCCCCGGCGACCACGCATGCGGGCGCAGGCGCCGGCATCGCGGCTTCCTGGACGCCCCGAGCCACGGATACCAGGACGCGCGCCGCTTCGCGCGCCTCCCCTTCCAGGAACGGCGTGAGGAGGAGAGGCCGGTACCCTCTTCCGCGCGCAGCTCCAGCGGCGGCGCGAACGGCGTGCTCGTTGCTGCCGATCACGACGGTTTGCACACGGTCGAAGACGGGATCCCCGGGCTTGGGTGTTTCCGGCGCAGTGCCCGCCGCCCCCCGATGAAGGTAGTCACGAGCGGCCGCGGGGATGCGCTGCTCGAGCCCGTACCGCTCCAAGATCGCGAGCGCGTCGTCGAACGTGGTCGGATCGGGAACCGCGGGACCGGAGGCGATCGCATCGAGCGGATTTCCGATCACATCTGAGAGGATCAGCACGGCAACCTGCGCCGGCCACGCGGCCCGCGCCAGATGGCCGCCCTTGATCCGGGAGAGGTGCTTGCGCACGGTATTGATCTCACGGATCGTCGCGCCCGAGCGCAGCAAGAGATCGGTCAGCTGGACCTTGTCCTCGAGCGTGAGCCCCTCGACGGGCGCGGGCAGCAGCGCCGACCCTCCGCCCGAGATCAGGCAGATCACAAGGTCGTCTCGTTCCGCTTCCCCCGCGACCTCGAGCATGCGCTCCGCGGCGCGCTGCCCCGCCTGATCCGGCAGCGGATGGCCGGCTTCCACCAGTGGGACGCGCCGCAGGGGGACGGTGTAACCATACTTCACGCTGAGCAGACCACCGGAGATGCGGTCCTCGAGAATCTCCTCCAGTGCGGCGGCCATTGGAGCGTCCGCCTTGCCGCCCCCGATGACGAAGATCCGTCGCAGCCGGTTGAGCCGGTACTCCTGCTCACCGATCTGCAGCGCCGCCCCGCGGCGGCGGACCACCCGGCGCACCGCGGCGTGCGGGTCGACCGCGGCCACGGCGGCGGCAAGGACATGAGCGGCATCGCGTCGCAGCGCGGCTTCGGGTTTGTTTTCGAAGAGCTCGCGGTTGAAGGTCAGAGAGACCACAGAGGGCTACTGCCGTTGGCGCGCACGGCCTCGATGCGGACCTCAGTGAGACCTTCGCGCGCCAGCGCCCACTGCACGGTGTCACGGGCCAGCGGCGTGAGGTTGTTGATGTCGCTGAGGTGCACAAGGATCACCGTGCCCGTGCGCGCGGATGCGGCATGCACCGCGACCCGGGCGGCCGCGTCGTTGCTGAGATGCCCGACGGAGCTGAGGATACGGTTCTTCAGAAACCACGGGTAGGGACTGACGCCGAGCAGGGCCAGATCGTAGTTGGCCTCAATTAAGACGGTCTCCGCATCCTGCGCGCGCGCCAGGATCTCGCCGGTCGCTTCACCAAAGTCGGTCGCCACGAACGCCCGGGTCCCGTTGCCCGCGATGAGGAACCCCACGGGTTCCACCGCATCGTGCGGTACGGGAAATGCTTCGACCGTCAGCGCCCCGACGCGGAAAGGCCGGCCGCTCGTAAACCGCTCCACACTCGCGCCATTGAGCAGCGCCGCCCCGGCGCCGATGGTGCCTTCGTTGGCGAAGACAGGAATACCAAACACTTTACCCAGCGCCCCCGCGCCGCGCGTGTGGTCGTCGTGCTCATGGGTGAGCAGAATTGCCTGGAGCGGGGCGGCCTGCGGCATCAAGGAGAGATCGCGAAGGATGGTTTCCGCGGCAAGCCCCGCGTCGATGAGGACAGCAGTGCCTGCGGCCTCGAGGTAGATGGCGTTGCCGCTGCTCCCGCTGCGGAGGATGCGAAGGTTCATCGTGGGGTAAGCCGCCGCCGTGTAACCCCTACCACGATGAGGAGCAGAATCCCTGCGGCCCGAAAATAATGCACGGCGCGCGTGCGCAGGATGAGCGGCTCGGTTCTGAGCGCGTCCCACGTCGCGGTCCCCGAGTTTACGCGCGACGCGTTAGTCTCCACGACGCGACCGGGAAGCCGAGCCGACACCTGGAAGTCCCGCAGCGCTCGGGCCGCGCCCGGGGTGACCTCCGCGCGCAACCGCAGCGTAAAGGCGTAAGACGTCAGCACCAGCCACGAGCGACGGCGGAATGAGGCTTCGCCCCACGCGGCTGCCGGGATGTTGACCGCCCGGCCGAGTGCGGATTCATCGAACCGCGTATCCAGCAGGTAGCCGCCCCCCGACGTGACCCTCGCGTAGATGTCTGTTGAGGCGCCCCCTCCCAAAAACTCCGCCGCGGCGAGCGCAACAAGCGCGCCCACGGCGAAGCCCCGCCACCACACCATCACGAAGCGAAGCCTGTTTCCACCGGGGCGATGAGCAGAGCCGGTTCCTGGAAGAGCCGGACCGCCTGCCGGAGTCCCTCCGTCCAGACGGCCGCCGGCAACTCCGGCATCGCCGCCGCCTTCGGAGCCCGCACGGTCACCACAGGGACGTTCGCCCCATCGGGAATCCCCGCGAGCGCTTTCGCCTTGCGCACCGCGGTCTCCAGATCGCCGAGCTCGTCGATGAGGCCGGCTTCAAGGGCCTGCCGTCCGGTGTAGACTCGTCCGCGCGCGACGGACTCAACCCGCTCGACATCCTGTCCCCGCCCCGCGGCCACGCGCGACTTGAACCTGGTGTAGACATCCTGCATCCAGCCGCGCAGCACGCCCCACTCTTGCTCCGTGAAATCGGTGAAGGCTGAGAACATCGCCGCCGTCGCTCCCCGGCCGATGATCTCGCGGTTCAGTCCGAGGCGTTCAAACAGCGGGCGCGCGTTGAACTTGCCGGCGACGACGCCAATCGACCCTGTCACCGACATAGCCGCGGCCACGATGTGTTTCGCGCCGCAGACGACATAGTACCCGCCGGAGGCGGCCACGTTCCCGATGTACACGACGACCGGCTTGCGCTCCTGGACACGAACGACCTCGCGCCAGATCACGTCGGAGGCCACGGGCGAGCCTCCGCCGGAGTCAACATGGAACACGACGGCCTTCACCGCCGGATTGCTCTCGGCCGTGCGCAGAGCGCGGATGACCGTCTCGTGCCCCGCCAGGTGCGGGCCGAGTAACGGAATTGGCACCGGGAGGTCTCGGCTCTCTCCCGGCGTGATCGCGCCGATCAATTGGACCACCGCCACTTCGTCACGCTCCGCGACGCGCCACCGTAAGGGCAGCCGCACGCGCTTGCGGGCCTGCGTCCACGGCAGGATGCGGGCGGGGCCTCCTGCGCCCCCGAGCAGGCGCGGAAGATCGTCTTCATACGCCACGGTGGTGACGAGTCCGTTCGCCTTCGCCGCCTCTCCCGCCAGAATGCCCTGATCGATGGCCTCCTTCACCTGCGCCTCAGAGAGCCCGCGCGACCGCGCAATCGCTGCAACGATCTCCCGATAGTAGCTGTCCACGAGTGCATCCTGCATCTCGCGCTGGGGCGCAGTCATTTCGGGGTAGAGCACGCGATGCGAGGCGCTCTTGTACTCCCCGACGTGGTGGAATTCGGGCAGCACGCCGAGACGGTCGAGCGCGATGCGGAAGAAGGTCATCTCCACGCGCGGGCCATTGAGGATGAGCTCGGCGCTGGCCGGGACGATCACTTCATCGGCCACGCTGGCGAGGTAGTAGCCGTGCAGCGCGCTCGAGACCAGGTAGGCCGCGATCCGCTTCCCCGCCGCGCGGAAGCGTTCGAGTGCCGTGCGGAGGCCCTCGATGGAGGCGAGTCCGGCCCGGAGGTCGTCCACCTTGAGCACGATGCCCCGGACGCGAGGATCTTGCGCCAGGATGCGCAGGCGCTCCCGCCACTCTTCCAGACTCTCCTCGGCGATGGGCCCCAGGGGCTGGGGGATGAGCCGTTGGAGGAGTCCGCGCCGCGCCAGGCGCCGCTCGGGCAGCGTACCCCGGGCGGTGAGGACCACGAACTCCGGTCCGGGCAGTACCGTCGCCACCAGATTCCGCAGCACGCGGAAGGTGTTGGTCAACACGTCGACCACAAGCGCCAGCGGATTCATGGTTCCTCCCCGTTCATGTCCCACTCAATCATAGCCCAGGTCGCGCAGCCGGTCTTCGTCAATTCCAAAATGGTGGGCCACTTCGTGCACCACCGTGCGGCGGATCTCCTCCGCCACCTGGTCTTCATTCTCGCACGCTTCTTCCAGCGGCCCCTTGAAGATGGTGATCTTGTCCGGCAGCAAGGGATCGCTGGTGATCCCACGCTCGAGGAGCGGCGTGCCCTCGTACAATCCAAACAGCCATTCGTCAGGATTAAGGCCCAGGCGCCGGTACTGCTCTCTGGCGGGCCACTCCTCGATCACCACGTCGATGTTGTCCATCCGCTCCCCGATCAGCTCAGGGAGCCCGTCCAGCGCGCGGGCCACCAGCACTTCGAACTTCCGGCGTGCAAGCTTCATCCGCCGTCCAGTACCCGCGGTACTGCCGAAATGACGGCGTCCACGTCGCTGCGCGTGTTGTAGCCCTGGATGCTGATACGCAGCAGGGCCCGGCCGTTCCACGACATCACCGGCGCCTCAATCGCCCATTCTTCGAGCAACCGTCGCTGCACCCTCCGCGGGTCGGTGGCCGGCAGCGGGAGGCTGACCATCTGCGCATACCATTCGGGGCTATCCGGCGACAGGGGATCGAGCCCGGTCAGGCCTGTGAGGCGCTTCCTGACCTCGCGGGCGAGGGCATGGCACTCCTCACGCACGGCTTCCCAATGGTGTTCACGCTGGAAGCCTATAGCCGCCGGCACCGCAAGATACGCGGCGATATCCTGTGTGCCCTGCCACTCGAGCTCGTCCAGGAAGCGCGAGACGCCGCGGATCTCAGCCTCGTCTCCCCAGCTGATCACGAGCGGTCTGATGCGTTGCTGCAGTTCACGACGCACGTAGAGGAAGCCGGAGCCCTTCGGCGCGCACACCCACTTGTGGCAGTTCGCCGCGTAGATGTCCGCTCCCAGGTCCCCAAGATGGACCGGAATCTGTCCCGGCCCATGGGCTCCGTCCACGACCGTTGTGATGCCCGCTTCCCGCGCGCGCCGGATCAGGCCCGCCACCGGCAGGATCAGCGCCGTCGGCGACGTGATGTGGCTGCAGAAGAACACTCGTGTCCGGGAATTGACGCGCGCCCAGATCCGCTCGACAATCTCGTCCTCGGATTCGACAGGAACCGGCACCGGCGCCTCGACGTATCGCGCGCCCCGCTCTTCGCAGACCGTCCGCCACATCCGGCGCATCGCGCCGTACTCATGGTCTGTGGAGAGGACCTCGTCCCCGACACCGAGCGGCAAGGACCGCGCGGCAATGTTGACGCCCACCGTGGCGTTGGGGACGTAGACCAGGTCCTGTGGGTCCGCACCGACGTAGGCAGCGAGGGCTTCGCGCGCCTGCTGCATGAGGTCGCGAAAGCGCCGGCCCAGAAACTCCACGGGCTGCCGCTCCAGCTCCTCCTGCCACCGTTGGTACGCATCAAACACGGGCCGCGGGCACGCGCCGAACGAGCCGTGGTTGAGGAACACGACGTCCGGGCGGAGCAGGAAGAGATCGCGCAGCGCAGGGGCCACAGCCAGGTATTCAGACCGGCATGAAACATCCCCTTCCCGCCTGGGGAAATACGCTCAACGGGAAAGACGTTGGAGGCTGGTGAGAGATGCGCATCGAGTTTCTCTACTGGGAAGATTGTCCTTCGTACGCGCAGGCGCTGTTGCGCCTGCGCGAGGTCGTAGCTGAAGAAGGTGTCAATTCCGAGGTCGAAGTGATACGCGTGGATACGGAAGACCAGGCCCAGCAGCTGCGCTTTCTCGGCTCTCCAACCATCCGATTCGACGATGTTGACATGGCGCCGCCGGTCGACCAATCATACGGCCTGAGCTGCCGCGTCTATCTCACCGACGATGGACGGGTCACGCCTTTGCCCAGCAAAGAGATGATCCGACGCGCGCTACGGAGCGCGGTCCGCACCCGGGAGGTGTAGCACTATGCCGTTGGCACTGCAGTCGCGACTCATCCCGTTTTCGCTGAAGGGCACGGACGGCAGGACATTACGGCCGGAGGATTTTGCGGAGGCGAAGGTCTTCGGCGTGATCTTCACGTGCAACCACTGTCCCTACGCCAGGGCGTGGGAGGATCGGTTGATCCGCGTTCAGCGTGACTATGCCAACCGCGGTGTGCGCTTCATCCTGATCAACTCGAATGATCCCGTCAAGGTCCCCGACGACAGCTTTGATCAGATGAAAGTCCGAGCACAGGCCAAAGCGTACCCCTTCCCGTACGTGTTCGATGACACGCAAGAGGTCGCAAAGGCTTACGGCGCTACGCGTACACCGGAGATCTTCCTCTTCGACGAGAGCCGGACGCTGCGCTATCATGGCGCCCCCGACGACAACTACGAAGATCCCGCCGCGGTACGCCATCAGTACCTGCGCGACGCGCTGGACGCCCTTCTGGCTGGATCGACGCCCCCTACCCCCGAAACCAAGGCCGTCGGCTGCACCATTAAGTGGAAATAACGCGCCGCTAACCCCCAGGCTGTAATCCCTTTCGCAGACGGGTTGTATCCTCATTCACAGCCCGTTTTCGGGCCGCAGTGTATCCTGAGGCCACTTCGGGATCTGCTGCAGATCCCGCCCGGAAAGGAGGTGAACACAATGAAGATCAAACTCGCCGCAATGTTGGCCCTGGTTCTGTTGCTCGCCCCGGCCGCGTTTGCCGCAGAGGTCGAGCTTTCCGAAATCCAGCGGCCTGTAGACATGACCGAGTCGGTTCTCTTCTATCAGGATCAGACCAAGGCGGAGGCTCCGAGCGAGGAGGAGGCAGCGGAGGTCATTCGGCACGAGGGTTAAGTTGATCGGATCAGCGTCACGGTGGAGGTGGACCGAGCGCAGCCCGGTCCCCTCCGCCCGCAGGATTATCTAGCCGGTGTTTGGGGCACAGCAGAAAACTCTTGGGCAGGATTACAGAGCGCGAGTTTAGGGTAGGCAGAAAACAGAAGAGAGGTGAACGGCCATGAGGAGCCTGTTTGAAGTGTGGCAGTCGCCGGGCGGGAAGCGATGGGAGGGGGGGGATCAGGAGGAGGGGATCCTGGCCGCGTTGACGTCGCGCCGTCCGGGCACCATCACCGAACTCGCCGAGGTCTTCGATCCCACCGGGAAGCTGCACCTGCGCCGCATCGCCCGCTACGACGATCGCGTGCGCGCGGATCACACAGCTTAATACTCTCGAGAGGCGCGCAGGTGACAGGAGTTCGCTCCCGCCATCCGCCCGCCTCTCGATGTCGGCGCGCCGGGAAACCGGCGCGCCATTTTGTTTGATTTTGTTCTTTTATGTATCGAAGTACAGGAAGAACTCCGCCGGGTGCGGACGCATCCGGACGAAGTCCACTTCCTTGCGCCGCTTGTACTCGATCCAGGTCTCGATCAAATCTTTCGTGAACACGTCCCCTTCGAGCAGAAACGCATGGTCGCCTTCCAGCGCAGCCAGGGCCGCATCGAGCGAGCCCGGGACCTGGCGGATCTTCGCCGCCTCGGCCTCCGGCAGCTCGTAGAGATCCACGTCCATCGGCTCGCCCGGCTCGATCTGCTTGCGAATGCCGTCGAGCCCCGCCAGCAGCATCGCCGCGAACGCCAGGTACGGGTTAGCCGTTCCATCGGGGGGCCGATACTCGATCCGTTTGCTGCGCGGGCTCGTGGAGTACACCGGGATGCGCACCGCCGCGCTTCGGTTCCGCTGCGAGTACACGAGGTTGACCGGGGCCTCGTAGCCCGGCACCAGCCGGCGGTACGAGTTCGTGGTCGGCGCGCAGAGCGCCATGAGCGCGTCCGAGTGCGCCAGCAGGCCGCCGATGTACCACCGCGCCAGCTCGCTGGTCTGCGCGTAGCCGCTTGCGTCGAAGAACAGGTTTGTCCCGTCCTTCCACAGGCTCTGGTGGCAGTGCATGCCCGAGCCGTTGTCGCCGAAGATCGGTTTGGGCATGAATGTGGCGGCCTTGAAGTGCTCCTTGGCGTACATCTTCACGAGGTACTTGTAGAGCATCATACGGTCGCCCATCTCGGTGAGCGTGTCGAAGCGCATGTCGATCTCGCACTGCCCCGCCGAAGCGACCTCGTGGTGGTGCACCTCGACCTCGATTCCGGCCTCCTGCATCTTCAGGACCAGCCCCGAGCGAAAGTCCTGCAGGCTGTCCGCCGGTGGGGCAGGGAAGTAGCCCTCCTTGTGCCGGGGCTTGTGGCCGAGGTTGGGCTTTTCGTCGCGCCCGGAGTTCCAGATGCCTTCGGCCGAGTCCACAGAGTAGGACGAGGTGTGCTGACGTAGGTCATAGCGCACATCATCGAAGACGAAAAACTCCGCCTCGGGACCCCAGTAGCTCGTCGTGGCGATGCCGGATGTCGTGAGGTAGCGTTCTGCCTTCTGCGCGATGAAGCGCGGGTCCCGCGTGTAGCGCTGGCGCGTCACCGGATCGTACACGTCGCAGGTGAGCAGGAGGGTCTTGATGCGCAGGAGGGGGTCGACGAGGGCCGAGGCAGCGTCGGGCAGCAGGATCATGTCCGACTCGTCGATGCGCTGGAAGCCTCGGATGCTGCTTCCGTCGAAGCCTACGCCCTCGACGAACATGCTCTCGTCGAGCTCGGTGACCGGCGAGGAGAAGTGCTGCCAGGTGCCGATCACGTCCGTGAACCGGAAGTCCACCATCTGCACGTCCTGGCTGCGGCAGAGCTCGATCACCTGCGACGGATTGGCGATCGCGCGGTCGGAGATATGGTTGCGGATCTGTTCCTTCATACCATCGCGCCTCCCCGGCATGGAGTTGAAAACAGAACCGGCGCCCTCGCTTGAGGGGCGCCGTGGCCCAGACGATCTATGTGTGTTATTCCCGGTACTGGCCACGACTCTATCAGAGGTAGCCCGGGCCAGTCAAGCCTCGTACCCGTCATCCTAGCGCATTCTGGTCATCGAACAGAACTCGGTCCGGACCGATGTCCTCGGGAATCCGCAGGATTCCTGAGGGGTTTGGTAGTGATATACAGTGTGAAAAGCCTTCCTGGAGGACGTCCACATGGCGCATTACACCT
>Ga0209853_1000101_pt1 | contig 22482 bp, 19 predicted proteins | sample GWRWS1_30_40_FD_187224 | JGI IMG/M metagenome (GOLD analysis project Ga0209853, IMG submission 187224) | Riverbed sediment microbial communities from areas with vegetation nearby in Columbia River, Washington, USA - GW-RW S1_30_40 (SPAdes)... | ecosystem: Environmental > Aquatic > Freshwater >...
CCGGTTCCGAGTCGCGAAGGTACACCTGAAGCTCGTTCAGCCGCTCGAGGTCGAAGGCGACCGAGCCCTTCGAGCCGTTGATCTCCCAGGCGAAGGCGTTCTTGCGGCCGGCGCAGAACCGCGAGGCCTCGATCGTGCCGACGGCGCGGACGGGTGTCGCCAGCACCTCCTCGAGACTGCGGGCGAAGCGCTCGCGGGACTCGCGGGCGCGGTCGCGGCCGCGGGCGCGGATCTCGACACCGCGGGCGCGACACCCAGACCGCCGAGCGCCTTGTTCACCGCCCGGTACAGCTCGAGGACGGGCTGCGCCAGCCGCTGCTCCAGCTCCTGACGAACGGCGCGCAACGCCCGGCCCTCGACCTTGATCGCCGCGAAGCCGGCGAAGACGCCACGGGCGATCGCGAGCGGGCCGAGTGGGTTGTCGCCGTCGTTGATCGCGGCGTGCCTGAACAGCGTGGCGAAGCGCGCCGAGAGTTCGCCGAGCTCCGGACCGGCGTGCTCCTTCAGGCGGGAGCTGAGCCGGCCGATCGCGGCCTCGTTTTCGAGCACGTTGGTCTTCAGGGCCTGCAGCTCGTCGCGGCCGAGGTCCCTCGTCATGAGCCCGGTCCCCTGCAGCCCGCGCACGCGTTCTTCGAACCGCTCCGCGAACTCCTTCCGGAACGCGGGAAGGAACGGCTCGCGCTCGTGGTGCAGACGCTGCGCGGCGACCAGATACTGATCGCGCTCCTCCCGGTCGCGGCTGTGCTGGCCGGCATCGCTCAGCTGGCGGGCCAGGGCATCGAGCAGCTCCTGGAGCTGCCCACTCAGATGCTTCTCGGCCGCGGCGCGGCACTGGATCAGGACGGACCCCCGGTCAAGGGTGGCGGCGGCCGACACGAAATACTCCTCTGCTCGATGCTCGAAAGGCCACTCGCGCTGCGCCGCGGCATCCGGGGCGGGCGGGGCTCCAAGCAGTTTACGCAGGCGGACGACTGGGACGGAAGGCACCATGCCGCATCGGCCGGCTGGCGATGTGGCGCATTGACGCTTCGACGCCGCGCGCTCGCGACGTCAGCGCGAATCCTTCACGTTGAGTCGAGTCGGGGACGCCGCGGACCCACCCGCGGGTCGCCGAGGGAGGGCCGACGCGCCGGGTTAGCTTCAGGGTTTGCGGTAGAGCGTCACGAGCGCCGCGGGATCGTCGTCGCCCCTGCCCTGGGCGGCGAGCGCGCGGAAGAGCTCGCGCGCCAGCCCGGCCATCGGCAGCGGCGTGCCGGTCGAGCGCGCGAGATCGGCCGCGGTGTCGAGGTCCTTGAGGAACAGGTTCGCGGCGCCGATCGGCTCGGCGTAGCCGCTCACCATCCGCGGTACCCAGATCCTGAGCGGCATCGAATCGGCGAATCCGCCCGCGAACGCCTCGGGCAGCCGGGTGGCATCGACGCCGGAGTTCTGGGCGAGCGTCACGGCTTCCGCGATCACGGCGAGCGCGCTCCCGACGATCACCTGGTTGCAGAGCTTGGTCGTCTGCCCTGCGCCGGCCGGGCCCATGTGGGTGATGTTGCGCGCGTAGGCCGCGAGCGCCGGCCGCACCCGGTCCACAGCCTCCGGGTGCCCGCCGCACATGATCGCGAGCGTCCCTTCCTGCGCCCCCTTCACGCCCCCTGAGACCGGGGCGTCGGCCCACTGCATGCTGCTTCGGCTTGCGAGCCGCTCGGCGAACGTGCGGGTCGCATCGGGCCGGATCGAGGAGTGGTCGACGAGCACCTTGCCGCGGCCTTCCGCTTCGGCGACGCCGTCGGGCCCGAACACGACCTCCTCGACCGCGCGCGTGTCGAGCAGGCAGAGCATCACGATGTCCGCCGACTTCGCCGCGTCGCGCGGCGTGGCGGCCTCGATCGCGCCCCGCTCGAGCGCCGGGGCGAGCTTGCCGCGGCTGCGATTCCACACGTGGACGCGGTACCCGCTCTGCAGCAGGCGCAGCGTCATCGGCAGCCCCATCAGCCCGACGCCGAGGAAGGCGAGGATCGGTTTCTCAGTTGCCACGTTCAGCTCCTTCAGGGCAAATCCCCCGCTTCACGCCGTTTCGCCGCCGCTACTCGTACGGCCAGTCGACCGCGCCCGAGTGCGTCACCGCGCCGAGGTTCGCCGGTCCGACCAGCTTCGCATACTTTTCGAGCGCGCCGGCGAGCGGCTCGGCCCGCCGCGGCTGCCACTTGGCGCGGCGGCGCGCAATCTCGGCCTGGTCGACGAGCCACTCAATCGTACAGGCGTTCGCGTCGATGCGGATGCGATCGCCGTCGGCGACGAGCGCGATCGGCCCGCCCACCGCGGCCTCGGGGCAAGCGTAGCCGATGCACAGGCCGCGCGTCGCGCCGGAGAACCGGCCGTCCGTCAACAGCGCCACCCGCTCTCCCATTCCCTGGCCATAGAGGAGCGCGGTGACGCCGAGCATCTCGCGCATGCCGGGGCCCCCGACCGGGCCCTCGTTGCGGATGACGAGGACGTCGCCTGCCTGATACGCGCGAGATCGTGGTCATCTCGAACGGCGTTCCGCCCGCGGCAGCGACGCCGAGCTTCGCGGCTTCGGCCTGCGGGCGCAGCGACATCGAGCAGGGGGTGTTCTCGCCGTGGGTGCTGACGACCGCGACGAACGGCTTCGCCATCGCCGCGTCGTCCAGCCCCATCGCGCGCAGGAACGTGCGGTGCGGCGTGCGGTCCACGCCCTCGACCACGACGCGCGAGCGGCGCTTCGCCCGATCCTCCTTTGACGTGCTCATTGTGAATCGCGCGGCCCGGGTGCGCGGTTCGTTTCGGTTTGCCGCGCCCGGCGATTATAGTCGCCGAAGGGCGTGCAGCTCATCGTCGCCGGACCGCGAGCATCCCGGCGCATGCCGGGAGCGGCGGATCGTCGAAGCTCGTCGCCGCGGGCACCGCGGCGCCGGGTTCGACCCGCTGTGCGTCGCCTACGCGGCCTGCCGCTCGGCCTCGGCCACCGCCTGGATGCGGGCCCGCTCCGCCCGCGACTCGCGAACCGCGTGCTCGAGAGCGTCGTCCGCGAGCTGGGTCATGGCGGCCGCGTCGTCCTTCAGGTCCGCGTGCTCCACGGCGCGCGAGATGACTTCGGCCTTGGTCGCGCCCTTCTTCTGGCCGAGGAACGGCTTGAAGAGGAGGTAGAGCACGTCGCGGGCCGGCATGTGGCGGAAGAAGCGGTAGAGCAGCTTCACCGCCTGACGCGTGTGGCGCGTCAGCTTGTAGATGATGAGCTTGCGCATCTCCTCGCTGCGGATCCGGTGGATCACCTCGCCGGGGAGACACGTGGGGTCGATCGAGGAGCACTTGAAGTACTTGTACCAGTCGGTCGCGTCGTTCACCAGCCCGCGCCGCACGTACTCCTGCCAGAGGGGCGTCCCGCGGTAGACGCAGAGGCGGTTGAAGCCGAAGGTGTCGATCCGGAGCTTCGACGCGAACTTGAAGCTCTGACGCATGTCCTCCTCGGTCTCGTCCGGGCTGCCGACCACGAAGAACCCGTGAACGATCTCGATCCCGGCGTCCTTCGCCTTGTTGACCGCGGTCTCGACCTCCTCGAGGGTCTGTTCCTTCTTGAGCCGGTCCAGGATCTTCTGGCTGCCGCTCTCGATGCCGAACATCAACGTACGGCAGTGGGCCTTCGCCATGGCCGGGAAGAGCTCCATGCAGGTGGAGTCGACACGACCCTCGCAGCCCCACTGGATGTTGATGCCGTTGTCGTTGATGCCCTTGCAGATCGCCTGGATCCGCTTCGGCTGGAGCAGGAAGTGGTCGTCGACGAAGTACACCGCGCCGTAGCCGTCCTCGCGGAGCTGCTTGAACTCGGCGATGACGTGCTCCGGGCTGCGGGAGCGCCACTTGCCCTCGTTGAAGATCGGGATGTCGCAGAAGACGCACGGCCAGGGGCAGCCGCGCGAGGTCTGCATCGTGGTGAAGCGCTCGAGGGACAGCACCGCCGGCACGTCGAGCGGCATCGACTCCACGAAGTCGAGCGCCAGGCTCTCGCGATCCGGGAACGGCCACTGGTCGAGGTTGCGCTCTAGCGTACGGTTGGCGTTGTGCCGGAGCTTCCCGCCCTTCTCCTGCCAGGTGACGCCCGCCACGGTGTCGGGGTCGTCGAGCCGATCCGCGAGGTCGAGGATGAGCTGCTCGCCGTCCCCGCGGCACACGAAGTCGATCTCGGGGACCTGCAGCTTGACGAGCTGCGGGTTGAGCGACGCGAAGACGCCGCCGAAAGCGATCTTCACCTTCGGATTGGCCGCGCGGATCTGGCGCGCGAGGATCTTCGCGTACGGATAGCTCGTCGTCGAGAGGAAGCTCAAGCCCACAAGCGCCGGCCGCTGGTGCCGGATCTCCTCGATGATGACGTCGTTCGGCGTCTCGGGATTGGCCTGGTCGAACATCGTGACCTCGTGGCCGGCCCGCTTCAGGACCGAGGAGAGGGACATGATGCCGATGGGCGGGAATCCCATGACGCGGATGCGGCCATTCTTGGCGCGCGTCTTGTCGGGGATCGCGTAGAACTGCGGATCCCGCACGTGCACCAGAAATATTCTCATCGCGTGGACGTCCTCTGCGGCAGGTCGCGGAGTCTACGCGAAAGGGCCGCCAGCCGCCGCCGCGCGTGATGCTTTGCACCTAGAATGTCCGGCGCGCGCGGGTTCGCGCCCGCGCGCACGGCGGCAGGAGAAAAGCGAATGCGAGTAGACGTCATCGGCGGCGGCCCGGCCGGGCTGTACTTCGCCATCCTCATCAAGAGTAGCCACCCCGGCACCGCGGTCAACGTCGTCGAGCGCAACCGGGCCGACGACACGTTCGGCTTCGGTATCGTGCTCTCCGACGAGACGCTCGCGAACCTCCGGCGGGCCGACGAGACGAGCTATCGCGAGATCGCGGCGAACTTCGCCTACTGGGACGACATCTATACCCACTACAAGGATCGGGTGCTGAAGTCGAGCGGGCACGGCTTCTCGGGCATCCGCCGGCTGACGCTGCTGCAGATCCTGCAGCGCCGTGCGGCCGATCTCGGCGTGCGAGTGCGCTACCAGTCCGAGGACCCGGGGGTGGCGGCGCACCAGGACGCCGACCTGATCGTCGGCGCCGACGGCATCAACAGCCGGGTGCGCGAGACGCTCGCCGCGCACTTCAAGCCGACGACCGAGACCCGGTCGAACCGTTTCGTGTGGCTCGGCGCGAAGACCACGCTTCCCGGCTTCACCTACAGCTTCCGCGAGAACGAGCACGGGATCTGGAATCTCCACGCTTACATGTACACGCAGGGCGAGTGCACGCTGGTGGTCGAGACCACCGACGAGGCGTTCAAAGCCTCCGGCCTCGGCGTGGAGGACGAGGCGGCCGCCGCGGCCTACGTGGCGCAGCTCTTCGGCGAGGAGCTCAACGGCGCGCCGGTGCTCAGCAACCGCTCGTTCTGGCGGCAGTTCCCGGTGGTGCGCTGCGCCACCTGGCACCACGACAACGTCGTGCTGCTCGGCGACGCCGCGCATACCGCGCACTGGTCGATCGGCTCGGGCACGAAGCTCGCGCTCGAGGACGCGATCGCGCTCCACGGGGCGGTGACGCGCCATCCGCGGGATCCGCGGGCCGCGCTCGAGGCCTACGAGGGCGAGCGCCGCGACGAAGCAGACCGGATCACGCACTCGGCGAACACCTCGCTCGTGTTCTTCGAGAACGTCCGCCGCTTCTGGCACATGGAACCGATCCAGTTCAACTTTGCGCTGATGTCGCGCTCGAAGCAGGTCACCTACGAGAACCTGCGCAAGCGCGACGCGACGGTGATCGAGGACGTCGACCGGTGGTGGGCGCGGCAGGTCGCTGAAGGCCAGCGCCTCCGGCTGCCGGCCGACTTCGTTGCACCGCCGCCGATGTTCTCGCCGTTCGGCTTGCGCGGGATGACGGTGATGAACCGCGTCGTCGTGTCGCCGATGTGCCAGTACTGCGCGGAGGACGGTACACCGACCGACTGGCATTTCGTGCACTACGGCTCGCGCGCGGTGGGCGGCGCTGGCCTGATGTTCACGGAGATGACGTGCGTCGCGCCCGATGCGCGCATCTCGCCCGGCTGCACCGGCATGTACAAGCCCGAGCACCTGGCCGCGTGGCAGCGGATCGTGCAGTTCGTGCACGTCCACAGCGACTGCAGGATCGGGCTGCAGATCGGCCATTCCGGCCGGAAGGGCTCGACGCAGCTCGGGTGGGAGGAGATGGACCAGCCGCTCGCGAAGGGCAACTGGCCGATCCTCGCGCCCTCGCCGCTGCCGTACCACCCGGGCGTGTCGCAGGTGCCGCGGAAGATGACGCGCGAGGACATGGATCGCGTCCGCGACCAGCACGTCGCCGCCGCGAGGATGGGTATCGAGTGCGGCTTCGACATGCTCGAGCTCCACATGGCGCACGGCTACCTGCTCGCGAGCTTCCTGTCGCCGATCACCAACCGGCGCCGGGACGAGTACGGCGGGAGCCTGGAGAACCGGCTGCGGTTCCCGCTCGAAGTGTTCGATGCCTGCCGGAGGGTCTGGCCGGCGGAGAAGCCGATGTCGGTGCGGATCTCGGCGACCGACTGGATTCCGGGCGGGAACACCGGCGAGGAGGGGATCGAGATCGCCCACGCGTTCAAGGCGCTCGACTGCGACCTGATCGACGTGTCGACCGGCCAGACCGACCCGGCGTCGCGGCCGGTGTACGGCCGGATGTATCAGGCGACGTTCGCCGAGCAGATTCGGAACGAGGTCGGGATCGCGACGATGGCGGTCGGCGCGATCACGACCGCCGACCAGGTGAACACGCTCATCGCCTCGGGGCGCGCGGACCTCTGCGCGCTCGCGCGCCCGCATCTTGCCGACCCGTACTTCACGCTGCACGCGGCCGCGGCGTACCAGGCGCTGGGGTATGCCCTCCAGGGGGTTGCGTGGCCGAAGCAGTACTGGTCGGGCCGCGACCAGCTGTACACGCTCGAGCGCCGCGCGCGCGAGGAAGCCGAGCAGAAGCTCGGGCAGGTCAAGCCGCCGAAACCCGATGTCGCGGTGGCGCAGAAGGCGGCCTGAACCAGCGGGAACGGCTGACGAATCCTCGATGCAGGACACGACGCCTGAGTTCCGCCGGATCGTGGCGGAGCGTCTGCGGCGCATGGCGCCCGAGGAGCGGGTCCGCCTCTGCGCCGAGATGTTCGAAACGGCGCGTCACCTGATCGAGGCATGTTGTCCGCCGTCATCGCCAGCGCGTAGGTGACGAAATACGCGCGAAAGCCGCGGTGGCGCAGCGCGGCGAAGGACTGGGGCGCGCGCGGCTGCGCGCCGGCGCCGTCGGGCGGGGAGGTCAAGCGGGTCTTCGGCGGCGCGTGCGAGCAAACCGGCGAAGAGCCGCCATTCCCGCTACTTGGCCTTCGGCTGGCCAGCCCTCAAGCAGGTGCTCATGAATTGGCTGCGCTCGCGACCCTTCAAGCCCTTGTCGGCCGCCTGCTTGGTGCAGGCGGCCGTGCGCTTCTCCTGGGCGGTGGCCTGCTTCTGCGCGCCCGCCTGCTTGTCCTGCGCGAGTGCCGGAGACGCGCACAGCGCGGCGGCGAACACGGCTGCGATCGGCTGGCGCATGACTCCTCCTCCGCTAACCCCGTCCGATGAACGGCATCTTGGTCGCCATCACGGTGACGAACTGGACATTCGCCTCGAGCGGGAGGCTCGCCATGTAGACCACCGTCTGCGCGACGTGCGCGACGTCCATCAGCGGCTCGACCTTGGTCGAGCCGTCCGCCTGCGGGACGCCCTTCGCCATCCGCTCGGCCATCTCGGTCAGCGCGTTCCCGATGTCGATCTGGCCGCACGCGATGTCGTACTTCCTCCCGTCGAGCGAGGTCGACTTGGTCAGGCCGGTGATTGCGTGCTTGGTCGCGGTGTAGGGCGAGGAGTTGGGCCGCGGGGCGTGCGCCGAGATGGAGCCGTTGTTGATGATGCGGCCACCCCGAGGCGTCTGGCTCTTCATGATCTTGAACGCTCCCTGCGTGCACAGAAACGCCCCGGTGAGGTTGGCGTCGACCACGGACTTCCATTGCTCGAACGTCAGCTCCTCGAGCGGGATCCCCGGCGCGTTCTGACCGGCGTTGTTGAAGAGCACGTCGAGGCGGCCGAACTTCTCCTTGGTCTTGGCGAAGAGCGCGCGAACGGACGCCGGGTCGCTCACGTCGGTGGGGACTGCCAAGGCACGTGCCGCCGCGGCGCCGGCATCCTTCACGGTCTGCTCGAGCGCGGCCGCCCGACGTCCCGCCAGCACGACCGAATACCCCTCTTGCAGCAGCGCAGTTGCGGCCGCCTTGCCGATGCCGGAGCCTGCGCCAGTCACGATCGCGACCTTGCCGTTCGAGCTCATCGTTCGTCCTCCTGCGGCGGGATGGGAATGAAGGGGCAGGAAGGATAGACCAATCGCGCCGGGCGCGGCGCGCCTTACTTTCCGAGCAGCGCGAGCATCCGATCCGGGTAGTCGGTCATGATGCCGTCGACCGGCAGCGCGATGAGGCGCCGCATGTCGTCCGGCTCGTTGACGGTCCAGACGTCGATCTTCAGGTTGAGTCGCCGCGCGGCGCGCACGAATTTCGGGGTGAGGACGTCGAGGTTCCCGAGCCGCTCGGGGACCTGGAGCGCCTCGGCGCGGGGCTCGAAGAGCGGGTCGAGGAACAGGGCCGTGAGCCGGAAGAAGCGGCGGGCCTCGCCCGCAGTGGCCGCCGTCGCGACGCCCGGACACGCGGAGCGGAATGCGTCCATGGCGTCCTGCCCGAAGGACGCCACGACGACCAGATGCTCCATGCGGTGCTCGCGAATGAGCTCGCAAAGCGGCCTGGAGAGGGTCGCGTCTCGCGTCTTGATTTCCAGGTTCATGCGCGCCCGGGGCAGGGCGCTGAAGACCTCCTTCAGGCTGGGGACGGCGAAGCCCTGACCGCGATGGGGGTGAGTCTTGTCACCATCGGCGCTCCAGCGATAACCGGCGTCGAGCTCGCGGAGTCTCGGCAGCGTCAGTGCCGCCACCGGGCCGCTGCCATCGGTGGTTCGATCGACGGTCTCGTCGTGCAGGACCACGAGAACGCCGTCCGCGGTCTGGCGGATGTCCATTTCCAGAACGTCGGCGCCCAGATCTGCCGCTTTGCGGAACGCGTACAGCGTGTTCTCGGGCCAGAGGCCCCGTCCGCCGCGATGGGCGATCACGCTGGGCGGCGTCGTCGTGGCCCAGAACGGATGCTGGGGCACCGGCTTCACCAGCGCGGCGAGGACCAGGTGAGCCGTGACCAGGCTCGCCAGCAGGACCGCGCCGACCTTCAGGAGGAGACGCATCATCGGCCTGGCGAGGCTCAGCCCGGCTTCACTCCCGCCGCCTTGATCACCTTGCCCCAGCGCTCGGCCTCGCCGCGCATCAGGATGCGCAGCGCCTCCGGCGCGGTGCCGACGGGCTGGAAGTAGATCGCGATCATCCGCTGCCGCACGTCGTCGCTGCGGATGATCTGGACGAGCTCCTCCGACAGCCGGTTGACGATTGGTGGCGGCGTCCTGGCCGGCGCGACCGCGCCGATCCAGGCAGTGGACTCGAAGCCCGCGAATCCCTGCTCGGCGATCGTCGGCGTGTCGGGCAGCACGACGCTGCGCGAGGTCGTCGTCGCGCCGAGCGCCTTGAGCCGCCCGGCCTGGACGAGCGGCATCGCCGTGGCCGGCACGACGAAACCGCCCGCGATCTGGCCGTTGAGGATCGCGGTGTTCACCTGCGGGCTGCCGGGATAGGGCACGTGCACGAGGTCGAGACCGGCGCGCTGCTTGAGCAGCTCCATCGTGAGGTGCGATGCGCTGCCGTTGCCGACCGAGCCGTAGTTGAGCTTGCCCGGCTGCGATCTTGCGAGCTTGACGAAGTTCTGCACGCTGTCCACGCCGAGCTTCGGGTCGACGACCAGCACGTTCGGGCTCGCCGCCACGACCGTGATCGGCACGAGCTCCTTGAACGGGTCGTATTCCATGCTCTTCATCAGCACGGTGTTCACGGCGAGCGGGCCCGGGATCGAGAGCCCGATCGTGTAGCCGTCGGGCGCAGCCTTCGCGACCTGACCGGTGCCGACCATGCCGCCGGCGCCGGGCTTGTTCTCGACGACGACCGGCTGGCCGAGCGCGGCGCCGAGCCGGTCGGTCAGCATCCGCGCGATCAGATCGGGCGAGCTGCCCGGCGGGAACGGGACGATCATGCGGATCGGCCTCGACGGCCACTTGTCCTGGGCCGGCGCTGCGGTGACGAGAGCGAGCGCGGCAAAGGTGGCGAGCGAAACCCCTCCGGCGGTGCGCGCCAGCCCCTTTAACAGGGGGGCAAGTCGATTGTTCATCGTTGGTTTCCTATCGGCTGGCCGCGGCGTCCTGCCCGAGGTAGACGCCGTCGTGCTGCAATTGTGCCTGAAGCGACTCCACGTCCAGCGCGCGCGGTGCGACGCCTGCCTTCAGCGCCAGCGCGGCCGCGGTGCCCGCCGCCTGGCCCATCACGAAGCACGCGCCGCTCACCCGCGCCGCCGACTGGCCGTCGTGCGTCATCGACGCGCAGCGGCCCGCGACGAGCAGGTTGTCGATCCGGCGCGGGACGAGCATCCGATAGGGGAGCTGGTTGAAGCCGCGCGAGCGCGGGATCGGCGGCCAGGCCCACTCGACGTCGCCGGTGACGTGCCGCTCGATCGGCCAGCCGTTCACCCCGATCGTGTCGCGGAAGTTCGCGCACGCCAGGACGTCGTCGCCCGTCAGCACGTACGCGCCGAGCAGGCGCCGCGTCTCCCGGACGCCGACCTGCGGCGCGATGTCGAGCACGTAGGCGCGCTCGAACCCCGGCACGCACTCGCGGAGGAACACGATGTAGCTGCGGATCTGCCGCCGGCCCTCGAGCTCGCCGGCGGAGAGCTGCTCCGCGTCGGTGCCGTCCATCGCCGAGCCGTCCGGGTTGCGGATCTGCGTGACGTTCGCGCGCCATTCGGTCGGATGCTTCTGCGGCCGCACGATCGCGCCCTTCCGGGGGAACCGGAACCGCCCCTGCGCCTCGGCTTCCTGCATGAGCCGCGGGATCTCGTGCCACGCCTCCCGCGCGCGTTCCGGATCGACGTCCGCGACCCGGAACATGAGGGTGGGGTAGAGCAGACTCCCCTCTGCATCGCCCTTTTCCCACGGCGCGCCCGCCCAGGCGGCGAGGTCGCCGTCGCCCGAGGCGTCGATGAAGATCCGCCCCCGGATCGCGCGGCGCCCGGATTTCGTCTCGACGAGCAGCGCGTCGATCTCGGCTTCGCTCCGCATGAGCGCGCCGGCAGCGAGCGCGTGGAAGGCCAGTCCGGCGCCGGCCCCGACCACGAGATCGTCCGCCGCGCACTTGTAGGCCGACATGTCATAGGCCTGCGCCTTCGTCTTGCCCAGGACAAGGTGCGGCTCGTTCAATCCGCCGAGACGGTCGATGCGCTCGAGCAGCTCGTCGGCGACGCCGTGAACCACGCGGCGGATCTCGCCGCGGACGTTGGCGAACAGGCCGCAGAAGTTGGTCACGCCCGCCGCGGTGCCCATCCCGCCGAGGAACCCGTAGCGCTCGACGAGCAGGGTCGACGCGCCGCCGCGCGCCGCGCACGCGGCGGCGGCGATCCCCGCCGGCCCCCCGCCGAGCACCACGACGTCGTACTCCCCCGCGACGGGAACGTCGCGCCCGGGCTCGGTGACGTAGTTCATGGCCGCCGCAAAGATACCGCATGGGCGCGTCGGCGGCGCGGGAGCGATCCCTTAGAATCGGCCCGATGAACAGGGCCGTCGGCACCTCCGTGGCGGAATCGGCGCGTGAGCGGCCGGGGCGCGTGCGCGCGCTCTGGAACTGGCTCACCCGGAACGGCGGGCCGCGCGGCGCGCAGCCGATCTCGGCCGGCGACCTCAAGCTCGCGCGGGCGATCTTCCGCGACATCCTGGCGGGGATCGGCGGTGAAGCGTCGGCCCGCCAGCGCGTCGCGACGCTCGCCGCGCTCTATCGCGGCCTGAACGACGATGGCCGGACGCAGCTGCTCGGCCTGCTCGGGGACGAGTTCGGCCCCGACGAGCTCGAGATCAACCACGCGATCAAGGGATATCTCGATGCCCAGGGGCCGGCACGGCGCGACGCCGAGTCGCAGCTCCGGCTCGCGCTCGGCAGCCCGCGCATCCGGATCCTCAAGCAGTTCAACCTGCTGCCCGACGGCGTGAAGCTCCTGGTCGACATGCGCGCCGACGTGCTGCGCTACGCGGGGGAGCGCCGCGAGCTGGAGGTGCTGGACGAGGAGCTCTACTCGCTCCTCGGCAGCTGGTTCGACATCGGGAATCTCGAGCTCCGGCGCATCAGCTGGAACTCGCCGGCGATGCTGCTCGAGAAGCTGATCGCGTACGAGGCGGTGCACGAGATCCAGTCGTGGGCGGATCTGCGCAACCGCCTGGACTCGGACCGGCGCTGCTACGCGTTCTTCCACCCGCGCATGCCCGATGAGCCGCTGGTGTTCGTAGAGATCGCGCTGGTGAAGGACACGGCGGACAACATCCACTCGCTCCTCGACGAGTCGGCGCCGGCGTTCGATCCGCAGGCGGCGCAGGCGGCGATCTTCTACTCGATCTCGACCTCGCAGGCGGGCTTGCGCGGCGTTTCGTTCGGGGGATTCCTCATCAAGCGCGTCGTCGAAACGCTGTCGGCCGATCTTCCGCGGTTGCGGACCTTCGCGACGCTCTCGCCGGTCCCCGGGTTCCGGCAGTGGCTCGAGGCGCAGGCGCGGTCGAAGGACCCGGGGTTCTTCGGCGCGAAGGAGCGCGTGCGGCTGTGCGAGGAGGCCGGGGTGCGCGATCCGCACGAGGCGCTCGCGCAGCTGCTGCTGCGGGGCTTTGCCACGGAGGCGCAGCCGCCGGAATCGCTCAGACCGACCCTCACTCGCCTCTGCGCGCAGTACCTCGCTGAGGCGAAGGACCAGGACCGGCCGCTCGACCCGGTCGCGCGCTTCCACCTCGGCAACGGCGCGCGGCTGGACCGGATCAACTGGCTCGCCGACACCTCGCCGCGCGGCATCAAGCAGTCGGCGGGGATAATGGTGAACTACCTCTACCGGCCCGACGAGATCGAAGACAACCACGAGGCGTACGCGCGCGAGGGCCGCGTGGTGATGAGCGACGCGGTGAAGCGCCTGCTGCGCAAGCCGGCGTAGTTCCTGTCAAAGGAGGTGTCGAGCGACGGTTCTGACTCCGTCTACGACACGATGTGCCAGGTCCCGTCGCCGCTGCGGCACGCGCGATCGGTCACCGTTTCCTTGTGGCCCTTCGCCGTGATCACGGTGTTGAACTCGCGGCAGCTCTGGCCGTTCTGCTTGAAGCCGCGAGTCGGCGTCACCGCATAGCTCAGGCCGGTCTTCGCGTTCGACCAGGTCACCGGTTTCCCGTCGGCCGTCAGCTCGAGCGCATGGCCGACACAGCCGCGATCGGCCTCGTCGAGATCGCGGCCGATCTTGGCGCCGATCACCGCGCCGAGGACCGAGCCGACGATGATTGCGACGGTGCGACCGTCGCCCTCGCCGATAGTCGAGCCGACTGCGCCGCCGACGACGCCACCGAGCACGGCGCCCACCGCTTCGCGGTTGCAGCGTCCGCCGATCACGCCGTAATCCTTGTCCCACTTGCGGCCGGTGTAGCCGACGTAGTTCGGGTCGTTCTTCTTGCGCCAGCCGTGCGCCGGAGCATGATCCGGCGGAGCGCCGAACGCTTGCGGCGCCGAGAGGGCGAGCGCGAGCGCGCCGACCGCGAGTGCTTCGAGGAGCCGGGTGCGGGGATGATTGCGCTGCATGGTTCGTTCTCCGGGATCGGTTCGATGGCGATCATTCCACCGCAGACCGATCCGGGTGACGAGCGGGTCGCCGTGCGCGGCGGGGATTACTCCCGATCCGTCGACCGCTGTCGGCCGGCGGCGACAGCAGCCGCGAGAAATCCGTCACGCGCGCGGGGCGGCGGCGCCGGTCGTCGTCGCGGGGCTCAGGGCCGCAGTCCCGCGGCCGCGGCGGCCTCCATCCGCAGCTTGAACCGCTGGAGCTTCCCGGTCTCGGTGCGCGGCAACGAGTCGCGGAACTCGATCGCGCGCGGGTACTTGTATGGCGCGATCGTCGCTTTCGCGTGATCCTGCAGCGCCTTGACCATCGCCGCGTCGCCGGTGAAACCCGGCTTGAGGACGACGTACGCTTTCACGACGGTCCCGCGCTCGGCGTCCGGTGCGCCGACGACGCCGCATTCGGCGACCGCCTCGTGCGTGAGCAGCGCCGACTCGACCTCGGGGCCCGCGATGTTGTAGCCCGCCGAGATGATCATGTCGTCGGTGCGGGCCTGGTAGAAGAAATAGCCGTCGGCGTCCATCGAGTAGGCGTCGCCGGTGACGTTCCAGCCGTGCTGGACGTAGACCTTCTGGCGGTCGTCCGCGAGGTACTTGCAGCCGGTCGGGCCCTTGATCGCGAGCCGTCCGACGACGCCGGGCGGGCACACTCGACCCGCGTCGTCGAGCACGGTCGCGCGATACCCGGGGATGGCGTGGCCGGTCGCGCCGCGCCGGACGCGCTCCGGCGTGTGCGAGATGAACATGTGGATCAGCTCGGTCGAGCCGATGCCGTCGATGATCTCGATGCCGGTGGCCTGCTTGAACAGCTGGCGCGTGGCGTCGGGGAGCGCCTCGCCTGCGGAGACGCATTTCTTCAGGCTCGCGAGGTCGTAGCGCTGCGCGAGCGGCGCCATCTGCCGGAAGAAGGTCGGCGCGGAGAAGCAGACGGTCGCGCGGAAGTCCCGGATCGTCTGCAGGAGAGTATCGGGCGTGAGTCGCTCGCTCAACACCGTGGAGGCACCGAAGCGCGCCGGAAAGCCCAGGATCCCGCCGAGCCCGAAGGTGAAGGCGATCGGCGGCGTCCCGCAGAAGACGTCGTCCTGCGTCGGCTTGAGGCAGGACCGCGGAAAGCAGTCGCACATCGCCATCACGTCGCGGTGGAAATGGACGCACCCTTTCGGCTGGCCGGTGGTGCCGGAGGTGAAGGCGATCAGCGCCGGGTCGTCGAGGGCGGTGTCGACGTTCCTGAACTCGGCGGGCTTCCGCTCGAGCAGCGCCTCCAGCGACCCCGGCCCGCCGTCGTTGAAGTAGAGCACCTGCTTCAGGGCCGGGCATTGGCGCGCCGCAAGCTCCAGGTCGTCCTTGCGCCGCACGTCGCAGAGCGCCGCCCCGACCCTTGCCTTGTCGATGATCTGCGTGAGCTCCTTCGCGCGCAGCAGCGGCATCGTGGCCACCGCGATGCAGCCCGCCTTCACCACGGCGAACCAGCATGCCGCCATCATCGGGTTGTTCGGCCCGCGGAGGAGCACCCGGTTGCCGGGCACGAGCTTCAGGTCCTGCACGAGCACGTGCGCGATCCGATTGGCGCGGGCGAGGAGCTGGCGGTAGGTGCACGAGTACTTCTTGCCCTCCACCATCGCGTGCAGGATCGGGCGGTCGCCGTGTCCGGCCGCAACCATCTTGTCGAGGAGCTCCGCGGCGCAGTTGAGGCGGGCCGGGTAGCGGAGCTCCGGCAGCTCGAACAGGAACTCCGGGAGCTCGGCGGGCGGCGGCAGGTTGTCGCGCGCGAAGGTGTCGACGTGTGCGGTGTAGGCCATGGCCCGAGCCTCGACTAGCCCTGTCCTTTCAGCGTCTCGCGGGCGATGATCAGCTTCTGCACCTCGGTCGCGCCTTCGTAGATGCGCAGCGCCCGGATCTCGCGGTAGAGCTTCTCGACGGGGTGGCCCGACACGACGCCCAACCCCCCGAAGATCTGCACCGCGCGGTCGATGACGGTCTGCGCGGTCTCGGTCGCGACCATCTTGGCCATCGCCGCCTCGCGCGTCGTGCGCGCGCCCTTCGCGTCGCGGAGCCAGGCCGCGCGGTAGGTCAGCAGCGCCGACGAGTCGATCCCGGTCGCCATGTCGGCGATCGCGGCCTGCGTGAGCTGGAAGTCGGCGAGCGTCTCGCCGAACATCCGGCGCGAGGCGGCGCGGGCGATCGCCTCGTCGAGCGCACGGCGCGCGAACCCGAGCGCGGCTGCGGCGACCGAGGCGCGGAAGATGTCGAGCGTCTGCATCGCGACCTTGAAGCCCTCGCCGGGCGGCCCGAGGCGCTGCGAAGCGGGAATCCGGCAGTCCCGGAACTCGAGGCGTGCCAGCGGGTGCGGCGCAATCACGTTGATGCGCTCGGCGATCGCGAGGCCCGGCGCGTCCGCGTCGACCACGAACGCGCTGATGCCCTTCGCGCCCGGAGCGTCGGTCTCGCGGGCGAAGACGGTGTAGAAGTCGGCGATGCCGCCGTTGGAGATCCAGGTCTTCGTGCCGTCCAGGACGATCTCCCCGCGGGCCTCGCGCGCACGGGTCGACATCGCCGCGACGTCGGAGCCCGCGTCGGGCTCGGAGAGCGCGAACGCGGCGATCGCTTCGCCCTGTGCGACGCGCGGCAGGTAGTGCTCCCTGATCGCGTTGGAGCCGTGCAGCGAGATCGCGCCCGAGCCCAGGCCCTGCATCGCGAACGCGAAGTCCGCGAGCCCGTCGCGGCGTGCCAGCGTCTCGCGGGCGAGGCACACGGAGCGGGAGTCGATGCCCTCCAGCCGGCCGCCCCAGCGCTTCGGCACGCAGTACTCGAGCCAGCCCGCCTCGCCGAGCATCGCGACGAGGTCATGGCAGGCGCGGTCGACGTCGACGTGATCGTGGCCCGCGGCGAGCCGTTCCGCGGCCCAGGCATCAAGGCTCCGCGCGAGCGCGCGGTGCGCGTCGTCGAAGAACGGCCAGTCGAGGAAAGCCTTGTCGGGCACTGGGGAACCGCCGTCAATCGCCGGCGAACTTCGGCTGCTGCTTCGCCACGAACGCCTCGTACGCGCGCCGGAAGTCCTGCGTCTGCATGCAGATCGCCTGTGCCTGGGCCTCGGCCTCGATCGCCTCGTCGAGGCCCATGCTCCACTCCTGGTGCAGCATCTTCTTGGTCATGCCGTGCGCGAAGGTCGGGCCGTCGGCGAGCGACAAGGCGAGCGCCTTCGCCTCGTCGGGCAGCTTGTCGGGCGGGCAGAGCCTGTTGAAGAAGCCCCAGGCGAGCCCTTCGTCGCCGGACATCGAGCGGCCGGTGTAGAGCAGCTCCGCTGCCCGCCCCTGGCCGATCAGCCGCGGCAGGAGCGTGCAGGCGCCCATGTCGCAGCCGGCGAGCCCCACGCGCGTGAAGAGGAAGGCGGTCTTCGACTGTGCGGTGCCGTAGCGGAAGTCGGAAGCGAGCGCCATCATGGCCCCTGCGCCGGCGCAGATGCCGTCGATCGCGGCGACGATCGGCTGCGGGCAGGCGCGCATCGCCCGCACGAAATCGCCGGTCATCCGCGTGAAGTCCATGAGCTCGGGCATCGTCATCCTGGTGAGCGGGCCGATGATCTCGTGCACGTCGCCGCCCGAGGAGAAGTTGCCGCCGGCGCCGGTGACGACGACGACCTTGACGTCCGAAGCGTACTGCAGGCCGCGAAAGAGGTCGCGCAGCTCGGCGTAGGCGTCGAAGGTGAGCGGGTTCTTCTTCTCCGGCCGGTTGATCGTGACCACCCCGACCTTGCCTTCGGCCTGCCAGGCGAAGTGCGTGGGCCGGAAGCCGGCGAAGGTGCGCTTATGGTGGGCCATGCTCATGCGGGTCCCCTATCGTGACGAGCGTCGCCATCATCCCATGACCTCGCCGCCGGCGACGGCGATTGCCTGCCCGGTGATCGCTGCCGATCCGGGGAGGCAGAGCCAGAGCACGGCGTTGGCGACCTCGGCAGGCTGCACCATGCGGCCCTGCGGGTTGCGCGCGACGAGCGCCGCGCGCGCCTCCGCTTCCGATCGGCCGGTCTTCCGCACGATGCCGGCGACGGCCTCCCCGACGAGATCGGTCTCGGTGTAGCCGGGGCAGACCGCGTTGACGGTGACGCCGCTCTTCGCGCACTCGAGCGCGAGCGCGCGCGTGAGACCCACGACGCCGTGCTTCGCGGCGCAGTACGCCGCGACGTAAGCGTACCCGACGAGGCCGGCGGTGCTCGCGACGTTGACGATCCGGCCGGTGCCGCGCGCCAGCATCTCCGGCAGTGCGGCGCGCGTGCACAGATAGGTGCCCGTGAGGTTCACGCCGAGCATCCTCTGCCAGAGCGCGGGGTCCGTGCTGTGGAAAGGCGCGCTCTCGGCCTGGCCGGCGTTGTTGACGAGGATGTCGACGCGGCCGAAGCGCCCGTGCACCGCGGCGAACGCTGCCCGCACGGACGCCTCGTCGGCGACGTCGACGGTGACGGCCTGGGCCTGGCCCGACCCGCCGAGCGCCTCGACCTGCGCCGCGAGCCGTCCGCCGTCGCGGCCGAGGACGGAGACCGTTGCGCCTTCGCGGGCGAGCGCTGTGGCGATCGCGGCACCGATCCCGCGCCCGCCGCCGGTGACGATCGCATGCTGGTCTGCGAGGGGCGGAGTCATTGGGCTACCTTGTCGCTTCGCGCCAAGGATTCGCGCTTGGGACGGCCCGGCGCGCTCATGGCGGCGCTCGCGCCCGGGAGACGCGAGATGTTCGAAGCCTCAACAGATGAGGCGTGAAATGATCGGGCGAGCCGCGGCGGGTGTCAACGCCGCGGCGCGCGCTTGCCCCCTGTGAAGGGTGAGCGCGGGGTTTCGTCGAACTCAACTGCTTGAGTTTGACGCCGCGCGAACCGGCGCGCCTTGCAAGGCGTGCCGTGGACGGGCAGCGACGCGCAAGCGGAGCGGGGGGTTTACGCGCCGATCCGGTCGTAGAAGCGGGTGAGCGCCTGGTTGAAGGCCTCGGGCTGCTCGATGTTGGAGATGTGGGACGCGGAGGGAATCACCACGAGCTCCGAGCCGGGCAGATTCTCGTGGATCGCGCGCGTGCCCGGCGCGGCGACGTCCTCGGCGCCGGTGATCGCCAGGACCGGCACCCGGATCTCCTTCAGTCGCGCGGTGAGGTCGATCTTCGGGATCGCATGGCAGCAGCCGACGTAGCCCGCGACCGGTGTCGCGCGGATCATGTCGGCGATCGGCTGGATCCGATCCGGTCGCGCCTCGCGGTAGGGTGCGGTGAACCAGCGCGCGAGCGTCGACTCGACGGTCGCCTCCATGCCCTTCGTCTCCGCCGCCTCGATGCGCTCCTTCCACATCGGCCACGCCTCGGGCGGGTTGCGGCTGGTCGTGTCGGCGAGCACGAGGCTCTTGAGCGCGCCGGGGTGCTTGAGCGCGAGCGTCTGCCCGATCATTCCGCCCATCGAGATCCCGATCCAGTGGGCCTCGCGCACGCCGAGCGCATCGAGCAGCCCCTTGGCGTCGTCCGCCAGCATCTCCAGGGTATAGGCCCCCGCCGGCGCATCGCTCCGCCCGTGGCCGCGCGTGTCGTACCGCAGCACCTTGAAGCGCTTGGCGAGGAGCTCCGCCTGCTCGCCCCACATCGACGAGTCGCAGGCGAGCGAGTGGCTCATGACGAGCCAGGGGCCGGCGCCCTCGAGGGTGTAGTGGTGCTCGATGCCGTTCGCTCGGACTTTCACGCTCTCCTCCTTTTATCGGGGCGGGTCGGTCGGGGCCCTTTCTGGTGCCGCAAAGCGCGTCGTCGAGCGGGTTCCCGGCTCGCGGCGCGCAGTCAACACACGACTGCGCGCACACGAGCCACCCGCTTAGCGACGACTGCGGCACAAGGAGGCGGCCCCGACCGACCCGCCCCGATGACCACTCAGTCCTTGACCCGCGTGAGCCGCACCACCTCGGGGATCCGCCGCACCGACTTCATCACGCGCGCGAGGTGCAGCCGGTTCTGCACCTGGATCGTGAAATGCATCGTCCTGTAGAGCCCGCGCTCCTCGTCGATGCTCACGTTGTCGATGTTCGAGCCGGCATCGGCGATCGCGGCCGCCACCTTCGCGAGCACTCCGCGCTGGTTCACGGCGCCGACCTTCACCCCGACGTCGAACGTGCGATCGGTGTCCGGCGCCCACTCGATGTCGATCCACTTGTCCGGGTCGCTGCGCGTCTTGCTCGCGATGGGGCAGTCGTGGGTGTGGACGACCAGCCCCTGCCCCTTCTTGATGAAACCGACGATCGGATCGCCGGGGATCGGCCGGCAGCACTTGGCGAACTGCACCGCCATCCCTTCGGAGCCGCGGATGACGATGGAGCCCTGGGCCTTCGCGTCCGCCGCCGGGTGGTCGGCGAGCGCCAGGAGCTGACGGGCGACGATCGCCGCGAGCCGTTTGCCGAGGCCGATGTCGGCGAGCACCTCTTCGCGGGACTTCGCGCCCGACTCGCGCACGAGCTTTTCCCAGCGCTCGGGCTCGATCGTCATTGAATCGGACTCGAGCCCGCGGAGCGCCTGGCTGAGCAGGCGCTCGCCGAGCGCCGTCGACTCCTCGAACTGCATCGTCTTCAGGAAGTGCCGGATCTGCGAGCGCGCCTTGCCGGTCTTCACGTAGGAGAGCCACGCGGGGTTCGGGTGCGCGTGCGCCGCGGTGATGATCTCGACGCGGTCGCCGCTCCTCAGCTCGGTCCTGAGCGGCACGAGCTCGTAGTTCACCTTCGCCGCCACGCAGCGGTTGCCGATGTCGGTGTGCACGGCGTACGCGAAGTCGACCGCGGTCGCGCCGCGCGGCAACGCCATGATCTTGCCCTTCGGCGTGAAGAGGTAGACCTCCTCGGGGAAGAGGTCGACCTTGACGTGCTCGAGGAACTCGGCCGAGTCGCCGCTCGCGTCCTGGATCTCGATCAGCGACTGCAGCCACTTGTGCGTGCGGCTCTGGACCTCGGAGAGCGTGCCCTCGTCCGCGTCCTTGTAGAGCCAATGCGACGCGACGCCGGTCTCCGCGACGCGGTGCATCTCGCGGGTCCGGATCTGCACCTCCACCGGGACGCCGAACGGGCCGACCAGCGCGGTGTGCAGCGACTGGTAGCCGTTGACCTTCGGGATCGCGATGTAGTCCTTGAACTTGCCGGGCACCGGCTTGTAGAGCCCGTGCAGGAAGCCGAGCGCGACGTAGCACGACGCCACGTCCTTGACGACCACGCGGAACCCGTAGATGTCGAGCACCTCGGAGAACGAGAGCTTCTTCTCGATCATCTTCTTGTAGATCGAGTAGACGTGCTTCTCGCGCCCGGTGGCGGTCGCCTCGATCCCACCCTCGTTGAGCCGCTTGCCGATCGCTTCGAGGATCTTGTTCACCACCTCGCGCCGGTTGCCGCGCGCGGTCTTGACGGCCTTCGCGAGCACCCGGTAGCGCATCGGATGGATGTGCTCGAAGCCAAGCTCCTGCAGCTCACGGTACAGGCTGTCGAGCCCGAGCCGGTTCGCGATCGGCGCGTAGATCTCGAGCGTCTCCTTGGCGACGCGGCGCCGCTTCTGCGGGTTGACCGCTTCGAGCGTGCGCATGTTGTGGAGGCGGTCCGCGAGCTTGATGAGGATGACGCGCACGTCGCGCGCCATCGCGAGCAGCATCTTGCGGAAGTTCTCGGCCTGCGCGTCCTGCTGCGACTGGAACTCGATCCGGTCGAGCTTCGAGACGCCGTCGACCAGGTCGGCGACGGGCTTGCCGAACCGGTTCGAGATGTCGTCCTTGGACACGTCGGTGTCCTCGACGACGTCGTGCAGCAGCGCCGCGATCAGGGTCTGCGCGTCGAGCTGCCACTCCGACAGGATCTCGGCGACCGCGACCGGATGCGAGATGTAGGGCTCGCCGGACTTGCGGTACTGGCCGTGATGGGCGGCGTCGCTGAAGTGGTACGCCTCCTCGAGGCGCAAGAGGTCGGCGGGCTTGAGGTAGCCGGCGACGCTCTGCCGAAGGACTTCGAGCGGCGCGACCGCGCTCATTGGACTACCCTCGCGGCTCGCGCGCTCGGGGATTCGCCCTTGGGGCGGCCTGGCGGGCTCATGCGGCCGCCTTCCGGCAAACGGTGCGCCCGCGCCCGCCCGCCTGCGGCGGTGCGGAGCGGCTGGAAGCGGTCAGCTCACGGGCGCGGTGGTCCAAGTTGGCTAGTTCTGGTGCACTCGGCTGAGCATCTCGATCCCGACCTTCCCGGCGGCGACCTCGCGGAGCGCGATCACCGTCGGCTTGTCGCGCGTCGACTCGATGAGCGGCGTCCCGCCGTGGGCGAGCTGCCGCGCACGGTAGGTCGCCGCGAGCGTGAGCTGGAAGCGGTTCGGGATCCTGTTCAGGCAGTCTTCAACGGTAATGCGAGCCATGTGGGGTTCCTACTCCTGATTGTGCAGTCGGAATAACTCGGGATGGCGCGCGCTCTGGTGGGCGAGGCGCAGTCTGGAAGCGCGCACGACCGCGTCCAAGTCCCGGCGGGCCTCCTCGAAGTCTTTGTTGATTATAACGAAATCGAACTCGGCTGCGTGGCTCATCTCCTCCGCGGCGGCGGCCAGCCGCCGCTGGATGGTGTCCTCGGTGTCCTT
>Ga0209853_1000102_pt1 | contig 22248 bp, 21 predicted proteins | sample GWRWS1_30_40_FD_187224 | JGI IMG/M metagenome (GOLD analysis project Ga0209853, IMG submission 187224) | Riverbed sediment microbial communities from areas with vegetation nearby in Columbia River, Washington, USA - GW-RW S1_30_40 (SPAdes)... | ecosystem: Environmental > Aquatic > Freshwater >...
ACCGCCAGGGAGCCATTGCGCGGGATTACCATAAACACTGGCGCGATTGTTCGTATTCCCGCAGTGGGGAGAGCGATTGAAGAGACGACCCAATGCTCTGATAGCCGCAGCGATCGCGCTGGCGGCTTTGCTGATCGCCAGTTCGAGGGTTGGCGAACTGGCGGCGCAGACCGCCTCGCCGTCGACGCCGCCGCCGCGATTCCCGCAGGCCGCCAGGTTCGATCCCCAGACTGCGCCGGCCTCGGCGCGGCAACACGCGTCCATGGTCAGCATTCCGGCCGGCACCTACCCCATCGGCTCTCCGGCGCAGCATCCGCTCGCCAACCCGGCCGCGATACCGGCGCATCGCGTCACGATCAAGGCGTTCCGCATCGACCGCACCGAGGTGACGAATGCGCAGTTCGCCGAGTTTCTGAACGCGCTGCCCGCGAAGCCCATCGGCACCGCGCTCGGCGGCAAGGTCGGTCCCGCCAACATCGCACCGCCCGACCGGGCGCTGTTCCTGGAGTTCAGCAGCAGGCCGTCTCCGTACACGATCATCGATCTCGACGACGACGAAGCGTTGATCGGGGTGCGCGGCGGGCGCTTCGCGCCCAACCCGGGCTTCGAGAATCATCCCGTGACCGAGACGACCTGGGCCGGCGCGCTCGCCTACTGCCGGTGGCGCGGCGCCCGGCTCCCGACCGAGGTCGAGTGGGAGGCCGCGGCCCGGGGAATGGCCGGCCGCACGTTCCCCTGGGGGGACGCGACGCCCACGACCGAGCTCGCGGTCATCAACCGTCCCAGCGGCGACATCGTGCCGGTCGGCAGCCGGCCGCGCGGCGCAACGCCGGAGGGACTGCTGGACATGGCGGGCAGCCTGCTCGAATGGACGAGCACGCTCGACCGGCCCTACCCGTATCGCGCCGACGACGGGCGCGAGGATCCGACGCTTCCGGGCGAGCGCGTGGTTCGCGGCGGCAACTACGTGTTCGACGACGCGCCGGAGCGGCTGACGACCTGGAACCGGACCGTTTCCTGGCGCAACCCGGCCACCGGCCATCGCCAGATCGGCGTCCGCTGCGCCGCGGACGGCTGAGCGCCAGGCCGCATGTTCCTCCTGGACCACGTGTCAATCGCAGTCCGCGATCTGTCACGGGCACAGCCGTTCTACGACGCGATCATGTCCACGCTGGGCGTCGAGAAGGTCTACGAGAAGCCCGACGCCGTGGGCTACGGCAAGCGCAACGCCGCCGGCGACGACTCGCACAGCTACCTCAGCGTGTACGAGTCCCCGTCGGCCGTACCCGACCCGCGGCGCCACTGGTGCTTCCGGGCCGGATCGGAGGACGAGGTCCGCCGGTTCTTCGCGGCGGGCCTGAGTGCCGGCGGCAGCGGCGACGGGGAGCCCGGCCTGCGGCCGGACTATCACCCTGCGTACTTCGCCGCCTTCCTCATCGACCCCGAAGGCAACCGGGTCGAAGCGGTCTACCACCGTGCGGGAGTACACGTGGTGTACTGATTAAGAGTCGCGCCTTTACGAACGACGAAAGGAGAGCCATGGTGAAGTGGATCCTGGTATTCGTGATCGGCGGTCTGCTCGGCGGCATGGCGGGATTCGCGCTGGGCATCTTCGCGTATCCGTACATCTTCCTCGCCGACATCGTGGCGGCGGAGCGCGTGGACCACCCCGCGTCGCGACGGGTCGTGGCGAAGGGCATGTTCATCCATGCCAACCCGTCGGACCCCATCCATCACGGGAAGGGCGGCGTGACCGCCTACGAGAGCCTGGTGCACCTGGAGGCCGACTTCGAGGTCGGGCCGGGCCCGAAGTTCCACGTCTATCTCGTGCCCGAGCGCAACGTCACGCCGTCCACCGCGGTGGCGAAGATGATGTACGTGGATCTCGGACGGCTGAAGGCGTTCAAGGGCAGCCAGAACTACCCGGTGCCCGCGGGCGTCGATCCCGCGAAGTACGGGAGCGTCGTGATCTGGTGCGAGCAGTTCGGCGTGCTCATCTCGCCCGCGGAACTGACGCGCCCATAGAGCGCCCGCGGCGCGCGCGGAGCCCGGAGGATTTCCGGTATCCTAGCCGGCGCAACCGCGCGCCCGTCGTTCGCGCGATTCCCGCCGGAGCCCGCATGGCCGAGCCCAGCATCGTCCTCTTCGAAGCACTGGACGGCTACGCCGTCGTGACGCTCAACCGTCCCGATCGCCTGAACAGCTTCAACCCCGAAATGCACGAGCGCCTCCGGGCCGCGCTCACCGAGGTGAAGCGGAGGGACGACGTCCGGGCGCTGCTGCTGACGGGCGCCGGGCGCGGGTTCTGCGCGGGACAGGATCTCTCCGACCGCGCAATGAGCGCGGATGCCGCGCCGGTGGATCTCGGCTACACCCTCAGCACTTACTACAACCCGCTCGTCCGCAGCCTGCGCGAGCTCCCGAAGCCGGTGATCTGCGCCGTGAACGGCGTCGCGGCCGGCGCCGGCGCGAACATCGCGCTCGCCTGCGACGTCGTGCTCGCCGCGCGCTCGGCGAGCTTCATCCAGGCATTCTGCAAGATCGGCCTCGTCCCGGACTCGGGCGGCACGTACTTCCTGCCGCGGCTCGTCGGCACGGCGCGAGCGATGGGGCTCGCGCTGCTCGGCGACAAGCTCGGGGCGGAGGACGCGGAGCGCTGGGGGCTCATCTGGAAGTGCGTCGACGACGCGAAGCTGATGGACGAGGCACGGGCGCTCGCGGCGCAGCTCGCCGCCGGGCCGACCAAGGGTCTGGGCGAGATCAAGCGCGCCATCTACGCTTCGCCGGCCAGCACGCTCGACGCCCAGCTCGACCTCGAGCGCGATCTCCAGCGCGAGCTCGGCCGCAGCGGCGACTACCGCGAGGGCGTGGCGGCGTTCATGGGGAAGCGCACGCCGAAGTTCCGCGGCCGGTGAGCAAGAGCGAGCTTTCGACCGCGCAGGCGCTCGCCGCGGCGACGGGCCGCGCCATGTACGCGAACGACCGCGCCTCGCAGGCGCTCGGCATGGTGCTCGAGGAGGTCCGGCCGGGCTACGCGCGGATGCGCATGACCGTCCGCGAGGACATGGTGAACGGCCACAATCTCTGCCACGGCGGGCTGATCTTCACACTGGCCGACAGCACGTTCGCGTTCGCCTGCAACAGCCACAACCACGTCACCGTCGCGCAGGGGGCCGCGATCGAGTTCCTCGCCCCGGGCAGACTCGGCGACGTGCTGACCGCGGTCGGCGAGGAGCGCCACGTCCGGGGACGCAACGGCGTCTACGACATCGCGGTGACCAACCAGGACGGCGAGCGGATCGCGCTCTTCCGCGGCAAGTCGTTCCGGCTGCACGGGCAGATCGTGGCGTCGGACACCGGGCCCCCGCCCTGACCCTCCCCGAGGGCGTCCCCTCACAAGGAGAACGAGATGGGTGCGTATGACCAGCTCGAGCACATCGAGAAAGCGAGCGTCGACGAGCTGCGCGCGCTCCAGCTCGAGCGGCTCAAGTGGAGCGTGCGGCACGCGTACGAGAAGGTGCCGCACTACCGCAAGAAGTTCGAGGCCCACGGGGTCCGTCCGGACGACCTGAAGCGACTCGAGGACCTCGCGAAGTTCCCGTTCACCACGAAGCAGGATCTGCGCGAGAACTATCCCTTCGGCATGTTCGCCGTGCCGATGGAGAGGATCGTCCGCGTCCACGCCTCCAGCGGCACCACCGGGAGGCCGACCGTGGTCGGTTATACCAAGGGCGACATCGACACCTGGGCGCACGTCATGGCGCGCTCGATTCGCGCCGCCGGCGGGCGTTCGACTGACAAGCTCCACGTGGCCTACGGCTACGGGTTGTTCACCGGCGGCCTGGGCGCGCACTACGGCGGCGAGACGCTCGGCGCGTGCGTGATCCCGCTCGGCGGCGGGATGACCGAGCGGCAGGTGCAGCTCATCAACGACTTCAAGCCCGACATCATCATGGTGACGCCCTCGTACATGCTGGCGATCGCCGACGAGTTCGACCGCCAGGGCCTCGACGCGAAGCGGTGCTCGCTCCGCGTCGGGATCTTCGGCGCCGAGCCCTGGACCGAGGGCATGCGCGAGGAGATCGAGCGCCGGATGGGCCTCGCCGCCGTCGACATCTACGGGCTGTCGGAAGTGATCGGGCCCGGCGTCGCGCAGGAGTGCATCGAGACCAAGGACGGGCTCACGATCTGGGAGGACCACTTCTATCCCGAGATCGTCGACCCCGCGACGGGCGAGGCCATGCCCGACGGCCAGCCGGGCGAGCTGGTGTTCACCTCGCTGACCAAGGAGGCGTTGCCGGTGATCCGCTACCGGACGCGCGACCTGACGGCGCTCGCCCCGGGCACCGCGCGCACGATGCGGCGCATGGGGCGCATCACCGGGCGCAGCGACGACATGCTGATCATCCGCGGCGTGAACGTCTTTCCGACGCAGATCGAAGAGCTGATCACCAAGCAGCCCAAGCTCGCGCCCCACTACGTGCTCGAGGTCCGGCGCGAGGGCCGGCTGGACACGCTCGACGTCGTCGTCGAGGCCCGCGGCGATCTGAGCGCACCGCTGAACGAGGCCGAGCGCGCCGTCGAAGCGAAGGCGCTCGAGCACAACGTCAAGTCGTACATCGGGGTCACGACCACGGTGAAGGTCGTCGCGCCCGGCAAGGTCGAGCGCTCGCAGGGCAAGGCGAAGCGGGTGATCGACCTGCGGCCGAAGGAGTGAGCGCGCCGGTTCGCGCGGCCCACGGCCCGGCCTGCAGGCCGGGCCGTGCGCGTCAGCACACCCCGAACGAGATCCCGAGCTCGCGCAGGTACCGCCGGTAGGCGACGGCGAGCCGGTCGGCGGCCGAGTGCGCCTCGCCACCCGACAGCGGCAACCGGCGCGGCTGCTGCGACTCGATCACCGGCCGGTCCTGGACGAAGATCGCATCCTGGAACGCGCGCAGCTCCGCTTCCGGCGTGTGCTGGTCGCTCGTGAAGTGCGTGAACCACACGCGGCTCGCTTCGGGCGCGATGGGGCAGATCCAGAGCGCGTACGCCTCGCGCGGCGCCCCGCCGGGCTGCGCAGCATCGGCCTGCTTGAACAGCACCGCGGAGTAAGGGCCGAGCACCTCGTACCGATAGTCGACCCAGGCGCCCTGGGCCGCGCCCGCGCGACCTTGCGGCTGCCAGGCGCGGTACGCCGGCGCCACGGGACGCCCGTCCGTAATCGTCACGTCGTAGTGCGGCACCTCGGCGTGCCGGCGATCGCCGAGGAGGCCTTCGTGCACGAACGGGAAGTGGGACATGTCGAGAAAGTTCTCGACGACCCGCGGCGCGCTGGTGGCGACGTCGTGCGGTCCGCTCACGATCCGCCGCGCGGGCCCGCCATCGATCTCTGGCACCCGCGCGTCGGACCGCTCGAGCCGCACCCAGATGACGCCGTGCGCCTCGCTCGCTTCATACGCCTCCGCGGCGTGCGCCGGACCGGGCGCGAAATCAGGCAACGCGGGGATCGCCCTACACGCGCCGCCGGCGCCGAACTGCCAGCCGTGATAGGCGCACTCGAGCCGGCCGGCGACGATCCGCCCGAGGGACAGGCGCGTGCCACGATGCGGACACCGGTCGGCCCACGCCTGCACGCCGGCCGCCGGCTCGCGCCAAAGCACGAGCTCGCGCTCGAGGAGGCGCGCGGCGACCGGCGCGGCGCCGACCTCGTCGCACGACGCGACCGGATGCCAAAGGCCGGCCTCGAGCAGGCGGACCTCCGTCCGAGCGCCCCGCGCGCGGGCCGGCCGCCTGTCCCTACTTCGCCGTCGGGAGCTTGCCCTCGACGCCGCGAACGTAGAAGTCGACCTTGTCCTTCCAGTCCTGGTCGGCCTTCGCGTCCTTCGCCAGGCGCTCCTTGCCGGTGTTGTCGACGACCGGGCCGGTGAAGACCTCGAACGTGCCCGCCTTCATCGCTTCCTGGATCCCGGCGACCTTCTTCTTGGCGTCCTCGGGCACGCTGGCGGCGATCTTCACGAGATCGTTCTGGCCTTCCTTCACGCCCCAGACGGTGCGCTCGGTCTTCCAGGTGCCTTCCATCGCGTCCCTGACCGCCTTCTTGTAGTAGTTGCTCCAGTCGACGATCGCCGAGCCCAGGTGCGCGTTGGGCGCGAACGCGCTCATGTCGCTGTCCCAGCCGAACGCGAGCTTCCCGTTCTTCTCGGCCGTCTGCAGCACCGCGGTGGAGTCAGTGTTCTGCAGCAGCACGTCGGCGCCACCGTTCAGCAGCGACTGCGCCGCCTCGCTCTCCTTCGGCGGGTCGAACCAGGTGTTGACCCACACCACCCGCGTCCGGATCTTCGGGTTGACGCTCTGCGCCCCGAGCGTGAACGCGTTGATGTTGCGCAGCACCTCCGGGATCGGGAACGATCCCACGAAGCCGAGCGTGCCGGTCTTGGTCACCGTCCCCGCGATGATGCCGGCGAGGTACGTGTCCTCGTAGAACTTGGAGTCGTAGATGCGCATGTTCGGCGCGGTCTTGTAGCCGGTCGCGTGCTCGAACTTGACGTCCGGAAACTCGGCCGCCACCTTGAGCATCGGCTCCATGAAGCCGAACGAGGTCGCGAAGATGATCTTGTTGCCCTGCACCGCGAGGTCGCGGATCACGCGCTCGGCATCCGCCCCTTCGGGCACCTTCTCGACGAAGGTCGTCGCCACCTTGGCGCCGAACTCCGCCTCCACCGCCTTGCGGCCCTGGTCGTGCGCAAATGTCCAGCCGGCGTCGCCGACCGGACCGACGTAGACCCAGGCGGCCTTGAACGGGGCCGGGGGCGGTGCGGGCGCCTTGGCTTCGGGCGCCGGGGCCTTAGGCGCGGGCGGGGGTTCCTCCTTGCCGCAGGCCGCGAGCACGGTTACCGCGGCGAGCGCCGCGGCCTTCAGCCAGGAACGCTTGGTGGGACTGAACATGACTTCTCCTCTTTCATCAAAGGGTTGGGTGTTGTTCGGGGTGCGTAAAGCGCGCGGCCATCTCACGCCGAGGGATGGAAGGGCTTGCCGAGCGAGGCCGGCATGTTAATCCGAATCCAGGCCGGATTGCGCGAGATCAGCGCCAGCACGACGATGGTCGCGACGTACGGCAGCATCGACAGGAACTGGCTCGGGATCTGCACGCCGGCGCCCTGCAGGTGGAACTGCAGCATCGTGACGCCGCCGAAGAGGTACGCCCCGAGCAGCACCCGCGCCGGGCGCCAGGTCGCGAACGGGGTGAGCGCGAGCGCGATCCAGCCGCGCCCCGCGACCAGGCCCTCGACCCACAGCGGCGCATAGACGACCGACAGGAACGCGCCGGCGACGCCGCACAGCGCGCCCCCGGCGAGGACGGCGGCGAGCCGGATCCACCGCACGGCGTAGCCGAGCGAGTGCGCCGAGTCGGGCGACTCGCCGATCGCGCGGAGCACGAGACCGGTGCGGCTGCGGTACAGGAACCAGGCGAGCGCCAGGGCGAGCAGCACCGCCGCGTAGGCGAGCGGGTGCTGCTTGAACAGCGCCGGACCGAGGAACGGGATGTCGGCGAGCACCGGCACTTCGAACGTGCTCCGCTCGGCGAGCTTCCGCCCGACGTACTGCACGCCGACGAACGCCGAGAAGCCCGCGCCGAACAGGCTCAGCGCGAGGCCGCTCGCGTACTGGTTGGTGCCGAGCCAGATGACGAGCACGCCGAAGCCGGCCGCGAGCACCATCCCGGCGGCGGCCCCGGCCGCGAACGCGACCCACTCGCTGCCCGAGTGGAACGCCGCGGCGAAGCCCGCGATGGCGCCGACCAGCATGATCCCCTCGGCGCCGAGGTTGAGCACCCCGGCCTTCTCGTTGACGAGCAGCCCCAGGCCCGCGAGCACGAGCGGCGTGCCGGAGGCGATCGTCGCGGCGACGAGCAGCGCGACTTCGTTCATGACGCCGCCGCCGGCCGGTGATGCGCACCGCGCCAGCGCACCCGGTAGTTGATCAGCGTGTCGCAGGCGAGCAGCAGGAAGAGCAGCAGCCCCTGGAACACGCCGGTCAGCGCGTTCGGCAGTCCGAGCCGCGACTGGCTGAGCTCGCCGCCGATCACGAACATCGACAGCAGCACGCCGGCGAAGAGGCATCCCACCGGATGCAGCCGGCCGACGAAGCACACGATGATCGCGGTGAAGCCGTAGCCGGTCGAGACGTGCGGCGTGAGCTGGCGCAGCGGCCCGGCCGCCTCCATCGCGCCGGCGAGCCCCGCCATCCCGCCCGACACGAGCAGCGCGGTCCACAGCGCGGTCCGCGCCGAGAACCCGGCGTAGCGCGCCGCGTCGGGCGCGAGCCCGCCGACCTGGAGCTGGAAGCCGCGCCAGGACCGGAACATGAACGCCCAGAACACCGCCACCAGCCCGAGCGCGATGGCGAAGCCGATGTGCAGGCGCGACTGCGGCACGAGGCTCGGCAACAGCGCCTCGGTCACGAACGTCTTGGTCTGCGGGAAGTTGAAGCCCTGCGGATCCTGCCACGGCCCGAACACGAGGTAGTTCAGCAGTTGCTGCGCGACGTAGACGAGCATCAGGCTCACCAGGATCTCGTTCGCGTTGAAGCGATCGCGCGCGAGCGCGGTGATCGACGCCCAGGCCATGCCGCCGGCGATGCCCGCGAGCAGGATGACCGGCGTCAGCACCCAGCGCGGCGCCGCGATGCCGTGCGTGGTGACGTAGAGCGCGACGCCGCCGCCGACGATCGCGCCGAGGAGGAACTGCCCCTCGGCGCCGATGTTCCAGACGTTCGCCCGGTAGCACACCGCGAGACCGAGCGCGCACAGGATCAGCGGGGTCGCCTTCAGCGCGACCTCGGTCACGCCGCGCACCGTGTTCAGCGGCTCGTAGAAGAACATCCCGAGGCCGCGCACCGGGTCCTTGCCGAGCACGGCGAACAGGCATCCCGCGATGACGGCGGTCAGCGCGAGTGCGATGAGCGGCGACGCGATCGACATCGCGGCCGAAGGCTGCGGGCGGGCCTCAAGCCGGAGCATGCGCCGCCCCCTCGCCCACCCAGAGCCCGCTCATCCATTGCCCGATCCGCTCGGGCGTCGCCGCTGCGGTGGCGATCGCGGGCGAGAGCCGGCCGCGCGCGATGACGTACAGCCGGTCGGTGATCTCGAGGAGCTCGTCGAGCTCCTCGCTCACCACCAGCACCGCGCAGCCGGCGTCGCGCAACGCGAGCAGCTCCGCCCGGATCTGCGCCGACGCGCCGACGTCCACGCCCCAGGTCGGCTGCGCGGCGATGAGTACCCTGGGCCGCGCGTCGATCTCGCGGCCCACGATGTACTTCTGCAGGTTGCCGCCCGACAGGCTGCGCGCGGCCGCCGCGGGCCCGCCCGCTTTCACGTTGAAGCGCTCGATGATTCTCTGCGTCATCGCCGTCATCCGGCCCAGATCGAGCCAGCTGCCCCCACGCACCGGCTCGCGGCGGGTGAGGAGCACGTTGTGCGCCAGCCCGAGCGTCGGCACCGCGCCGCGCCCGAGCCGCTCCTCGGGCACGTAGTGCAGCCCCTGCCTGCGGCGGCGGCCAGGGGATTCCTGCGCAGCGTCGTCGCCGAAAAGGAGAATGCTCCCGGGCGCCGCGCGCCGGTCTTCACCCGAGAGGGCCGCGAGCAGCTCCTGCTGGCCGTTGCCGGAAACGCCGGCGATCCCGACGACCTCGCCGGCGTGCACTTGGAGGTCGACCGCTTCCAACGTCACGCCGAACTCGTCGCGCCGCTCGAGCGAGAGCCCGCGCGTCTCGAACGCGACCGGACCGCGCTCGACCTCGCGGTGCTGGAGGCGCGGCGGCTCGGCGCCGATCATCAGCCGCGACAGGTCGGCAGAGGTGACGGTGCGCGGGTCCACGACGCCCGTCACCCGCCCGGCGCGCAGCACGGTGCACGAATGGCACAGCGCCCGGATCTCGTCGAGCTTGTGGCTGATGTAGAGGATGCTGCACCCGCGTTCGGCGAGGCGCCGCAGCGTCACGAACAGCTTCTCGACCGCCTGCGGGGTGAGGACCGACGTCGGCTCGTCGAGGATCAGCAGGCGCGGCTCGCTGAGCAGCGCCCGCACGATCTCCACGCGCTGCCGCTCGCCGACCGAGAGCGTGTGCACCGGCCGCTCGGGGTCGACCTCGACGCCGTACTCGGCGGCCTTCGCCCGGATGCTGCGCGCGACCTCGGCGAGCGGCAGCGCACGATCGAGCCCGAGCCAGACGTTCTGTGCGGCGGTCAGCGTATCGAACAGCGAGAAATGCTGGAACACCATCCCGATGCCGAGCGCGCGGGCGGCGTGCGGGTTCGGGATCTCGACCGGGCGGCCCTCCCAGCGGATCTCGCCGGCGTCGGGCTTCACGACGCCGTAGATGATCTTCATCAGCGTCGACTTGCCGGCGCCGTTCTCGCCCAGGACCGCGTGGATCTCGCCCGGCATGACCGCGAGGTCGATCCCGTCGTTCGCGACGACCGAGGGATAGACCTTGCGGATGCCGCTCAGGGCCAAGCGCGGCGTCCCGCCCTGTCCGGCGGCTGGCATTCCCCTCCCTCGCGTCAGGCTTCGGCCGCGGCGTTCGGTACGCGCCGGGCGGCGGCGCGCTCGCGGTGCTCGAGCAGCTCCGCGGCAACCGCGACGGCGATCGTCCCCGGCTCCTTGCCCTTGATGCCCGGGATCCCGATCGGGCACGCGAGCCGCGCGATTGTAGCCGCCGGCACGCCGTGCTTCGCGAGCCCCTTCTCGAAGGTGCGGCGCTTGGTCTGCGAGCCGATCATGCCGCAGTACGCGAAGTCGCGGCGCTGCAGGATCGCCTCGACGAGCTCGAGGTCGAGCGCGTGGCTGTGCGTCATCACGAGAAAGTAGCTGCCCGGCCGCGCGGCCGCGACCTCGGCGACCGGCGCATCGGTGAGGGCGACGCGCACGTTCTCCGGGGCCTCGCGTGGGAACTCGGCCGCGCGACTGTCCACCCAGGTCACGCGACACGGCACCGTGCCCAGGACCCGCACGAGCGCGCGCCCGACGTGCCCGGCGCCGAATACGACGAGGTGGAAGTCGGAGGGCTGGAGCGGCTCGAACAGCACCGCTGCGCCGCCATCCAGCGCGACGACTCGGGGCGCGCGATCGGTCTCGACGAGGAGCCGGCGCGCGATTTCGACCGCCCGCGCGTCCGTCGCTCCGGCGCCCAAGCTGCCCCAGGCGTCGTTCGCGCGGACGAGCAGCCGGCCATCCCCGGTCGCCGGGGTCGCGAGGACGCACGCCTCCCCGGTCTCCTGCCACGCGGCGAGCACCCCGACCCATTCCGCGCCGGGGGAGACCCGCTCGAAGACCAGGTTCGCGGCACCCCCGCAGTACTGGCCGAGGTTTGCCCCCAACGGGAACCGCTTGGCCCCCTTGCCGCCGGCCGCGCGCAGCACGTCGCGGGCGATGCCGGTCGCCTGGAACTCGAGCTCGCCGCCGCCGATCGTCCCGTGGATCGCATCGACCGTCACGAGCATCTTCGCGCCGGCGTCGCGCGGGGTCGAGCCCTGGCCCGAAGCGACCGTCACGAGCACGCAATCCAGGCCCCGCTCGCCGACGCGCTGCAGCGTGTGCAGCCAGTCGGTCACGCGGCCGCCTTCCGCTTCCCGGCCTCGGCGGCCCGGGCCTTGACCTCGGTCACCGCGCGCAGCACCTCCTCGGGCGTCGCCGGCGCGTTGAGCCGCGGCGAGACCCGGTACGCCGAGGCCGAGGCCACCGCGTCCCGGATGGCGTGGAAGACCGACATCGCCAGCATCAGCGGCGGCTCGCCGACCGCTTTGGAGCGGTGGATGCTGTCCTCGACGTTCTCGCCGCGCGCCCAGAGCTGCACCCGGAAGTCGGCGGGGACGTCGGAGGCGACGGGGATCTTGTACGTGGACGGCGCATGGGTCATGAGCTTCCCGCGACCGTCCCACCACAACTCCTCGGAAGTGAGCCAGCCCATGCCCTGCACGAACCCGCCCTCGATCTGGCCGAGGTCGATCGCCGGGTTCAGGCTGCGGCCGACGTCGTGCAGGATGTCGGCGCGGAGCAGCTTCGTCTCGCCCGTCAGGGTGTCGATGGCCACCTCGGAGACGGCCGCGCCGTAGGCGAAGTAGAAGAATGGTCGGCCCTTCAATGTCTTCGGGTCGTAGTGGATCTTGGGCGTCTTGTAGAACCCGCTCGCCCACAGCTGGACCCGCGCCAGGTACGCCATCCGGACGAGCTCCGCGAACGTCAGGCGGCGCTCGCCGGCCGCCACGTGGTTCGCAGCGAACCGGATCGATTCCGGCGCGACCTTGAACCGCTCAGCCGCGAACGCAACGAGCCGCGCCTTGATCTCGCGCGCCGCCGCCTGCGCCGCCTTACCGTTCAAATCGCTGCCGCTCGAGGCCGCGGTGGCCGACGCGTTCGGGATCCTGGCCGTGTCCGAGGCGGAAACGCGCACCCGATCGAGATCGATGCCGAATTCGTGCGCGACGACCTGCGCCACCTTCGTGAACAGCCCCTGCCCCATCTCGGTGCCGCCGTGGTTCAGCAGGACGCTGCCGTCGCCCTGGTAGACGTGCACCAGCGCGGAGGCCTGGTTGAAGAAGGTCGCCGTGAACGAGATGCCGAACTTCACCGGCGTCATCGCGATCCCGCGCTTGACGATGGGGCTCGTCGCGTTCCACTTGCGGATCGCGTCGCGCCGCAGCCCGTACGCCGACGAGCGCTCGAGCTCGTCGAACAGGCGGTCGGCGACGAAGTCCTCGACCTTCATGTCGTACGGCGTGACGTCGCGGCCCGGCGCGTAGAAGTTGGCCTTGCGCACCGCCAGCGGATCCAGGCCGAGATGTCGCGCGATCTCGTCCACGACGTGCTCGCTCCCCAGCATCCCCTGGGGACCGCCGAAGCCGCGGAACGCGGTGTTCGACTGCGTATGCGTCTTGCACCGATGCGAGACGATGCGGACGTTCGGCAGCCAGTAGCAATTGTCCGCGTGCATCACCGTGCGGTCGTTGATGGGCCCGCTCAGGTCGGCGGAGAACCCGCAGCGCGAGGCGAACGTCAGGTCGAGGCCGAGGATGCGGCCCGCGCCGTCGAACCCGACGTCGTACTCGACGAGATAGTCGTGGCGCTTGCCGGTGATCGTGATGTCGTCGTCGCGGTCGTAGCGCAGCTTGACCGGCCGTCCGGTGTGCCGCGCCATGACCGCGGCGGCGCCGGCCGGCAGCGCAGCCTGCGTCTCCTTGCCCCCGAACCCGCCGCCCATGCGGCGGCACTCCACCAGCACCCGATGCGCGCCGACGCCGAGCGCGTGGGCGACCACCAGCTGCACCTCGCCGGGGTGCTGGGTCGAGCTGTAGACCAGCATGTCGCCGTCCTCCTTCGGGACGGCATAGGCGACCTGCCCCTCGAGATAGAACTGCTCCTGCCCGCCGATGCGGAACCGCCCGTTCAGCCGGTGCGACGCGCCCGCGAGCGCCGCGCGCCAGTCCCCGCGCTCGAGCGTCACGGTCGGCAGCACGAACGACTGCCGCGCGAGCGCGTCCTCGATCGTGAGGATCGCCGGCAGCTCTTGGTACTCGACCGCCGCGAGCCGTGCGGCCCGGCGGGCCTGATCGACAGTCTCCGCCGCGACGAGGAAGATCGGCTGGCCGAGATACTGGATCTCGTCGGCGGCGAGGATGGGGTCATCGTGGAGGATCGGCCCGACGTCGTTCTTCCCGGGGATATCGGCGGCCGTGATCACCGCCACGACCCCGGGCGCCGCGCGGACCGCCGCAAGGTCCATCGCCTTGATCCGCGCATGAGCGCGCTGCGACAGCCCGAACGCCGCGTGCAGCGTGCCGCGCGCCTCGAGGATGTCGTCGGTATAGGCCGCCTCGCCCGAGACGTGCAGGTGCGCGCTCTCGTGACGGACCGGCTCGCCCACGCTCCCGCGCGCGACTGCAGTCCCCTGGAACAGGCGAGGGTCGTTCATCCCGGCACCTGCTGCAGATCGTACAGCCGGCTCGGCGCTCCGGCGAGCGCGCCGGAGGTCTCGAGATGGAACTTCCGGAGCAGGTTCTGCGCGACGGCCAGGCGGTAAGCGGCCGACGCGCGCATGTCCGTGATGGGGGCGAAATCGGTCGCGAGCGCGGCCGCGGCCTGCTCGCAGGTCGCCGCGGTCCACGGTTGGCCGGTGAGTGCCGCCTCACAGGCGTTCGCCCGCTTCGGCGTCGCCGCCAGGCCGCCGAACGCGACCCGGGCGGATCTGACCGTTCCCCGCTCGACCACCAGCGCGAACGCGGCGCAGACCGCCGAGATGTCCTGGTCGAAGCGCTTGGAGACCTTGTAGGTTGCGAACTGCAGCCCGGGCCGCGGCAGCGGCACGAGCACGCGCTCGACGAACTCGCTGGGCTGCATCGCCGTCCGCTGATAGGCGAGATAGAGCGCCTCGAGCGGCAGCTCGCGCTGCGCGTCGCCTTTCCGGAGCACCACGCGCGCGCCGAGGGCGATCAGCGGCGGCATCGAGTCGCCGATGGGCGACGCGTTCGCGACGTTGCCGGCGAGGGTGCCGGCGTTGCGGATCGGCGGCGAAGCGAAGCGGCGCAGCACCTCGCGCGAGGCGGGATAGGCGCGCTCGATCGCGGCAAACGCATCCGTGAGCGAAACCGCCGCGCCGATGTCGATGTGCTCCGCCGTCTCGACAACGCGCTGCAGATCGGTCACGTCGCCGACATAGAGAATGTCGCCGAGCTGCCGGTGCTGCTTCGTCACCCACAGGCTGACGTCCGTGCCCCCGGCGAGGATGCGCGCCTCGGGGAGGCGCACGCGCAGCGCCGCGAGCTCGGCGGACGTCCGCGGCGAGTGGAACGTCCCGCCGGGGTGCCTGACCAGGAGGCTCTTCCGGCGCCGCAGCGCCCGGAGCGCCTGAGCGAGCCGGGTTTCGCTCGCGGCGGCTGGCTTCGACTTCGACCCGGCGGGTGCGCTCAGCCAGTCCTGGTCCCGTTGCGGGATCGCTCGCCCCAGGGCGTACATCGCCTGCGCGGCGTCCACGATCGGGCGGTAGCCCGTGCAGCGGCAGAGATTCCCCGCGAGCGCGTCGTTGATCCGGGTCCGATCGGGCGCCGGATCGGTCTTGTAGAGCGCGAACAGCGACATGACGAAGCCGGGCGTGCAGAAGCCGCACTGCGACCCGTGGCCGTCCGCCATCGCAGCTTGCGCCGGGTGCAGCGCGCCCGTCCGGCGGTTCTTCAACCCTTCGACCGTGACGAGCGCCTTGCCGTCGAGCGTCGGCACGAACTGGATGCAGGAGTTGATCGCGCGGTAGCGGACGCGCCGCCCCTCCAGCTCGGCGAGCACCACTGTGCAGGCGCCGCAATCGCCTTCGGCACAGCCTTCTTTGGTGCCCGTCCGGCCCAGGTCTTCGCGGAGATGCTGGAGCACCGTGCGAGTCGGCTCCACCCCGACGACGGTCCGGACCTCGCCGTCGAGGATGTAGCGGACGGCCTCAGCTGGCGTCTTGCTGCGAGGGGTACGTGCCATAGGCGGACCTAGTCTGTATTCTCACCCGAGTTTGTCAACGTTCCGGAGCGAGTACGCATTTAAAGGTGTTTGCTAAATATAGCATCTACTAAATTGAATATTAATACATATTTAATCGACGCATGAAAGGCCTGCGCGCCATCGGCCTCCTCGCCAGCGTGCTCGCGGGCACGCTGCCCGAGGCCGCCGCCCCCCAAGACGCCTACGCCAAGCAGCGCGCCGAGATGCTCGCGGATATCGCGGCGACGGCGCGCGCCACCGCGTTCGAGACGTCCCGACCGAGGTTCTCGGACCGGGTGATGGCGGCGATGGGCCGCGTCCCGCGCCACCGCCTCGTCCCGCCCGAGCAGGTCGCCTACGCCTACGAGAATCGTCCGCTTCCCATCGGGCACGGGCAGACGATCTCGCAGCCCTACATCGTCGCGCTGATGACCGATCTGCTCGACCCGAAGCCGACCGACGTCGTCCTCGAGATCGGCACCGGCTCGGGCTACCAGGCGGCGGTGCTCGCCGAGCTCGTGGCCAAGGTTTACACGATCGAGATCGTCGCGCCGGTCGGCAGGCACGCCGAGGCGCAGCTCGCTGCGCTCGGTTACCGGAACGTCGCGGTCAGGATCGGCGACGGCTATAACGGCTGGCCGGAGGCGGCGCCCTTCGACGGCATCGTCGTCACCGCCGCCGCGCCATATGTCCCGCAGCCGCTCGTCGATCAGCTGAAGCCGGGCGGGCGCCTCGTCATCCCCGTCGGCGCGCAGTGGCAGGTGCAGGAGCTGCTGGTCATCGAGAAGCGGCCGGACGGCTCGACCGCCACGAAGCGCACGATTCCCGTGCGGTTCGTGCCGCTGACGCGGTCTCGCTGACCGCGTGCCTCAGGCCGGCGCGGCCTTGCGGCCCGGCCCGTTCTGCCGGCGCCACGCCCAAGGGGCCTGCGGATTGGGATCACGCCAGAGCCCGCGCCGCGCGCTCCTCGCCTCCCCCTCGGCCGCCTCGTAGCTCGTCCGGTCCTCCAGGCGCTGCTCGCGCGCGTACTCCCGATACCACCAGGCGAGGCCGTTTCGCACCTGCTCGAGGCCGACGTCCTGCGCTTCGACGAACACGCTGCAGACGTCGCGTCCGAAGCGGTCGCGCTTGTGGCAATGGGCTTCGACGCGCCTCCCGTGCACCAGGCGGGCGAGGCTCTCCTTCGCGCTCGTGCCGAAGGCTTGGCCGCGCTCGGGCGCGTCGATGCCGGCGATCCGCACCCGATGCTGGACCTGCATGCCGTCGAGCAGCGTCACCGTGTCGCCGTCGTGCACGGCGATGACCTGGCCCTCGAGCGCGGGGTTGCGACCGTGCGCCAGCGACGCGAGGAGGCACAGCGCCGCGGCGGCAACATGACAACGGAATAGCGGGCGTCGCACCGTGCGGAGCATACGAACCGCTCTCGGGCCAAGGCACGGAAGTAAGTAACACCGTGCCCCGAACGGGTTCGCCCCGCGGCGTGACATACGTCACAGCCGCACCGGCCGGCGAGCTGCGCCTGTTCTTCGTCACCTCGACTGACGTTCTTCCGACAGTCCTAGGACCAGGATCGGCCCTCCGTCGGCGGCACTAGGCAGACGGCCCGAGCCAACTGGTGGAAGACGGCACGCTCGCGCGGCGCCATTCTCTGCTCCGTGAACTGCTCGAACTCTCCGGGGCCAACCATGTCACGGCCGGCGCCGGAGCCCAGCAAGCGGGAACGGGACTTGCTCGACCAAGGGACAGCAGCCTGAGTTTTGCGGCACCCGAGCAGTCCGACGGTGGAAAGAGAGGCGAAATGAAGGTGATCGAGGCACGCGAGGTCGAACGCCTGGTGCGGGAGACGTTCCCCGCCAAGCGCCTCTTTTGCGCTGACTCCGAGCTCGGCCTGAAGTCCGGCCGCCCGGTCGTGACCTTCGTCCACGGCGGACCCGACCCCTTCCTCGACCGCGACTTCGACGCGTGGCTCGATGGGCTGTCGACCTTCGTTCCCGTCTACCAGATTCTGAACCGGCTCTGCCGCGCGGGCGTGCTCGCCCCCGGCGACTACGCGGTCACCCAGCGCCACTGACGCGCCGCGCGCGCGAGCGCCAGGATCCCGACCGATCAGGGCCGCGCCCTGAACCGCTCCGTGAGCGCGGCGAGATAGCCCAGGCAGCCCAGCACCATCACGGCGACGCCGACCTGCAGCAGCGTCCCGACCTGAAATCCCCCAAGCCAGTACGCCCCGACCAGGCGGGCGACGACCGCCACCGCGCATAGCGCCACGCCCGCGACTCCGGCGAGGCGACCGATCCAGACGAGCAGCGCTTCCATGGGAATTCCTCCGGCAATCGGGTGGCGTGGATTCTCGCCGATTCCTTCGCGGCGGGACGGCATGCAGGCCGAGCCCTGCGCTTCGCGCCCGGACCGTGAACCCCGTCGCACCACCGCAGTGCACCACGCCGCCAGTGGCGTGTGCCGTGCTTGCTCCTCGGAGAGTTCATCAATCGAGGGAGGTTGAGATGGACACGACGGACACGACGGACACGGTGCTCGGCGTACCGATGTCGCCGCGGCTGCGCGATGCCGCGAGCGCCAAACAGTACACGCCGTTCTCGGTCAAGCCGGGGGCCAGCGGAACCTGGGCGGTGACCCTCGACGACGGGCAACACGCGCCGCAATCGTTCCAGGACAAGCATCTCGCGCTCACCTTCGCGAAGGGCTGGGCGGCGGCCAACCGGCCGAGCAAGCTGCAGATCATGGGCGTCTCCAGCCACGTCGAGCAGGAGTGGACGTTCACGTAGTCCGCGGGCGTACGCGAGTGCTCCCCGGCGTTCACCAGCGTGACGATTCAGCGCCGGGCGAGCTTTCGATACTCGCCCATGTGGCGGATCGCGCCACGCGCGTTGCCGGCAGCCTCATAGGCCAAGGCGAGGTTGTAGTGACAATCGGCGAACCGCGGGTCCGCGCGTAACGCCGATTCGTAGGCGGCGATGGCCTCCTCGTGGCGCCCCATGTCCTCGAGGAGCACGCCGAGGTTGAACAACAGGACCGCATCCTTCCCCGCGTGCGCGACGCCATCGCGATACACGCGCTCGGCGTCGGGTAACCGCCCGGCCTCGTGCAGCAGCCGGCCCAGGTTGATCCGCGCGGCGAGGTGACCCGGATCGAGCGAGAGCGCGCGCTCGTAGGCTTCCTGCGCGTTCCCAGTGCGGTCCGCTTCGAGCTCCAACCCCTGGTTAAACCACTGCTCGGCGCCCGCTTTGCCGCTGATCTCGCCGCGCGCCTGGACGCTCAGCTCGCCGTCCGCCACGCTGACGTCCAGCTCGAGCAGATACTGGCCCGAGTCCGCGTGCCAACGGCCGCGCTTTTCGGCGACGACCACTCGATCGCCGACGGCGCAGATGCGGAGTCCGGACAGGGGGACGGTGTCGGGCAGGCGGCGGCGTAGCGCCTTCAGCGAGCGCGTGATGCGCCGCGTCGGCACCTTGGCCGCGCTGAGCGCGCGGGCGGTGCGAAGCAGGATGAGGTCCTGGAACGAGAAGCGGTACTCGCCCCGCGCCCCGCGCGCCGGAGCGACGAAACCGGCCCGGATCAGCCCCTGGATCGTGCTGCGCGACATGCGCAGCAGCCGCTCGACGTCGCGGACGCCGAACTCCGACACCGCGGGCCGGGGAGCGCTACTTCCGGCTCGCCCTCTTCGCCGGCTGCGCGTCCTGCTGCACGCGCTTCGGAGGCTTGCGGGCCGCCGCCTCGGCGGCGGGCTTGGCCGCCTCGAACGCCTTCTTCTTCAGGCTGGCGCGGAGCGCTTCCATGAGATCGATGACCTGTGCCGTGGGCACGGCAGCTTCCTCGGCGACCGCGATCTCCTGGCCCTCGACTTTCTTCTGCACCGCGGCCTCGATCCGCGCCTTCACTTCGTCGGTGTAGGCCGACGGATCGAACGTCGCTGCCGCCTGTTGCTCGATCAGCTGCGTCGCGAGGGCGAGCTCCGCGGGCCGGACCTCGGTCTTCGGGATCTCGACCTCGCTGATCGGGCGCACCTCGGCGGCGTGGAGGAGCTGCTGCATCACCAGGCCCTCCGCCACGGGGCGGATCATGACGATGTACTGCTTGCCCCGCGCCGCCCACCGGCCAAGCGCGCACCGGCCGGTTTCGCGCAGGGCTCGCGTCAGGAGCGCATACGGCTTGGCGCCCCCCTTGTCGGGGCCGAGGTAGTAGGCCTTGTCGAAGTACACCGGGTCGATGCTCTCGATCGGCACGAACTCCGTGATCTCGACCGTGTGCGTACCGGCCTCCTCCAGCGCCTTCAGCTCCTCCGGCGTGAAGACGACGTACTGGTCCTTCGCGAACTCGTAGCCCTTCACCATGTCCTCGCGCGCCACCGGGACGCCTTCCTTCGCGCAGATGTACTGCTGCTTGAGGCGCGAGCCGCACGGCGGCTGGTGCAGGAGGTTGAACGAGATCGCCCCCGAGGCCTGCGTCGCGGAATAGAGCTTCACCGGGATCGCAACGAGGCCAAAGGAGACCGTCAGCGATGCTATCGATCGGGCAGTCATGAGTTCCCCATCTGTGTGACGTCGGACGACTGGTCAGGCCCTTGGCTGTTCAAGGACCTGCTCCAGGCTCTGCTTGTCGAGCCTCGCATTGTGCCAGCGATCCCCTTCTTTCTCCAAGCGGTTCAAGACGTTGGTGATCCGGTAGTCGAGCGGGTGCGCCGTGGCGAGCGCCTCCCAGCTCAGGGGCATGGAGATTGGCGCCCCGGGGAGGCCGCGGGGAGAGTAGGCGACGTTCAGCGTCTTCCCCCGGACGTTCATGTTGTAGTCGATGAAGATCTTCCCAGTGCGCTTCTCGACGCTCCACTCCAGGGTGATGTCCTTGGGGTGCTGGCGCAGAAGATGGCGGCCGACCATCTCGCAGACGTGCCGCGCCGCATCAAAATCGATCGTGCGCCGGATCGGGACGAACACGTGGAGCCCGGTCTTGCCGGAGGTCTTCACGATCGGCTCGAGGCGCATGCTCTGGAGCAGCTCGCGGAGCCAGAAGGCGACCTCCTTCCCCTTCTCGAATCCGGCGGTGCTGAGCTCCGGCTCGGCCCCCGGCGCCTCCTTGCCCGAGTAGACGTACGGGTCGATGTCGAACACGAGATCGTCCGGGGAGTTCAAGACCGAGTGCTCCAGCGCCTCCAGCGAGCTCGCGAAATCGGTGCCCTGGCTGGCCGAGTCGGGGCCCGGCCTGGTCCGGGAGTGCCAGACGTGGTACTCGAGCGTGCCGTGCTGAGCCAGCCACAGCAGGGTGGCGAGGTTGTTGCAAAGCAGGCACTCGTCCGGGTGGCCCTTGCTCCCGGAGAAGACGCTCACCGTCTCCACGAACGGCGGGAGCGGCTGCTCCCAGCGCTTCTGGTAGAACCGCTCGCCGTGAATGCCCTCCGGCATCCGGATCATGGTGAGCGGCCGATCGGCGAGATGCGGCAGCATCAGCGGCGAGACGCGCGTGAGATAGCGGAGCAGGTCCCGCTTGGTCAGCGCCGGCTGATCGAGCGCGGGTTCCGCCGGCCAGTAGACCCGATCGAGGTGCGTGAGCTTCACCCGCTCCGCTCCGACGGCGAGCTCGAGGGTCGCCCGCTTGTCCTCGAGTTGCTGGAGGACATCGTCAATGGCTCGATTGCGCGCGGGCGCCTTGACGGGCGCTGGGGCCGGTCCCTCGGTCCGGCGCTTGACGACTTTCGGGTCGACGTCGTCGCGCAGCCGCACGAACACCGGGGCGCGCAGGTGGTCGTCCTCCGTCCACCCAGCGAACCGAACCTCGGCGACCAGCTCGGGCTTGACCCAGGTGGCCGGGCCGTTCAGCAGCGGATCGTCGGCGAAGGGCTTCTTCGTGGTCCTCAGGGGCTCGAGTCGCCGCTTCAGATCGGCGAGCGTCGCCGCGTCGAAGCCGGTGCCGACGTGGCTCGCGTAGCGAAGCCTCCCCTTCTTTTCCCAGTAGCCGACCAGCAGCGCGCCCAGCGGCGCGCGCGCGCCCTTGCCCTTCGTGTAGCCGCCGATCACGAACTCGGCGCTGACGGTGGGCTTGATCTTGCGCCAGCTCGGCGTGCGCCGGCCCGGCAGATAGGGGCTGTCGCGGCGCTTCGCCATGACCCCCTCGAACCCGTTGGCGAGGGCCGCGGAGTAGAGCGCTTCGCCGTCCGCTTCGGCGTGCACGAGCTGCACGTGCGCCGAAGGCAGCAGGCACTGCGCGAGATAGCGTCGGCGCGCGACGTAGGGAGCGTGCCGCAGATTGATTCCGGCGAAGTGCAGCAGGTCGAAGCAGTAGAAGACGCACGGCGTGGTTCCCTCGGCGGCGGCGATCTCGCGCGGGGTCTTGAGCTGCGCGCGGTCCTGAAGCGCATCGAAGGACGGGCGACCGTCCCGTCCGAACGCGACGATCTCGCCGTCGAGCACCATGCCGTTCACCGTCTGTTGCGCCAGCTCGCCCGCTACGGCCGGAAAGATGGGCGTGAGATCGAGCCCGCGACGCGAGCGCAGCTCGACGCGGTCGCCTTCGACGACGGCGAGGATCCGATAGCCGTCGAGCTTCGGCTCGTACATCCAGTCGGGATGGGTGAACAGCGCATCGCCCGTCTGGGCAAGCATCGGTGAGAGCTTCTTGGGCAGCGGCTCGGACGGCCCCGTCGGCGCGAGCTCGGCGGCGTTCAGACGCTCGTGGGGCGGCAGACGCTTGAGCTCATCGACCCGCATTCGGGAGACGATCGACTGCTCGCGCTCGGGCT
>Ga0209853_1000103_pt1 | contig 22188 bp, 21 predicted proteins | sample GWRWS1_30_40_FD_187224 | JGI IMG/M metagenome (GOLD analysis project Ga0209853, IMG submission 187224) | Riverbed sediment microbial communities from areas with vegetation nearby in Columbia River, Washington, USA - GW-RW S1_30_40 (SPAdes)... | ecosystem: Environmental > Aquatic > Freshwater >...
CCGCTGTACGTGGCGAGCGAGGATCGGCTCACAGATCACGGCGTGCTCGGGCCCGCGTGGAGGCACCTGCCCGCCTACGGCGATCGCCTGTCGCTCGTCGACCTGCCGGCCCGGCCTCGCGACCTCTACCGATCTGCTCGTTGCCTCGGCCGCTACTTCACCGATGCCGACCACCGGCGTCGCATCTCCCCCACTTCGACCACGCCCCGATTCCCCGCACTGCCGCCCCGACATGCCCCTTGACGCCGCGGCGCCCGGCTGCGCGCAGGACCGAGGCCAATCTCCCTCGCAGGAGCGGCAGGAGCGGCGAGGCTTCGGACGACGAACGCGAAGAGCAGGAGGACGCGCTCGCCTTCGACGAAGGCCCGGGCGGCGGGTCACAGGACGATGCTAGCCTCAGGCCTCTCGCGAGGGCGCTCCTCGCGCTCGCGCAGGAGCTCCTTCTGGAGGGAAGCCGATGAAGGCAGTCATCTACCTCCGGGTCTCCACCAAGGAGCAGGCCGAGGGGGCTACTCCATCCCCGCCCAGGCCGAGGCCTGCCGCCGCTTCATCGCCGATCGTGGCTGGGAGCTCGCCGACGACTACGTCGACCGGGGCGAGTCCGCGCGGAGCGTCGACCGGCCGCAGCTCCAGGCGATGCTCACCCGGCTCGCTGAGGATCCGAGCATCGACTTCCTCGTGGTCCACAAGCTCGACCGGCTTGCCCGGAACCTCGAGGACCACGCCGCGGTTCGGGCCGCGCTCCGGAAGGCTAGCGTGCAGCTGCATTCGGTCACCCGAGAGCCTGGAGGACTCGGCCTCGGGCAAGCTCGTCGAGGGGATCCTCGCCTCGATCGCCGAGTTCTACTCGGCCAACCTCGGCCAGGAAATCCGCAAGGGGCTGGATCAGAAGGCGGCGCAGGGCGGCTGGCCGGCCCGTGGTCCCTTCGGCTACCGGAACGTTCGTCGTGACGGCTCTGCGCGCCGCGGTGAGTCGGTACTCGAGCCCGATCCACAGGCACCGCTCGTCTTGTGGGCCTTCGAGCGCTACGCGACGGGCGAGCTGTCCCTCGCCTCCCTCACCGAGGCCCTGGCCGAGAAGGGCCTGCGGAACCGCCTGGGGAACCCGCCGGGCGTGAGCGCGATCCACCGGATGCTCCGAAACTCCGTCTACGCCGGCGTCGTCCGCTGGAAGGGCGTCGACCGAGAAGGAACGCACCCGCGGCTCGTCTCCCGCGAGCTGTTCGACAAGGTCCAGAGCGTGTTGGGCGCGCATTCCTCCGGCGGGGAGCGGAGCTGGAAGCACGATCACTACTTGAAGGGCACGCTGGTCTGCGCCGAGTGCGGCTCGAAGATGTACTCCGCGCTTGCCAAGGGCCGCTTCGGGTACTTCCGGTGCATCGGGCGGAACACCGGCCGCACGCGCTGCTCGCAGGCGCGCTACGTCCCGGCCGCCGAGCTCGAACGTGAGGTCGAGGCCCTCTACGAGGGCGTCCGGATCCCCGCGGCCAGGCGGAGGCTGGAGCGGGTTCTCCGGACCGAGGTCGCCGAGCGCGAGCGGCACCGGGCGGAGGCGACCGTCTTCCTCGGCAGGCGGCTCCGCCAGCTCGCCAACGAGCGGGAGAAGCTCCTGCGCGCGTACTACGCCGACGCGATCGATGTGCAGACCCTCAAGCGCGAGCAGGCCCGGATCAACGCCGAGGTGGCAAAGGCCGAGTCACAGCTCGCGACCGACGGGGAGAAGCTGAGGCAGGCGACGAAGATCATCGACCTCGCCCTCGACCTCGCGAAGAACTGCGCTGCGAGCTACCGGAAGGCGAAGCCCGAGGTGCGCAAGATGTGGAACCGGGCGTTCTTCCGCGCAATAAGGGTCCGCGGCGGGAGGATCGAGCGATTCGACTACGAGGAGCCCTTCGCGTCCCTCCTCGGTTCACACAAGGGCTCGATGGTGGAGGTGGGGGGATTCGAACCCCCGTCCCCAGGCGACCATTCGGGGCTTCTCCGGGCGCAGCCGGCGGTTGATCTCGCCGCGAGGCTCCCACCGGCGGAGGACCTCTCGGCCAGCCCGGGTAAGGTTTCCGGCGGCGGCCCCCGGGCGGAGCCGTCTCCGTGAGCCTGCTCACGACGCCCGGCCCCCGACCGCAGGCGGATCGAGGCGGACGGCTACCCAATTACTTAGGCAGCGAGCGCGTATTCAGTGTTGGCGCTTGTGTTTCTCCCGGCTTTTAACGAGGCATCCGGGGACCTCGGCCCGCTTCCCCCGAGCGGTATCCGCCCAGGTCGAAACCAGTGCACCCCCATATTCGGTTGTCCCTTCGAGTATACGCGTCCCGCCAGGTCGCCTGTGCCGTCGGCTCCCTCTCTCGCCGGCTCACCCGGACAGCGCGGCGCAGGCGGGCTCGTCCTCCGCCGCCGCCACGAGCTCGGATGAGTCCAGGCCCGTTACGGAGCTTCCGATCCCCTCTAGGGCCGTCTGGACGCCGCTCCCCAGCTCCTCCACCGCGGTAGCGAAGGCGGCCGCGTCGTCCGTGGGGAGCTCGTCGACCCTCTCGCGCGCGCCCGCCAGGATGGCCCTGGCGTCCTCGAAGACCCCCAGGAGCGTCTCCGCGATCTCCTGGCCATTCTCCACGTCCGGGACGCCGGCGTCCCGCATGCCGGCCAGGTGATCGTCGGTGACCGTGACGACGTCGTCCAGGAACGCCGCGAAGACGTCCCGCTGGCCTTCGAGCGTGGTCTCCGTGACGACGTCCTGGCCGACCTGCTCGGACCGGGCCTGGACCTCCTCCACCCACCCCGTGATCTCGGTACACACGGCGACCACGTATTCCTCGGCGCTCACGGTCCCGTCGCCGGTGCCGGCCGTTCCCCCGCCGTCGCACGCCGTGGCCACCGCGAGGACCAGCACCGTCCCGACCCAGAGCCTTCGCCGAACGACCACACCAACCCCCCGCACGGCTCGGGCCGGAGACCCGAATGGCCGACGGCCGATCCTACCTTCTGCGCCGAGCGGCCTGCTCCATCTCGCGCCGATGGTCCCGCTCCAGGGTGGCCTGACGCTTCTCGTACTCCCGCTTCCCCCTGGCCAGGCCGAGCTCCACCTTGGCCAGGCCGTGGAAGAAGTACACCCGGAGCGGCACCAACGTGAGCCCCCGCTCCTGGGTCTTCCCCACCAGCCGGTGGATCTGGTTCCGATGGAGCAGCAGCTTTCGGGTGCGCACCGGGTCGAAGGCCCGGTTGTCCGCTTGCGCGTAGGGGGGGATGTGCATGCCCTCGATCCACACCTCACCGTTCCGAACCCGCGCGAACGCCTCGGCGAGCGATCCACGTCCCCCCCGGAGCGACTTCACCTCGGATCCCGTCAGCACGATCCCCGCCTCGAACCGTTCGAGGATGTGGTAGTCGTGCAACGCTCGTCGGTTGGAGACGACGGTCTTCCGGTCGGGGTCGGCCTTCCGGCTCACTGCCCAGAGCTTAGACGTCGAGGAACCGGCGCATCCCCACCATGGCGGCGGAGACCGCGACCGCGGCCCCGGCGACCAGCAACCACGGGATTACCGCCAGGACGTCGGCGTTCGTGACCCATGGCACGAACCGGATCTTGCCGTAGAGCGGGTTGATGAACGCGACCTTCAGCCCGAACAGACACAGGATCGCGGCGCCCGCGCCGATCAGGCTCTCGAACAGGCCCTCCAACAGGAAGGGGGCCCGGATGCGCCAGTTCGTCGCGCCCACGAGCTTCATGATTCCGATCTCCTTTCGCCGGGCGAACAGCCCCATCCGCACCGTGTTGGCGATCAGGATGGCCGCGGCGATCAGCATCACCACCGAGACGATCAGCACGCCCCACCGGAACACGCGCGTGACGGCGAACAGGCGGTCCAGGAACTCGCTCTGGTCAACAAGGTTGTCGATTCCGGGTTCGGCGCAGACCCACTTCATGACTCCCTGGACATCCTGAAGAACGCATCCAAGCACGCCGGCCACCTCTCGAAAGCGCTCGGGATCCGCCATCTTGACCCGAAGTGAGGCTGGCAAGGAGTCGCAGTTGACGTTCTGTACAAGGGCCGTCTGGGTCTTGAACAACTCCTTGAACAGGACGCAGGCTTCCTCTTTCGTCTGATAGTGCACGTCGGCCACGGCATCGAGCCTCTCCACCTTGTTCGTGAGGGTCTGCACGGTCTGGGGGTTGACCGGGTCGGACAGGTACACCGCAACCTCGACGTTGCCCGTGGTGGCCGTGATCATCAGGGTCACCTGCCGCGAGATCAGCAGGGCCAGACCGAGCAGCAACAGCGCGATGAAGGTCGTGGACACAGCGGCGAACGCGACCAGCCCGTTCCGCCGGAGGCCCGACGTGACCTCGCGGAACATGAAGTCGAACCGGCCCGCCATCTAGCTGTACACCCCGCGGGACTGGTCCCGGATGACCCGGCCACAGTCGAGCTCGATCACGCGCCGGCGCATGGCGTCCACGATGGCCTGGTCGTGGGTAGCCATGACCACGGTCGTGCCGATGCGGTTCACCTTGTCGAGCAGCCGCATGATGTCCACCGACGTGCTGGGGTCGAGGTTCCCGGTGGGCTCGTCGGCCAGCAGCACCAGCGGCCGGTTCACCACGGCCCGGGCGAGGGACACCCGCTGCTGCTCGCCTCCCGACAGCTCGTCCGGGTAGTTGTTCAGCTTGTTTCCCAGGCCCACCAGGTCGAGGATCTCCGGCACCCGCTGGTCGATCACGTGCTTCGGCTTGCCGATCACGTCGAGGGCGAAGGCCACGTTCTCGAAGACCGTCTTGTCCTGGAGCAGCTTGAAGTCCTGGAACACGGTCCCGATGTTCCGGCGGAGGTACGGGACCTTCCAGGGTGAAAGCCGGGCCAGGTTCTTCCCGGCCACGTAGATCTCGCCCTTGGTGGCCTCCTCCTCCTTCAGGAGCAGGCGGATGAACGTGGACTTGCCCGAGCCGGACGCGCCGACGATGAAGACGAACTCACCCTTCTCGACGTCGACGCTCACGTTCTCGAGCGCCACGGTGTTCTTGTAGACCTTGGTGACGTGTTGAGTATTGATCATTCTCAGGGGGGTCAAGGAGGGCTCGAACCGCGGGAGAGTGTAACAGGCGCCCCCGGTGAACGGAACGAAGCTCCACTACGCTGAGCAGCCGTGAAGACGGTCCAACGGGGCGTGGCCCGGCCCCCGACCGCGGCTTCGGGGGCGGCGCCCTCGCGATCCTGCCGGCTCGCGGCGGCCCTAGCCGGTCCGGCGCTCATCGTCGCCTCGAGCCTCGTCGCCATGCGGGCGTTCGCCTTCGCGAACCTCCTCACGAACCAGCACCCCGACATCCTCTCGTTCTGGTTGCCGCGGTCCTGCCTGATGGGTCGGAGCCTCTCCGCCGGGCACGTTCCGCTGTGGAACCCCTACGAGATGGCCGGGTCGCCGTTCGCGGCAGACCCCCAGTCGGGCTGGCTGTACCTACCGTGGATGCTGCTGTCGTGGCTGCTTCCGTGCGGCGCGGGCCTCCGGGCCTTCATCGTGCTGCAGCCCATCCTCGCCGGCCTGGGCCTGTACTGGTTCCTGCGGAGGGAGCGGTTGCACCGGGCGGCCGCGACGGCGGGCGGTCTGTCGCTTGCCATGATGATCGCCGCGTCGAACGTCGCGATCTCTCTCCCCTTCGCCGGGACCCTGGCGTGGACCCCGTTCGTGCTAGTCGGGGCGTCCGGGTTCCTGTCGGCCGACCGATGGACCCGTCGGCTGCCGTGGTTGGCCCTGGGCGCGGTGGCGTGGGGACAGGTGGCGAGCGCGCACCTGTCGCACGGCCTGGTGATGTGCACGGCCATCGTCACGGCGTTCGTCGTGGCGCGTTCGATCAACGAGGTTCGGACCGGAGCCCGGTCGGTAGCCCCGGCGGCGCTCCTCGCGTTGGGGTTCCTGGCGTTCCTCCCCCTGGCCAACCTGGCCATCCTGATGCCGAGGTTCTCACTGATCCCCCATACGAGCCTGCGCGGCGGGTACGCCGCCCTCGGCGGGACCCTCGCCCGGATCGCCGGGGCAGAGGACCGACCGCTCCCGACCACCGGGACCTGGAGCGGATGGCCCTTCGCCCTCGCGAGCGCGCCGGGCGCATACGCGGGCGCGGCCATCCTGCTGCTCGTCCCCGCGGCGCTCCGGGCCCGCGCTCGCCGGTACCTGGCGGCGGCGTTCGCCGCGACGGGAGCCGTCGCGTACGGGCTGACCCTGAACGCGTTCGTGGGGGCCGCGTGGTTCCGGAGTCTCGTCTTCCACGTTCCTTTCGGCGACGTGTACTTGCACAATCCCGGACGACTCCGTCACCTCGCGCTGCTCGTGGTGTCGGTGTTGGGAGCGGTTGGGCTGCAAGGGTTCCTGGACCGGCATCCGTCCAGGCGCGAGGCGGCCTGGTGGACGAGCGGGGCGGCGGTCCTGTTCCTCGCGCTGCCTTTGTCGCTGGGCGCGCACCCCTGGCGGTTCGTCGTGTTCGTCATCGGGGGCGTTGCCACGGTGCCCGTGCTCTTCGCGCTGGTCCGGGGGCGGCGGTGGGCCGCCGTAGTCCTCCCCCTGGTGTTGGCCGCCGACCTCCTCGGCGGGGCGCTGTGGTCCTCCGCCTACGATGGAGGCACCGTGTACCTCGGGCTGGAGCGGACGGAGCACCCGGGCCTGGCCCCCCAGCCGCTTCGATCGCCGCGGGCGGTCGTGGACCGGTACCTCGCCCCGGGGCGGATCGCCCGGTACCTCCAGGCGGAGGGCCGGGAAGAGGCCCGGTACGTGGCGTGGATCCCGCCGGCCGCGTACTTCAACAAGGGCTACCTGTTCACCCAGGACGCCGAGCACTGGCCGGCGCTGCTGCTCGGCCGCGCCTTGTTGTTCCGGCTGCACGACGCGCTCGGCTACTCGCCGATCCAGTCGCCCCGATACTGGTCGTACGTCCGGGCCACGAACCGGCTTCCTGTCTTCTACAACGCGTCGGTGCTCCAACTTCCGTCGCTCGAGGACGTCCGCCTCCTCGGCGTCCGCTACGTGATCGCGCCCCGAGGGATCACGCCGCCTCTCCGGAGCTTCGTCGTGGAGTCGGAGCGAGGATACGAGCTGCACGAGGTGGCCGGGTGGCAGCCCCGAGTCTCCGTGGTCACCGACTGGACGGTGGTCCCGGGTGGCGTGGAGGCGCTCCGGGCCGTGCTGGAGCCTGGGTTCGACCCGGGGACGACGGCCGTGGTCGAGGGCGAAGAGGGTTCGGCCGCAGCGGCGTCGCCGGGGTTGCCTGGGTCCCCGGGGTCACCGGGGCAGGCCACCTACCGCGAGGTGTGGCCGGAGGATCTTCGCATCGCCGCCCGGGCCACCGCGCCGTCCATCGTGGCCGTGCGGAACGCGTGGGCCCAAGGGTGGTCGGCCACGGTGGACGGGCGCCCCGCCCCGGTGGTTCGGACCGATTACTTCCTCCTGGGCGTGCCAGTCCCAGTGGGCAGCCATGAGATCCGGCTCACGTACCAGGATCCGATGATCGGCCGGGGCCTGGGGGCGTCGGCGTTCGTCTGGTTGGCGGTCGTGGCGGCGTTCGCGGCTCCCGGGCTGGCCGGCCGGCGGCGCCGTCGAACGGCGCCGGAGCCGCCCTAGGCGGCCTGGCCGTTCTCGGCTCGGCGCCGGAGCTCCGCCTCGATGAGCCGGTCGATGTCGCCGTCCAGGACCCGGTCGACGTCCCCGGTCTCGACGTTCGTACGGTGGTCCTTCACCAGCCGGTAGGGCGCGAGCACGTACGAGCGGATCTGCGAGCCGAAGTCGATGCCTCGCCGCTCGCCCCGCAGGCTCTCCAGCTTCTCGTGCTGCTCCCGACGCATCCGCTCCGCCAAGCGGGCCTTCAGGATCCGCATGGCCACGGCCCGGTTCTGGAGCTGCGACCGCTCGTTCTGGCATGCCGCGGTGATGCCGGTCGAGATGTGCGTGATCCGCACGGCCGAGTCGGTCGTGTTCACGGACTGCCCGCCGGGACCGGTGGAGCGGTACACGTCGATCCGCAGGTCCTTTTGGTCGATCTCGACGTCCTCCTCGTCGGTCTCCTCGAGGAGCGGGATGACGTCCAGGCTGGCGAACGAGGTGTGCCGGCGCTTGGCTGCGTCGAACGGCGAGATGCGCACAAGCCGGTGCACCCCCCGCTCCGCCGACAGGAAGCCGTAGGCGTTCGTCCCGTGGACGATGAACGTGGCGCTCTTGATGCCGGCCTCCTCCCCCGGAAGGAGCTCGTCCACCTCGACGTCGAAACGGTTGCGTTCCGCCCACCGCAGGTACATCCGAAGCAGCATCTCGGCCCAATCCTGGGACTCGGTGCCGCCGGCTCCCGCGTGCAGCGTGGCCACCGCGTCGTTCCGGTCGTACTCGCCACCCAGCAGGGCTGCGAGCTCGAGCGTCTCCATCTCCGTCTCGAGCGCTCGGAGGATCTCCGCCAGCTCTCGCTGGAGGTCGGTGTCGTGCTCCTCGCCCAGGAGCTCGTCCATGGCACGGGCGTCTGCCAGGCGGCGGTCCAGGGAGGCGTAGCGGTCGATGTCGGCTCGGAGCCGGGCCAGGCGAGTGGTGAGCTTCTGCCCGCGGGCCGGGTCGTCCCAGATCGAGGGGTCGGCGGCCCGGAGCTCCAGCTCGGCCGCCTCCGCGCGCTTCGCGTCGACGTCAAAGGAACTCCTTCGCGGACGCGATGCGCTCCGACAGCTCCTCGATGCGCTCGGTGTAATCGCTCACGCGGCCAATGGTAGCCGGTCCGGCGCCCCGCTCAGGCGATGGCGCCGTGGCACTTCTTGTATTTCCTCCCGGACCCGCAGGGGCAGGGGGCGTTGCGCGGCACCTTCCCGCTCTTCGCCTGGGTCCCGCCGGCCTCGGCGTCCATCTCGCCGCGGCTGGTCTGGACGCGCTGGGGCCGAGGCCGAGAGGGCTCGTCCTGGCGGACCAGCTCGACCCGGTAGATGTACCGGACGAACTCCTCGCGGATGCCCTGCGTGAGCTCCTCGAACATCGCGTAGGCCTCGCGGCGGTACTCGGTGAGCGGATCGCGCTGGCCGTAGGCCCGGAGGTGGATGCCCTCCTGGAGGTAGTCCATTTCGTACAAGTGCTCGCGCCACTTGTTGTCGAGGATCGAGAGAAGGACCATCCGTTCCAGCTCCCGCATGACCTGGGGCCCGATGGCCTGCTCCTTCTCCTCGTACACCCATAGGGCGTCGGTCAGGACCGTCTCGGTGAGCTCCGCGGCGTTCGCGGCCCGTTCGAGGTCCTGCCTGGTCACGCGGATCGGGTACACCTCGCCGAGTCCGGTGAGCAGCGCGTCCAGGTCCCACTCCTCGGAGAACGTCTTGTCCCCGGTCCACCCGGCGACCGCGCCCTCCACGACCTCGGTAACGAACTCGAGCGCCTGCTCCTTCAGGTCTTCGCCCTTCAGGATCTTCTGGCGCTCGCCGTAGATCACCTGCCGCTGGGTGTTCATCACGTCGTCGTACTTCAGGATGTTCTTGCGGCGCTCGAAGTTCAGCTCCTCGATCTGCCGCTGCGCGCTCTCCACGGCCCGGGTCACCATCCTCGCGGTGATGGGCTCGTCCTCCGGCCACTTCAGCCGCTCCATGATGGAGGACACGCGCTCGGAGGCGAACATCCGCATCAGGTCGTCCCCGAGCGACAGGTAGAACATCGACTCGCCGGGGTCGCCCTGGCGGCCGGACCGGCCCCGGAGCTGGTTGTCGATCCGGCGAGACTCGTGGCGCTCGGTACCGAGCACGTACAGGCCGCCCAGGGCGACGACCTCCTCGTGCTCGGCGTCGGTCTGCTGCTTGAACTTCTGGTGGATCGGCGCATAGTCGGCCTCGTAGGCGGCCCGCTCCTCCTCGTCCATCTCGAACAGGAGGTAGCGGTCGTTGTCCCACTCCCGGGCGGCCATCTCCTGCCGGGCCAGGTACTCGGGGTTCCCGCCCAGGAGGATGTCGACGCCCCGGCCGGCCATGTTCGTGGCCACGGTGACGGTTCCGGTCCGGCCGGCCTGGGCCACGATCATGGCCTCCTTCTCGTGTTGCTTCGCGTTCAGGACGTGGTGCGGGATGCCCCGGCGGTTCAGGTACCCGGACAACCTCTCCGACTTCTCGATGGAGACCGTGCCGACCAGCACGGGCTGGCCGTTCCCGTGGCGCTCGGCGATGTCCTCCACCACGGCCTGCCACTTCGCGTCCTCGGTCTTGTAGATGAGGTCCTGCTGGTCGGCCCGGATCATGGGCTGGTTCGTGGGGATCTCGACGACGTCGAGCTTGTAGACCTGCTGGAACTCGGCGAGCTGAGTCTTCGCCGTGCCGGTCATGCCGGCGAGCTTCTCGTACATCTTGAAGTAGTTCTGGATGGTGATCGTGGCGAGGGTCTGGTTCTCCTCCTTGATCCGGACGTTCTCCTTGGCCTCGATGGCCTGGTGGAGGCCCTCCGAGTACCGCCGGCCCTCCAGGACCCGGCCGGTGAACTCGTCGACGATCTTCACCTCGCCGTTTGTGACGATGTAGTCCACGTCGCGCTTGTACAGCTCCTTGGCCCGGAGCGCGTTCTGGAGGTGGTGGACGAGCGGCGTGTGGACGTGCTCGTACAGGTTCTCGATGTTGAGGGACTCCTCGACCTTTCCCACGCCCCCCTCCGTCACGGCCACGGTGCGCTTGGCCTCGTCGATCTCGTAGTCCGTGTCCCGCTTCAGCCGGGGCACCAGCCGGGCGAACGTCTGGTACCACTTGGCCGAGTCGGCCACCATCCCGCTGATGATGAGAGGGGTCCGGGCCTCGTCGATCAGGATCGAGTCCACCTCGTCCACGATGCCGTAGTGGTGTCCCCGCTGGACCATGTCCTCCAGACGCATGGCCATGTTGTCGCGGAGGTAGTCGAACCCGAACTCGTTGTTGGTCCCGTACGTGAGGTCGGCGTGGTACGCCGGCCGGCGCTCGGCCGGGGTCATCTGGGCCTGGATGAGCCCCACGGTGGCGCCGAGTGCGCGGTAGATGGGGCCCATCCACTCCGAGTCGCGCTTGGCCAGGTAGTCGTTGACGGTGACGATGTGAACGCCTCGCCCGGCCAGTGCGTTCAGATACCCCGGCATGGTGGACACCAGGGTCTTGCCCTCGCCGGTCTTCATCTCGGCGATCTTCCCCTCGTGGAGGGCGATCGCCCCCATCACCTGGACGTCGAAGTGGCGCTGGCCGATGGTCCTCCGGGCGGCCTCGCGGACGCAGGGGAAGGCCTCCGGGAGGATGTCGTCGAGGGTCTCGCCGCCTTGCAGGCGCCGGCGGAACTCGGTGGTCTTGGCCCGGAGCTCGTCGTCGGAGAGCTCCTCGATCTCGGGCTCGAAGGTGTTGACGACGCCGACCAGCTGCTCCAGCCGCTTCAGCTTCCGGCCTTCGCCGATCTGGCCGATCTTCTCGATGACCAACGGGTTCCCTTCGTGCGGTTCGGGGGGGCTCGACCAACGATTCTAGCGGAGGGGTCCGGCTACGACGGTCACCTCGGCTCAGGTGGCGCGAGCGACGTCCCACCGGCCGGGGGCGGGCTCGCGCAGCGAGACGGCCAGCAGCGCGACCGGTGCGAGGAGGACCGTCATCGCGAGCGCGATGGGGGCGAACCCCACGAGCTCGAGCGCGATGCCGCCCGCCAGGGCGGCGACCGTGGACGCGGTGCTGCTCAGCACGTCGGTGAACCCGAGCGCCCCCGCCCGTTCCCGCGGCTCGGTCAGGTCGCTGATCACCGCGGTCACCGAAACGTAGGCCGCCGACCACCCCAGACCCACCAGGAAGAGGCCCACGCCGAGGATCGCCCCGGCCGGAAGCACCGCCGACAGGATCGCGCCGCTCCCGGAGAGCAGGGCGCCCGCTACGAGGCCCGGGCGGCGACCCCACCGGTCGATCAGGGCGCCGAACAGCGGAGAGAACGCGTACATGCCGGCCAGGTGCCCGCTGATCACGGTGGAGACGACCACGGCGCCTCCGCCGTGATGATCGAGCACGACGGGGGTCACCCCCATGATCGCCACCATCGACATCTGGCTCACCGCGGTGACGATCAACGCGACGCGGAACGGAGGAAGCGCGAACAGCTCGCGGGGGGGCCTGGCCCGCGTCCCCGGAAGCGGGGACGAGTCGACCGCCAGGTCGCGGGGATCCGGTCGAAGCGAGGAGGCGCACGCCAGTCCGGCCAGGGCGAAGCCGGCGATCACGAACCACGGGGCCACGAGGGGGTTCCATCCGGCCCGATCGGCCAGGCCCCGGACCGCCGCGACCAGGAACGGGCCCCCCACCGCCCCCACCGTCCCCGCCGCGAGCAGGAGGCCGACGGCCCGCCCCCGCTGTTCCGGCGGGTGCATATCGGCCACCGCGCCCCGTCCGAGCTGCGCCGCCCCCGTGCCCGCGCCGTACGGAACGGCCGACGCCAGCACGCCGAGGGCAGAGCCGGCGGCGACCGAGGCCGCGCCGGCTAAGCCGCCCACCGCCACCAGCCCGTAGCCGGCGATCAGCCCCGGGCGGCGCCCGGCCCGGTCCATGAACCTCCCGAACAGCAGGGCGCCGGCCGCGGCGGACAGCAGGAACAGCGCGAACAGCAGCCCCGCCGCGCTGTCCCGCCCGGTCAGGTCCACGATGGCCAGGTTGCCGACCGTGAGGATGCCCTGGACGGCGACGAGGAGGCAGCCCTGCCCGACGGCAAGGAGCATGGTGTTCCGCCGGACCTGCGAAGCGCGATCCACGGCTAGGTGATCTCGAGGAGCTTCTCCCGGACGGCGTAGACGACGGCTTCCATCCGGGAGTGCAGGTGGAGCTTCTCCAGGATGTTTCGGATGTGGTTCTTCACGGTGTTCTCCGAGATGTACAGGTCCTTCGCGATGTCCCGGTTGTTCTTGCCCTTCGCCACCAGCTTCAGGACCTCCATCTCCCGGTCCGTCAGCCGGGGAGCCGGGATCTGGGGCCGGTCCCCGGTGACCTTGGTCATCGCCGCGAACTCGTTCAGCAGCTTGGACGCCATGGACGGCGAGATGCGCGACTGCCCGGCCCACACGGACCGGATCGCATCGGCCACCTCCTCGATGGGGATCTCCTTCAGCAGGTACCCGGAGGCGCCGGCCTTGATGGCGTCGTACAGGTCGGCCTCTTCGTCGGAGATGGTGAGCATGAGGATCTTCACGTGTGGCAGGAGGTCCTTGATCTGCGTCGTGGCCTCGATCCCCGAACGCTTCGGCATCCGGACGTCCATCAAGATGACGTCCGGCATGAGCTCCTGGGATCGCTCCACCGCCTCCGCGCCGTCGGAAGCCTCGCCCACCAGGTCCAGGTCGGGCTCCCCCTGAAGGACCATCTGGAGCCCCCGGCGGAACAGCGCGTGGTCGTCCACGACCATCACCCGGAGCGTTTCCGCCTTGGTTGCCTCGTCTTTCTGCTTCGGCGTCATGGGGACTCCGGAGATCTCGCCCGGGACGACATGGTCACTCCTCCGACCCGACCGCTCCGGGGGCCGCTTTGGCCGATTTTAGACGACTGGCCCCGGTGATCAGCTTGGTTCGCCTCTTCGTGTTGTGGTCCCTGAGCTGTCGCTCGAGCTTCTCGGCCACCTGGTCGATGGCCGAATCCACGTCGTTCGACTCCGCGTGGGCCCGAAACGTCTTCCGGTGGGTCTCCAGGGTCGCCTCCACCCGCTTGATCCCCCCGAGCCTCGGGTTCCGCTCCGTGATGACCTCGAGCTCCACCCGAACGAGCCGCGGTTGGATCCGGGCCAGGCGGGACAGCTTGCGCTCGGCCGCGCTTCGGACGTTGTCGGTGATCCGGGTGCCCCGGCCCTTCAACACCAGATCCATCCGACCGCTCTCCTCGCCCCGAACCGTCCGGTCCGGGTCACCTCGCCGCCGCGTGGTTGGGGCTCACGCCCGGCTGACCTGGTCTTTGACCCCACACTCGCCTGCCGAGGGGGTCGCCGTCCGCCGGACGGCTTAGCACCTTCTCCCGGCCGGGGCGAACCGGCAGGGGCAGGGCTTACATCTAAACCGCACCATGCTCAGCGACCAATGGTCGCCTTACGTGGGTCGTTTCGCCTGCGACTGGCATCGACTACCGGGAGGATGTCTCCCGGGCAACCACAGACCCAGGCGTGAGCCCGGGCCGAGTATAGCGAGCCGGTAGGGGCGCCGAGACGGCCCGGGCCGCCGTGAGGAGGGCGACCTCGGCCGCGCCCGCCGCGCGCAGAGCGCACGCGCACGCGGCCGAGGTCGCCCCGGTCGTGAGGACGTCGTCTACGAGCAGGACGCGAGGCGGGGCTCGGCCCACCACGCGGAACACCCCGGCCATCGCTTCGCGCCGCTCGGGACCGCCCCTCTTGGCCTGAGGAGCCGTCGCGGCCGTTCGGACGAGCAAAGTCGTGACCGGAACGGACGTCGCCCGGCCCACCACGAGTGCCAGGGCCCGAGCCTGGTCGAACCCCCGCTCGGCCAGGCGGCGACGAGACAGCGGGACCCAGGTCACGGCGTCGGCGTGCCACGGTGACACGGTTGCCATGGCCTCCCCCAGCGCCTCGGCCACGGCCCGCCAGCCCGAGAACTTCAGCCGGTGCACCGCGCGGCGGGCGGGCCCCCGGAAGAGGAAGGGTGCCCTGGCCACATCGATCTCCGGCGGCGGACACTGCTGGCACGTCGGGACGTCGCGTGCCGACGGGAAGCCGCATCGGAGGCACCAGGGCGGAACGAGCGCGGTCAGGCCGGCGTGGCACGGCGGGCAGAACGGCCAGGCGCCGCTGCCGCAGCCGGCGCATCGCTTCGGGAAGACGACATCGAGGAGCCGGTCCAGCACGACGGGACCGTAGCGCCCGCCGCCGACGGTCCGGGCCCTCGATCTAGGGAAGCGGCACGTCCAAGCGGCCCTCCGCGCCCTTGCCTCGCCCCCGGACCTCGATCCGAAGCGTCCCGTGGGCCCGGAGCAACGGGTAGGCAAGGACCCTCCCTCGCCCGCTCGCCTCCTCGAAGTCCGCCTCGAGGACCTCGAGCCGCCTTCCGTCGGCGGACAGCCGGAGCACGACCGGCTCGGGCGGGGTGACCTGGAAGTGGAACTTGATCGAGTCTCCGCCGCAGTCGATCTGCTCCACCTGCACGCGGGCCCCCATGCCCAGCTTCACCTCGCGGCCCACCGGGACCTGGCCCCGCCGGACCGTGGCCCTGGGCCACGCCACCGAGAAGCGCTTCCCCCCCGGGAACGTCCCGGGCCTGCCGTCCACGTCGAGGTCGCACTCCAGTTCGTACCAACCCGGGTCCAGGTCGGTCACACCCATCTCGAACGGCACGAACAGGTCCCGCCGGGGCGCCACGTCCAGCGTGGTGGACCCCATGGGGATCTCGTGGGCGTCCCGCCCTCCGACCGACACCACCCGGGCCTCGCGGAACACGACCTGATGGGGATCGGGGTCCTCACCTCGGACGATGAAGGCCCCTTTCACGGTGGCGGGGAAGCGCTCGAACCGAGCCCGCACCGAGATGCGCTCGCTCACGGGGCTCTCCGCCATCCGGACCCCCCTAGGTCCCCTGCTCCCACGAGCGAAGGTACTCCTCCTGCTCCGGCGTGAGCTCGTCGATCTCCACGCCCATGGCCCGAAGCTTCAGCCTGGCCACCTCCGCGTCGATCTCGCCCGGAACCGGATACACGCCGGCCCCGAGCGACCCGCGATTCCTCACCACCCACTCCACCGCGAGGGCCTGGTTGGCGAACGACATGTCCATCACCGCGGCGGGATGCCCCTCCGCCGCGGCCAGGTTCACCAGCCGCCCCTCGGCCAGCAGGTGCAGCCGCCTGCCGTCCGCGAGTCGGTACTCGTCCACGAACTCGCGGATCCGGCGCTTGCCCTCGGCCATCTCCTCGAGGGCGGTCTTGTCGATCTCCACGTCGAAGTGCCCCGCATTCGCCAGGACCGCCCCGTCCTTCATGACCTCCAGGTGCTCCCGGCGGATCACGCCTCGGTCGCCGGTGACGGTCACGAACACGTCGCCGATGCGGGCCGCCTCCCGAAGCGGCAGCACGCCGTATCCCTCCATGGTCGCCTCGAGAGCCGGAAGCGGATCCACCTCCGTAACCACCACCTTCGCCCCCAGCCCGCGCGCGCGGGACGCCACGCCCCGGCCGCACATCCCGTACCCGCACACCACCACGGTCCGCCCGGCGATCAGCAGGTTCGTGGACCGCATGATGGCGTCCACGGTGGATTGCCCCGTGCCGAACCGATTGTCGAACAGGTGCTTCGTGTCCGCGTCGTTCACCGAAACGATGGGGTACTTCAGCGCGCCGTCCTTCGCCATGGCTCGGAGGCGGATCACACCCGTCGTCGTCTCCTCGGTACCCCCGATGACCTCGGCGATCTGGTCCTGTCGCTCCCGGTGCAGCAGGCTCACCAGGTCCGCGCCGTCATCCATCGTCACGTGCGGCCGGCGGTCGAGCACCGAGTTGATGTGCCGGTAGTACGTGTCGTTGTCCTCGCCCTTGATGGCGAAGACGTCGATCCGGCTCTGGTCGCAGAGCGCGGCCGCCACGTCGTCCTGGGTGGACAGCGGGTTCGACGCGCACAGGGCGACCTCGGCCCCGCCGGCCTTCAGCGTCTCCACGAGGTTCGCCGTCTCGGTGGTCACGTGCAGGCACGCGCCGATCCGGATCCCCTCCAGGGGCCGCTCCTTCTCGAACCGCTCCCGGATCAGAGCGAGGACGCCCATCTCGCCGGCCGCCCACTCGATCCGCTCGCGCCCCTTCCCGGCCAGGCCGAGATCCTTCACGTCGCAGTCCATCCCGCTCCTTTCGACAGCACGTCGTGGATCACGGTCCCGATGGAGCCGGCCATCTTGTCGGAGGCCCGCACGACGTCCTCGTGCCTCACCTCCACCCCGACCTTGTTCGTGACGAAGAACAGCCCCAACACGCGCATCCCCAGGGCCCTGGCCGGCACGGCCTCGGGGATCACGGACATGCCGACCACCGCGGCGCCGGACCGCCGGAGGAACTCGATCTCGGCGGGCGTCTCGTATGCCGGCCCGGACATCGCCGCGTACACGCCTCGATGCACCGGGACGCCGGCCCGCTCCGCGGCCTCCACCGCGAGGTCGGCCAGCTCGGCGTCGTACGCCCCCACCATGTCCACGAAGGGAGGCGAACCGTCCGGATGCCGCCACCCCCGAAGCGGGCTCGCCCCCATGAAGTTGATGTGGTCGGTGCCGACGACGAGGTGGCCGGTGTCCAGGCCCTGGGCGATCCCGCCGGTGGCCGCGGTGAGGATGGCCGTCCCCGCCCCGAGCATCCGGGCCAGCCGGATGGGCAGCGCGCACACGCGCATTTCGTTCCCCTCGTAGAAGTGGATCCGCCCCCGAAACACCGCCACCGGCACCCCGGCCAGCTCGCCCAGGACCAGCCGACCGGCGTGGCCGGGGACGGTGGGACGGGGGAACCCCGGAAGCTCGTCGAACGAGAAGCTCGCCTGCTCGCGGAGCTCGTCCACGGCCGCGCCCAGGCCCGACCCCAGCACGATGGCCACGGCCGGTGAGGTCGCGGTGCGGGACCGAACGGCTTCGGCGGCCCGGTCGGCCAGGGAGTCGCCCGGCCCGGGGAGCCCGGCCACCGCTCAGGCCTCCGCCAGCGCCCGCTTGAGGCGCGCGATGGCGTCGACCGGCATGGGGTCGACCCCTCGGGCGATCCCGAGGTACGCGGACGTGAAGTCCCCCGTCATGGCGAGGGAGAGGAACCGGGCAAGATCCGAGGACCCGCGCGACCACACCTCCTCCACGTGCGCCCCGGATTCCCGGGCGATGTCCATCGACAGGGGGAACCGGGCGGCGTCACGGGCCGGTTCCCCCTCGTGCCGCAGGGCCACCAGGAAGAACCGCGAGCCGGCGCCGTTCGACCACCCCACCACCTCGTTGTGGTCGAGCTCAGGGAGGGCCGAGGCCCACGCCGGGACCTTGGCGTTCTCGTTGAACTGGGTCTTCCACCGGATGGCCGCCGCCGAGCCGATGCCCTCGGTTCCCCACACGACCGGGACCCGATCGCCGATGGCGCGGGCCACGTGCTTCGCGGGGTTCACCGACGCGGGGACGGCCGGCGCGCATGTCGCCGCGAGGGACGAAAGCTCGTCGGCGGCCTCCTCCACGTCCTCGGCGAGCGGCGGGACGAGCCCCGCCGTCTCCAGCGCGCCGAGCGACCCCAGGGCGAGGTATCCGAGGGCGGCCCGCGGCATCAGCCCTGCCGGCATGAGCACGCGGGCCAGGCCGAGCTCTCCGGCCCGGGCGAAAAGCCGTCCGCCCGAGGTCACCGCGATCACGCGGCACCCTCGCTCGACGGCCTCCTCGAAGCACTCCATCACCTCGGCGGTGTCGCCGGAATAGGAGGACCCGAGCACGAGCGTGTCTGGGCCGCAGAACGCCGGCAGCTCGGACGCGCGCACCACGACCACCGGCACCGACAGACGGTGGGCGTACAGGGCTCGGATCACGTCGCCCGCCACCGCGGATCCCCCCATGCCGCACACGGCGACCGCCGTCACTCCCTGGGCCGACGGCGCCGGCACGACTTCCCTCCCCAGCCGGTATCCCTCCCGGCAGTGCCCGGGGAGGGCCGCGATCGTCGCCAGCATCCCGCCGGGGTCCCCGGCCCGGACGGCCACCTCGTCGTCGAGGTCGATCACCGGCGCTTCTTCTTGGCGGCCCCGGGCTTCTCGGCCTCGTCGATCAGCATCACCGGGATCCCGTCGCGGACCGGATATCGGTAGCCGCACTTCAGACACGCGATGACCCCCTCGTCCTGGCGGTACTCGATGTCCCCCCGATCGTTCGGGCACACCAGGATCTCGAGCAGCTCGGGATCGATGGTCACGAGTCGCCTCCTTCGCGCTGGATGAGGTCGAGCACCGCCTGGGTCTTCTCCTTCAGGAGCTCTTCCGTCCTGGCCTCGACGTTCAGGCGGAGGAGCGGTTCGGTGTTCGACGGTCGCACGTTGAACCACCAGTCGCGGTCAAACTCCACCGTCAAGCCGTCGGTGCGATCGTGGCGTCCATCGGCGAAGGCGGCCGCGATCTTCTCGATGGCCTCCTGCTTGTCCTCCACCCGTGAGTTGATCTCGCCGGACGCCCGGTACCGCCGGAATGGCTCCAGCAACTTCGACAGCGGAACCCCGGCGAGCGACAGCTCCTCCAGGACCACCGCGGCCGCGATCAAGCCGGAGTCGGCCCGGTAGTTGTCGCGGAAGTAATAGTGGCCGGAGTGCTCGCCCCCGAACACGGCGTCGGTCTCCGCCATGACCTGCTTGATGAACGAGTGGCCCACCCGGGTCCTGATCGGCGTTCCGCCGTTCTCCCGGATCACCTCGGGCACCGCCCACGAGCAGATCAGGTTGTGGACGATGGCCGCACCCGGGTATCGCTTCAACATGGCCTGGGCCACCAGGGCCGTGACCTCCGAGCCGCTCACGCCCTCGGCCCGCTCGTCCACCAGGAACACCCGATCGGCGTCCCCGTCGAAGGCCAGACCGATGTCGGCCCGACGTTCCAGGACGGTTCGCATCAGGTCGCGCTGGTTCTCGGGCTGGATGGGGTCGGCCGGGTGGTTGGGGAAGGTCCCGTCGAGCTCGGGGAACAGGTGGACCAGCGTGACCGGAAGGCGCCGCATCACCGGCGGAACGATCAGGCCGCCCATGCCGTTCGCGGTATCGGCGACGACCTCAAGGGGCGCGACGTTCGATGGATCGACGAACGTGAGGACGTGCTCGACGTAGGCCTCGAGCATGTCGCGCCGCTCCACGGAGCCGCGTGAGGCCACCGGCGGGCGCTCGTCCCGTTCCGCCAGCGCTCGAATGTCGGCGAGGCCGGTATCCTCCCCCACGGGCCGGGCCCCGGCCAGACAGAACTTCAGGCCGTTCCACTGCGGCGGGTTGTGGCTGGCGGTGAGCATGACCCCGGGGACGTCGAGCGATCCGGACGCGAAGTACAGCAGGTCCGTGGAGGCGAGCCCGAGGTCGAGCACCGCGGTCCCTTGGGCCGTGATCCCCTCATGGAGGGCGGCGGCGAGCGCCGGCGATGACGGGCGGCAGTCGTATCCCACGGCCATTCGGGGGGCGCCGGCCCACTCGGCGAAAGCGGACCCGATGCGCCGGGCGACGCCCTCGTCCAGGTCGGTGGGGACGACCCCTCGGACGTCGTAGGCCTTGAAGATGGAGCCGAGCTCGCGATGCGGTGACACTCACCGCATCCTACTCAAGATGGGCGCCGGCCTAGTCCTTGGAGAGCACGGAGCCGATTACCGACTGAAGCCGGATGGCCTCGCCGTCGCGGTACCACCACTTGGCTTCGCACAGGTGGCAGGTGGTGAAGGCCAGATCGCTCCCGCTCACGGTCATCGTGATGGAGATGAGGTCGCCCTGCTGACAGACCGGGCAGGTGCCTTCCAGCTTGCCGTCCATGACCGTATAGTCGGCCGGCCTCGGCCGTTCGGCCATAGCCCGGCGACCTCATTTCCCTAGGTCAATTCGGACCCTCCCGGCCGTGGGCCGGTGCGGCATCCGTCCCTCCCCGTCGGTCGGATGGGGGTCCCGGTTCCGGGGGAGGCCGAACGCGCGTGTTCGCGAACGACGGGTTCCCTACTGCGGGGCGGCCACGACGCTTCGTTCGTCGCGGACGCTCCAGCCGACCGGCGGGGTCAGCCGCTCGATGTGCTGCGTGCAGAGATCGACGAGGTTCGGATTGGGTTCTGGCACGAGGTCGCCCACGACCACCACGCGGCTTCCGTAGGACAGGCCCACGGTGGCCACGGCTTCGGCGTTGCACCGCATCTTCGCGCACACCCTCACGGACGAAATGCTAAATGACATAGGTGTGATTCACAAGCAAGCTGTCAGACAACGAGAGTGGGAGAGGCGGTTACGGCTTGATCAGGACCGTGGTCCCCACCGGCACCAGGGGGTACAGCTCCTCCGAGTCGGAGATGAACATCCGGACGCAGCCGTGGGAGGCGTAGGTGCCGATCGATCCGGAGTTGTACGTCCCGTGGATCCGGATGCCCGGCGCGTCCAGGTACAGGGCCCGCGTCCCGAGGGGGTTGCCGTAGCCCGGCGGGATGTACAGGGGCAGGTCGGCCCCCCAACCGTCCGGCGCGGGGTTGTACCAGCCGGGGTTCTCCGCCTTGTTCACGACCTCCCAGGTGCCGACCGGCGTGGAGTAGCCCGACGCGGCGGTGGCTATCGGATACTCCTTTACCACCTTGAATCCGTCGTACAGGTACAGCATGTTCTCGGAGAGGTCGAGCACGATGGTCTTTCCGAGCGAGTCGACGGTCACCTCGGGCTCCACGGTTCTCACCGGCACCTGCACCGCGTTCACCCGGTTCGAAAGGGCGTTCAGGATCCGAGCCGCGGCGGCCGAGGTCTTGAGCTCCTCCCCGGTCCTGGGCTTCTGGACGACGAGCTCTCCCTCGACCAGCTTGATCTCGGCGTTCACCGCGGGCTTCGCCACCTCTGCATAGGCCTGCTGGACGAAGGCCTCGACCTTCGCCTGGTCGTAGGTGAAGCCGAGCTCGACCGGGGTCTCGACGGGCCGACCGGTGACGTGGTGGTACACCCGCGACAACAGGGGCAGGGAGTCGGCGGCGGCGAAGGCCCGATCCACCGCACCCTCGATGTCGGCTCGCGTGCCGAGGGCCGCCGGGGTGACGTTCCACGAGTACCCGGCCGCGCCCACCGAGAGGTCGCCGCCGAGCGACGTGTCCGCCCTGGCCGTCACGGCCCGGATGGCCTGATCGCGGGTCATGCCGCCCACGTCTACGCCGTCGATGGTGACCCCGAGCAGGATGTGCGAGGCGCTCGATCGGTCGTACCGGTACGCCGCGAACGCCGTCCCACCGCCCAGCACCACGAGGACCAGGGCCGCGGCCAGCGCCATCCACCAGCCGCGCCCGCCCCAACTCATCGAGTGCTTGCCGTGTGCCATCTCGTTCCCGTCGCTCCTGTTATCGGCTCGGGGCGGCCGTTACTTGGGTGAAATCATACGCACGGATGCCCCTTCGTTCATCTGGGTACCCATTCGTCCGGGATCGGAACCCCCGCCGACACCGCGTACGTGGCGAACCCCTCCAGTCCGAGGGAGTACGACGCCGCGGCGAGCACAAGGGTTCCCGAGGACGACACCGCGAGGATCGCGGCGAGGGGGTTGGCCGTGACGAACAGG
>Ga0209853_1000105_pt1 | contig 22096 bp, 19 predicted proteins | sample GWRWS1_30_40_FD_187224 | JGI IMG/M metagenome (GOLD analysis project Ga0209853, IMG submission 187224) | Riverbed sediment microbial communities from areas with vegetation nearby in Columbia River, Washington, USA - GW-RW S1_30_40 (SPAdes)... | ecosystem: Environmental > Aquatic > Freshwater >...
GATCAGGCTTCCGGTGAGACGATCCTCCTCGGTGAGAGGGACGGACGCGTCGAACACTGCGAGGATGACGTCGGCGTCTTTGAGCGCTTCCCGCGCCTGCGCCACCATCCGCTCGCCCAACCGGTGCCGCGGGTCGTGGATGCCGGGCGTGTCGATGAAGATGATCTGGGCGTCGGGACGTGTGAGGACGCCCTGGACACGCGTCCGGGTGGTCTGAGGCGCCGCGGCCGTGATGGCGACCTTGGCGCCGACGAGGCGGTTGAGCAGCGCGGACTTCCCGACGTTGGAACGGCCGGCGAGGGCAACGAAGCCGCTCCGCGCCATCCTACCTGGGTCTCTTCCCCAGCAGGCGCTCCGGCAAGAACGGCTCGGCGAGGAGCTGCTTCAGGGTCCGCACCCGTCGAATGGCGCCCGGGGTGGCGACGATCACCCGGTGTACGCCGAACTCGGCCATGACCTGCCGGCAGGCGCCGCACGGCATGGCCGGCTCGTCCCCAACGACGACCACAGCCACGGTCGTGATCGTGCGGTGTCCCTCAGAGACCGCCTTGTGGATCGCCACCCGCTCGGCACAGTGGGAGAGACCATACGACGCGTTCTCGACGTTCGCGCCCGTAAAGACCGACCCATCCTGCGTGAGGACCGCCGCGCCCACCCGGAAGCGCGAGTACGGCGCATAGGCGTTTCTTCGCGCCTGCGCCGCCGCCCGGACAAGTCGCTCATCGCCTGAGCGGCTCCTCACTCAGCGGTCCTCCCCCGCAGCCGTGCGGACGGGACCGGGTGCGGGGACGACGCGCAGGTCGGTCGCAACGATGCCGCCGGAGATGACGATTTTCAGCGCGTCTTCCACGCTCATGTCGAGCGGCTTCGCCTCCGCCTGCGGCACGAAGACGAGGAACCCGGTGGTCGGGTTGGGGGTCGCGACAATGAACACACTCACCGCCCTGCCCTCGGGCACGCCGGAGATCTCCCCTGTCACGAAGCCGAGCCGGTAGATTCCTCCCTTGCGCGGCCATTCGATGAGCACAGGTGTCCGGAACGCCGCCCGCCGGTGCAGGAACAGGCTGTCGCTGATAGATTTCGTCGCTGAGTAGATGCTCCGTGCCAGCGGAATGCGCAGCATCAGGCGCTCGAAGAACCCGACCACGCGGCGGCCCAGGACGTTGGTGGCCAGCGCCCCGATCACGAGGATGACCAGGATGGACAGCGCCAGACCCAACCCCGGAAACGCCCAGCCAAACAGCGGCGGGAGGGCCCATCCCAGAAAGCTGTCCACGATGCGGAACAACCAGACGATGATGCTGAACGTGATGGCGACGGGAAGAAAGACGATGAGTCCTGCGATGAAGTACGTGCGCAGCCGCGCGCGCATTTAGGAGCGGAGCTGCTCGGTGGGAACCCGCTTCGTGATCCGCACCCGCGCGACGCGGTGGCCTTCGAGACGCTCGACGAAGAGCTCGACGCCGTCGTAGGTGACGGTTTCACCCTGGGACGGCACGTGGCCGAGCAGGGAGTAGACGAAGCCCCCGATGGTATCCACCTGGCCGACCGGCAGATCCAGACCCAGCTGCTCGTTCACCTCTTCCAGGCTGAGGCGCCCGTCCACGACGGCGACGTTCTCGTTCACCACTTCCAGGAGCTTCTCTTCGACGTCATATTCGTCGAGGATCGGTCCCACGATCTCCTCCAGGAGGTCCTCGATCGTCACGAGCCCCGCGGTGCCGCCGTATTCGTCCACGACGATGGCCATGTGCACCTTCTTGCGACGCATTTCGCGGAAGAGGCTGTCCAGCGGCTTGCTCTCCGGAATGAAGTAGGCCGGACGCACCGCCTCCTTGACCGGCGCGGACTCGCGCCGGTCCTGGACGTAGGTGATCAGGTCTTTCACGTGCACGGTGCCGACGATCTGGTCGATCGACTCGTGGTAGACCGGGAGGCGGGAGTGACCCTCTTCCCGCACCACCCGCAGGGCGTCCGCCACCGTATCGGTATCCGCCACACATACCATGTCGATGCGCGGGACCATGACTTCGCGCGCCACGGTGTCGCCGAACTCGAAGATGGAGTGGATCATCTCGCGCTCGTCTTCCTGGATGACCCCCTCCTCTTCCCCCATCTTCACCAGCAGGCGGATCTCCTCTTCAGTGACGAGCGGAGAAGCAAGGTTTACCCTGCCGCCCAGCGGGCGCAGCAACAGGTTGCTGAGCAAGGACACCACCCGGATGATCGGCGCCAGCAGGACGGTGAACCACGAGATAGGACGCGCCACCCACACCGCCACCCGGTCGGCGTACTTGGCGGCGAAGGTCTTGGGGGTGATCTCCCCCACGATCAGCAGGAGGAGGGTCATGCCGACGAGGGCATAGAGGGGTCCGCGCTGCGGGCCCCACAGCTGCACCGCGATCGCCGTGGCAAACACGGTCGCCGCCACATTGACGATGTTATTGCCCACGAGCAGCGCGGTGAGCACCCGGCCGGGCTCCTCCAGCAGGCGCCTCACGATGCCGGCCCGCCGGTTGCCCTCCTCATCCATATGTCGCAGGCGGAGCTTGTTGGCCGCCAGCAGCGCCGTCTCAGAACCGGAGAAGAAGGCGGACAGCAGGAGCAACAGCATCAAAAGAACGTAATTCAGCGAACTACCTGAAGCGTCCAACGGGGGACTCTACCACCCTTTCAGGACTTGCCGGTGTAACGGAGGCTATTATACCACGCAAGAACCATGCAACTTTGGGGCTCACTGATGCAGGATCTTCGATAGGAACAGCTTTGTTCGCGGATGGGTGGGATTCGTGAAGAAGTGTTCGGGAGCGCCTTCCTCGACGATGACGCCCCCGTCCATGAAGATGATGCGGTCGGCCACCTCACGCGCGAACCCCATCTCGTGGGTGACCACCATCATCGTCATGCCTGCGTCGGTCGCGAGGCCGCGCATGACGTCCAGCACCTCCTGGATCATCTCCGGATCGAGCGCCGAGGTGGGTTCGTCGAACAGCATGATCTTGGGCTGCATGGCGAGCGCCCGGGCGATGGCCACACGCTGCTGCTGGCCGCCGGACAGCTGACCGGGATAAATGTGGGCTTTCTCCGGCATGCCGACGCGGTCGAGCAGCTCCATGGCGACGCGCTCGGCCTTGCCCCTGGGCCACTTGCGAACCTTGATCGGAGCCAGGGAGACGTTCTGCAGGGCGGTGAGGTGGGGGAAGAGGTTGAACGACTGGAACACCATGCCCACCTCGCTACGCACCGCGTCGATATTGCGGATGTCATCGGTGAGCTCAATGCCGTCCACGATGATCCGCCCGCGCTGATGGCTCTCCAGGCGATTGATACAGCGGATCATGGTGGACTTCCCTGAGCCCGAGGGACCCGCTACCACGACGACTTCGCCGGGGAAGACGCGAAGGTGGATGCCCTGCAGAACGTGCAGCTTGCCGAACCACTTGTGGACGTCGTCCAGCAGGATGATCGGCTCGCCGTCCCGGGCGGGGGCCTGTGTGTGCGTGCGCTCCCGCACCTGCGTTTCAGCCATGATCCACCATCCTCACCGTTCTCCCAACCCCAGCCGGCGCTCTAAGCGCCGGCTCGCACTTGACATCGCGTACGAGAACACAAAGTATACCACGAGTAGAAACACATAGACCTCGCGTACATCGTGCAGATATTGCGTGATCGCCAGCAGCGCGCGCCCTGTGCCGACGAGCTCGCTCAACCCAATGATCACGGCGAGCGACGTATCCTTGAATAAACTGATGAACTGCCCGACCAGCGCCGGGATCATATTCTTGATCGCCTGGGGCAGCACGATATGCCACATGGTTTGCACCGGCGAAAGTCCCACGGCCCGCGCCGCCTCCACCTGCCCCCGCGGCACCGACTGAATCCCCGCCCGCACGATCTCTCCAACGTAAGCGGAGCTGAAGATGGTCATGGCGATCATCGCCCGCTGCACCCGGCCCAGCGCGTCACCGCTCAGCAGGGTGACGAAGACGGAGAACCAGAGCAGGACGGTGATGAATGGGATCCCGCGGATCACCTCAATATAGAGGATGGAAAAGGCGCGGATGGCAGGGAGGCGACTGACCCGCCCCATCCCCACGAGCACCCCCATCGGGAAGGATGCGGTGATGGCGACGACCGCCAGCAGCAGGGTCAGGTACAATCCGCCGATCTGGTCGAGCCGGACAGGGGACATGATCCAGATCGCCCCGATGATGATTCCGCCCCACAGCGCGACCAGGACGCGGGGGCGAACCCTCGCCCGGATCCCGAGGAGGGTCAGAAGGGCGGCGATGACCACCAATCCTCCCGCCCAGTACGCCCGCAGCGCAAACTCCACCGGCATCAGTCCAACCAGCCAGAACCTGGGATTGTTCAGGACGACGTCCCAGTGCGCCTTTGCTGCCCAGCCGGCGATGCGCGAGACAGCAGAGGCGAGCGCCGCGGCGATGACGACGGTGAGCAGCGAGTTCCAGAGCCCGCCGAAGAGGTTGTGCTGCGCCCACTGCCAGGCAGTCTGCCGTTCCTCGGGCGGGGCAAGCACCTCGATACGCGTGGCCATAGATCAATGCCCCGGCAGGGCCAGGCGCGAGCGCACGAGGTTGAGAAGGGCTGAGATTGTCAGCGAGAGCATCAGGTAACCCAGCGTGACCACGGTGTACGCCTCCAGCGAGCGAAACGTCTGGCTACTGACAGTACTGGCGGCGGTCAGGAACTCCGCGAAGCCAATGCCGATCGCCAGGCTGCTGTTCTTTGTCAGGTTGAGGAACTGGTTGCCGAGCGGCGGGATGACGATGCGGAGCGCCTGCGGCAGGATGATCAACCGGAGGCTCTTACCGTACGACAGGCCGACGCTGCGGGCAGCCTCCATCTGCCCCCGGGAGACGGCGAGAATCCCGCCGCGGATGATTTCGGCGATGAAGGCCGAGGTATATGCTGCCAGCCCGATGACAAGAGCCGCGAACTCCGGGGTGAGCTGGAAACCCCCGTCTACCACCAGGCGACCAAAGCGGTCCACGACCGTCCCCCCGAAGGCCAGGCCTGAGTTGGTCAGCACGATCGCGTCCCCGAAGAGACGCAGCGGGGGCTGCCCGGGGGAACCGTTCGGGAGTTGCAGGATCACCGCGAAGTACCAGAAGAACAACTGCACGAGCAGCGGAGTGTTGCGAAAAACCTCGACGTAGCCGAGCGCCAGCCGGCTAACCAGCCAGTTCCGCGACAGTCGCGCAACGCCGGCGACGATCCCCAGGAAGGTCGCCAAACTGATGCCAAGCACGGCCACCTTGATCGTATTGAAGAAGCCGGCGATCATCGCTTCGCCGGTCGAGTCCCCGGGATCGTAGCGCTTGAGGCTGAGTGTCTCGAGATCGATCGTCCAGGAGAGCGCGCTGAGCTCGAACCCGGCGTTCTGACGCCAGAAGGACCAGTCGAGCCGGATGTTCCTGCGCTGAAAACTGTCCCGAAGAGCGTCACCCGCCGCCCACAGCGCCGCAAGGACAAGGAGGATGAAGAGGACTTGCGCCAGGATGGCGAGCCGCCGTTCGTCTCGCCAGAACGGGGGTGCGGACCGGCGGTGAACGTCCATGGTTAGTTCATCGCGTGCGGACAGCGAGCGATGAGCCACACCAGGGCTCACCGCTCGCCGTGACCAACCTCAACTTGTGAACGCGCGCAAACCCCCTTACCGGAAGGGCCGCGACGTCATGGCGCCGCCGTCGCGTGACAGCTCGTTGCGCGTGCCGTTCCGCGTGATCGCCGTCCTGGAGCGCGGGCCGAAGTATCGGTTGTAGACTTCACCGTAATTACCGACAAGGCGGAGAGACCGAACCATGGCCCCACCTTTCATCTCAATGTAGTTCTTGACGATAGGATCCCTGGATGCCATCTCGTTCAACCGACCGGGATTGCGGGCGATGTCGAGGGTGATGCCGAGTTCCTCCGCCAGGATCATCCCCCAGACGGTGTAGTTCACGACGTCAGCCCACTTGGAGTCGTTCTCCTGGTAGATCGGTGTCAACGGCTCATCGCTGAACTCTCTGCCCACGACCTGAAACTCCCCCGGGTTCGGCGCCGTCGCGCGAAACGCGGTGAGCTGGCTGGCATCGGTCGTCCAGACGTCGCAGCGTCCGGCTGCCAGTCCATCAAAGGCTTCTTTCGGCGTGGCAAAGGTAATCAGTTGGAAGCGAAAATTCCTCTGCCGCATCTGGTCCGTAATGTTTCGCTCACTTGTGGTCCCGGTCTGCGAGCAGACGCGCGCGCCGTTGAGATCATTCAGCCCGCGGATCCTCGAGTCTGTGCGTACGAGAAGGCGCTGCCCGTCGTAAAACGTCACCGGACCGAAGTCCACCTGGTCGTCGCGGCTGATCGTCTGCGTGGTCGTTCGGAACACCACGTCCACGGACCCGGAAGCCACGGCGGGAAGCCGGGTGGCCCCTGTGAGTCTGACGAACTCGACCTCCGGGACGTCCAGGAACGCAGCGACGGCGTGACAGAAGTCGGCGTCAAACCCGATCGTGCGACCCGAAGTGGGATCCGGGAAGCTGAATCCTGCGGTCGCGCCCTCCACACCGCAGATCAATCGTCCGCGCGCGCGGACTGCATCGAGCCGGCTCCGCGGCTGCTGTGCCACGACCGTGTACGATACGGTCGCCACAGTAAGCGCGACCGCGAACGCATACACCAGCGTCTTGCGCAAGATCCCCACCTCCCATGAGGTTGTTGCTTGTCCAGCGGGTGATGTATCGGAATGGTTACGACGCGGACGGTCCGCCTCCTTGCGGATCACCCGCGAGGAGTGCCGGCGCCCGCCTTGGCGTGGGGACCCGCGTCCGTGCGCTCTCCGGTTGCCGGCCGGCGCAACAGCCCGAGCAGACCCAGCGCGCCGCCGATCACCACCACGAGCGCACCGGCCCAGGCCAACCAGATGGCCCGGTCCGGCGTGACGCCCAGACGCAGGGCCAGCGGCGGACCGAGCACGAGGCCGCCCGCGAGGATGGCGCCGACGACGCTAATAACCACCGCCGCGGCGGCGATGTCTTTGGCGAGCTGTGCCAGACGATGGTGGTGCTGCTCTACCAGCATGTCCACGATCGCCTCAACCCCGGTGTTGATGAGCTCAGCGGCAAGCACCATGAACATCGCCAGCGCGACGACCGCGGCCTCAAGGGCCGCCAGCCGCAGCCAGATCGTGAGGACGGCGATTCCGGCCGCAGCGGCCAGCTGGATGCGAAAGTTCCGCTGTGTGCGCAGCGCGTAGTGCAGGCCGGCGAGCGCGTACCCGAGCGCCTGCGCGAATCCGGCCCACCTCCCCGTCGTACGCTTCATCCCCGCACCTCGATACCCAGTTCGTGGAGGAGCCTCCGCTGCCTGCGCATCATCCAGGCACGCCGGGCGGCGGTTCGATCGCTGTACCCTAACAGGTGGAGCAGTCCGTGCGCGGCGAGCAAGGCGATCTCTGTGGCCGGGTCGTGGCCGGCCGCCTTCGCCTGCGCACGCGCACGGTCGACCGACACGACCACCTCCCCCAGAAACGACCGGTCTCCGCCCGGGAATGCCAGCACGTCGGTGGACCGGTCCTTCCGCAGAAACCTGCGGTTGAGGACGCGGATCGCACGGTCCGAGACCAGCACGACGGTGACCTGGGCGCGGGCCGGCGCGCGGTGGCGGCGGAGGACGTGCGCCAGCACGCGGCGCAACCGCCGCGGGGCGATCCCCGGACGGCGGACCTTGGCCAGCACGACGGCCGGCATTACCTGACGGGGGCGGGCCTGGTGACGCGTCGTCGCGGGAAGTCGCGCTCGAGATCGGGGTATTCGACGCGGGGATGAAACATGCTGGCCAGGAGCCGCGTGAAGGTCGCAGCGATAGTGTCCAGATCGCGGAAGGTCAGATCACACTCATCGAGCTGGCCGTCTTCCAGTTTCTCGCGAATGATCCGGCGGACGACCTGCTCGATGCGATCGGGCGTGGGCTGCTTCAGCGCCCGGACCGCGCCCTCCACGGCGTCGGCCAGCATCACGATCGCCGTCTCCCTGCTCTGAGGCCGTGGCCCCTCGTACCGGAACCCGTCCTCATCGACCGTGTCGCCGCGTTCTTTCGCTTGATGGTAGAAGTACGTGATCAGGCTTGTCCCGTGATGCTCGGGAATGAAATCGGCCACGGACTCAGGCAGTTTGTGCTCCCGCGCGTACTCCAGCCCGTCACGCACGTGGGCGAGCACGGTCAGCGCGGAGAGGCTCGGCGCCATCTTGTCGTGCGGATTCTCGATGCCCGCCTGGTTCTCGGCGAAGAAGGCCGGGCGCCGGAGCTTCCCAACGTCGTGGTAGTAGGTCCCGACGCGCACCAGCAGGCCGTCCGCGCCGATCGCGTCCGCCGCGGCCTCCGCCAGGTTCGCCACCATGATGCTGTGGTGGTAGGTGCCGGGGGCTTCCATCTGGAGGCGGCGCAGCATGGGATGCCCCGGGTCGCTTAACTCCAACAGCTTGATCGGCGTCACCAGCCCGAAGAGGTTTTCCAGATATGGCAGCACGCCGATGGCGATCACGCCCACCAGAACGCCGCTGCCGAGGCCGAAGGCCATGTCGCTCAGCAGGTGCGGGTACCACGGGAGCTGATCGAGCAGCCCCACGGCCGTGACCGCCAGCGCGGTGGCGGCGCCCACGCGAAGCCCGGCGACGACGAGGTCGGTCCGGTGGCTGATGCGTTTGGTGGCGTAGACCCCGACGGTCGAGCCGATGAACGTCACCAGGGCCAGGCGCACGTCACCGCCGGCGACCAGCGCGGCGAGCAGGCTCAGGACCGCGGCGGTGAACAGGGCCAGCCGGGGACGCAGCAGCACCGCGATCAACATCGTCCCGGCCGCGGCCGGCAGCAAGTACGGATTGAAGCGGGTCACCACGATCCGCGCCAGTGCGGTGGTCAGGACGACCCCGAGGCTCCAGACCAGCAAGAGCTTGTCAGCCGCCCAAATCTCCGGTTGGTACTGACGCATGTAGAAGGACGACACCATTAACAGCAGCAGCGAGATGAGCGCCATACCGGCAAAGCGGACCCACGAAAATGGTTGCGCGACCAGCCCGACCGCCCCGAGCTTCTGCATGTGCGCTTCGGTGACCACCTCACCGCGGCGGACGAGAATCTCCCCCCTCAGGACGCGGGAGCGCACCGGGTTCACGGCCTCCATCGCGCGCCGGCGCTGAAGCTGGGTGGCGGTCTGGTCGACGATCAGATTCGGCTGCAGCCCCCCCTCGCTCACGGCGCTGACCAGCGACATCACGCGGCCGGCGATCGGCAGCGAGCGGATGTACACGCGCACCCCGGCCTGCGCCCTCGGGACGTCACCCGAACGGATCCCTTCGGCCATCGCCCGTTCGACGACGGAGAGGGCCGTATTCTTGGCGACCTCCAACGGCTGCGGATCGAGCGTCAGCGCGGCCAGCACGGCCGGATTATCCAGGGACACGGGTGATTCACGCCGGAGGACGGCGGCCCGCGCCGCCTGATCTAAACTCGTGACGGCACGGGCGCGTGCGATCGTGGCGAACGTGTTGAGGACCACCTGACGGGCCTGCTCGTTGACCTGAGCGGACTGCGTGTAGACCGGTTGAATATCTCGGGCGGCGCGCTGACGCAGTTCCTCAGTCCGTACATGATCGATGAAATCGACCGTGCGCGGCGCTTCCACGTCGCGCGGGCTCACCTGCCCTGCCGCAAGTTCGTTTCTTGGACGCAGATATTGAACGCCGGTGAAGAGCGTGAGGGCGATGAACGTCCCAACCCCGATCGCCAGCCGCCGCGACAAGGACGAGCGGGCAAGGGTCAGCAGGAACTCCATCCATTTCGGGCGGATGCCGTCCATGCAGTATACACATACTAACAAATAACGCCTGCCGGGAGTGCGGAGAGGCTAGGTGGGAAGCATCGCGCGGAGCCGGCGGGCCACGGACTGTGACCCGGTCCGAGTCCGCGGGACGACAATGATCGTGTCCTCGCCGGCGAGCGTGCCGGCGATGTCCGGCCAGCGCATGTCATCGATCGCCTGAGCCACAGGCGCTGCACCGCCTGGGACCGTCTTCACAAGAACCAGATCCAACGCCACGACAACCTCCCTGGCAAACTCCTCGGCGACGGCGCGGAAATGCTCAGCGTCTGGGGGAGCCGGTTGAGAGGCATCCGGGAGGGCGTAACGGTATCGCCCGTCGCCCGCCGGGACCTTCGCCAGGCGCATCCGCTTGATGTCGCGGCTGACCGTGGCCTGCGTGACGTCGACCCCCCGGCGGCGCAGCGCTCGGACCAGATCGTGCTGGGTCCCGATCCGCTCGTCCCGGATGATCGTGCGGATCAGCTGGGTGCGATTGCCCGCCTGCGCCATCACATCTACCCCGCGGCGAGCCCCTCGGGAACGCGCAGCGCTCGAGCGGAGGCCGTGAGCCACTCGTCGACGACGCGGATTCTCTCGCCCACAGCCGTGAGCTGAGCCTGCACCGCCCGACGGGAAGTGCCGCCCGGTGAGTCCTTCGATTCCACCGCGGCCTCTACGGAGACGGCCTGAATGACGTCCGCGTCGAACTTTGGGCTGACGGCGCGATACTCATTGAGAGAAAGCTCCCACAGGGCGACGTCCTTCGCGGCGGCCCGCTGGACGATCCGTCCTGCCTGCTCGTGCGCCTCTCGGAAGGGGACGCCTTTGCGCACCAGATAATCGGCCACGTCCGTGGCGGTCGTCCAGCCCCGTCCCGCCGCAGCTTCCATCTTCTTGGGCACGAACTGCACGCCGTCGAGAAGCATTCGCATCGCCCGCGTGCACGCCCGCACTGTATCCAGCGCGTCAAAGGTCGCGGGCTTGTCTTCCTGGAGATCGCGATGATACCCGGCCGGGAGGCCTTTCAGCATGCCGAGCAGCGCCACCAGGTTCCCCATGACACGGGGCGCCCGGCCGCGGATGAGCTCGGCCGGATCGGGGTTTTTCTTCTGCGGCATGAGGCTGCTTCCGGTCGCGACCCGGTCGGCAAGCGCTACAAATCCGAATTCATCGGTCGTCCAGAGCACGATCTCCTCGGCCCATCGAGAGAGATGGATCGCCACCAGCGCCGCCGCGGACACGGTCTCCACCGCGAAGTCCCGGTCACCTGTGGCATCGATACTGTTCTCGCTGATTCGCGAGAATCCGAGCATCTCGGCCACACGCTTGCGGTCGACCGGAAACGCGACTCCCGCGATCGCCCCCGATCCCAAAGGAAGAACGTCCACCCGCCTGTACGCATCGATCAGCCGGTCGGCGTCCCGCCCCAGCATCCAGACATACGACAGCAGATGGTGCGCGAGGCGGACAGGTTGGGCATGCTGCAGATGCGTGAAGCCCGGCAGGATGACGTCGATGGACTGAGCGGCTCGTTCAGCCAGGGCGGCGATCAGCGCGCGAATCTCCGAAACGAGGGCCGCGGTCTGGTCCTTCACAAACAGGCGGAATGCGGTGGCGACCTGGTCGTTGCGGCTCCGTGCGGTGTGCAGCCGGCCGGCCGGGACTCCGATTCGCTCGTAGAGGGCCCCCTCGAGGAAGGAATGGACGTCCTCATAGTCGCCCTGGATGGCGAGCGTCCCAGCCTGGAGATCCGCGAGCAGACGGCGCAGCCCCGCCACGATCGCCTCAGCGTCGCCTCTCGCCACAACACCCGCCTCGCCCAGCGCGGTCGCGTGCGCAATACTGGCGAGCACGTCCCAGCGCAGCAAGCGGCGATCGCCATCGAACGAGGACGTAAAAGCCAGCAGATCGGGATCGAGCGGTTCCGCGAAGCGGCCGCCCCACATCGTATGCGCGGCGCTCCGTTCAGCCACGCGCCTTATTTGACCGGATGGCGCAGCCCACGGCGGATCAGCTCCGGATTGGCGCCGGCGAATACCTGCGTCGGCAGCGACCAGAGGTTGATGAAGCCCTCGGCGTCCTTCTGGTTGTAGACGGTGTCCTTGCTGAAGGTCGCCAGGTCCTGCCGGTACAGTGAGTTTGGGGACTGGCGCCCCACCGCGGTGCACGTGCCTTTGAAGAGCTTGACCCTCACGGTGCCGGTGACGGTCTGCTGTGCGGCGGCAATGAAGCCATCGAATGCCTGGCGCAGAGGAGAGAACCACTGGCCGTAGTACACGATCTCCGCGTAGCGCGGCGCGATCAGCATGGCGTAATGCTGCGTGTCGCGGTCGAGGGTGATCGTCTCGAGGTCGCGGTGGGCCGTGGCCAGGATCGTCCCGCCGGGGGTCTCGTACACGCCGCGCGACTTGATCCCTACCAGGCGATTCTCCACCATGTCGGCGCGTCCGACGCCGTGCATCCCGCCCAGCCGGTTCAACACGTTGAGCAGCTCCGCGGGCCCCAGCGCCTGCGCGTTGACCGCCACCGGCACTCCGCGCTCGAATGCGATCTCGACGTACGCGGGCTCATCCGGCGCCTCGGAGGGAGCGGAGGTGAGCGCGTACACGTGATCCGGTGGCTCGAGCCAGGGATCTTCGAGGATGCCGGCCTCCGCGCTGCGGTGCCATAGGTTCTGATCCACGCTGTAGGGTTTCTCCCGCGTCGCGGGGACGGGAATGCCGTGCGCGGCGGCGTACTCGATCTCGTCCTCGCGGGAAACGAGGTTCCACTCCCGCCAGGGGGCGATGATTTTCAACTGCGGGGCCAGGGCCTTGTAGCCGAGCTCGAAGCGCACCTGGTCGTTGCCCTTCCCGGTGCAGCCGTGCGCCACCGCGTCCGCGCCCTCGGCGAGCGCAACTTCCACCTGGGCCTTGGCGATGACCGGACGCGCGAGCGCGGTGCCCAGCAGGTACTGCCCCTCGTAGATGGCGTTCGCGCGCAGCGCCGGGAAACAGTACTCGGCAATAAATTCTTCTTTCGCATCAACGACGACGGCAGCGTCGGCCCCGCTGGCCAGGGCTTTCTGACGGATCGCCGGGATGTCTTCAGGTTGCCCCACGTCGACGATGACCGCGATGACCTTGACGCCGTACTGCTCCCGGAGCCAGGGGATGATGACCGAGGTGTCGAGACCGCCGCTGTAGGCGAGCGCAACTTTCGCAATCCGTTCCATAGTCTTCCTCCTATGCGGGCGCGGCCGCGGGTTCCACGATCGCAGCCAGCGCGGCATCCAGAATCGTCACGGCCTGATCGACCTCCGCGTTCGTCACGATGAGCGGCGGGGCAAAGCGCAGGGTCTTCGGCTGTACGGCATTGATGAGCAGCCCGCGCTCCCGGCAGGCGGTGACAGCACCGGCAGCTTCCATTGAAAGATCCACGGCCACCAGCAGTCCGAGCCCGCGCACCTCCGTGATCACGGAGTGCCGTCTGGCCAGCGCGCGCAGCTGGTCGACGAAATATGCGCCAACCTCCGCCGCCCGAGCGGGCAGACCCTCATCTTCCAGCGTCTCCACCACCGCCAGCGCTGCCACGCACGCCAGCGGATTTCCGCCGAAGGTGGCGCCGTGGTCGCCCGGCTGAAACGCGGAGGAGACTGCCTCGGTCGCCAGCATCGCGCCGACCGGCACGCCGCCGCCGAGTCCCTTGGCCAGAGTCATGATGTCGGGGGTGATGCCGTAGTGCTCGTAGGCAAACCAGCGTCCTGTCCGGCCGATGCCGGTTTGCACCTCATCGAGAATCAGCAGCAACCCGCCTTCGTCGCACACGCGCCGCACCGACGGGAGGTAAGCCGGTGACGGGAAGCGGTACCCGCCCTCACCCTGCACCACCTCGAGCATCACCGCAGCAGTTTGGCGCCTTACAGCCTGCTGCAGAGCATCGATGTCGTCGAACGGCACCGGAGTGAACCCCGCGGGAAGCGGGTCGAAGCCCTTCTGGTACTTCGGCTGGGCCGTGGCCGCCAATGTGGCCAGGGTGCGGCCGTGGAAGGACTGGTTGGCGACGATAATCTCGAAGCGCTGGTCGCCCTTCGCGTGCCAGTACTTCCGGGCCAGCTTGATCGCGGCCTCGTTCGCTTCGGCGCCGCTATTGCAGAAGAAGGCACGGTCGAGAGCCGAATGTTCGACGAGCCACTGGCCGAGCCGCGCCTGCTCGGGGATCAGGTAGAGGTTGCTGACGTGGAGGAGTCGAGCCGCCTGCGCCTGGATGGAGGCGGTGAGCACCGGATGGTTGTGACCCAGCGCGCACACCGCGATACCGGCGATGAAATCGAGGTAGGGACGTCCCTCCACGTCGATCAACCACACACCGCGGCCCGAAGCGAAGGCCACGGGGGCTCGCTTGTAGGTATTCATCAAATACTTCTCTGTCAGCGCTGCAGTCGTCTGTGTATCCATTCCATCCTCCCAACCTCTCACGCTCACGCTTAGGCGTTCGCGTGGACATCATCGCGGACGATCATCGTCCCGACACCCTCTTCAGTGAACAGCTCCACGAGCAGGGCGTGCGGGATCGTCCCGCTGATGATATGGGCGGTGGGTACCCCGGCGTCGATCGCTTCCAGGCAGGCCTCCACCTTAGGGATCATGCCGCGCGAGATCACACCCTGCCTGATCAGCTCCTTCGCCTCCCCCATCCGCAGGACTGAGACGAGCGCTTTGTTGTCGTTCCCACCCCGGTACACGCCCCGCACGTCGGTCATCAGGATGAACTTGCTCGCGCCCAATCCGGCCGCCAGCGCCCCCGCCGCCGTATCGGCGTTCAGATTGTAGCTCTCACCCTCTTCGCCGATCCCGATGGACGCCACGACGGGAATGTATCCCCCGCTTGACAGGAGCGTGAGGAGGGAGGTATCGACGATATCGATCTCGCCGACCTGGCCGAGCTCCGGCGCGAGGCGATGTGCCTGAAAGACCTTCCCGTCCTTGCCGCTGATCCCGACGGCCGTACCGCCGGCGCGGGCAATCATCGAGACGATCGCCTTGTTGGCTCTTCCCGCCAGCACCATCTCCACGACTTCCATCGTCTCGTCGTCCGTGACGCGGAGGCCGTTGACGAAGCGGCTCTCCTTGCCGAAACGCTCAAGGATCCGGGTGATCTCCGGCCCGCCGCCGTGGACCAGGACCGGATCGACACCCACTCCCTTGAGCAGCACCAGGTCCTCGATGAGGGTTCCCTGGTCTTCACCCGCCAGCACGCTGCCGCCGAGTTTCACGACGACAGGCTTCCTCTTCCAGGCGTTGACGTACTGGAGCGCTTTCGCCAGCGAGCTGCCCAGGTCGATGACCTCGTGGGTCTGCAGGGCCATCAGTACTCCCTCACGTCATGTAACCTGCGTTGATCTTCACGTAGCCCTCGTTCAAGTCGCACGTCCACCCCGTGAACGATGCCTCGCCCAGGTGCAGGTCGACCACAATCTCATACTCCGGCTGCTTCATCGCCTCCGCGGCGGCCGGCAGCTCGTCCGGAATGCCTGCGCCGTGGCGGACGACCTGAACGCCACCGATCCAGATCTCGGCCACGTCGGATGCGACTGCCGCGCCTGACCGGCCTACGGCGGCCAGCACACGGCCCCAGTTGGGTTCGCCTCCATAGATCGCCGTCTTCACCAGCGGAGACGTCATGACGGCCTGGGCGGCGCGCCGCGCATCACCCGGCGTTCTTGCGCCGCGCAGCGTGATGCTGACGAGTTTGCTCGCCCCCTCGCCATCTCTAACAACCATGCGGGCCAAATCCGTCGTCAGCGCTGTCAGGGCAGACGTGAAGCGAGCAAACTCGTCGTCGTCCTCAAGCAGCGGGCTCGCTCCTGCAGCCCCGTTGGCCAGTAGAAATACCGTGTCGTTCGTACTGGTGTCTCCATCCACTGAAATGCAGTTGAAGGATTGATCGATGGCGCTGCGCAGCGCCCCCCGGAGGACCGGCGCCGGCACCGAGGCATCGGTCGTCAGGAAGCAGAGTGTCGTGGCCATGTTGGGATGGATCATGCCCGCGCCCTTGGCGATCCCGCCGATGGTCACTCTCTTCCCCTTGACCTGCAGCTGCACGGCCGCCGTCTTGGGGAAAGCATCCGTCGTGAGAATCGCCTCCGCCGCGGCCGCCCCATCGCGGTCCAGGGCGGCCGGCAGGTGGCGGACCCCGGCGCGAATCGCGTCCATCGGCAGCGGGATGCCGATGACCCCAGTGCTTGCGACCAGCACGAATTCCTCGGCGATGCCGAGCGTCGTAGCTGCCAGCTGGCCCATCTCCCACGCGTCGGCCAGACCCCGCTCGCCTGTGCATGCGTTGGCGTTGCCGCTGTTCACGATGATCGCCTGCGCCGCGCCCGACTGGACCTTTTCCTGGCTGACCAGGACCGGCGCGGCCTTGACGGCGTTGGTGGTGAACATCGCCGCGGCGGAGGCGAGCGTGTCTGAGACGATCAAGGCCAGGTCATGCCGATCCGACTTGACACCGCAGTGCACGCCGGCGGCGCGAAAGCCCTTCGCGGCGGTGATCCCACCCTCAATGCGCTGCCACTGGTCCGGCTTCACCGTGATGGCCATCGACGTTCCCTCCTCAAATACGCGTCAGGGATACAGACCCGGGGAGCGCAGACCTAGCTCCTCGGGAAATCCGAGCATGACGTTCATGTTTTGCACAGCCTGGCCGCTGGCGCCCTTGACCATGTTGTCGAGGGCGGCCATCGCGATCAGCATCCGGCTGTGGCGATCCACCCGCGCCGCGACGTCGCAGAAGTTCGAGCCGGTGGTGGCCTTCGTCTGCGGCAGGCCGTCGGCCAGGACGCGCACAAACGGCTCAGCGGCGTACGACTCCTGCAGGATGGCCGTCGCATCATCGGTGGTGAGCCCATTGTGGACCGGCACGTAGGCCGTGACCAGAATCCCCCGGGTCATCGGGATGAGGTGCGGCGTGAAGGTCACGGCCACCGGGCCGTCCCCGAGCCGGGAGAGCTCCTGCTCGATCTCCGGCGTGTGCCGATGCGAACCCACGTTATACGGCATCACGTTCTCGTTGACCTCGGAGAAGTGCGTGCCCATCGACGGCGTACGCCCGGCACCGGAAATCCCCGATTTGGCGTCGATGACGATGCCCCCGGCGCTCCCCTGCCCTGCCTGCAGGAAGGGCAGGATCGCCAGCAGGGCCGCGGTGGGATAGCAGCCGGGGTTGCCGACGATGCGCGAGCTGCGGATCTCGGAGCGCCGGAACTCCGTCAAGCCGTAGGCGGAGTCGTCAAGCAGCAGCGGGCAGGCATGCGCAGTCTTGTACCACTGCTCGTACACCAGCGGATCCTTGAACCGGAAGTCCGCGCCGAGGTCGACGATGCGCGCGTGCGGCGCAATCTGCGGCGCGAACTCCATCGCCTTGCCGTTGGGCAACGCGATGAAGACCAGGTCGGAGTCGCGCGCGATCCGGTCGGGATCGGCCGCGGTGGTGATCAGGTCGGTGAAGCTGCGGAGGTTCGGGTAGAGGTCGGCCATGGCCTCGCCGGCGCGTGTCTCCGCGGTGAGGTGGACGAGTTCCACCTCCGGATGTCCGGCGAGCAGCCGGGCCAGCTCACCCCCGCCGTACCCGGATGCTCCGATGATGCTGACTTTGACCGACACGTCTCTCCCTCAGCGCACGAAGATCGGTGCGCATAATCATACCCGATTTGTGAATAAAGATGCAATACCCGGGGCTAGTCGAGCGGGACGCCGGCGAGGGGTTCCACCGACACGGCGTCGGCGGAGTGGTGCAGGACGGAGGCGATCGCGCGCGCGGTCTCAAGGGAGGTGACGCAGGGGATGCGGCGCTCCAGGGCGGACCGCCGCAGGCGGAAGCCGGCACGCGATGGATCCCCGCCGCGCGTCGGCGTGTTGACCACCAGGCCCACGTGTTCGTCGATCAGCGCCGCGTCGGGATCCACGGCGATGGCATCGACGCCCGCCGCCTGAAGCCAGGCCGCCGTCTCCTGCGTGGCCAGGATCCGGAATCCGGCGCGCGCGTACGCACTGACCACATCCGCGCCGCCGGGCTTGTCCCGGTCGGCCAGCGACACCAGCACCGCCTGCCCGCGCAGAGAGAATCCGGCGGCGACGAGCGCTTTGAACATGGCCGCCGCGGGATCGGCGTCGAGACCCATCACTTCGCCCGTGGATTTCATCTCCGGGCCCACCGCCGCCTCGGCCCGGGCGAGCTTCTCCATGGAGAAGACCGGGGCTTTCACCGCCACGCGCGGCGGTGCCGGCAGCCGGTGGACGCCAGGAAACCCCAGGTCGTCGAGGGAGTCGCCCAGCATCACGCGCGTCGCGATCTGGACGAGGGAAACGCCTACGGCCTTACTCACAAACGGCACGGTGCGGCTGCTGCGCAGGTTGGCCTCGAGCACGAAGAGGCGGCCCTGGTGGTAGACAAATTGGACGTTCAGGAATCCCCGCACTCGCAGCGCCCGCGCGATCAGCGCCGCGATGTCGGTCGCACGTTCTATGACCGCCTCGGGCAGCGTTTGGGCGGGAAAGATCGCGATACTGTCGCCTGAGTGCACTCCGGCGCGCTCCACGTGCTCCATGATGCCGGGTGAGAGCACCGACCGGCCGTCGGAGACCGCGTCGATCTCGAGCTCAACGCCATCCAGGTAGCGGTCGATGAGCACCGGGTAACCGGGTGCGGCACGCAGCCCCTCTCGGACCGCGGAGAGCGCCTGTGCTTCTGTCTCCGCAACCCGCATGCCCCGGCCTCCCAGCACGTACGAGGGCCGCACCAGCACGGGTACCCCGAGCTGTGCGATGAGCGCCCGGGCATTCTCGACTGAAGTCACGGCGCCGCCTTCCGGGCAGTCCACGTCGAGCTGCTTGAGGAGCGCGTAGAACTTCTCCCGGTCCTCTGAGATGTCGAGGGACTCGACGGATGTCCCCAGGATCGGGACGCCCTCGCGTGCCAGGGGGCCGGCCAGGTTGATCGCGGTTTGCCCCCCGAACTGCACCAGCACACCCCGGGGCCGTTCCCGCTCCACGACGTTGAGCACATCCTCCAACGTCAGCGGCTCGAAGTAGAGCCGATCGGAGATGTCGAAGTCGGTGCTCACTGTCTCCGGATTGTTGTTGATGATGACGGCGTCGTATCCGGCCTCGCGCAGGGCCCGGACAGCGTGGACGGTGGAGTAGTCGAATTCGATCCCCTGCCCGATGCGGATCGGTCCGGACCCCAGCACGAGAATGCCCTGCCGGGCGGAGTCCGGCATTTCGTCTTCCTCTTCGTACGTCGAGTAATAGTAGGGCGTCTGCGCCGGGAACTCGCCGGCGCAGGTATCCACGACTTTGAAGACCGGCCCGATCCCCTCCGCGCGCCTGCGGTTCCTGACCTCGTCTTCGGTGATCCCTATCGCCGCGGCGACGGCAGCATCGGAGATGCCCAGCGATTTCGCGTTCCGAAGGCCCCAGGTTCCCTCACCCTCGCCCAGCCCGCGTGTGCACGCCACAATCCTCAGCATCTGCTCGATGAAGTAGCGATCGATCCGGGACGCGCACCCGATCGCGTCGACCGAGATGCCCCGGCGCAGCGCCTCGGCGATCGCGAACACGCGCAGGTCGGTCGGCTCCACGATGAGGCGATCGAGCTCCTGGGGGGTCCAGTGCTCCGCCTCGGGAATCGACAAACCGGGCGCCCCCGCATCGAGGGACCGCAGCGCTTTCAACAGCGCCTCGGGGAACGTGCGCCCGATGGCCATGACCTCGCCCGTGGCCTTCATCTGCGTCCCCAGACGCCGGTCCATCGAGGCGAACTTGTCGAACGGCCAGCGCGGAATCTTCACGACGACGTAGTCCAGAGCAGGCTCGAACGCAGCGCGGGTCGCGCCGGTGACCCGGTTCTCGATCTCGTCCAGCCGCAGGCCGATCGCGATCTTCGCCGCGACGCGGGCAATCGGATAGCCCGTGGCTTTGCTCGCCAGCGCGGAGGACCGCGAGACCCGTGGGTTGACCTCGATCACGTAGTACGCGTCGCTGTGCGGGTCGAGCGCGAACTGAATGTTACAGCCACCGGCGATGCCGAGCCCCTCGATGATCTGCCGGGCCGCGGTGCGCAGCCGCTGGTAATCGCGATCGCTCAAGGTCTGCGAGGGCGCCACGACGATGCTGTCACCGGTGTGCACGCCCATTGGATCGACGTTTTCCATGTTGCAGACGGTGATTGCCGTGCCGGCAGCGTCGCGCATGACTTCGTACTCGATCTCCTTCCAGCCGAGCACGCACCGCTCGACCAGTACCTGCTGAATCGGACTACTGAGCAGCCCCCGCCGCGACACCTCCGCCAGTTCCTCCGCACCGGCCGCGATGCCGCCCCCGGTGCCGCCCAGTGTGAACGCGGGGCGCACGACGACGGGGAAGCCGATCGCACGGGCGGCCTCCATCGCCTCGGACACCGTGGACGCCGTGCCGCTCTCGGGGACAGGTTGGCGCAATCGCACCATCGTGGCTCGGAACAGCTCGCGATCCTCAGCGTTGCGGATGGCCTGCAGCGGTGTGCCCAGCAGCTCGACTCCGCAGGCGGCGAGCGTCCCCCGCTCGGAGAGCGCGAGAGCGAGGTTGAGGCCGGTCTGCCCGCCGAGTGTGGCCAGCAGGCCGTCGGGCCGCTCCCGGTCGATGATCCGCGCGACGAACTCCGGGGTGAGCGGCTCTACGTACACGCGGTCCGCCACCTCCACGTCGGTCATGATCGTGGCCGGATTGCTGTTGACCAGGACGACCTCGATGCCTTCCTCGGAGAGGGCGCGGCACGCCTGTGTACCGGAATAGTCGAACTCCGCCGCCTGGCCGATGATGATTGGGCCGGAGCCGATGACCAGGACCTTGCGGAGATCAGCGCGCCGCGGCATGGTGCTCCTGCCTGACCATCGCGAGGAACCGATCGTAGAGGACCTCGGCGTCGGTCGGGCCCGGCCGGCCCTCGGGGTGAAACTGCACCGAGAACGCCGGCACCCGCGAATGGCGGAGACCTTCCACCGTGCCGTCGTTGAGGTTGATGTGCGTGACCTCGACCTCCGGCGGAACCACGGGGTCAACGGCATAGCCATGATTTTGGGTGGTGATCATTACCTCGCCGGTCAGCGTCTCCAGGACCGGCTGATTGCTCCCGCGGTGTCCGAACTTCATCTTGTACGTGCGCCCGCCGACGGCCAGCGCGAGGAGTTGATGCCCCAGGCAAACACCCATCAATGGATAGGATCCCAGCAGCTGCCGTACCGTTCGGATGGTCGCGGAGAGGACGGCGGGATCGCCCGGCCCGTTCGAGATCAGCACCCCGTCGGGATGAAACCCGGCCACGAAGTCCGCGGAGGCGAGATACGGCAGCAGGACGATCTCACAGCCCCTCCGCCGCAGCGCGTCCACGATCCCCGCCTTCACGCCGCAGTCCACGACAGCGATCCGCGGGCCGGGACCGGGCAAGACGTGCGGCTCCTCCCGCGACACCTGACCGACGAGGTCTTGCCGCTCGGTGAGTGGAACCGCGAGGGCCAGGGACACCGCATCAGGACCGGCCTCGTCGACGATGACCCCGCGCTTCAAGCCGTGCGTGCGCAGATGGCGGACCAGGCGGCGTGTGTCGACGCCGGCGAGACCACAAACGCCGTGCGCGGCGAGAAAGGCGTCGAGCCGCTCACGGGATAGATGGTGCGAGGCGACCGGTGAACTCTCGCGGACGACGAACCCGGCAACATGCGCCCGTTCAGCCTCCCATGCCTCCTCGCTGAACCCATAGTTTCCGATCAACGGGTACGCCATCGCGACGATCTGCCCGCGGTAGCTGGGGTCGCTGAGGACCTCCTGATACCCGGTCATGCTCGTGGTGAAGACGACCTCACCCGAGGCGCCCCCCGCGGCGCCGATGCGCTCTCCGGCAAAGACGGCGCCGTCTTCCAAAATGAGACATCCCTGGGGCGCGGTCATGGCTGCATAATGATACTAATTAGTGAATAAACATGCAACCGCGTGATCCCTTCCGGCGTTCCTGTCGGCGGCACCGCAACAAAAAATGGAGCCCACCCAGGGGCTCCATACGCACACATCTGTCCTGCCCGCGCCATGGTCCCTCCCGGGGTACCGTTAATGGTCGCGAATCTGCAGTTAGTTTCGGAGCGCCTTCCGGAACTCCTCCTCCGGACTATGCGGGCCGCAGGGCGAGCTCGTACAGCACCATCGAGACCGCAGCGGCGCCGGCGGTCTC